>ERZ779866.4160-NODE-4160-length-11032-cov-2.160244_pt1 | contig 11032 bp, 8 predicted proteins | sample MGYA00511248_ERZ779866 | MGnify/ENA primary metagenome ERZ779866 (study PRJEB29588, sample SAMEA2155758) | human gut metagenome | biome: human gut; feature: human-associated habitat; material: faeces | place: Denmark | collected 2008/2010 ... | reverse complement strand
TGATTGCGGTAATACTTCAGGTTCAGGTCGTGCCCCCAGAAATTATTCATAAAAAAGCTGGTGGGACTGCCTGAAAAGTCTGCCGCCTTCAGCGACCCGCTATTATACGCCAGCGTGCCGTCAAAGTAACGAACAGCAGTATTCTCAGAATAATTCAGAACGCCGGAAGTACCCCGGCAGCACTCGGACTCGTCCAGTCCCATGTAATACCGCTCCAAAAGATAGATGTACAGGTGCAGTGCGGTGGGACGGGCTACAATCACGTTGTCTACATAAGCGCCCTGTCCGTTTTCCGTGTGGTAACGGTAATAAGCATCCAAACCGTAAAGGCCCAGGTCGAAATAGGGTACCGTAACCTCCAAATTGGCCATTACAACACTCCCGCCGCCGTTACTCAGAAGGGGCTTTCCATCGTTGGAGATGGTGACGTAGACGGTCACAGAGGCGGCAGGCGTCTCATCATAGTCATACTGCGCAGAGCTACCGGAATCCGCCTCCGTCACGGTAACTGCCACGGTGTGACTGGCGGTGGAGCCTGCCGTGCAGGTAGCCGTAACGACCAGCGTGTAATCGCCCGGTTCGCTGACGGAGAAATACAGCCTACCGTCCGTAATTTTCGTGTGTTCCCCGAAATCGCCGCCGCTGAAGGCGTAGGTTAGGGAGTGTCCCTCTCCGTCGGAAAAGACGGTAGACAAATCCAGTTCATAGATTTCTCCGGCGGGCACCTCTGCGGCAGCCGGAGCAGAATCCAGAACCGAAATGTGAGATTCTCCGCCCACCGCATAAGCTGGGGCGGGTAGTATGCCCAGGACCATGACCAGAACCAAAAGCATACTGACGATTCTCTTTTGCATGACTCGTTCCTCCAAAAATTTTTTAGAAAAGCAAATGCGGCAAGTTCTGCCAGGGAAGATCTTTCGAGTCACAGACTGTACATGCAAAAAGCCACGACAATCGAACCAAAGTCCCATTGTCGTGGCCGCTTTTCCACATACAAATCGCGCCAAACCTTGTACGCGCAAAGGCCTGACGGGAAAGAAAGCTTCAGCAGTTCTCCTGACTCACGCATCCACAGCGCACATACAGCCTTCTCAGGGAGTTCCCCAATGCCCGACTTTCGTCACGTATGCAGCCTCCGCGTTTACAGTGGCGGTACCGCCCGGGATTTGCACCCGGTTCTCTATTCTCCCCCTGGCCCCGAAGGAATCCAGGCAGCACTGAAACCGATTCACTTTTCTTTTCTGTCAGATTATAGAGTATAAGTTTGTTTTCGCGGGTAAGTATATAGAGGTTATTGTCGCAACCATAGAATTTGAATGGAATCCCCTTTATATTCGGCAGTAGATTAGGTGTAATGCTTACTTCGTCTGTCTCATATTCGGTTTTCAGTTCTGCCACTCCTTGTGAGGTGATGGCATATATTTTGTCTTTTGTCACACATAAGTCCAAAATGTCTGTCAGCACTTCCGGGGTGGACGATAAAAGTGACATGTAGCATCCTTTCATTTTGTTGAAACACGATAACCTGTTCATGTTCGCTATCCGTGACCAAAGCATTTTGTCGGAAGTCTCATAAATGCCGGTAATGGAATATGGTTCTTTGTTTGCCGAATTGTAGTTGTGGAAGTGTATTCCATCGTATCGGCTCAGGCCGACATCTGTTCCCAACCATAAAAATCCGTCTTTGTCCTGATGGATTTCGGTCAAGGTATTATTGCTTAATCCCTCTTGTTTAGTCAATAACTGGATTCCTGTCTGTCGGAAAAAACTTTGTGCCTTGGTTATTTCCATACCCATCAACAGGACAATTATAAGTAGTCCCGTAACCGGTGTTGTTAATGTTCCGCTTCTTTTCATATTCCCCTTCATTCATTTAAATATAGTGCACTTAACAATGCTATGTATTCATATCATGTTTCTTAGACTATTTTAAGGATAACTGCAAAAATAGGCTTTTATTATGTTATAATCAACGTTTTAGGTTAGAAACTTTTTAAAAAGTCGGATAAGTCAGAGGGTATACATCTGTCTTGATAGGGGGTATATCATTCATTGTTTTATTTATTTGCTGTTAATCAATATATTATGATTGAATGAAATACCATTGAAGTGCCATACGTTAAATAATAATTCAAAAGAAAGGAAGTGAAGAACCCATGTACACCTATTACATACACAGCTTCTTCCTTCCCTTCATAAAGCTTAATATCACCTCACAATCTTTTCAGCCCTGATTGATTTATAGAATCTGATACCTATAGTTTATAAGTGAATGAAGCGTCATGGCTTTTCGGGTTATAAGTGCCCCGGATGCTGACAGGAATCTGCATATATTTGATTCCGTTGTCTGCCACCTTCATATAAATATAGCTTTCCGATTGGAATATGAAGTTGCCTTCACTGTTGTCGCTGGCCAAACTGAATCCTTTCACATACCATTTCATGAGTGAAGAACTGCATTCAGCATTATATCCGTTGTAATATAAGTCACCGTCGGCATAGCCGGTAAGGTTGAGCTGAATTGTAAAGGTGTACTTACCATTGATTGTCTGGCTGGTAATCACTTTCAGTAAAGTCTGATTGCCTTTATCGGCAGCCAATATATTATGTTCTTCTTTCGCATTGGTATGTTTGCGAAGGTTCGATAAGATTTCATCTGCCTCCTTTAAACTGATAGCAGGTAAATCGTTTAGATTTAAATTGTCAGAATTGTTTTCCTCGTATGTAACACTTCTGGCGCCATACGTTCTTTCCAAAAAATACGTTGAACTTGAGTTGTCAACGGGGTCACTACTTTCTGCTGTGCAGGATGCCAAACTCATCATGATGAGTGTAGCAATCAATAAATGAATTGCCTTCATAGAACTATTTTTTATTATTTTTTTTATACGTTTGAATGATTGACCCATTATCATTCGCCTCAAAAGTAGGTATTATTTTCAAATAAACAAATTATTTCAAAGATTTTTTGAAGAAAATACCCTCTTCCTGTGAATAAAATGCCTCTGATTGAATGGAACGGGGGTGTTTTGAGTGTGAAACGGTGGATTATTCATAATGAATGAAACACAGGTGGGTGATGAAGAAAACACCATCGGTGTTTCTTTCGTCCCAATAAATAATTCTTCGTGAACAATTCCCCGATACTTTATTCCGATGAGGGGTAAATTGATTTTCGGACTACCTTGCATTTTGCTGAAACTACCTCTTAATAAAGACTGATTCGCCAACTTCCTGTTAAAAAAATAGAGTTTATCTTTGCAACAGTAGAAAACAACTTTAGGTGAAATGAATATGGTAATAAGAAGAACTTTATTTGTATTGATGTGTCTGTTGGCTTCTTCCTTATATATGTATGGACAGATAACCGTTAAGACCAATGTGGCGATGGATGCAGTTGCTATACCGAATTTGGGGGTAGAAGTAGGTTTGAGCAAGAAGCTGACTCTGGATGTGCCCATGTACTACAATCCATGGAAATATAGTGATAGCAAAATGCTGAAACTGGCAATGCTTCAACCCGAACTCCGCTATTGGCTTTGTGATAAATTCAACGGTCACTTCTTTGGCGCTCATTTGATGGGAGGTGCTTATCATACCACCGGCATCGATTTGCCTTTTTCACCTTTTGATGATTTAAAAGACTTTCGCTATAAGGGTCAGTTCTATGGCGGCGGTATCAGTTACGGTTACCAGTTTGTGTTGGGACGTCATTGGAACCTGGGAGCAACCATCGGCATCGGTTATGCTTATGTGCGCTATAAGAAATATGAGTGTGAAGAATGCGGTGACATGGTAGAGAAATCCCATAAGAATTATTTCGGCCCTACCAAGGCTGCCCTCAACCTTATTTATATATTCTAAAAACAAACGGATTATGAAACTGATACGCTATATCTTTTTAACATTGTTGCTGCCGGTATTTCCGGCAGGTGCGCAGAATCTGTGCGGCAGCCGGGTTCAGGTTGCGAATCCTTCTATCCTGATAGGTGACAACGGCCGGGTGATGATAGGAATGGATGTTACCCTTCCGGCCGATATGCAACTCTCTTCCAACCGTGTGGCTACACTTACTCCGGTGTTGAAGACTCGGGACAACAGTTATAACAAGGTGCTGCCTGCCATCCGGGTATATGGTCGCACGCGTAGTATTGTGCAGCAGCGTGAGCATAAAACTCCTGTGGATGCCTTCTCGGTGTTGCGCCGCAAGAACGGAACATCACAGACGGTGAATTACTCGGCGCGTATTCCTTACGAAAAATGGATGAACGGTGCAGAGCTTGAACTGCTTGCCGATGTGCGTGGTTGTGCCGACTGCCAAAAAGAAGAAAGCAATGCTTTCATTATCCGTGCCGATTTGGAACGTTACATCATGCAGCCGACTGTTGCTTTTGTTTCTCCGGCTGTCGAAGCTGTCAAGAACCGTGCCGAAGAAGGTCGTGCCTATCTTGACTTCCCGGTGACCCAGACAAAGATTTATCTAGAATACCGCCGCAATCCTTCCGAACTCGAAAAGATTAAGGCAACGGTAGATGTGGTGAAGAACGATGCCAATACGCAGATTACCGAGATAGACATCACCGGCTATGCATCTCCCGAAGGTCGTTACGCCTCCAACGCTCGTTTGGCTCAAGGCCGTGCTGAAGCATTGAAAAAATATGTGATGGACTCTTACGGTTTCAAGTCAGACCTGTTCCGGGTGAATTCTGTAGCCGAAGACTGGGACGGCCTGCGTGACTATGTGGCAAAGAGCAATTTGCCGCGCAAAGACGAAATACTGTTCATAATAGATAAGGATGAAAATGATTTGGATCTCAAGGAAGGACGCATCAAGGCGCTGGATGGTGGCAAGATTTATGCTTCACTGTTGCAGGACTGCTATCCGGGCTTGCGTCATTCGGACTACACGGTGCGCTATGTGGTGCGCGGATTCAATGTAGAAGAAGCGAAACAAATCATAAAGACACGTCCTCAGCAGTTGAGCTTGCAGGAAATGTATCTGGTGGCTCAGACTTATGCCAAAGGCAGTAAGGAATTCAACGAAGTGTTCGATGTGGCAGTGCGCATGTTCCCTGATGACCCAACAGCGAATATAAACGCTGCCGCCATCGAACTCCAACGAGGTGACTTGCAACAGGCAGCCCGTTATCTGGATAAGGCTGATGCACAAGCGAGTGCAACGCTGAACAACAGAGGCGTGCTGAATCTGTTGCAGGGAGACCTCGACCAAGCTGAGATTAATTTCAAGAAGGCACAGAGCCTGGGTTCTGCCGAAGCCGGTGCCAACCTGAAAGAAGTCTCTAAAAAAAGAAAAGATAATGCTATATTTGGAAACAGATGAACAACAAGTGAACAAACAGTACAATAAAAGATGTTAGAAGAAACTTGCTCTTTGTGAAAAGCGTAAGGTAAAATCCGGGACAGCAGAGGTTGTACCGGATTTTGAATTTTATAAGAAACAGAAGCAGCCCTGCTTATTCTGATATTGAGACAAAACTTGCAGACTCATCCCCGTGTCAGAACCCTCTTTTTACACGTACGTCTGCATGAGGATATACATACGTAAGCGTGAGGCTATGCGGACGTACGTACAGACCTACGCATACGTACGTACAGGCTTACGCGTACTAACGTGAAATGATGCACTTCCCAAAAGACAAGGACGTTTTTTTAAAAGACCAAGAGCTTTTTAAAAAAGATAACGAGCTTTTTAAAAAAGACCTTAGTCTTTTTTACCTCTGCCCGGACTTTGTGCACCGTTACATTCCATGAAGGTACACATGTACACTTTTTGAGGAAAAACGCTTAAAATGTCCTATTTTACATCACCCCGGGAAACTCATAAAATGAAAGGAATGTAGTTGACAATTAGTATATTATACGGAGGCGTATTTCAAAATGTGGTGAGAGTATGAGAGCATAGGTGAGAGCAAATGTTTTTACTATCACCATATAACACATTTATAATTAACTTGTTACGCGTAAGGTGAGAGTATGAGAGATAAATGGCTCAAACTTTCCGGAGAGAAAGGCTGATGCGTACAGCTTAGCTTTTCGCTTAATATGTATTTATTCTTAAAAACACGCCTTTTCCGGTGTTCTTTTCTATATAAATTGCTATCTTTGTGTATTATAGAAACACAGAAAAACATAATGGGCAAGTTTATCAATCCGTTCATCGATGATTATGACTTCGATAAAATCTTCACCAAGAAAGCACTCGAAGAAGATCCTGTGCGCTATGAGAATAGTGTAAACGCCTATCGTGACTATTTGGCTACCATCGACTATGCCGCCAAGAAGGGTGTTGAGGAAGGATTTGAAGACGGTCTGCAGAAAGGCATCCAAGAAGGCATCCGGAAAGGGCAACAAGAAAAAGCTCTTGAAATCGCCCGCAGTATGAAAGCCATGGGAATGACTTCAGAACAAATAATGAAGGTCACCGGCCTTTCTCTTGCTGAGATTGAATCTCTCTTATAGGAAGGAATGCATAAAGAATATATTTTTACTAAAGAGGCACTTCACTTGAGACAGCCTCTTTTTTTTGTCTTCTCCCTCTCCCGACCCTGATACTTTTCGCTTAGGGCATCGGCAAATCCTGCTTCGGGTGCTGAACGTTTTACCTGGTGGTAGGTAATTCCCTGAATAATTTAACAATTGAAAAAAGACGACTCGGCAAACTTTCTTTCCATAGAAAATAATTAGAAAAAAGATAGTGGGTATTTTGTGCATCGCAATGTGCATATCATTCAAAATTGAATTAAATGCCCTTGAAATCACACTTTAAATGCATTTTTCCGAATTTGCCAATCTATTTTGCCGAAAACACCAATTAAGACTAACTTTAAAATGCCCTTATCTTTGTAATATCGAAAATCGAGGAATGAAATTTACAAAATAATAATTTATGGATTTAAAAATTAGAGTTATGAAGATTAAGGGTTTATTATTCGGACTGTTTGCATGCGCTGCATTAGCTGCATGTACAAACGATGATATTGTGGAGAACAATGGTAAGGGCGAACAGGAAAAAGTGAAGGCTAATTTGACATTGGTAATTGGTGCTGCTACTAATTCATCACGTGCGGCAGATAATGAAACAGGTGATGCAACAGATCCCGGTACAGGTGGTGAATCCGGTGTAACTGATGCTGTGGTGCTGCTGCACAAAGAGGGTAAGGAGTTTGCTTTCTTTTTGACTAGTGAACAATTGAATAAACAAGGAAGTGGTACAAGTATTACTTATGAACCTCAACTGAAAGTTGCTGAATCGGGCAATTATGGTGTTATTGTGATTTTGAACCCATGTCAGGATATCAAGAATGCAATAAATGCGTTTATTGGCAATGGTACTCTTCCTTCAAGCAAAGAATCTATGTATGACTATATTACTAGCTATGAAGTAAAAGCCGCTACCGGTGATAATCCTACTTCTGCTATTGCCACCGACAATAATTTTATGATGGTTAATAAAGTAGCGGTTGCAGCGAATGTAGTTTCAAATCAAGCAGGTACCCCCTCCACTACTTCTGTTGATGTAGAGCGTGTTGTTTCCAAGATTACTTATATGCCTACTCAAGATAACAATTTGTATAAGGTGGAAGATGAAACGGCCAAATATACAGTTACGACAACTAGCGGTTGGCGTGTTGAAGATAACATTGCTACCTATATGACCGGTATGGCTTGTGGTACATTGAATGGAAAAAATATTTATGAACATAAGGGTGTTTATTATGAAGAGAATGGTACATATAGTGGTTCAGCAGAGCATCAAGGTGAAGCATTATATAAAAAAATGACAGGGGTAGATCAGGAGCAAATCAAATGGAAAACAACACAGACAACCGGTTCTAGAAACTGGTATGTTAAGTTGGATAAAGTTGCATTGGTTAATCTTTCTAATTCTGTTTATGCAGTAAGACATCTGGCTACTGAAAGTAATTGGGATCCTAGTTTCTTTGGTACATTGTCTTCAAGCAATTACTTGATGGATCCTAACACTGTAGCAAAAAATAATGGTGGAACAAACTATGCTGATTATTTCTATAATGTAGCAAGTGCTGTGAAACAAGTGCAGGTAACTAATATAAGCGGTGAAGAAACGGATGCTTTTAAATCATACTTTAAGGACCTGCCTACTGTAGCAGATGAAAATAATGTAGGAACCACTTTGGCTTACTGTTTTGAGAATATCGTAAAGAAGGCGAACCAGAATGGAAATTATGTAACAGGTGTCATCTTCCGCGGTCAGATTTGCAATGAAGACGGTAGTTCTTACAATAATAACGTATATAAATATAAAGGAAAATTTTATTTGAGCCTTGCGGAAGCAGCCGCTAATAATGGTAAATCTGTAACTGAAGTTGAGGCAGACACAGAAAACTTGACTACCTACGAAAGCGGTCATTGTTACTATTGTTCTAAAGACATTTTCCATCATGAAGGAAGCGGAACTATGGAGAGAGCCATTATGCGTAACAATGCTTATGTGCTGAAAGTAACAGGTTTCGCTTCGATTGGTAGTGCAGAAATCGTATTCCCGACAGGTGACGAGCAAGGTGAAGATACAGACAAGAACTTCTACCTGAAGTTAACCTCAACAATTCTTCCTTGGCAAGTACGTTTCAACAACATCGAATTTTAATCCGAACATAAACTCTCTAAATAAAAGTGGAGGAGCCTGCCTCCTCCACTTCTTTTTCAGAAATCACTTTTCTAACATTCCATTAAAACAAAAAAAGCATGAAAACAGTAAAAACATTCGCTCGACAATTCTCTTTTGGCCTGATGATGGCCGTGACATTGGGAAGTGCCGTTGTGTCGTGCGACAGCATACTCGATGAAGATGATGTAGATTGCTCTGTAGAGTATAGAGTGAAATTCAAATATGACTATAACATGAAGTATGCCGATGCTTTTTCTCGCGAAGTAAGCAGTGTAGCTCTTTATGCTTTTGATGACAACGGCAAACTTGTTTATCAGAAAACAGAGGCAGGGGATGTCTTGGCAGCCGATGGCTACTCGATGGCGGTCGACATGGAGCCGGGTGATTACCACCTCATTACATGGGCAGGTTTGAGCAACGAGGCTTCATTCTCTGTTCCTTTGATTACGCAGGGAGTGTCTTCACTCGAAGAACTTCAATGTAAAATGGACCGCATCTATTCTCGCGCAGCCGACGGAAGCGCTGTGGTGAGCAGTAAACTTTCTTCGTTGTGGCACGGCGAAGTAACGAAGCAGTCATTTACCCGTGCGGCAACCCGGCAAGTGGTGACTGTTCCTTTGGTGAAAAACACCAATACCATCCGCGTTATCCTCCAGCAAATGGACGGCGTAACGGTAGATGTAGATAAATTTGAATTTACGATTACGGACGATAACGGTTTGATGAACTACAACAACAAACTGATTTCGGACGAAACTCTGACATATTATCCTTACTATCGTGCACAGGGCGGTACGGTGGCAGGCAAGTCGGCACGCGCCGAAGGTGACGCTGCGGTTGCCGAAGACGACAACATCAGCGTGGCGATAGCCCAAATCACAGTAGGCCGATTGGTGGAAGAAAACAATCCTAAGCTGACTATTACCAACACCGAAACGGGTGAAACGGTTCTCTCCATCCCCTTGGTGAAATACCTGTTGCTCACCGAAGCCGAAGGTCATGACATGACCAATCAGGAGTATCTCGACCGTCAGGACGAGTACAACATGACTTTCTTTTTGGACGAAAGCATGAAATGGATCAATACCCGCATCATTATCAATGATTGGGTGGTTCGTTTCAATGATATGAATATGTAATGTGCAACGCATAACAAAAAACAACGAATTATGAAGAAATGGTACTCATATATAATATTAGCCCTCGTTTGTATCGGGTTTGCTTCGTGTCAGGATAGCGACACGGTGCCCCAACTGCAAACAGACGGTCGGGTGAGCGTGCACTTGCAGATTGCATTGCCGGGGGGAGATTCGGCACAACGAGGGGCAACGGCACGAAGCTTTGAGGATGGCGGTACGGATGATACAACTTCGGATCAAAAAGCATTGAGTGATGATGATGTATTCGTTTTGGTGTTTCAGAACGGGTTGTTGATAGACCAAGTGAAAGGATTGAGGTTTGATGCAGTCACCGACGATACAAATCCTTCCAGCAGAACGTTGACCGGTACATTTGTTCAGCCTGAGACTGATGGAAGTCTGGAATTGGTGGTTCTTACCAACTTGGTTCAGAATCAGTTAGTTGATATTGCTAGTTCGACATTATCAGGCATTCAGGCGTTTTTTGATGGAAAGAAAGGCTCCTCGCCTACAGCAATTTATGAAAGTCTGATTTATCAATATGGTTCTTCTGAGTGGAATATACAGAGCCGTCGTATCCCGATGTGGGGAACTACGGGAACTTTTTCATTAGACAGAGCCAATGAGTTAAAGAAGAGTTGTAACTTGCACCGTGCGGTGGCAAAGTTGGGATTCTTGATTAATGCTGCAGATGCAGGGAGTGAAGGACGAGGCATTGACGGTTTCACGATTACAGGCATTCGCATTAGCGGAGTAATGGATAGAGGTTATTGTGCTTCATTGAATACACTCGGTCCGAGTGCTTCGTATTATGCAAGTCCTTCGGTTCCTACTACTGCTCAAGCCTTAGCAGGCGACCTAAACTATACAGGCCTTAATGTGACGACGAATTATAAAGACCGGATTTATTTGCCGGAGCAAGTTATTGGAGAGAATCCTCTTACGATAGCAGTGAGCTATACTTATAAAGGTAAAGCTAAAACGAAGGAAATTAAGTTTGATGAAAATGTGATTCGTAATCATTCATACCTTTATAATATCACCTCGGTGACACCGGATGATTTTGACGTCATCATATCGTATGCTGTTGAGGAATGGAAATCTGAAACAATTAATGTTCCGACATTTAAATAATTAAAAGAGACTGGATTATGAAAAGATATAAATCATTATTATCGCTGAAATGGGTAGCAGCTTTGCTGTTAGTTGTTGGCTTTGTCTCTTG
>ERZ779866.4159-NODE-4159-length-11032-cov-11.234126_pt1 | contig 11032 bp, 10 predicted proteins | sample MGYA00511248_ERZ779866 | MGnify/ENA primary metagenome ERZ779866 (study PRJEB29588, sample SAMEA2155758) | human gut metagenome | biome: human gut; feature: human-associated habitat; material: faeces | place: Denmark | collected 2008/2010 ... | reverse complement strand
CAGCTGCTTGGTATATGGCAGAATGCGCTGAACCGATATCATCCTATCGCCTCCTTTTTGCGTTACTTACTCTACAATTTCAAACTCCTGATTAGGTTCTTCAAAGGGGGTCACGCTGATTGCCTGATCTTCTTCCCGTACCTTTGTAATGGCATCATACAGCACGCCGTCGTACACATACCGGACATCCAGCAGTTTTGTGCCTCCTCCGCTCAGCTGCCGTTCATCAAACTGCTCGCCGTCGATGATCCAATAGGCGTACTCTGCGCCGCTGTCCGAGACCCTGTAGCCGAAGGAATCAAAGGCGCGCAACGGAGTAGCGCCCCGTCCAAGGCCCAAAACATCATTGCCGGAAGGATCTTTTACAAGGCAGGTCCCGGTATCGGAACACGCCTGAATTTCTGGGATCAGTTTCTCATTGATAAAGTTCACCAGAGTTTCGCTGGTAGGAGCCGAGGACAGCTTGTAGATATACACGCCTCCATCGTACACCACTTCGGTGCAGCCCTCCGGCACAAGGTTGACCATATTGATTCCCTCATACACGGCGGGCGGATCGTTCTGGGTGGGAACAGAGAAGGACGGAACGCTTTCTTCTTCCTCTCCCTGAGGCGTCTCTATGTTTTCCTGTCCGCTGTCCGAACTTTGCGAAGTTCCCTCATTTGGTGCTGCCGGGGACTCCCCACCGCAGGCAGTAAGCGTAAAGAGCATCAAACACGCAAGTAACAGTGCCAATCGTTTTTTCATCATTCATCATCCCTCCACTTTTTGTTGTTAATTATATTTTGAACTTAAATTTACAGCCAATCTCTGACGCTTGGCATCTTATTTCAGTCTGCTGGAAAGAAGGTGTCCGGCGTAAGAAATCGTGCTTCTATGGCGATTTTCCCATCGGTCGTCATGTAACCCCACAAGCCGCTTTCCGCATCCTGGTAAGCGATCAGACCGTTTCCGCAGGAGTAAAAGCCGCTGAACCCCGGATCGTCCACGACCACATTTCCCTGGGTATCAATGAGGATCCATTGATCTCCGTCCTGCACCTTGCCGACGCCGTCCCAGAAGGTGCCGTTGTATACCATGGTCAGACCGCCGGACGTGAGGGCATAGCCCAAAATCCGCTGCCATGGCGCAAAAGACGGGGCGTAGTGGATTTCCAGCACTTTTTGTGTGGCTTCTTCCAAGGTGATTTTCCCAGCGACAAAAGAGCGGCTCATGTTGTTGACGGCACAGATTTTCTCAAAATTAACGGAGCGGTCACTCACCCCTCTTGCCATGGAAAGGGGTCCCTTTTCTTCACGGGGCAGGCTCACAATGAGCATGGTAGACAGCGCCAGGGCCTCTACTTGTTTTCGTCCGCTGACGGAAAGAATACGTAGCATTGTATCCTGTACGCGGTATGTTTCCGCTCCGGATGTCAGCATGATCTCACCGGCGTCCAGTGCCAGATTCAGCAGCTTGGTATCGTCGTCCATTACCTTTTACCTCCAAACATTGTAAATTTCGTTGTTGTCATACTAAGTGTATTCTTTTTTGGCAAAATGTAAAGGGAATTTTCTGTAAAATTATTTCGCCTGCGAACTATTTTTTTTGTGCGAAAGTGTGAAAAAAGAGATGGTGTATACAAAAAAGTCATTTACATTGCTTTTCTTTTGTACTATAATAAAGAAAATGAATATAAAGCTGGGGGTGCTGTCTTTGGGCAGCTGAGAGGAATGCAGGTTCCAACCCTTTGAACTTGATGTGGTTAGTACCATCGGAGGGAAGCAATACAAGATGATATGGAAATTATAAGATTCTTTCCTTCTAAGAGGGAAAGAATCTTTTTTTGTGGAAAAAAGGAGGAAAATGGACATGAAATTGACAGAACGCCTTTACAAAAGCGTGGAAGATATCTGGATGGGTTATTTGGAACAGCCTTTCGTAAAAGAATTGGCAGAAGGCACACTGGATGTGGAAAAATTCCGTTTTTATATGATCCAGGATTACCGTTATCTGCTTCAGTATGCCAAAGTGTTTGCTTTCGGCGTCATCAAGACAGAAGATCCGGAACTGATGCGCCGCTTTGCCGGTATGGTGCATGACGTACTGGACGGCGAAATGAACGTACATAAGACTTATATGGCAAGACTGGGCATCACTGAAGAGGAAGTGGCAAACACCCCTTCCGCTCTGACAAACCAGTCCTATACTTCCTATATGCTGGATGTGGCAAACAAAGGCGGCCCCCTGGAAATCCTCATGGCAGTGCTGGCTTGCGCATGGAGTTATCAGGTCATTGGAGAACACCATGTGAAGGTGCCCGGCGCTGTGGAACATCCTCTTTACGGCGAATGGGTACAGGGTTACAGCAGCAAGGAATATGCGGACAGCACCAAAGAAATCATTGACTGTGTAGACGCTCTGGGCGAAAACATCACCCCTGAACAGGAAGCATATCTGACTGATATTTTCGTAAAATGCAGCCGCTATGAAAAACTGTTCTGGGATATGGCTTATGCCATGGAGATGTAAAGAAGGAGAGCGAAAGAAGTTATGCTGCAATTTGAAAACGTGTCCTTCCGTTATGCCGAAGACGACTTCGACATGATGCGAAATTTGAATTTTCAGGTGGAGGACAGGGAATTTGTGTCCATCATCGGCGCCAGCGGCTGCGGCAAAAGCACCATTTTCCGCCTCATCAATGGTCTGGAAAAATTACAGCAGGGTCGGATACTAGTGGATGGCCGCCCTGTGCAGGAATTGAAAAATTACAGTGCTTTTATGCCTCAGAAAGACCTGCTCTTTCCTTGGCGCACCATTGAAAAGAATATCTGCCTGCCTATGGAACTGGCGAAAGTCCCCAAGGCAGAACAGGAAAAACGTTGCAAAGAAGTGCTGGAACAAGTGGGACTTTCTGAATACGCCAAAAAGTATCCCAAAGACCTGTCCGGCGGTATGAAGCAGAGGGTAGCCTTTGCCCGTACATTGCTGTCCGGGGCGGATCTGCTGCTGTTGGACGAGCCTTTCAGCGCATTGGACTATCTGACCCGTGTGGATATGCAGGAATGGCTGCTGCATCAGTGGGAGCATTATCATAAAACCATATTGTTCATCACCCACGACGTAGAGGAAGCCATTTTCCTTTCCAAGACCATTTACATCATTCAGGACAGACCTTTCTCCCAGATGGAACGGGTGGAAGTGCCCCTGTCTTATCCCCGCAATCGTGAGGATTTGAAACGTCCTGACATTGTGGAACTGAAAGAAACACTTATTGAAAAACTCAGAAGGAGCGTGATGAATCCATGAAAAAACATCTGCCTTCTGTGATTCTGGCTGTGGTTCTGCTGTTGCTGTGGCAGGGCATTGCCATGATTATCGACGCGGCGTATATCCTGCCGTCACCTACACAGATTTGTGTGCGGCTGTGGGAGCTGCGGGAACCCCTGTTTTTGGTGCATCTGCCTGCAACCATGAAAGTCACCGCCATTGGGCTTTTGATCTCCATTGTGCTGGGGATTCTGCTGGCAGTTTCCATGGATGCCAATGAGAAAGTGGAACGGGCGCTGTATCCCGTTATTGTGGCATCCCAGACCATCCCTACCACAGCCATCGCGCCTTTGTTCATCCTCTGGTTTGGCTATTCCATCTGGAGCAAGGTGCTGGTAACCATTTTGATCACCTTTTTCCCCATTGCCATTACGGTCTTTGACGGCTTCAAAGCCACCAAACGGGAAATGGAAGAATTATTGCAGACTTACGGCGCAACAAAAGCCGATATTTTCTGGAAGCTGAAACTGCCTACGGCACTGCCCAACTTTTTCTCCGCCATCAAAATGGCCATCCCCCTCAGCGTTATCGGGGCTGCCATTGCCGAATGGCTGGGGGCACAGGAAGGCCTGGGCTACTTCAGCAAACGTATGATGACACAGTTGGACGGCGCAGGCGTTTTCGCGCCTGTGGTGCTGTTGTCCATAACGGCTATGCTTGCCGTTGGGATCATTACCGTCTTGGAATATCGTTTTATCAAATGGAGAAAGGAGATCTAAGGAATGAAAAAGAAATTGTTTGCGATGCTCATGGCAGCGGCTATGGTATTCGGCATGACAGCCTGTGGAAGTGGAGAATCCGCAGACACCACAGCCGAAACCACAGGCGAGGAAACTCAGCTGGAGGATTTTTCCATTGTGCTGGACTGGTACCCCAATGCGGTACACGCCTTCCTGTATGATGCCATTGAAAAAGGCTACTTTGCAGAAGAAGGTCTGAATCTGGTAATCCAGTTCCCTGCCAACACCAATGACGGCATTTCCCTGCCTGCTGCTGGCAAAGCAGATGCCGGTGTGTACTACATGCAGGATGCCATCATGACTTCCTGTGAGGAAAATGTGCCCATCGTTTCCATCGGTGCGGTGACACAGAAATCCATGAACGTTGTCATTTCCCTGAAAGACAGCGGCATCACAGAAGCAAAAGATCTGGCTGGCAAGAAGATCGGCTATGCAGGTACTGTCCTGTCTGAAGCACAGATTCAGGCAATGCTGCAGAATGCAGGCTTGACTGCTGACGACTGCGAGTGCATCGACGTTGGTTTCGACCTGATGTCCGCGCTGACAACAGGTCAGGTAGACGCGACCATTGGCAACATGGTCAACCACGAAGTGCCTCAAATGGAAGAACAGGGCTTTGAAGTAAATTACTTCTATCCCACAGACTTTGGCGTGCCTCAGGGCTATGAACTGGTGTTTCTGGCAAACAAAGACGCCATCAATGAAAATCCCGAAAAATATCAGGGCTTCCTCCGTGCTTGCCAGAAAGGCTTTGAAGATATGAAGAACAACCCTGATGAAGTATTGCAGATTCTGCTGGACAACCAGAACGAAGCAAACTTCCCTCTGTCTGAAAACGTAGAAAGACAGAGCATGGAAATCCTGCTGCCCGATATGGAAACAGAATCCGCGCCTTTCCTCCATCAGGAAGCATCCGTATGGCAGGAAAACGCTGACTGGATGTATGAAGTTGGCGTGCTGACAAAAGAAGCCGATGTCAGCGGATTGGTGGTAAACCTGCTGGACGAAGCACAGTAAAAGAACTATTGTGAAAAGAAAAAAAGAACCAACCTGATTAGGGACATCTTCATAAGAAAACAAAGAAAGCCAAAATCCTTATTATTACAAAGGATTTTGGCTTTCTTATTTTATTAAGATTTTATTTGTTATGTTTTCTTATGAAGACAGCCGTTGCAATTCCCCTTAAGAAATCAGGAAAAGGAACTCAATGTTTTCTTAAGGGGAAGTTGCTTTTGTTCAGTGCTTTTTTGTTATCCTTCTTTCGGAATTGCCCAGTCGTGCATCAATCCTCGCAGGTCTGAGGTATATTTGAGAGGGACGATATACTGTTCTTTATAATTGGTTAGACTGCCTGCGGGAAAGTCGATACATAAGGAATCTTCTGTAAAAAAGATATATTCTCTCCGGAAAGCGGCTTCCATATCTGCCCGATCAGCGTCGGACAGATGCGCCAGCGCCAGAAGTTGGCTTCCCAGTTCTTCCAGCGGACAGATGAACAGGTCTTCTATGGGAATATAGGCTCCTGTTTTGCGGTCGAAGACTTCGCAAAGATTACGCTCGGTAAAGGTTTTCTCTGCCAAAGGCAGATGCAGGGAAGTCTGGAAGAATATGAGCCTGTCGTTGGCGGCTGTTGGATAAACATTTTGCTCTATGCGCATCATGGAGAAGTTTTCCTTGTTCTGGCTTTGCTGGTAGATAGCAGAAGCTTTTTCCAGTTCTTCCATAATGTCATAAAGGCGTCCTCGTTCTTCATAGTAGGCAAGAACAGCAGCTTTTGTGTTTTCTTCCAGATGGTCGATGTTTTTCTTTCCAACTGCCATGGTATTCTCTGGTGTCTGGGGGTGATTTTCCAACAAAAGATCTGTGCCGTTTGCCAAGGCGTATAGTGTGTGGTCGCTGTCAGGATATACGCGCAGTTCTGTGCCGTCAGACAGTGTGATGGTGGAGGCGGGAGTATTATTTTTTTCAATATCCATATCAATCAATTCCGCCTCATAGCAGCGGATTTTTCTATTTTCATAAGTATCGTTTTTGCCAGTGCGTGCGTCATAGACTGTGGAGATAAAGGGATACAGGCTGTCATCCGTCAGGAAGTCTTTTTCGGAAAAACATGCGGGAACATCCAGATGGGTGTTTTCCATGAGGATGAGACGAATAGTGCCGTTGGTTTCCGTATCTGCTACAACAGAAATAAGTCTGCCATTTTCATCCGTTTCCCTGGCAATGATTTTTCCGTGGGCATTTACGGTGCGTTTACCGCAGGAAGTCAGTGCCAACAGGCAAAGAAATAGAAATATCAAAAGTTTTTTCATATTATTTTCCCCTTTCATTGGAAAAGGAATTCCTCTTATTCGGGAATTGCCCAGTCCTGAAGCAGCGCGTGGACGCTTTCTGTGTCTTCTAAATAAACAGCATAACCTTCCGGCTGGGTGGAAAGGCTGTTTTCCGGGAATTTGATGTAGATGGAATCGCCCAAGAATATCACATATTTCAGCCGGAAAGCGGATTCCATGGCGGCTCTGTTTGCGTCAGACAGGTCTGCCAGTGCCAGAAGCCTTGTGCCGATTTCCTCTGCCGGACAGGTGAACAGTTCTGCAGTGGGAATGATGGTTTTTGTATCTTTGTCCACTGCTATACCGATGGAATCGTATGTTGTGTTGCCTTTGCCAGTATACAGCCAGAAGTCTGTTTCGAAATATTGAGCTTTTTCATTGGCGGCTGTCTGGTAAGTTGTTTGTGAAACAGAAAATGGTTCAAAATCAACGGGATTTTCTGTTTCTTTGTATGCGGCATACGCCTGTTCCAGCAATTCGAAAGTGTTGTATAGAGGTTGTAATTCTACATTTTGCAGGGCAGAATCTATGGATGCAGATTCTGTAAGGAGCAGTGTGCCGTCTTCCAGCTTATACCGTTTGTCATTTCCATTTTCCTGAACTGTCAATGTAGTGCCATCAATGGGGATTGTGGTGCTTGTTTCATAACTGCCTTCCAGATGGATCAGAATGGCGGCGTAAGTCAGTGTGCCTTCTTCTCCTTCATAGGGTGCGAATGTCATGGTATTGGCATCGGCGTAGACGGAAACAACAGGATATGCAGCGTCATTTTCCAGAAAATCCTCTACGGTGACCTTTCCATTGAGTTGATCCACGACAGTATCTTCTGCAATGAGAAAACGGACGATTCCGTGGGTTTCTGTTTCTGTGACAATGGCGGTCAGGTTCCCGTTTTCATCGGTTTCCCGTCCAATGACCTCTCCTTTAAGCCACATTTCCCGTCCGCAGGCGGAAAGTGCCAGTAAACCAAACAGCAGCAATAAAATGATTTTTTTCAGACGGATTCCCCCTTAAATATATGCCCCATTGTCAGGAATTGCCCAGTCCTGAAGCAATGCTTTCACTTCATCGGTATAGGACAGGGAAAACTGTTGTTCTGTGGCGGCATGTTCCAGAGAGCCTTCCGGAAAACGGATTTCCAGATGGTCATCGTACATCATGATCTGTTCTGGTGAAAAAGCTTGTTCCATTTCTTTTTTCAGAATGTCATTCACATCTGACAATGCCAGCAGACGCTTCCCGATTTCCTCCGGCGGACAAGTGAATAGTTCCTCCATGGGAATGGGTGCGCCGGTTTGCAGGTCAAAGGCGTTGCCGAAGTATGTGTAGGGATTGTGGTCATCGTCTATATAAAATTCCAGACAGGTATCCGTATATAATACCCGTTGGAATGCGCTGTCCACAGAGGTGCGCTACAAGAAAGTGTGGGTAAGAAAATCAGTCGGTTCCGTTGTTTGCAGATAATCCGCATAAGCCTTTTCCAGTTCCTCGGGAACGGAACAACGCATGCCTGTTTTTTCAAAATACGCTAAAATGGCTTTGGCTGCATCCTCGGAAATGGGATACTGCTCCTGAAGCATAGGGATGTTGTAAGCCTTGAAAGGCAGTTCGTTGGAAATATGCAATAAGGCAACACCATTTTCCAAACGATAATAGATATGATTTTCTCTGTACCACAGGTTAACAGGAGTGTTGTCCGCAAGGTGTGTGGTTTCTCCGTCATAGATTTCCTGAATATCCACCAGAAGCGCAGGATAGGCAGAAGATTCGGATTTCTCTTCCTGATACTGTACGGCTGCGTGGACGGTACCTGGGTCTTTGTGCTTGAATGCGTGTACCATTACATCATCATCCAGCGAGGTGATGATATTGGTTTCTTCTGAAACGAGGAAAGTGCGTTCCTCCCCGCCATCTTCCCGCATGACAAAAGAAGTCAGATCGCCATTTTCGTCCAAATGCCTTTCCAGCACTTCTCCGGTGATATATTTCTCCTGTGTGCCTGCGGCACAGCCACAACCGAGAAATGCCAGCGACAATGTCCATACCAATGCTCTTTTCATATCAATTCCCCCTTAAAAAAATGCCCTTTTTTTCAGTCTATTATAGGAAAGTGGAGAAAGCCATATATACTTGTCTGATAACGGGGTAATCTGGAACAAAACTGCCACATCTTTCGTTCAAAAAAGAGGATTGGTTTACATTTTGTTCAAAATTTAGTATAATTTTTTGAAAGGGAAAATTTTGATTCTGAAGGGGGAATCGAAGCTATGGACAGAAAAGTTTTGATTGTAGACGACGAAAAAAATATTGTAGATATCATTGCCTTTAACCTGAAAAAAGAGGGGTATCAGGTCATTACGGCATCCGATGGGGAAGAAGGGGTCAGAAAGACCTTTGAGGAAAATCCCGATCTGATTCTGTTAGATATTATGATGCCTAAAATGGACGGGTATGAGGCTTGCCGTAAAATTCGGGAGAAAAAACATACGCCCATCATTATGCTCACAGCTAGAGCCGAAGAAGTGGATAAGGTACTGGGGCTGGAAATGGGCGCAGATGACTATGTAACAAAGCCTTTTGGTGTGCGGGAGCTCATGGCACGGGTAAAAGCAAACCTGCGGAAAGTGGCTGCCCTTCAGGAAGCGGCAGGCATGGCGGCATCTGACGAGAAAGCTTCTCCTTACGGAAAGCTGTCTTTGAACCTTGACCGCTACGAAGTGAAAAAAGATGGCAAGACCATCGACCTGACACTGCGTGAATTTGAGCTTTTGAAGTTTTTGGCACAGCAGAAAGGACAGGTATTTTCCAGAGAAACACTGTTGGAGAAGGTATGGGGTTATGAGTATTTCGGGGATGTTCGTACCGTTGACGTGACTGTGCGCCGTCTGCGGGAAAAAATAGAGGACGATCCCGGCAAACCTGCTTATATCCTCACCAAACGTGGTGTTGGTTACTATTTTGATTGTGATTAAAACGGAGTGGGATCATTGCGCAGCATAAAATGGAAATTGATCGCGATGTATCTGGGGCTGGTGCTCATTGTGATGATCGTCAGTGGGACGTATATCCTGCTGAGCCTCAGGAATATCGAAATAAATAAATCAAGACAGCAGCTGGAGATCTATGCGGAAAAGATCGTGGAACAGGTCATTGACGCAGGGGATGCGGACAGCTTCCAGGAAGACTTGCAGGCAACGGTAACCAATGCCATGGGTATTCAGGGGAATGTGCTTAATGCGGAAGGGGAAACCATCGCTTCCACCACCGCTCCCAAAGCGCCATTCACCAAGTACACAGACCAGGCAGTCATTTCCGGTATGAACGGCACAGCCACATTCTCCTCTGGCAAGAAAAGCACAGACTCCTTTGGTCTGCTGAAGGAATGGATGAGCTATGCCCTGCCTGTGACAGACGAAAACGGCAATGTGGAATATATCGTGTATACCCGTCTGGATGCCAGCGATATGCAGAACAGCCTCAACGAAACCACGAAAATCATCATTGTGGCAGTATCCATCGCTCTGTTTTTGGCAGCCATCATGGGTTATGTCTTTGCGCAGACCTTGACAGGGCCCATTCTGGCGTTGACCAGAGGGGCGAAGAATATGGCGGAAGGGAAGCTGAACCAGAGTCTGAAAGTCCGCAGCAGCGACGAAATCGGTCAGCTCACCAGCAGTTTCAACTACATGGCGGCGGAACTTCGAAAGACCATGTCGGAAATTTCCAAAGAGAAAAACCGTATGGAAATCATTTTGCATAACATGAGTGACGGTGTTATCTCCTTTGCTAAAGATGGCGAGTTGATGCTTGCCAATACAGCGGCGGAGGAAATGCTGAAGGTGGAAAAAATGGATATGGACTTTTCCCATTTTATCCGTGCCTTCGACATCAGCACCGGTGTTTATCTGGATATGGGGGATGAGCCTTCCAAGGCAGTCACATTCCCTGTGGATAAGCAGTTTATCCATGCAACATTCTCTCCTCATTACAACCCCAAAAACGAAATGGAAGGCGTTGTGGTGGTATTGCAGGACGTTACAGAACAGAAAAAACTGGACGATATGCGGAAAGAATTTGTGGCAAACGTTTCCCACGAACTGCGTACGCCTTTGACCACAGTCAAAAGCTATACGGAAACCCTTATGGAAGGGGCGCTGGATGATAGGGAAACAGCCATGGAATTTTTGTCCATCATCGACAGCGAATCCGACCGTATGGCGTTCTTGGTACGGGATTTGTTGCAGCTTTCCCGTTTTGACAACAAGCAGGTACGCCTGAATATCACGGAAATCGAAATGAACGAATTCCTCATGACTACTGTTCGCCAGAGCAAGATTCATGCCGAGGCGAAACATCAGGAACTGACCTTTGAGCCCTGCGAACATCCTGTCATTATTTATGGCGACAGAGATCGTGTGGGTCAGGTAGTCAATAACATTGTGACAAACGCCATCAAATACAGCCTGGAGCAGGCAAAAATCCGTATCTTCATCACAGAAGACGAGAAGTATTACAAGATTTCTGTCAAAGATACGGGTATGGGCATCACCAGAGAAGACCTGCCCCGTATTTTCGAGCGTTTCTATCGTGTAGACAAAGCCAGAAGCCGTGCCATGGGCGGCACCGGTCTGGGCCTTGCCATTGCCAAGG
>ERZ779866.4153-NODE-4153-length-11039-cov-5.666424_pt1 | contig 11039 bp, 12 predicted proteins | sample MGYA00511248_ERZ779866 | MGnify/ENA primary metagenome ERZ779866 (study PRJEB29588, sample SAMEA2155758) | human gut metagenome | biome: human gut; feature: human-associated habitat; material: faeces | place: Denmark | collected 2008/2010 ... | reverse complement strand
CTTTGTGCATTATGTGGCGGAGGTGGTGGCGCAGCTGCGCGGCGTGAGCACGGAGGAGCTGGCCGATACGGCGGCGCGCAACGCCTGTCGTCTGTTCGGCATCCCGGAGGAATAAGCGGAAGGGGGAGGGAACCATGCACATCCGGCCAGCCACCCAGGCGGATCTGGAAAACGTGCTGCGCATCTATGAAGGCGCGCGGCGGTTTATGGCGCAAAACGGCAATCCCGGCCAGTGGGGCGCCTGCTATCCCCCGCGTGAAACGGTCGAGGCCGATATTGCCGGGGACCGATGCTATGTATGTGAGGAGGAGGGCCGCCTGTACGCGGCCTTCGTCCTTATTCCGGGAGAGGACCCGACCTACCGCGTGATTGAAGGCGCGTGGAAGAACGACCTTCCCTACGCGACGCTGCACCGGGTAGCCTCCACCGGAGAAAGGTCCGGCATGGTGGATGCAATCGTGGACTGGGCGTTCAGTCGGCATCCCAACCTGCGCGGCGACACCCACGAGCGCAACCTGCCCATGCGCCGGGCCTTTGAGCGCAACGGCTTCGTGCGCTGCGGCACCATCTGGGTGGAGGACGGCACGCCGCGCATCGCCTATCAGAAGGAAGGATGAATGGGGGAGTGGACATGCTGCCAAAGCTGATTGTCATTGCGGGCACCAATGCGTCCGGCAAGAGCGGCCTGGGGGTGGAACTGGCCCTGCGCTACGGCGGCGAGATCGTTTCGGCGGATTCGCGGCAGGTATTTCGCGGCCTGGACCTGGGCAGCGGAAAAATCACACCCGAAGAGATGCGGGGTGTCAGGCATCACCTGATCGACGTGTGTGAGGCGGGCGACTTTTTTTCCATGGCGGATTTCCAGCGCATGGCCTACGAGGCCATCGACGGTATTGTGGCGCGGGGAAAGCCGCCTTTTTTGGTGGGCGGCACGGGCCTGTACGTGGATTCGGTGGCGGACGGCTATGAGCTGTCAAACCGCATGCCGGACCTTGCCTACCGCGCGGAGCTGGAGAAGCGGACCACCGAGGAACTCTACGCCATGCTGCTCAAGGCCGTGCCGGACGTAGAGGTGGAGAGGCGCAACCGCAACCGCGTGATGCGACTCCTGGAAAAGCTGCACGACGGCGACGACGTTATCCCCGGCCGCAATCCGCGCTACGAGACGCTGCGCCTGGGGGTGACCTGGGACCGCGACACCCTTCGCCGCCGCATCGACCAGCGGCTGGACCGGCGGCTGAACGAGGGCATGGTGGAGGAGGTGCGCGCACTCCTGGACAGGGGCGTGAGCGAGGAGTTCCTTTTCAAGCTGGGACTCGAATACCGTTTCATCACCCAGTATCTGACGGGGCAGATCGCCACGCTTCAGGAGATGCGCGACCTGCTTTCCACGGCTATCAAGCAGTTTGCCAAGCGACAGATGACCTGGTTCCGGCGCGATGCATCCATCCACTGGCTGGATATGACGGCCGACCCTGTCGCCCAGGCCAGCGAGCTCATCGAGGGCTTCCTTTTCGGGGAGAACGCAGGCGAATAAACGGTTTTAGGACAAACGGAAATTTTCCGCCCGAAAATTCGTGAAAAGATTGTCATGAGGGCAGGAAAACAGGAAGGATATGCAGAAACAAATGAATGGGGTGCAAGTTGGACTTTCGCCAGCATGCCCCTGACCAAAGACCATTACCGCATGGAAGGGAGAACGGAAATGCACAACTCTCAAGACCTTCAAAAGGTGCTGGAACTTCGTGACGCCATCCTCGGCGGCAACGAAAAGCGCCTCAAGGAACAGCGCGAGGCGGGCAAGCTGACCGCGCGCGAGCGTGTGGAAAAGCTCGCGGACGCCGGCAGCTTTGTGGAGCTGTTCGCGCTGGTGAGCCAAAACGAGGAAGGCGCGGGCGTCATCACCGGGTACGCGACGCTGGAGGAGCGTCCGGTGTACATCTTTGCGCAGGACTTCACCGTTCACGGCGGCGCCATGGGCAAGGCCCAGGCCGCCAAGATCCTCAAGCTCCTGGACATGGCCCTCAAGACCGGCGCGCCCGTGGTGGCCCTGATGGACAGCGCCGGCGTTCGCATCGACGAAGGCGCCGCCGCCATGAGCGCTTACAGCGAGATTTATCAGAAGCTGGCCCGCATGAGCGGCGTCTGCCCCATTGTGTCGGTGGTGCTGGGCCCCTGCATCGGCGGCGCGGCGCTGCTGACACTGCGGCCCGGCATTTTGAAGGGCTACCAGTTCAAGCGCATCCTGGCCGTGCTCACCCCCGATGACCCCGCGCTGGCGGACATTACCTACCAGCAGAACAAGGGGGCCATGGCCATTGGCACCGGCGGGCTGACGGGGCAGGGGCTGCTCTCCGGGGAGCACATCTTTGTGCCCAACGCCTGGAACGATTTTATTTTTGCGTATCTGGCAAACGTTTTGGGCTTTCTGGGCGCGGCGGCGGTGCTGTTGCTGTTGTTTGCGCTCTGCCTGCGCACGCTGCGCACCGGTCTGCAATGCCCCGACGCGCTGGGCTGCAATATCTGCGTCGGCATCTTTGCGGCGCTGTTTTTGCAGTGTGTGATAAACATAGGCATGAATTTGCAGGTGCTGCCGGTCATCGGCGTGACGCTGCCGTTCTTCTCGGCAGGCGGGTCAAGCGTTGTTATGATGTATCTCTGCGTCGGCATTGTGCTCAGCGTCGGCATGAACACCCGCCGCAGCAAGCTGGAAATGCAGCAGATTGTATGAAAAAAGCGGGAACCGTGAGGTTCTCGCTTTTGCTTTCTTGGCCCCCTCTGCGAGGGGGCTCCCGCCGCAGCGGGTGGGGGAGAGAGCTTCATCTCTACCCGAAGTTTAACCTTTTACTCCGCAGTTTTCGTCTCGGCCATAAACAGCCCGGGGATCAGGCAGAGCGACGACAGCCCCACGATGATGAACACGGTGCGGGACAGCCAGCTCATGCTGCCGCCCAGCAGCCACCCTACAGCGTTGAACCCCCAGATGCCGTAAATGCCCCAGTTGATGCCGCCGACAATGGAAAGCAGAAGCAAAACCTTTTTGAAACAAGACATGGATGATCCCTCCTTACGGGGGAGTATGCCCACCCAACCGCCGCATTATGCAAAAATACCTTGCAAGAGAAAGCTAATCTGTATATAATCAACCTGAAGGACAGTGCTAAAGGAGAAAACCAAATGCTGGGACTATATCTGGCTGCGATGGACGACAGCACCTATGAAACACAGTTTGTGCAGGTTTATGAGCGCTGTAAACGGCTTGTGTACCACACAGCCTATCAAATCGTGCAGGACAGCTATCTGGCGGAAGATGTGTTGCAGGAAGTCTTTTTGCATTTGGCCCAAAATTTTACACGGGTGTATCGGGAAGATAAGCATAAAATGGCGGCTTACCTTGTAATATGCACAAAAAGCCGCGCAATCGATATGCTGCGGAAACGAAAAGGCGCAGCAGAGGACGGGGACGGCACTGAATATGAAAATTTTGCGGATGATGCCCCCCTGCCGGAAGATGTGTTAATCGGCGCAGAGGTTGCGCAGCGGCTTATGCAGCTGGTGCAGGAATTGCCGCTGCTGTACCGCGAGCCGTTGCAGCTGAAAGCCCTCGGCTACGGAAACGCCGAAATTGCATCGGCGCTTGATTTGACAGAGAGTACAGTTCGGCAGCGGATTGTGAGAGGACGAAAAATTTTGTGGAGGAAACTGCACGATGGAAAAGAATAACGCAAAAATTTCTTTTGATGCAGCCTTGCAAATGGCGCTGTACGCACAGATGGAGCGCGAATTGGAAACGATGCCATCGCCGGAAGAATTGAAATCCCTCTATCCACAAACAACGCGATGGGACGAAAGAATCTATGAGACTCTCCAAAAACAGGAACACAAAAAACGCCGAAGAAAAGCCACAGTGGCAGTTTTGCTGGTGTTGATTACAATGACAATCGGCTTGTATGCGGCCAGTGCGGAATTGCGGCACACAATTTATACAGCGGTCTTGCGCTTTTTGCCGCAAGAATTGCGACTAACTTATATGGTTGAGGGAACCCCGCGGACGGCACTTCCGGAAGAGTTGACTGAAAATTATATTCCGCAGGGGTTTGTGCTGGATCAAGAACAAATCCTCGATACAGAGGAAAGGGTGTTCCATGTGTATGAGAACACAGAAAAGGGGCAGTCCTACAGTGTGACCTGTTATGTGGTGCGGCAGGGCGGTTCTGAAGAAATTATGGATAACGAGCATACAGTCTACGAAAAGACAAAAGTCAAGGAAAATCCGGCTACATTGGGAACAAGCCGTAATTTTGATGGAACAAAAAGTTATTACCTGTTCTGGGAAGAAAACGGTATGGCATATACAGTGACAGGAAATATAACGCTGGAAGAATTGCGGCGTGTGGCGGAAAATATTGCATGAAATAAGAGGGATATTTGGCAGTTTTGCATAAAATGTCCCCCTTTTTTTCGGCAAATAGGGAAAAATAAAAAAAGCTGTCACAGAATGATGAAAAGAGCCGTTGTATAGATAGACTTAAAAAGGAGGTCGAATCAATGAAGAAAAAATGTTTGATTGCATTATTGCTGGCAATGGTACTTCTCTGGGCACGCTATGCCCGGTATATGCTGCCGGGCAGCCGGACAGAATGATAGGTGATGGGTATGTGCAGGGAAGTATTTCCACGGGAAGTTACACTGTGACGGCATATGCATCGTCAAGTGTGAAGAGCGTTTCAGTGTCAGGTACTTTGTATGAGAACGGTTTATTTGGTATTTGGCATAGTGTTGCAAGTTGCACAAATAGTAGCCAAGGAAATCGATGTGTGGCAACAGGAACATATGCGACCAAAAGCGGAAAAAGCTATAAGCTGGAATATGCGGCAACATTTACTTATACAAACGGAACCAGTGAAACGGTTTCGGGCACCGCGACAAAATAGTACGCGATAAATCCACCTACAAAAGAAAGGATACTGTTATGAAAAAGATCAAAACTCTTTGTGCTGTCTGCGCTATGGCAATGTGCTTTTCCACGCTCTCGGTTACGGCAAGTGCCGAAGAAACGAGCGGCGGTGCGGCGCTGACAAGGGAACAGTGCAACAAAATTGTGGAAACGGCAATAGAAGAATACCATATCGTAGTCCCGGATATGGAAGAATACAAGGCGTATATCTGGGATATGGCAAAAGAAAGCGGATTGACGGCGAACGCCGTTGAAACACAGTTTCAGGCAGACTTTGGAAAGGCAGCCGAAAGAAAGAAACTCAATGAGAAACGGGCAGCCGACGTGTATATCAACAGCGCAGAAGAGGCCATGGCGGCACTGGATGAAATAAATGCCGAAAAACACACGGCATACAATTTGGGCGTCGGACCGTTTGCGGAGAAAGCAGACTATTTGGACGCGTTACAACTGGACAAAGAGGCGTTCAAAGAAAGAGTAGAACATGAAATGAAAAACAACCAAGGTGGGGAACTTGTTGAAAAACTCGGGATAGAGGATTTCAATGAGAAACTGCCGGGGGTTTCTCTTCGAAGCATCCGGGAAGATGTTCAGCAAGAATCAAACGGCATTTTAACGAATCTCAATACAAGCGATAACACGATCGTAAAGGGATATTTGAATGCGAGAGTGTTCAGCGTTACCGGAAACCCGGGTAGCTTTACCTATGAGCGAATCAAATCCTATGGCGTGTCGAACTACGGAAGTGCAAAAAATGGGTCGTGTTCCTTGTCGGGCAGCAGTGGCAGCCACACAGCTGTGATACATGCAAGCGGCTACATTGGCTATATTTCTGTGACAGGTCAAATCCCGTTTAGCGCCGGCTAAAAATAATAACCCCACTGCCTGTTTGCCGTGATACTCTGCGGCGAACAGGTGGTGGGGCATTTTATTATTTGTTTAAAATTCTTTTGGTACTTTTCTTATAAGAAAAGTACACCCGTCCCCCAAAAACGCGCTCAGTTCTTCAGCGCCTGCATCGGGGCGGGAATGCGGCCACCGCGGTGGATCATGACCGCGGGGCTGTACCGGCTGATGGGCATGATGGGCGCGTGGCCCAGCAGGCCGCCGAAGTCCAGCACGTCGCCGGCCTTGTGGCCGATGGCGGGGATGACGCGCACGGCGGTGGTCTTGCTGTTCACCATGCCGATGGCGGCCTCGTCCGCGATCAGGCCGCTGATGACCTCGGCGCTCGTGTCGCCCGGGATGACGACCATGTCGATGCCGACGGAGCAGACCGCGGTCATGGCCTCGAGCTTTTCCAGCGTCAGGCTGCCGCAGTTGGCGGCGTTGATCATGCCGTCATCCTCCGACACGGGGATGAACGCGCCGGACAGGCCGCCGACGTGGTTGGACGCCATGACGCCGCCCTTCTTGACCGCGTCGTTGAGCAGCGCGAGCGCGGCCGTCGTGCCGTGACCGCCCACCGACGACAGTCCCATTATTTCGAGTATCTCCGCCACGCTGTCGCCTATTGCGGGCGTGGGCGCGAGCGAAAGATCGACTATGCCGAATTCGGCGCCGAGCAGCTCAGCCGCCTTTCCGCCCACGAGCTGACCCGCGCGCGTGATCTTGAACGCGGTGCGCTTGATGGTCTCGCACAGGAATTCGAAGTCCTTGCCCTTGGCCGCATCGAGCGCGCGGGAGACCACGCCGGGGCCGGAGACGCCCACGTTGATGACCTTCTCCGGCTCGCCCACCCCGTGGAAGGCGCCGGCCATGAAGGGGTTGTCCTCCACGGCGTTGCAGAACACCACCAGCTTGGCGCAGCCCAGACCGTCCTGATCCGCGGAGCGGGCAGCGGTTTTCTTGATGATTTCCCCCATTTCACGGATGGCGTTCATGTTCAGGCCCGCACGAGTGCTGCCCACATCCACGCTGGAGCAAAGCCGCTGGGTGGTGCACAGCACCTCGGGGATGGACTGAATCAACCGCTCGTCCGCCCGGGTCATACCCTTTTGGGTCAGGGCGCTATAACCGCCCAGGAAGTTCACGCCCATCTCTTCCGCCGCTTGATCCAGCGCCCGGGCAATGGGCCGCGGGTCCCCCTGGCAAATCAGGCTAACCGGGGTAACGGAAATCCGCTTGTTGACAATCGGGATGCCCAGCTCCTGTTCGATATCCTCGCCGGTTTTCACCAGCCGGTCCGCCGTGCGGCATACCTTGTCATATACGCGCTGGGCGCACTTCTCCGCATCCTGATCGGAGCAGTCCAGCAGGTTAATCCCCAGGGTAATGGTGCGGATGTCGAAGTTCTCCTCCTGGATCATCCGCATGGTTTGCAGAATTTCGCTGGTTTCGATCACGCCCCATGCCCCCCTTACACCCGGTGCATGGCGTCAAAAATATCCATGCGCTGCATGTGGATGGTCATTTGCAAATCGTCGCGCACCGGCTGGAGCGCCGCGTCGATGTCCGCAAAGGTCATGTGCGCGCCGTCCAGGTCCACCACCATCATCATGGTAAAGTAACCACCCAGGATGGTTTGCGTAATGTCAAGAATGTTGATATTCAGCTCGCTGAGCTTTGTGGCCAACTTGGCAATAATGCCCGTGGCATCCAGCCCGGTTACGGAAATGACAGCTTTGGTCATGTTTTCCACCCTCCCCAGAGATTGTAGGTATGCAAGCACTATACCCCCTCCGGCCCCGGATGTCAAGCACCGGCAAATTTCGTCTTGCATTTCTGCTTCCCCATGGCTATGATAGAAAGCGTTCCTTTATCTCAAACATCTGCCGGGAGGTGTTTCCTTGCAAAAGCAGGTGCTCGCCATTCATGACCTGAGCTGTGTGGGCCGCTGTTCCCTTACCGTAGCGCTGCCGGTTCTTTCGGCGGCGGGGCTGCATGTTTCCGTGCTGCCCACGGCGCTGTTGTCCACGCATACGGGTGAATTTACAGGCTATACCAACCTGGATCTTACCCAGGAGATGGCAAAAATTTACGCGCACTTTCAAACCCTGCCCCTGCGGTTTGACGGATTGTACAGCGGTTTTCTGGGCAGCTGGGAGCAGCTGGCCCTGGTGGAGGACGTATTCGCCCATTACCGCCGCGCCGACACGTTATTGCTGGTGGACCCGGTCATGGCCGACCATGGCAAGCTGTACGCCACCTATACCGAAACCCTGGCCCGGGACATGGGCCGGCTGTGCCGCCAGGCGGACGTCATTGTCCCCAACCTTACCGAAGCGGCCATTCTGCTGGAAGCATCCTACCGGGAGCAGCCTTCCTTCCCCCAGGTGGAGGCCATGCTGCGGGCGCTGCACAAGCGGTATGGTTGCCGTCAGGCGGTGATTACCGGCATTCTTCGAGACGGATTGCTGGGCGCCGCCGCTTACGACGCGCAGCGTGACTGCGTTTTCTTCCATGGGCAGCCGCCGATGGATCATGTGTTTTACGGAACCGGAGACGTGCTGGCCAGCGCACTGCTGGCGGGGCTCATGCGCGGGCGCAGCCTGTCGCAGGCCACCACCCTGGCCGTGGACTTCACCTATCAAAGCATGCTGCATACCCTGGATAACGGCTTGCCGCTTCGTTATGGCGTAGCCTTTGAGCAGGCGCTTCCCATGCTGGTGCGTTCCCTGGAATCCAATGCATGCTAAAAAAAGACCCGCTTTCAGAAAGGCACGCCATTCTGAAAGCGGTTTTTTGCATATCAGGGAGGTTATTCTTCCCCTGCCGTTTCGCTGCTTTCCTCTTCCGCAGCGGTAGTTTCCGCCTCCTGCACCGCAGGGGCATGGGTGGCTTCGTCCGTAGCAGGCGCGGGCGAGGGCGTAGCCGTCGCCGTGGGCGTGGGCGTAGCCACAGGGGTAGCAATCACCTCCGGAGTCGGCGAAGGGGTGGGGATGGGCGTGGGGGTGGCCAGCTCCTGCTCATAAAGCTTTTCCAGGGTGGCAGCGCCGGCTATGCCGTCCGCCTTCAGCCCCACAGCCCTTTGGAAGGCCTTTACCGCGTCCACCGTGCCGCCCAGATAGGTACCTGTCACCGTGCCGCCATAGTATCCCAGCTCCTTGAGCTTGGCCTGGAGCCACCACACGTCCTCCCCGGAGCTGTTCTTTTTCATCTGCTCCAGGGGCATGGGCGGCATGGCGCCGCTGATATAGGTGGGTGTAGCTGTGGGTTCCGGGGTTTCCTCCGGCAGCATCCGGCTGTAATCCAGCGGAGGAAGCTCCAGGGATGCCCGCAGTTCGGGATCATCCGGCAGGTCTTCCCGGATGGTGACCACTGTGCCTTCCCCCACGTTGTCATAGATCCATTTGGCGTCCGCCACGGTCAGGCGGATGCAGCCGTGGGACACCCGCGTGCCCAGGTTTTTATAGGAGCTGACGGAAAGATCCATGGTGTTGACCGAGTTGTAGATCACTGAATGGAAGGCGATGGAGCTGTTGATCCGCGTCCAATACTGGGCATGACCGCCCCAGCGGGGGAAATAGCACCAGCGGGCCGTGCGGCCGTTAAGCACCCAGTCCCCCACGTCGCTGGGGTAGGACTTGGTGCCCGTGGAGCACAGCATTTGCCGGACTACCACGGTATAGTCGCCGTTCTCGTCCCGTCCATACACGGTGGTAACCTGGTTATTCACGTCCACCGTCACCGCGAAAGGAACCGGTGTGGGGGTAGGCGTGGGGCGCGGCGTATCCTCGGGCAGCACCACGGAAAGATCGTTAAAGAGCATGTTCCAGGTCATTTCGCCCACAATGCCGTCCACTTCCAGGCCATTCTGTTCCTGGAACGCCTTCACCGCCACCAGGGTATTGCCCAGAAAGTTTCCGCTCACCGGGCCGGTATAGTAGCCCAGCTCCGTCAGGCGGTTTTGCAGGGTTTTCACCCTCGCCCCCGTGGAACCCCGCGCCAGGTTGCCCTCAAAGGGCACCTCCTCCAGCACGGTAGCCAGGGGCTCCGCCGTGGCGCTCTCGTCCACCAGAAAGCCGGGATCAGGCGTAGGGGTGGGGTTAGCCGCGGACGTGCGGTCGTTTTTCCCCACGGCCTGCCCGCTGTACATCAGCGTCTGGGTATCCACATCCGCAATGCCCGTTCCTTCCAGGCCATTGCGTTCCTGGAATTCGCGCACGGCGGTCTGGCTGCTTTCCAAATAATTGCCGCTGATTTTGCTGGTAAAATACCCCAGCTCTGTGAGACGGGTTTGCAGTTCCTTCACGTCATCCCCGGAGGAACCGTATTGCAGGGGACGGTACTCGGTGCTGTACAAAAGCGCCTGGGTGTCCGCGTCCACCACGCCGGTGGCTTCCAGTCCAAAGTCCTCCTGAAAGGCTTTCACCGCCGCTTGGGTACTTTCGCCAAAGTTCCCACTGATATTTCCCGAATAGTAATACAGCTCCGTCAGCCGCCGTTGCAGCTGCGATACCCCATCGCCCGTATCGCCAAGCTGCAGGTCAGGCGTCTCGAATTCTTCCTCGATGAGCGTCACTTCTTCTTCGCTGGCGGGGTCATCCTCCAGAATGACCTCCCCCTCGCCCAGCGCAGAGCACGTGCAAAGCAGCACGAAGAACGTCAGGAATAGCAAGCGCATCTTATGCAATGTCATTCACCCCGATTACTGTGTACCTATCCATTGTAAACAAAGCGGGTCCTTCGCGCAAGTCCCATGGAAAAATCTTTACAAGCAGAAAATGCGTTGCCACCCTGGCACGTACTTTTTACCGCAAGGCCATTACGCCCTCGGGCGCAATGCGCAGGTACCGCGGCAATTTCCCTTGATATTCTGCCCAGCGCGAGCGGTCAATCTCCCAGCGAATGCGAGCGTTTCCCGCCTGAAAATACACGGAAACGGAAAAAGGCGCTTCATTGACGTGAGGGTCCGTCAGGGGAAAGACGTTTTCTCCCGGCCCCTCCACAGGGGTGAAGAAATGCGCGCGCAGTCCTACTGCCGCCACATCCTCTCCCACGGGTTCCGCGGCGGTCAAAGTGGTCTCCCAGTCTCGGGCATACAGGGTATAGGGGCCGTTTTTTTGCGCAGGGGACAGATTCTTGCAGCCTGTGATAGCGGCCGCCGCCGCCGTTTGCGGATGGGCAAAAACCGCCTCCC
>ERZ779866.4151-NODE-4151-length-11047-cov-3.271197_pt1 | contig 11047 bp, 17 predicted proteins | sample MGYA00511248_ERZ779866 | MGnify/ENA primary metagenome ERZ779866 (study PRJEB29588, sample SAMEA2155758) | human gut metagenome | biome: human gut; feature: human-associated habitat; material: faeces | place: Denmark | collected 2008/2010 ... | reverse complement strand
ATTTTAATTCCGGCATTGTATTTTTACTTTTTTGAGTTTTCAGATCTTGGACTGAAAGAACGAATTTTTTCATCGTTGTTTCAATCAGTTACTCCACGAACTGCTGGATTTAATACTGTTGATTTAACATCAATGAGTGAAGCAGGGCAATTTATAACGATTATTTTAATGCTAATTGGTGGTAGTCCGGGTTCAACAGCAGGAGGTATGAAAACAACAACAATTGCCGTATTATTTGCAATTGCAATTGCAACTTTCCGGCGAAGAGAAGATGCCAATTTCTTTGGACGTAGGATAAATGGAGATGTACTTAAAAATGCAGCAACTGTTTTTTTGATGTATATTACATTGAGTGGGGTTGGAGGATTGATTATTAGTATTACAGAAGATCTTCCGATTCTGACATGTTTATTTGAAGCAGCCTCTGCAGTAGGTACAGTAGGACTTTCTCTTGGAATTACACCAGGATTGGGCATGCTGTCAAGAATTATATTAATTTCACTAATGTTTATAGGACGAGTAGGTGGATTGACCTTGATTTTTGCAGCCTTGTCAGGTACGCATCATCATGTTTCAAAATTGCCACGAGAAAAAATTACAGTAGGATAAAAGGAGAAAAACAATGAAAATTCTGTCTCAAGACGATTTTGAAAAAGTAAATGTATTCGGCAAGGGCAGCTTGAACGAGGCTTTTTCACAGTATTTTATAGGAAATTCTTTTTTAAATCCCCTTACAACTCCCAATGAAACGGCAGTTTTTCTTGCAAATGTAACCTTTGAGCCCGGCTGCCGAAATAACTGGCACATTCATCACGCTTCAAAAGGCGGCGGTCAGCTTCTCATCTGTACAGCGGGTGAAGGCTGGTATCAGGAGGAAAACAAATCTCCTGTTTCTCTCAGCGCCGGAACAGTCATAACCATACCGCCCGAAATCAAGCACTGGCACGGTGCAAAAAAAGACAGCTGGTTTTCACACATTGCGGTTGAAGTTCCCGGCGCGGACACTTTCAACGAATGGTGCGAACCCGTAACAGATGAAGAATACGGCAAATTGGAGGAAAGATAAAATGAGCAAAAAACTTGTAGCGTATTTTTCGGCAAGCGGTGTTACAAAATCCGCTGCCGAGCGTTTGGCAAAGGCTGCTAAAGCAGATCTATTTGAAATCAAACCCAAAGTCCCCTACACCCGTGCAGATCTCGATTGGACAAACAAAAAGAGCCGAAGCTCTGTTGAAATGAACAATCCCGATTCGCGCCCGGAAATTGCCGAAAGGCTGTCAAATATGGACGAATACGATACTGTATTTATAGGTTTTCCGATTTGGTGGTATGTTGCGCCGACCATAATAAATACCTTTGTCGAAAGCTATGATCTTTCGGGAAAGACGATCGTTCCCTTTGCCACCAGCGGAGGCAGCGGCATGGGCAGAATCGTTGAAATACTGAAGTCCCTCTGCCCTGCTTCGGTGAAATGGGAAAACGGAAAAATGCTTAACCGCATATCGGAAGACGAATTGACCAAATGGGCTGAACAGTTTTAATAAAAAGCTGAAAGGAGAAAAAATGGATTTACATACTACCGATCCTGAATTTGCAGAGCGTTTCGAGTATTTTGCCTTTACGGAAGTTCCCAATGATGAAAGCGCTCGTTTAGACGAAAAAACCCGCTTTATGGCGATTTTAGCCGCGCTTATAGGATGCGGCGACACGGAAGCATACAGGGAAATGCTGTCTAAGGCGCTTGAAAACGGCATTACGCCGATAATGGCAAAAGAGATAATCTATCAGGCGACCGACTATTTGGGCTACGGCCGAATGCTGCCGTTTTTGAAATGTACCAACGAGATTTTTAAGGAACGAAATATTTCTCAGCCTCTTCCCTGTCAAGCCACCGCTACCCTTGAAAACAGACTTTCAAAAGGCACGGAAGCACAGGCCGAAATTTTCGGAGAGCATATGAAAGAGGCTTGGAAATCGGGACATATCAATCGCTGGCTTGCGGAAAACTGCTTCGGCGATTACTATACCAGACAAGGTCTCGCCCTTTCTGAGCGTGAGCTGATCACCTTTTGTTTTCTTGCGGCGCAAGGCGGCTGTGAGCCCCAGCTGATTGCCCATTCCAAAGGAAATATGAATATGGGAAATGACAGAGAATTTCTCATTCGGGTAATTTCCCAGTGTCTGCCGTACATCGGCTATCCTCGCAGTTTAAACGCAATAAGCTGTGTGGAAAACGCGGCAAAACAATGAAAAATAAATACGCCGTCAAATTAATCGTTGACATTTTAATGTCACTTGCGCTGCTTTTTTCAATGGGCTACCAATTTTGGGGAGAGGCGCCTCATGAATGGATGGGATCGGGAATGTTTATTCTTTTTATTGTTCATCACATTCTCAATTTCAGTTGGCGCAGAAGTCTTTTCAAGGGAAAATATACTCCGTTGCGTTTTTTGAACCTCTGCATCGACCTGCTTGTCCTGCTTTCGATGCTCGCTCTTATGTACAGCGGAATTGTCATGTCTCGTTATGTATTCGATTTTTTGCCGACATTCGGAAGTGTATCAGTCGCCCGCCGTCTTCACATTCTCGGTTCATATTGGGGCTTTATTCTCATGAGCGTGCATTTGGGTATGCACTGGAATATGGTAACAGCCATGGCAAAAAAGACTTGTCCTTATGTTAAAGTCTCCAAAGGCCGTTCTGTTCTATTTTCGGTAATAGGAGCGTTGATCTGGGGATACGGCGTCTTTGTTTTTGTAAAAAGAGATTTTTTGACCTACATGTTTTTGAAAAGCGAATTTGTATTTTTTAATTATGATGAGTCAAGAATTCTGTTTTACGCAGACTGTATTGCTTTATCATGGCTTTGTATCTTTGCCGCTCACTACGGAACAAAACCGCTGAGGAATCTCAGAGAAAAGAGCCGTCATAAGAAATCGTCATAAAATTGCTCTGACCGTTTTAAGATATGCCCTTCTGCTTTAATATAAAAAAGCTCCTGCCGCTTACCGACAAAGTTTGGGACAGGAACGATATAAAAAAATCGAGTGTTCATAACCTGAATCTGTTATGAACACTCGATCTGGTCGGAGTAGCAGGACTTGAACCTGTGGCCTCTTGGTCCCGAACCAAGCGCTCTACCAAACTGAGCTATACCCCGCTAACAGGCAATATTATATCATTGCTTTTATCCTATGTCAAGAAAAACTTTGAAAAACAGGCATATATTTCCCTTCTATCCCTTTACCTTGAGATGAGCTTTGAACATTATGTATCCGAGACAGAAAAGCACGGGCAGCACAAGGACTCCGTAGCTTGAATTATTGGTGATCTGTGTAATAAGTCCGATGAGAAAAGTACCTGTAAAGGCGGCACCCTTTCCAAATATGTCATATATTCCGAAGTATTTATTGGAGTTTTCCTTGGGAACTATCTTGGCAAAATATGAACGGGAAAGAGCCTGTATTCCCCCCTGAAAAACCGCTACGCAGGCGGCTAAAAACCAAAATTCCCATGCTCTGTCGAGCTGCAGCGCAAACAGTGAGATAAAGAGATATCCTATTATGGACATGGAAATAACGGTGGAGTTGTCCTTTTTGCGGGCTATTTTACCGAAAAGTATGGCACACGGAAAAGCGACAATCTGAGTAAACAACAGCGCCAAGAGAAGGCTGTTGTCAGATATTCCGACATCTTTTCCGTAAGATGTCGCCATCTCTATAATTGTATATACTCCGTCTATGTAAAGGAAAAAAGCCAAAAGAAAGGTCAGAATTTTTTTGTTCTTATTTATATCCTTTATTGTGCCCAAAATATCGGAAAAAGCCTTTTTGACAACTCCCTGAGTGTTTTCCACATAGTGCGACTGCTTGTAATTTTTAATAAGGGGAGCCGAGCATGCCACCCACCAAAGAGCGTTGAGTATAAACGCCGCAACAGTGGCGTTTACGGTCCCGTCATTTCGGCTGTGAGGATTAAAACCAGAGAAATGATAAAGGGAATACAGCTTCCTATATATCCCCATGCGTAGCCGTGAGAGCTGACCGTATCCATACGGCTGTCATCGGTTATATCGCAAAGCATGGAATCGTAAAAAACAAGGCTTATGGAATAGCCTATTTTGCCCACTATGAATATGAACAGAAACCACTGCCAGTGAGAGGCAAAGCCCATAGCCGCGCAGCCGAAAGCGCCTATTATAAGAGATGTTTTGAAAAGCGGCAGCTTAAAATCCTTATGGTCGCCTATTGTTCCCAGTATGGGACCCATAAACGCCACAACTACCGTGGCAATACTCGAGGCATATCCCCAATAAGCTGTTGACATATCGCCCGATACCCCGGCCTGAGAGGCGAGGTTTTTAAAAAATATCGGTATGATGGTGGATATCAGCATGACAAAGGCGGAATTGCCGACATCATACAGAACCCAAAATTTTTCAAGTTTGCTAAGTTTCATTTTCCCTATACCCCTTCAAAGTTTTCTGTAAATATATCAGGCTCGTCTTGCTTTTCGACAAACCATGAAAAAAGCATATCTATGCTCTTTGCGCAGCTTCCTATGCAGTTTTTAAATAAATTGTGCATTTCCGCCGTCTCTTTTTCATAGATAAAGTTTTTCTGAGGCGACATGTTTGAAAAAAATGTCTTTCTCAAAATCAGCTTTTCCAAAAAGGCAACTGGCTCTCTGTGCTGCAAAAGCCCTACATACCTTCTCATGTCCTTGACCGACAGATTGAAGTTTTTGACGCTTATACCGTAGAGCTCGCCGAATTCACTTATTTCGGTGGTAAAATTCGGCAGATATTCTTTTTTCACTCCCGAAAGCCTATATTTTTGTGCAATGAGAGAATCAAACTCCGACTCTATTCTGTAATGATCTGCAATTTTCGGAGTTTTTTCATTGACAAACGGATGAACATTTTTGTCGAGCCAGTAATGACACAGACAGCCTGATACATATGCGAGGAAAGGAGCATTTTTCGCTTCGCGGTATATCCTGTATCCCCTCTCAAAAAACAGTTTTCCAGAGTGGGAATGTATTTCCGACCCGATTTTGCTTATATAAGTGCCTGTATAGGGCTTGTAGAAAAACAGAATATCGGGCCCCTGAAGTCCCAGATCAAACTCTTCTTTATAAGACTTCACAAGCTGCAAAGTCCTTTCGGACAGCTCTTTTAAAACTTCCTGACCGAATTGATAATGTGCTAAAACAGATGGCATAAAGCCTCCTAGTAATTGAAATATATACATATTTTACTATAAAAAGTTCCCGATGTAAACATTTTTCAAGCTGAAATATTTAATTATAACATACACTTAAAGGAAAATTTACCTGCTTAAACATAAAACATCTCCGTACCTATATGGCACGGAGATGTTTTCGCTTCTTTTGTATTCAGTTTTTCTGTTCTTTCAATGTGCCGTCTGCCGATTTGTTTTTACGCAATTTTTTTACAAATATAATTATGGCTGCCGCAATAACCACAGATGCAGTTGCTATGATAACCACCGCAAGTTTGTATCCTGAGTATATAACGGCTATTTCGGCTTCGCCTTTCGGAACGGAAAACATCAGATAACTGCCGAAGGCTTCGCTTTCAATTTTTTCCCAATTTTCATCCTGCTTTACATAGACAGAAAATCCTTTGGCAGTCTCATCAGCTGAAAGGAATCGTATGGTATAAGACTCCTGCGACATATCGGAACACTTAATTTTCCACTGTTCCGATGCTCTTTTACCGTTGATAATATCTGTATCTTCTATCTTATCTGCCGTCAGTAAGTCTTCATCGTCAAAATTTCCGTCTAAAAGAAATACAGGGCTTCCCCTGCTTCTCGTCTCTTCGGACGGAATGGTAAGCACATAGCGTGAATATTCAGCCGTAACGGTCTTATCGAAACGGAGATCGGTCAAGTCGTTTGAATCCCAATAAGAATAGTATCCTTCTTTTGCGGGAATATCCGGTAAGATATCATCCTCAAAAGAATCTCCGTAAGAAAAAGGCAGAGTCTTTACCTTTTCATCGTCAATGACAAAGGAAAGTGTGAACTGCGTCATCTCTTTCGGTATACCATCCAGCCGGGACAGCTCATAAAATGACATCGGCTCCGCTTTGCCTTCATAGCTTATCCTTCCCAATCCCGCAAGAGTGTCAGACACATAGTAATTTTCAGAAAATTCTCCTGTTTCCGTGCCTGATACGGCTCCGCAGTACCGTCCGAATTCCTTTATATCCACCAGTGTGACGCATCCCGTCACCACGCTGCTCTCCTTACCTGAGCCTATGATTCCGCCGATATAATCTCCGCCTGAAAGTGAGCTCTTCACAAAGCAATCACGAATCACCGCTCGTGAAAAACCTGCTACACCGCCTATGTCCGTTCCCGCAAGGACACTCTCCGCCGTGCCCAACAGTGACAGATCGGCCTCCACCTCCACAACCGTAGTATTGACATCTCCTCTGTTTTTACATCGTATTCTGACCTACAATTCCGCCCACATAGTGTTCATCTGTGACTGTTCCCTGAAAATTACAGTTTATCAGCTGCCCTGACACCTCATTTATGCCTGCCAGTCCACCTACCGACGCATCTCCGCTGACCGTACCTTTAAAAGTACAATTTGTGATCTTACCGTAATTTTTGCCGACAAATCCTCCGACAGTACTGCCGTCGTCGGAAGTCACCTTTCCTGATACGGTCAGATTGTCTACCATTGCACCGACCTGCAATGTATCGAAAAGACCTACTTCGGAGTTGTTACCGTCTATGTACAGCCCGCTTATTGAATATCCGTTTCCCTTTAAGGTGCCGAGGTCGGAATGGGCAAAAATTCTTCGGCCGTTTTATCGAGAGTCAGATCGTTATCCAAAACAACAGTCTTTTCTTTAGACCATGTATCCAGCCTGCAGTTTTTCGCAAGCTCTTTCAGATCTTCAGCAGTCTTAATATGGATTATCTCGCCGTTTTCCGTCAATGAGAAAGCGGGAAACACAGTATTTACGCACATCACAAGGAAAATAAACGCCACTGCCCATCGCCTTGCAAAATTTCTCTTTCTATTCTGCATCATTTTTATCCTCCTCCGCAGCCGAACCCGAAATAATGTTCAGATCCACATCTCCGTCGACCGTCGCTCTAATAATTCCGTTTACCGTTCCGTGTATCTCTCCGCGTACCATGCCGTTTACGGTATGGCAAAATTGATCCATATACTGCCCTGTATGACCAGTATCAAAAGCAGCGGCTTAAAGGTAAACAGCAAAATCACGAGAACTATGAGTATCGAAACGACGCTTACCACCATGTTGTCCCTTGAGAACGCCTTTTTGAAATCATATTCCGTGGTGGAATTTCCCGCTATATATATTTTCTCATCGGGATAATATTTCTGAGCTGTCTCCTTTACAACATCGATAAAATGATAGGTATCCTCACCGCTTTCAGGCAATGTAAGATATACGAGCATACGGCTGTACTCTGCGCCCTGAAGCTGTTTTTTTGCCGAAGTCATCTGAGTATAGGCCTCATCGAGCATTTTAGTCTGCTCATCATCAAGCGTCACTATACCTGAATCTGCCTGATCACATACGAACAAGAATATATCTATCAGAGGAACTTTATAATTGTCCAAACCTCCGAGTATCTGCCCGTATTTTTCCTGCTTTGCCGCATAAGCCGCATACACTATTTCCGCCGCCTCATAGTCCAGTTCTGTCAGTTCGGAAAATTCTCTGGGAGTCAGCTGATCGGCCAAAGTATACCCGCCCATAGCCTCTGCATTGGCTATTCCCATGGCATAATCAACCTCTTCATAACTCTCCAATTCGGACAGAATGGCAGCCTCCTTTTCATACTGCCCCGCAGGTACCATGAGCGCCAAAAGATTTACCGATGAAAAGTTATCGCTTATCATATTTTTCGCTATCTGCGTTTCATTCAGCACAGGTGTTTTTAAAGAGCTTTCGCCGTATGCATAGGGACATTTCTGCGAAAGAGGAAAAGCTATTACAATAGCCGCCGTAAAAAGAACGGGCATAATAAATCGGGTTTTATACGCAAATTTGCCGACAAACGGTATTTTGGGTACAAAATTGCGGTGTCCTGTTTTGTCCATTAAAGGTCCGAACATCATCAAAAGTCCCGGCATTACAATAAATACCGACAAAAGCGCGAACACTATCGACTTTATCAGACAGACAGCCATGTCCGAGCCTATTTTGAACTGCATGAACATCATGGCCACAAGTCCGCCGACGGTCGTCAGGCTGCTTGCGCCTATCTCAGGAATGGCTTTACCGAGCGCCGCAATTACGGCTTCTCTGATAGGCATCGTCTGATGCTCTTCCTTATATCGGTTACAGAAGATGACTGCATAGTCGAGCGACAGTGCCAGCTGCAAAATGCTTGTTACCGAATTTGATACGAACGATATCTCTCCCAAAAGAAAGTTCGTGCCCAAATTCATGATCATAGCTACCACGAATGTGATTATGAGTACAGGTATCTCGGCATAGATCTGCGAGGTAAACAGCAATACTACCACAATGATGACGGCTACATAAACCATAATGACTCTTACCTCGCTGTCTATCGCTTCTTGTATTGTATTTCCAAGCTCAGTTGAGACATACAGGTCATAATCAGACAGAGCTGCTTTTATCTCATCGAGGGATTCCAGACAGGCTCCGTCTGACTCATCGCTGTCAAAAGTGACGGCTTACAGAGCTGAGTCATTGATATAGTGATCGGCAGTATTATCGTACTCCACACTTTGAACGCCTTTGATATCGGAAATCAGATCCTTAAGTTTTTCCGCCTTGTCCTGAGATATATTAGCCACCATTATCTGCGCCGTGCCCAAAGTGGTAAACTGCTCCTCCATAATGTCCAAAGCCTGGCGTGTCTGCGAATCTTCGGGAAGATATGCCGCAAGATCGCTTTCCACCTCTACCCAGTTGCGTGAAAAGGCGGAGAATATAAGCATTATGATAGTTATAAGGAAAAACAGGCTTCGCTTATCTACTATGAAAGTAGCCAGCCTGTTCATAAAACCGCCTCCTGATTTTTCTTTATTCTTTGCCATTTATTTCGTTCTCCGCCTTTGTTTGGGATATTTTTGTGCCGTGCCATTTCATTGTGCTTCGGCCGCTATTCAATTCCCCGAAAATTCTGTTTTTATCTGTTTCCAGTGTCGAAACGCATGTGAGATCACTTATCTGTGTGCGTAACCTATGAAAAAGTTTCAGCATATGCTCTCCGAAACATTTTCCTGTAACAGGATTTTCATATCCCAGCAAAATAAGAGTACCTGTTACTTCCCCGTTTTTTTCCTCAAATCTGAGACTGCCGTTTCTCGGGCCCATCGGGCTTTCAAGTACAATTTCGTATTCTTCCATCAGACTCGTCTCTTTCCTGCCTAAAAGTATGTGCTACTATGTTAGCTCAATCACATCGGAAACGCAAAGGACAAATATACCTCATCTGTCAAAATTATGACACTGACGCACAAATTGACCGATTGAATAAACAAAAAAATATGCTATACTTTATCATGGAGGTATATACAAATGGTCGAAAAAACTCTTTCCGCTTCAGAGCATACAAAACAACAGCTGGCCTCAGCTTTAAAAATCCTTATGGCCGAAAGGCCAATGGATAAAATCACCATTTCTGATTTGACAGCCATCTGCAAAATACGCCGTCAAAGCTTCTATTATCATTTTGAGGACATATATGATCTTCTTCGCTGGATGTTTCAAAACGAGGCCATCTCATTGCTGCAGCAGCATGAGGGCGCCCTTCTGTGGCAGGAAGGTCTTTTGCAGCTTTTACGCTATCTGGAAGAAAACAGGGTTGTTTGTCTCTGTGCCTTAAAGTCCATGGGACGAGATCACATAAAGCGCTTTTTCGAAGCGGATATATACTCAATTATACACCACACCATAGAACAGCTCGGCGAAAACATAGGTTCAAATCCTCAGCTTGACTCTTTTGTCGATATAGAGATGCTGACGCATTTCTATGTGACTGCTCTGGCAGGAATGACGGAGAGCTGGCTTCTCGGTGAAATCGACCGCAGTCCTGAACAGCTGATTGACTTCGCCGACACTATTTTAAACGGTCAGCTCAGAGGAGCCGCTTTGCGGATAAAGAAATAAATATATACTCAATATTGATTTAATTTATATTTTTTGATATACTATAAACGCAGATTTTGATTTTATCAGGGGTATTTTATGGGATTTCGTTTCAGAAAAAGTATAAACCTTGGAGGAGGTTTAAGACTCAACCTCAGCAAGTCAGGTGTCGGATACAGCTGGGGCACAAAAGGCTTCCGAATTACAAAAACCGCAGACGGCACAGTTCGCAAAACAGCTTCCATTCCCGGCACAGGTCTTTCTTATGTAACCGAATCATCGAAAAAGCAGCCGGAAACTGTAACTGACAATATTTCTGCCGGTGAGACAAAGTCCAAAAAGCCTTTTTATCAAAAAGGCTGGTTTTGGGCGATAATAATACTGTTCGTGCTTATCGGTATCGGCGGATCGGGAGAAAATGATAAGAGCTCTGTTTCTTTCACCGAGACAACAACGGAATCACAGCCCGAACAAACCACAACTGAAGAGCCAACTGAACCCACAACAACAGAGAGTACAGCCAAAACATCTGCTGAACCTACGACATCGGAAACATCTTCCGAGACACCTACTGAGTCTGCTTCGTCTCAAGTAACAGAGGCTCCTTTAGAGCCGACAACTACGGCAGAAACAAAAGTATACATAACACCCACAGGTTCAAAATACCATTACAATAATAACTGCAACGGAGGCACATATATCGAATCATCTCTCGATGAAGCTCTTGCCAAAGGTCTCGAGCCCTGCAAAAGATGTGTTAAGTAATTGTATATTTTCTCAAAATAAAAAAGCCACATCTTTTGGATGGGGCTTTTTAAATATTTGAGTAGAAATATCCATGCGGTTTTGCGGTAAAAACAGAAAAAAGCGGTAGATTTCTCTACCGCTTTTTTTGGTGCCGGTGAA
>ERZ779866.4143-NODE-4143-length-11056-cov-2.907281_pt1 | contig 11056 bp, 8 predicted proteins | sample MGYA00511248_ERZ779866 | MGnify/ENA primary metagenome ERZ779866 (study PRJEB29588, sample SAMEA2155758) | human gut metagenome | biome: human gut; feature: human-associated habitat; material: faeces | place: Denmark | collected 2008/2010 ... | reverse complement strand
GCTTGATGCCGTCGGCCAGAGATTCGCGGCAGCCGTAGAGGTTGTCGAACTTGGACTTGGTGACGGAGTCGTTCACGTTGATGGCCGGGAAGAGCAGCTTTCCTTCCTTTTCCATCTGATACAGGCGGTGCACGCCGGTGGTGGTTTCTTCGGACACGCCGCGTACGGCGGCGGCCACGCGGTGCCAGCGGTGGGGATCATTGGAGAGGGAGAGGGCGATGCGTTCCATGATGATGCCTTCTTCCTTGCAGGAAGGCTCGCGGTTCAGCACGGAAGGATCGTTTTCCGCCTCCACGCCCTTGTGGATGAGCAGGGTGGCGTCGCCGCCGTCGTCCACGATGAGGTCGGGGCCGGAGCCGTCGGGCCAGGTGAGGGCCATTTCGGTGCACCACCAGTAGTCTTCGAGGGATTCGCCCTTCCAGGCGAAGACCTTGGCCATGCCCTGTTCCGCGATGGCGGCGGCGGCATGATCCTGCGTGGAGAAGATGTTGCAGGACGCCCAGCGGATGTCCGCACCGAGCTCGTAGAGCGTGCGGATGAGCATGGCCGTCTGAATGGTCATGTGCAGGGAGCCGCTGATTTTCATGCCCTTGAGGGGCTTCTTGTCGCCGTAGCGGCGGATGAGTTCCATAAGGCCGGGCATTTCGCGTTCGGAAAGCTGGATTTCCTTCTTGCCGAAGTCGGCAAGGCTGATGTCGGCGACTTTGCAGTTCAGGGACAGGTCGAGGTTCTTGGCGGACATGATTGCTCCATGGAAGGGTTAGAAAATATTACAGCCCGGCGGAAGCCGCCGCGGCGGCAGGCTTGCGGGCCAGTATGAGATGCAGTGCCAGGTCCTTCTTCACCGGCTGACGGCGGTAGTCCACGATGGTGAGTCCGGTCTTTGTCAGCGCGGAGGACAGCTCATCGAGGGAGAAGCCGAGCCAGCGGTCGCCGTACATGGTGCGCATGGACTCCTGCGAGTGCTGATCGAAATCCGTCACCAGAACAAGACCTCCGGGATGCAGCACCCGGGCTATTTCTCCCAGCGAGGTGGAAGGACGGGAAAGATGATGCAGAACAAGGTTGATGCAGATGAAATCCGCTTCTCCGTCGCGCAGCGGCAGATAGTCGAGCTCGCCGATGCGCAGGGAAATGCCGTTCATGTTGTCGCCGAAGCGGCGGCGGGCCAGCTCCAGCATGCGGGGGGAGTCGTCCACGCCTATGAGTTCGCGGCAGGAGCCGCGCAGATGCTCCAAAACCTCGCCCGTGCCGCAGCCGAGATCGGCGGCCACGCCGCAGTTTTCCGGCACGGCGTGCAGAATGACTTCCGGCAGGGAGAAGTCGCCGAGAATCTCCCGGTTCATTTCATCCCAGTCGTCGGCGATTTCGTTGAAGAACTGCCTCGTCTTCAGGGCGCGTTCCTCAATGATGTGCGAGGCCATGTCGAGATCGGCGCGGCAGGCCTCGTCGTCCTGCGCGAAGGTGACGACGCTGCTCAGAAAATCGTGTCCCCGTCCTTCCGGTTCGGCGGAGTAAAAGACCCACAGGCCGTCGCGACGCGACTGAAGCAGGCCCGCTTCCGTCAGAATCTTGAGGTGCCGCGAAATGCGCGACTGCCCCATGCTGAGAAGCGAAACCAGCTCGTTCACGGACAGCTCGTAGTGGAAAAGAACCAGCGCCAGACGCAGGCGGGTTTCGTCCGAAAGGGCTTTGAGATACCGGAGAACTTTCATAACTTTCTGAAATATAACAAATATCAAGTTTTGTCGATGTAATATATCCGCTTATCTTCATATAGTCAAGAAGGGCGTCAAGGACGGCTTTCCGGGAAGACCGACAGAGAAGATTCGGGAGACCTGCCGTCGGAGCTTGTTCAGAGGGCAGGTCGGCATGCGGGGAGGATCGGCCGGAAGCGTCCTGTCCGGGACTCTGCAGGCACTCGGAAACATGCCTTGTCCCGGGCGCCCGGTCCGACGGCATTTTTCCCGCGCCTTGCCGCCCGTCGTTGAAAGTTTTCGGAAAGAGGCAGGAGGAGGGAGAAACGCCCTTTTTAAAGGGGGGCCTGCTTCCCCCGCAACATTCTCCCTCCCTACGCCCCCAGAAACCAGTCTCCCCAGAGGGCCTGTCCCAGAGAGATGGAGCCGTCGCCGGAGGGCATGCGCCGGGGAAGCAGGGGGGAGAGGCCGAGGCTGCGGAGTTCGGCGGGAAGTTCGGCAAGGAGCGTGCGGTTGTTGAACACGCCCCCGCAGAGCACGACTTCGTTTATGCCGGTGAGGTCTGCGGCCGCACGTGCCCAGCGGGCCAGACCGCGGACAAGTCCTCTGTGGAAGCGGCGCGAGAGAAGGCGGGGCGTTGAACGGTCGTTTGCGGCCTGTGCAAAGAGCGTCAGAACATCGGCTTCCAGAAGGCCGTCGCGTTCCTGGACGGGAAGCGCGTAGGCGCCGGATTCGTGCATGTCCTGCGCCTCTTCCAGACGGATGGCGGCCTGTCCTTCGTAGGTGATGTCGAAGCAGAGTCCGCAGAGTGCGGAAACGGCGTCGAAGAGACGGCCGCAGCTTGAAGTGAGCGGACAGCGTATGCCGCGCTCGAGCATTTCGTTCACCATGGGGGCGAGTTTTGTCCGTTCGGTCGAACCGGCGAGCCAGGGGGCCTGACCGCTCTGATTCGTCGCCCGCCACAAGGACTGCGCCACCCGCCACGGCGAACGGATGGCGGATTCGCCTCCGGGCAGGGCGAAGGGGGAAAAGCGTCCTATTCTCTGCCAGCTTCCGGGCCGGACGAACAGCAGTTCTCCGCCCCAGACGGTGCCGTCGTCGCCGAGGCCGGATCCGTCCATGGCAAGGCCCAGCACGGGGGCGGCGAGGCGGTGTTCCGCCATGACGGCGCAGACGTGCGCGGCATGGTGCTGAAGCGTGAGTTCCTGAAGACCGCGTTCCCGGGCGAAGTCGTCGGCCAGTCGGCTGGAAAGATAGTCCGGGTGCAGATCGCGCACCACGACGCGGGGTTCGACTTCCAGAAGATGCAGCAGATGACGCAGCGTTTCTTCGAAGAACGCGAGGTTTTCCGGGCGGCTCACGTCGCCGAGGTGCTGACTGACGAAGGCTTCTTCACCGCGTGTGAGGCAGAAGGTGTGCTTGAGTTCCGCACCGGCGGCAAAAACCGAGTCGCCGGGCTCGGAAAAGGGTCTTTCCGGCAGCCGGACGGGTTCGGGCACGAAACCGCGGGCCCGGCGTACGGCAAGGGCCGGAGCTCCGGCTCCCGGGAGGCCGGGGCAGGCATCCGCGGCAGGAAAGACGACGGAATCATCCACGCGCACGAGAATGTCCCTGTCGTGGAAAAGAAAAAGATCGGCCATGGCGCCGAGGCGTTCTCCGGCTTCCCGGTTGCCGAGGCAGATGGGCGCGCCGTGCGGATTGCCCGAGGTCATGACCAGCGCGGGCAGAGCCTCTTCCAGGTGTCCTCCTGCCCACTCGGGATGGAAAAGCAGGTGATGAAGCGGCGTGGAAGGCAGCATGAGTCCTATGCCTGCGGTGTCCGGGGCGAGAATGTCGGGCAAAACGTCGCCGGCAGGGGATGCTTTTTTGCGGGGACAGATGACGATGGGGCGCCGCGGTGAAAGCAGAAGCTGTTCGGCGCTCTTGCCGATGAAGGCGAAACGTCGTGCGGTTTCCACGTCCGGCACCATGACGGCCAGAGCCTTGTGCGGCCTGGACTTGCGGCGGCGAAGTTCGGCCACGGCTTCGACGTTTTTCGCGTCGCAGACCAGATGAAAGCCGCCGAGGCCGCGCACGGCCGCAATGTTGCCCTGCCTGAGCGCGGCGAGCAGCACGGGCACCGAGGCGTTGCCCATGAGAGCATCGTCCGGCAGGCCGTAGCGTTTTTTCCGTTCGGCGTGCAGCGCCCGATGTTTTTTCTGTTCTTCCGGCAGTTTTTCATCGGTTGCGCAGACGGCGGCATAAAGCGTTCGCAGATACGTTTCGTCGCCCCTGAGCCAGAGCACGGGGCCGCAGTCCGGGCAGGCGTTGGGCTGAGCGTGAAAACGGCGGTCGGCAGGATTGTGGTATTCTTCGGCGCAGGGCGCGCACAGGGGAAAGCAGGCCATGCTCGTCACCGGTCTGTCGTAGGGAATGGTGCGCGTGATGGTGTAGCGCGGGCCGCAGTTCGTGCAGTTGGTGAAGGCGTAGCCGAAGCGGCGGTTGCCGGGATCGGCCATGTCGGCGAGGCAGGCGTCGCAGGGGGCCATGTCCGGGCTCACGAGCACGCGGTGTCCGCGATGATCGCCGTCGAGGCTCATGAGGATGCGGAATTCGTGCTCATCGGCAAGCGTGGCGGCGTCCGTCCTTTCCAGTGATGCGATGCGGGCCAGCGGCGGCACCCGTTCGGGGAAGGAGGCGAAAAGAGCCAGAACCTCTTCTTCTCCCTGCACTTCAATGCGTACGCCTTCGGGCGTGTTGCCCACGCTGCCCGTGAGGCCGAGCCGTGACGCCTCCCTGTAGATGAAGGGCCGGAACCCCACGCCCTGAACCTGTCCGGTCACTGTGTAGATATGCCTTGCGGTCATCGAATCCTCCACGGCGGAGTATAGCCGCAGGAACCTTCGAAGAAAAGCGCCGTGTCTGCCCCACGGAAGGGCGTCAGCATTTTTTCTTGAGAAAGCCCGCGCAATAACATAAGATGACCGGACCGAAACTGCCGAGAGAGGTTTTTTGTCGCTTTTTTCCGAGCCGACGAAAGGGCAGTTTCCTCCGGGGAACCTTCCATGTCGAGGTTTGCTCCCACGGCGGCGGTCTGTCCGGCTGTTCGTCCTCTGGCCCCGGATTTTCCGCGCACTGATGTAAAGGAACGGAATATGTCAGAATTCAAGCTGCAGGAGCGCACTCTCGGCCGGATGCTGGACGAGACCGTCATGCGTTTTCCTGATCGTGAGGCCCTCGTTTATGTGGGGCACGATTACCGGCAGACCTGGAGCGAGTTTGCCGATACTGTGGACAGACTGGGACGGGGTCTGATGGCTCTGGGCGTGCAGCCCGGCGAAAAGATAGCCCTGTGGGCCACCAACGTGCCCAACTGGGTGACCCTCATGTTCGCCGCCGCCCGCATAGGAGCCACGCTTCTGGCGGTGAACACCAACTACCGCGACAGCGAACTCGAGTACCTCATCCGCCAGTCGGAATGTGAAAATTTCTTCTGCATCGACGGCTTCCTCGATTACGACTACGTGTCGGCCCTCTATCGCGTCATTCCCAATCTGAAGGATCAGCACGAAGGCGAGCTGCACTGCGAAAAGTTTCCGCGTCTTCGCCGGGTCATGAGCCTGAAGGACATTCCGCATCCCGGCGTGCTGCCGCTTTCCGCCATTCTGAACAGGGCCGGAGAGGTTTCCGACGCCGAGTACGAAGCCCGCAAGGCCCTCGTGAAGCCGTACGACGTAGTCAACATGCAGTACACCTCGGGCACCACGGGCTTTCCCAAGGGCGTCATGCTCACGCATGTGGGCATAGGCAACAACGGCTTCTGCGTGGGCGAGCGGGAACAGCTCACGGAAAGGGACCGCATCATCATTCCTCTGCCGCTCTTCCACTGCCTCGGCTGCGTGGTGGGCGTGCTGGCCTGCGTGAGCCACGGTTCGACCATGGTCATCACGGAAACGTTTTCACCGGAACGCGTCATGGCCGCCATTCAGGATGAAAAATGCACCGGCGTGTACGGCGTGCCGTCCACGTACATTTCCATGCTGGGCCATCGTCGCTTCAGTCAGTACGATTTTTCCAGCCTGCGTTTCGGACTCATGTCCGGTTCCGTCTGCCCCGAGCCGCTCATCCGGCAGGTGATGGAGGCCATGGGTCTGGAGGCCATAGTCATTCCCTACGGACTTACCGAATGTTCTCCGGTCATCACCATGACGGGTATTTCAGAGAGCGACGAGCACCGCTGCCGTTCCGTGGGCAGCGCTCTGGAAGGCGTGGAAGTGAAGCTGCGCGATCCCGTGACGCACGAAACCGTGCCCTGCGGCGTGCAGGGAGAAATCTGCTGCCGCGGCTACAACGTGATGAAGGGCTACTTCAACATGCCCGAGGCCACGGCCGAAACCATAGACGCCGAGGGCTGGCTGCATACCGGAGACCTCGGCGTGATGGATTCCGAAGGCTATCTGCGCATCACCGGACGCATCAAGGATATGATCGTGCGCGGCGGCGAAAACATTTATCCCAGGGAAATCGAGGAATTTCTGCTGGAAATGGACAGCGTGCGTGACGTGCAGGTGCTGGGCATTCCCTCCCGCCGCTACGGCGAGGATGTGGCGGCCTTTCTCATTGCCCGCGAAGGCAGAACGGTGCGGCCGGAAGACGTGCGCGATTTCTGCCGCGGACGCGTGGCATGGCACAAGATTCCGCGTTACGTCGCCGTGGTGGACGAGTTCCCCAAGACGGCCAACGGCAAGGTGCAGAAGTTCAAACTGCGCGAAATGGCGGCGGAGCTGTTCCCCAATGTCAAGTAGGCCGCTCATCGTCTATCTGGCGGCGCGGGGCTTTGAACAGGATCTTCTGGACGAGCTGAAGCTTCACGGCGTGCACGTGCTCGAGGTGAAGGAAAGACTGGTGCTGGCCGAAGGTCTGTTTCGCTCCGCATGGGCGCAGAACATATGGCTTGAACCGTTCTTTCAGCCCATTACGTCCGTGGGCAACGCGGTACGCACGCTCAAGTCCATACAGAGGAACTGGAAGCTCCATGCCGTGGATTTTCACCGCCGGGCGGCGCTCATCGAACAGCAGCTTCCCCCGGTGAAGGCGCGTCCTCTCCGCTTCGGCGAGAGTGCGCCCTCATCGCCCCTCGGTTCCTGGACCTTGTGGGACCATGACACGATGCTTGTTTCCGCGGCGTGCAGTTCCGCTTTTCCCGACGGTGAGGTACACTTCGAGGAAGACAGAATCAATCCGCCGAGTCGGGCCTACCTCAAGCTGTGGGAGACGTTCACCCTGCTGGGGCACGGTCCACGTCCGGGCGAGCTCTGCCTCGATCTCGGGTCCGCTCCCGGCGGCTGGACATGGGTCATCGCCTCCATGGGGGCGAGAGTGTTCAGCATCGACAAGTCGCCCATCGATCCGAGGGTGGCGGCCATGCCCGGCGTGGATCACTGCCTCGGCAGCGGTTTCGGACTGGAGCCGCAGACGGCGGGTCGTGTGGACTGGCTTTTTTCGGATATGGCCTGTTATCCCGGGCGTCTTCTCGGAACGGTGAAGGCATGGCTGGAAGCGGGAGCCGCGGAGAATTTCGTGTGCACGCTCAAGCTGCAGGGGAGCACCGATCATGCGGTGGTGCAGGCTTTCCGCGAGATTCCGGGCTCGCGGGTCGTTCATCTTTCGTGCAACAAGCACGAGCTGACGTGGATGAACCTGGGGGAGTGGAGGAAGACGGCCGCGTAGGGACAACTCTTGCGGCACTTGTGTTTTGGGCTGGTCAGAGAACGCTCCGTGAGAGCTTTGTAACGGCTTTTCCATAAAAATTTTCTTTGGTTAGCTGAGCTGAGCTTGACATACGGGGATTCTCATTCTACTGAAAAGTGACTCAGTGAAAGAGTCAAAAAATTTTTGGGAGAGTGAAACCATGACGAAAGCTGAACTGGTCGAGAAGATCTACGCCAAAAGCGGACTTGAGACGAAAGTAAAATCGGAAGCAGCTCTGGACGCTGTGATTTCTGCCATCTCTGAGTGTCTTGCTTCTGGCGATTCCATCACCCTGATGGGCTTTGGCAGCTTCAAGGTTGTCAAGCGTGCACCTCGTACCGGCCGTAACCCTCGTACCAACGAGAAGATTGAAATCCCCGCCTGCTCCGTTGTGAAGTTCCTTCCCGGCAAGGCTCTTAAGGATGCTATCAAGTAACAGCGCTTCAAGGCGTCTGTGGAATAGGCCGTCCGCGTCATGCGGACGGCCTGTTTTTTTAACGCGTTCTTCGGCTCTGCCGACCTTCCGATACTGACTTTTCCGCCGCCCGCTTTTCTGCATCCGGCGGGATGAGACGCCGTTTTGCCGTCACTTTCTTCTTCAGGCTCATGAAGTGCTTTCTTTCGGCGTTTTTGTCCGCCGCTTTTCCTTCCTCGTTCTTCCTGCTTTTTCACCGGATGATAAATATCTTATCCCGGCATGATAATCATTGACTTCATGTCTTCATCGGACATGAATTTCTTTTTTCATGTCCTCGATGTCGGCATGAGTTATTTTTATTACAATATAATTGAACGGAAGCATTAGATAATATATCGCATTCATATTATATGGATGAATGAATATGCGTCGGTTTATTATTTATAAAATAATATCATTTAAAGAGCATCTGTGTTCGTGTGAATGGTCAATGCGGGTCTGATCGTGGGGAATTCGGATGTCGGGGAGGCGGTCATGAACGGAAGGGACGTCGTCGGTAAAGGCGGCGGGACCGGAAACGGTTTCACGGATGAAGGCAGAGGCGGGATTCCGAGGAAGAGGACGGCCGCAGACGCGGGGAATTCAAGTTCCAGGCGGCCCGGCTGCTGCAGCGTGTCCGCGCAGGAAAAGGCGGCGCCGATTCTTTCGGTCATCGTTCCCGTGTACAACTGTGAACCCTATCTTGTGCGCTGTCTGGAGAGCGTTCTTTCGCAGAGCGTGCGGGACATGGAGATCATCTGCGTGGACGACGGTTCCACGGACGGTTCTTCGGCCGTGCTTGAACGCTACGCCGGAAAAGACGGGCGGGTGCGCGTCATACGCCGGCAGAACAGGGGGGTGTCCGCTGCGCGCAACGCCGGTCTGGATGCGGCCGAGGGGCGCTGGATTTCCTTTGTGGACGGCGATGATGAGGTGAAGCCCGGCATGTATGAGACGCTTCTGCGGGACTGCTGCGGCGAAGATGCCGTCTGCTGCGGAGCGGAGGAATTTGTGTTGTCCGACGGGCGGATGCGTCAGGTGAATTCCGGGTATTTCGACGTGAAGTTTTCCGGCTTCCGCATGCTGGAGGATGAAGACCTGTTCCGTCTTTCCATGGTGGTGTGGGACAAGCTCTTTCTGCGTGAAAAGGTGGAGCGGGTAAGGCTGCGCTTTCCCGAGGGTCTGAATTTCGAAGACAACGCCTTTGTCTTCAACTTTTTTGCCGTGAACCGCAGGGTGCGTTTTGTGAGCGACAGGCTCTACCGCTACTTTCGCCGTGCAGATTCCATCACGGGGCAGGTCCGCTCGGGCAGGCGGGGAATGGCCTTTGACTACATTCATCTGCTGGATTCCGTGCACGACTTCTGGACGGAGCACGGACTTCTGCCGGAAAAACAGCCGCTGTTCGAGAAATTCTGCGTGTACTGTTTCCGTTCCGCCGCCGACGTGTGCCAAAGATGGGAGCGTCCCGGCATAGCCTACGCGCTGGCCCTGCTGCTGAACCGCTGGAAGCTTGTTCCCGGAGACAGCCTGCTGCGGGCCCTGAAGAACGGGGAGATGAGCATACGTCTGGGGCGCTTTCCCGGCAGGGACATGGCCATGCTCAGGCCTCTTCGGGGGCTGGAAAAGCTTTTTTTCATCGGCAACTGCGGGGAAAGAAAGGTGATATGTCTTTTCTCCTTCAAGATCGCAGGATGGAAAAGGCCTGCGCGCAGCTGACTCCGGTGTTTCGAAAGAAGACGGTTTTTCAGGAAGGATACGATCAAAACATCTGGAGAATACTATGAAGGTAGCCATTCTTGCCGGGGGCTTCGGCACCCGCCTCGGCGAAGAGACGGCCGTACGGCCGAAACCCATGGTGGAAATAGGCGGCAAGCCCATCCTCTGGCACATCATGAAGCTGTACTCCCACTACGGGTACAACGAGTTCGTGGTTCTCTGCGGATACAAGCAGGAATACATCAAGGAATATTTCACCAACTACTTTACCAACCATTCCGATGTGACGTTCGATCTGTCCAACGGCGAGGTGAAGATACATCACAAGCATGTCGAGCCATGGAAGGTGACGCTGCTCAACACCGGTCTCGACACGCTGACCGGCGGGCGCATCAAGCGGGCGCAGGAAATACTGGGCAGCGAAACCTTCATGCTCACCTACGGCGACGGCGTTTCCGATGTGAACATCAAAGAGCTCGTGGATTTCCACAAAAAGAGCAGACGCCTTGCCACGCTGACGGCCGTGCAGCCGCAGGGACGCTTCGGTGTGCTCGATCTCGACGAGAGCAGCACCATCCGCTCCTTTCAGGAAAAGCCCAAGACGGCCTCTTCGGCATGGATCAACGCCGGATTCTTCGTTCTTGAACCGCAGATCTTCGACTACATCACCGAGGGCGACGGAACCGTGTGGGAACGCACTCCCCTCATGGGCCTCGCCCGGGACGGAGAACTCAAGGCCTACAAGCACAACGGCTTCTGGAAGTGCATGGACACCCAGCGGGACAAGATGCAGCTCGAGGAAATGTGGAGTAAGGGGGAGGCCCCCTGGAAAGTGTGGGAAAACTGATGGAGTTACTGGAGTTTTACAGAGGAAAGCGGGTACTGATCACGGGGCATACAGGCTTTAAGGGGTCATGGCTCAGCCGGACGCTTATAAAGGCCGGCGCACAGGTGACCGGGTATTCCCTGGATCCGCCCACGGACCCGGCGATCTACTATATCATCGGCCTGGAAGGGAAGCTTGAGTCGGGGGCGGGCGATGTCCGCGACCGGGAGACAATGCAGAGAGTGTTTGAGCGGGTGCAGCCGGAGATCGTGTTTCACCTGGCGGCCCAGCCCATTGTCCGGGATTCCTATAAGGATCCGGTCTACACCTATGAGACCAATGTCATGGGCACTGTAAATATCCTGGAGTGCGTGCGGCTGTTTCCGTGTGTACGGTCGTTTTTAAACGTGACCACAGATAAGGTCTATGAAAATATGGAGTGGGAATACGGCTACCGGGAGAACGACCGGCTGGACGGCTACGATCCCTATTCCAACAGTAAGTCCTGTTCAGAGCTGGTGACCCACAGCTATAAAAAGTCCTTTTTTGAGGACGGACGCTGTGCCATCTCCACCTGCCGGGCGGGAAATGTCATCGGCGGAGGGGATTTTGCCAATGACAGGATCA
>ERZ779866.4140-NODE-4140-length-11061-cov-2.955206_pt1 | contig 11061 bp, 4 predicted proteins | sample MGYA00511248_ERZ779866 | MGnify/ENA primary metagenome ERZ779866 (study PRJEB29588, sample SAMEA2155758) | human gut metagenome | biome: human gut; feature: human-associated habitat; material: faeces | place: Denmark | collected 2008/2010 ... | reverse complement strand
GTTCTATCTCTTCGTTTTTCAAACGGCGTGTTTTAGCTGCTTTTGCTCCTTCGTGCATTTGAGTTGCAAGGGTATTATCCTTAATATCTTTGTCTCTCTGCTCTCGCATACTTCTAATCTTTTTACCGGATTCTATTTTCTGATGAATAAGCTCGTTTTGCTTTTTATCTGCAAAAGTAGGCTTTTCCTGCGGAATATCAAAATATCGTTCGATAATATCATCGGCAAGGAACTGCGCTCCCTGTTCAACATAATAATTATCCGGCTGCATTTCGTATTCACTCAGCATATCTAAAACATCTACTATATTCTGAGCTTGCTCCGCTGCTGTTATATACTGTTCCGCGTCAAAATATTCTGGGAACATATCGTCAAGTTCCTGATATATGCTGTCTATATTCGTTCCGTTATTTACAAGTTTTAACCTTCCGAAGTTTGCTTTGCGGAAATTATTATATCCATCGGGGAAGTCCGCTCTGTCAGCTTCGCTTATAGTTATATCCGTATTTTTCAGAAAACGTTTCAGTTCCTTATACGTTTCGTAATATTCATCGTTTACTATAACAGATTCTTTAATTATGTCTTTTGCTATATCAAGAGCCTTGCCCTTTATATCATCCCATGCCAATTCATCTGAATTTTGCAGATATGTATAGAACTCATCAAGCCTGTTAAACAGTTCTTCTTTATCTATGTTGCTGTTATTTTCTTTTATAAGCTCTTTAACAAGCTTGTCCAATTGCTTTGAGTTTACTTTATACTCTTTTGTCAGCTTCATCTGTGCTTTGAGATATTCGTTATATTTCTTAAGAGCAGCGTTTTCTTTCAGTATGTCGCCTTTTAGACTAAAGTTTTTATCCTCTCCAAAGCTTCCTCTTCCGTTTCGCTGTCTTGAATTATTTCTGTAAACTCCTTCATTTTCTGCGTTCTTTCTTCCGACTTCGGAGGAAATTCCATCATATATCCAAATATCTTTTCTTTTGTATTCAATGGAAATCCCTTCTTCCTCATAACTTCTGACAATCTTGCTAGCGGATGAGTGCATTCCAGATTTACTCTCATATATATCCTCCCTAAAAGTTTCTATATCCGTTTCATTATCAGCATTTATTTTTATTACGCTTTCAATAGACGGCTCGATGTAATTCCCATCGGTTATTACAATCGTGTTATTTATACCGTTTTCACCTGTCGGTATCATATAATAACCGTCATATGTTTTTCTGAACTTTTCACCTCGCTTAATTGCGCCGATGTTCTCAAAAAACACTGCGCTCTCTGCATTGCTCAGAAGCCCGTTATCCATCGCCCATCTATACTTATTATAAGTATCTTCGTTGCCGTTGTCTATCTTCTTACGCTTAAGAGAAAACTTAGCGTCATCAACGGAATTTACGGCATCCAGTCTTGATTGCTCATCATCCTGCTTGTATTCAATTATGTTTTCAATTCCTGCACTCTTAAGGCTTTCTATAAAGGCGTTATCGGTAGTATCGGGAACAACAGCCGCAAGAACCTCATCAAAGCCTACAGCTCGTTCAGGCTTTGCTTCAAATATATTTACAGGCATTTGTGAAGTGTCAAACAGAAGATCTCTGATTTCCGCAGCAAGTCCGTTGTTTATCTTATAACCGTATTTAGAGAATATTTTCTCTATATTATCAACTGTGTATTTTCCGCTGTCTCCTACTTCCACCAATATATAACCTATCGAATCCATCATTATGAAGTCGTTATCATATTGGCTGTGAGGCTTAGTCCGTAAAATTTTATTGATAATATCATCTAATCTATTACTTAAAGAATCGTTTATAGCAGCAGCCTGTTCTTCACTTAGGTGTTGTAATCTTCCTTCTTTATCATGCATAGCCGCAATGCTTTTGAAACGTTCAGCTGTTCCGGCTCTCAAACTTTTTATTCCGTAAAATCCGGATACGTTTTTAGTGTCCCCGTTGTTCTGTCCTGCCATAGACTTTACTATGTTTTCAAGTGTTACAGGATAATGCGTCTGCTTAAATGTGCGTCTGTTGCCGCTGGGAGTATATAAATCCTTATTGTTATATACGCCTGTGCTTTTTTCTATTCCCTTAAACAGCTTATTAAGCCATTCTTCATAAGCGCCCTTATCAACTGCTTTTCTGATTGCGGTTTTTGTTGCTTCTCCATCATACTCAGAACTTCTTTTTTCTGCTCCGTTTTTTAGGTAGTTACGAGCATAAACCGCACCTCTCATAAGGCTTTTCGCTATCTTATCATTACTCATCATTTCGTTAACTGTTTCTTCTGGTATTCCTGTTTTTTTAAGGTAATCCCCATAAACAGTTTTAAGAGCTTCTTCGTGCTCCTCTAGCCACACCCTACGCCTTGTTATAGGACTTTCGCCGTTTTTCGGTGTTAAATCAAGTAACGTATCTTTACCTAATCCCTTGATAAGATACTCATAAAGTTCAACTTCACTGTCCTTAAGCTTTGTAATGACCTCTTTATAAATAGGCTGTACCTGCTCTTTTCCTGCGTCTGCAAGATATAAGTTCATCATAGAAGTGTCTTCTTTAAGTTTATCTATAATCCCTTTTTCTCCGTTGTTTACCTGCAATTCACGTTCCATGTCATTTACATAGTTATACATAGGTCTGACTGCATCATATCCTAATTTATTTGCGAGTTCATAAAACTTTTTACTTATTTTACTTTGTACTTTTCTATCAGCCTCATATTCAATCTGAGGAAATACAGGTGTCCATGCGTCAGCACTGTATACAACATTCTTCTTGTTCGCTTTTGGGTCAATTGTGCTTTTGCTCATTACAAGGGTAATATCACCGAAGTTCGTGTGCGGTATATCTGCCTTTGTTATTGCTATTGATGGCATAGGAAAACCGCCGAGTTTTAATGTTTTTTCAAGTTTTTCCCGAGTTAAATTATGTAGCGCAATAAGATTTCCGCTTTCTTCTACAGGCTTTTTAAGAGAAAACTTAACATCCTGTATTCTGTAGCTTTTTGCCGATTGATTTGCGTAATCGTAAATATTGACACCATTTATTAAGTCTGCTACACTAATATCAGAAAGCAACCTGTTAGAGTGGGAGACAGCATTTTGTTGCGCTGCTGCTGAGGTTGCATTCTTTGTTTGTAAAACTTCAACAGGCTTTTTGACTGAGAACTTGACATTGTCATCGTTCTGATGTATGTTTTTAATAGAACCATACTCGGTTATAGCTAACGGCAATGAGAGCCTATTATGACTAAGCCAAGTATCGGTTCTTTTTTTATCCCTATCAACATATAATATATCACTTTCGTTTATAAGTTTCTGTGCATTTTCTCTTGCGGTGAGATCTTTTGTAGCTGTCTTTGTATATGTACTGGCAATTTTTATTGTATCCAACTCCAACCCTTTTCTACTTACCGGTCTAAGTTCCAATACAGCCAATACAGGTCTGTTGTAAATATCGTATACATCCCCGTAAATGATAATTCTGCTATCGGATTTTTTAGATTGCATAACAATAACCGGATTTTCCAGTATATTAGGAACTTGTTTTATAACATCATCTGTTATATTAGGATGGTCGTTTAATGTCTTTAAAATTTTTCCGCTGTCCCAAGTGATTTTTCTATCTTCTACGCCTATACTTTTTAAAGCCTCTGATGTTGTGCCTATCTCAAAATGAATATAAGTAGATTTTTTATCCCAGTTGTCGTAGGCTTTTATAAACTCATTCATTTTAAGGCTATTTTTAACGTCAGAGTTAGTTGCACTTCCCTGCATACCATTCTGACCATCTTTCACTGCCTTAACCTTCTTATCCGTAGCCTTAAGCGCTTTAAGCCACAATCTTCTTGCTTCTTCCAATTCAGATATTGTTGTGCCGAACTCATCAACAGCCGCTTTATCCATAGCTTTTTTATCGCCTTTAAAAGCATTTTTAATCTTATCAACGAACGCTTTTACAGTGTCGAAGAACTTCTCCAGCATACTTCGATTATCTTGTATATTGTCATTTATAAACCTTTCCATTTCGGTTTTATCTTTAAATATACGCTTTGTAAAATCGGCTGCCACTTCGTCCATAGCGTTTTCCGTGTCGGTCTTATAAAGTCGGCTGTACTGCTCTACAATCGACACATCACCGCCGTTGGATTTTTCAGCCAGCTGTACCGCATAGTTTCGATAAGCCCTGTATTCCTGTGGAGACGTTCTCTGTAAGCCGTGAGTTATTTCATGGGATATAACTACATATCTTGTTTCTTCCGTACCTATCTCGGCATTGATTAAACCTTTGCTGTAACTTCCGTCAGCCGCTCCGTCTGCTATGCTGTCCATTCTGACAAACTCTATTTTATTTCCCGTAATAGCCGAAAGCCTGTTATAAAAATCAGCCTCGGCTTTTGAAAGCTTTTTGGAATACTCGTTAATTACCAAATTTCCTTTAGGATAAAATACCTTTGAAGCTGATTTGTCTCTTTTAAGATATACATTTTCGTCATTCTGACCTGCGGCATAGGCGGCATACTGTACCGCAGGAGAAATGCCTTTGCTATATACGGTATTTATTTTATCAAAAGGAAGACCTACTTTTCCAGCCTCGTAAAATCGAGAAAAACCGTTATAGTAATCATCAACGCTGTTTTCCTGCTGATAGTAATTTCTAAACGCTTTTTTGCCGTTCTCTCCGAAATGATTTTCCGCTTCACTTAGTTTAGCCGTCTGCGTTTCTATTGCCAATTCATTCAGCAGTCTGTCTGCATTTGTAAATTCTACGTTATTTACACCGTTGTTATATAACGGCTCTCTTATATCGTTATGTGAAAAAGGCTCTGAGACTGATATTTCAGAGGTTTCTTCCGCATTTATTTCAGAATTAGCTTCTTCTTCGTTTATTGTTCTTATATTCTCTATATGGAGTTTTCCTATTTCTGCGTCCGTTGGTTCGATACCTGCTTCACGTTTAGCCTGTATTTCCTGTGCAAGCCTGTAACTTTCTGTCTCAGGCGCACTTTCAAGACCTGTTTGAATAACATCGTCAACTGTTTCCGTTTCGGAAAAAGTTCTGCCTGTCTCGGAATACATTCTGTTATTTCTGTTCTCGATAGCTCTGTTGGCAATTCCTGTGCCTACCATAGTCGCTCCACCGAGCATTGAGGCTATTTTGGCTCCCTCTGCCGCACTTTCCAATACCTGTCCTTTTTCTGCTGCGTTTAAGTTAAACCCTTTTCTTATACTGTTAAGAAGAAGATCGGCTTTCCCTGTATTGCCTTCCAATGCCCTTTGTTGGTTAGCTATGCTTACTATCTCCTGAGAACCTTCTTCGGCAGCTTCCTGCGCTATATTAAGACCGTACTTACCGAGTGCTGACACAACCTTTTTAATACTTTTTTCGGTTGCAGCCTCTGTACCTTCTTTAGCCAAAAGTTTAGTGGCTGTTTTCAATCCGAATTTGCCGACATTATCTATAAGTTTCCCGATACCAAGCATTTTTATATCAATACCTGTATCAGCCATTTCTATAAGCCCGGATATAAGAGCTTCATCGCTTGCCGCCGCTCGTGCTGTTTCCTCATCCACACCCGAACTTATAAGTTCCCTAAAAGCAGCCCCACGAATATTACCATACGAATATAAACCGCTTGCCGCTGTAATACCTGTTTTTAAACCTTTTACGGCTAATGTCGGAACGGTAACGACCTCCTCGGGAGTAGGCGCAAGGAGACCTGCTCCCAGTGCCACGCCTGCACCGGCAGCCGCTCCACCCAAACCGCCTATTATTTGGGCTTTCGTCTGGTCTTTTAACTGCGGCAGGTAGTTTGCCAGAGACTTTGAAATTAATCCGTCCTCTGCCAATACCTTTTTATTATTTGCTCCGAACTGTTCAGCCACATAATCTATGTGCTCTGCAAGTTGACGGTTTTCCTCCGTTGGATTACTTAAATATTTATTCCATGCTGCTGAAGAATCTTGCGATAATCTGCCCTGCGCTAAATTCGCTTCAAACCTTCCACCAAAGTTATTTTTATGAGTATCGTCCAAATATTCGTCATACTCATAAGATTTAAGCTTAGTATCTATTGTAGCAAGTTCTTTTTCAAGGGACTTCATGCGGTTATACTTATTATGATGATCCCTGTCAGCAGCAGCCTTATTTGCTCCGTTTTTATAAAGTTCTCCGCTTACAAGTGTATTTTGGATTTTTCCAATCTCACTTTTCAGTCTGCTTCTGTCATTTCTTAAATGAGCGGCATCTAAAGCGGATGTTCTTATTTTTGTCTGTCTTGGTTTATAGGAGTTAGCGGAAGGCGCATCCGAAGATGCGCTCACCGTTTCCATTGTATCACCGTATTCAACTTCTTTTACTTTTCCATATCCGTTTTTCTTGTGCAAATAATCATATTTTCCCGAAGCCATTCAATCACCTTCCCTCAGCCCATTCGCTTTTCTTAACCGGAGTACGACCGCCTGACTGATTTGCTCTATACCAAATATCCGATGATGAAGCAATTCGGTCTATGTACTCGTCCAAGTCATATCCTGTTGCGTCCAGTTCATCTACCAAATCCGAATATGCGTCAAAATCTCCGCTGTTGTAAGCTGCTTTTAAATCTGAATACTGTTTTGTTGAAAGTTTCTTTCCTTTACTGCTTTTACCACTTGACTTTCTTCCCGAGCCTCCGGAACTTTTCTTTGTCCTGCTAGCCAGAACCGCACTGATGAAGTTCTGCGCTTCATTCATGCTTATTCCTGCTTTGCCCAGTACATCGGCAGAGGGCATAATACCCATTTCAAGGAAGCTCATAGCCTGATTATAGGCGTTATCTCTGTCATTTGCGCTGACACTGTATTCCCATTCCTTGTTATATCTATCGTCTGATATTTCATCACGATACTTGTTATAGTTGAAATCACGATTATTAACATACGCATTGTAGTTAAAATCACGGTTATTGAACCAATCGCCGACATTATCACGGTATCTGCCGTATGCGGTATCTTCCAGTCCCTGTACCACACCGAGTTTATTAAGCTCCTGCTCAAAGCCTTTAAGATACATGTCATACGCAAGTCCATAAAGCTCCGGTACTTTATCGGTAAGCTGTGTGTTGTAATAGTTCTGCGCCTGTTGTGCCGATGATACTGCGTAGGAGTTCATACCGCCTGCGCCTGATGCCGCTGCCGCCAACGTATCGTTGAGAGCTCTGTTGCCTTCACGAAGATATGTAGAAGCGTACTGCTGAAATACAGGATCGTCCTCAAGCTTATATACAAACTCATCGTAATCAAGAATACTGCCTAAAAGCTCATCTATTTCATCCTGATACGGGCTTTTATATTCCGGGAAAGGATTTGTGCCGTATCCCTGTGTACCGCCGCCCGGAAACGTTCCACCGGGGAAACCTCCTCCGGGAAATGTTCCGCTTCCGTTCCAACCGCTTAAGAAAGCCGAACCGTCTATTCCTCCCGAATATCCGAACTGCGCCCTTATAGATTCTGCCATAGCGTGGGCGTTCTGCATTGCCTGATATGCGTCATAGCTTCCTGTTCTTGCATACTCGGCTTCTGCCGCCTTATACTGCTTCTGCCACTCTCTAATCTGCGCCAATGCGGCAGACGGTAAATCAGCGTCATTGTAACTTCCTATAGCTCTGCTCGAACCGCCCATAGCGGGTCCCAGTCCCTCAAACTCTTTGCCTTTATTGTAGGCGTTGACAAGTCCGTTGCCTGTATAACCGAAATCCTCACCCGGTTTATAGTAGTCCATACCGTCTCGTCCGCTTAAAAACGAAAGCTGCATATTGTTCATATTAAACAGTCGACCGTCCTCATCGTTATTGCGGACTTCCGTTGTAAAATCATTGGGCCCCATTATTGTTCCGAACCCATAACCGGGTTTTGCATAATCCGATGAGGCTGTGCCGTATGTCAATGCGGTGTCTAAACCGATTATGCCTTCCAAGCCTGAGTTTTTCGCCGCATCTCTCCACATTGTTTCATTGCCCGAATATGTCTTTTTACTTCCGTCAGCCATATTGAAAACAAACTTTGTATTACGATTGCCGTAACCCATGCCTTTAACGTACCCAAAAGGAAGAACCGAGCCGTTTCTTACTCCGTCAGAGTATTCTTTCATTTGCAATAATCCGTCTATGGTTTCCTGACTTGCACCTGAAGCTTTTGCCGCTTCCGCTCTTGCGTCAAAGTCTATGCCGGAATTGAAGTCCGCAAATATATTTGTGTTCGGGTCTGTAATTCCGTATGATTGCCTAAGAGCGTTAAGCGCATCATCTGTGGCATTTTTCTTTTTACTTCCTTTGCTTCCTCCTGTAGATATAAGTGTATCTATATCACTGTCCGTATAGTTTTTGTAGTTAAGTTTTTCGCCGGCAATTTTATTTGCCCTCATTCTGTTAAGCGAATCAATAACTTCTCTGCTCGCTCCCGTTTTTATACCGTAGTCTATGGCAGCGGCATAATCCATATTCGGGTCATAATAACCGTCATTAACACTGTTACTGCCTGAACCGGAAACATTTGAGCTATTTGTATAGCCGTTCTTTTTTCCTTCTCTCTCGCTTCGTGTTACTACTACTTTCTTATCGGTATTAGAGCTTGAAGAGTTTGAGCCTTTTTTCTTTGTTGTATTTGTTAATGAATATCCCATTTATATCACCTCACCACGTTCCGCTGTCGATTGTTATTGATGTGTTTTTGGAAATAACTAAGTTTCCTTTTGACGACATATACATATACTGAACCCCGTCCTCACCGGATAAACTGAATACAAATTCATTTCTGTTGGGATTATATCCAACCTTAAACGATTCGCCGTTTTTCCCTGTAAGATAAAGCAATCCGAGTATACTGTCGCTCTCTCCCGGACTTGTTATATCCGTTATGTCTGTATCGATTTCCGTTATGTTACTGCTGTCAAGATTGACAAGCGTATATTCCAACTGGTCTTGTATGTATCTTATCTGCCGCTCCATAGCCAATATCGCTTTGGCAGGGTCGGCAGGGTCTATTTTGTCTAACTGTTTATAAAAAATCATAGGTTACACCTCACTTCCAACATAGAAATCACGAACAAATGATTTAATTACGCACTCGCCTTTTCCGGAAAGCCTTACCTTAAACTGGTCGCACCTGTTAGGGAATATAGGAACATTAATTGTTTTCGCCGTTTTGTTATGTGTTGTATATACGGTATTCCATAGGCTGTCATCGGTCTTTATCTCTATTTTCAGCCACGCTCCTGCGCCCAGCGCTATTCTGAAATTCAGCTTTGAATATCCTTTACGCTCATTGATAAGTTCTGTAAAAGGGCAGAATGTCGCACTCCAATTGATTACCTCATTTGCGCTGTTATCGGCGGTTTTATACTTCCACCCCTGTTCGTCAATGTAATAAAGCCGTCCTTCTATATCTGCAAAGTCTATTACCGATACTTTATCTTCTTTCAGCCATATTCCTTTTGATATGTCGTATGTATATATGGCTCTTTCGGGTCCGTTGCTCATGCAGATATAGTACTTATCGCCATCACTGCCGGCACATCCGTCTGTAAATCTCTTTGTACCGAAGTTCTGCGATATAAGCTCAGGGACACCGCCCGTGTACTCATATACGCCGTTTCTGCCAAGATAATAAAGCGTTTCATTGATAACGCACATAGAACGCTCACAGCCGTCCTGTACGCCGAATACGCTTGATGTAAGCAACTGAAAGTTTGACGGCTTTGTGCCGTATATCTTATGTACAACGTCCTCTTTAAAAAAGCAGATAAAGCTTGTAAACGGAATACATCCTGTAAACTTCCCATCGCTGCTGACATCTATGTAGTAGCTGTCGCTCGTTAATCCGTCAAATACCTGGAAGTTAAGAGGGTCTCCGTATTTACTGCTGTAAATAGTATTTTTTGCGCATCCCCATAAACGGTAGTTGCCTTCACAGACGAATTCCAAATCGGGTACAGAACGCTTAATCGTGATTTCAGCGGTTTCCTTTCCTGCCGTAAAACTGTTTTCATAGAACTTCAAAACCTTATTTTCGGCTTTTCTTATTACCAAAGTTTTATTGTTTTCGGGATTTACCGTACATCCTGTTATTTCTACTGCGTCTCCGTCTCGGAAGTTAAAGTTTGCGCCCGTTGTCGTTATGGTGGCATACTTCATAGGCGAATCCTTATCCGTTGACGTGGCTGCAAATGTTATCTGTCCTTTGCCACTCTTGTATGTCTCTTCCATGTTCCCGAACTTCTTTTCTTCTGTGTCATAGTATTTTTTATCGGGGAATATAACGACATATTTACCCAGAGTAGCCATTTGCTTTTTGCCTGCCGTTACAGTACCTATCTTTTCATCGTTATATATAACGTCCGTTCCGTCTATAATAAAAAGCCCTGCTTTGGAATAAAGCGTTGTAGGGCTTTTGTACTGTTTCTCTCTTACTCTCTTTTTTCTTTGCGACAGACAAGGAAATTCATCGGTAGACAAGTTTTCGCAGTCTTCCAGTTCGCCGTCCTCTGTAAGCCTTCCGTAATTAAGTCCGAGAAAATTAATAATACTCTGTCTTGCTGAGTTATCGCCCTGTATTAATTGCGGTAAGTTCATATATATCACCCCTTACAATACGTTCCTAAAGTTGTAATACGATTTAGGTTGATTTTCCCTTATGTAGTATTTTGCGTAATTCTGAACGGCATCGTTGTACATTATCATAGCGTTGTTGTATGAGTTATACTCCTTGTTGTAATAATCTATCATTGCCTGAACGTAGTAATCGTACACAACGTCATAAGGTTCGGGGACAAGAAGAACCTTGTCCCCATTCTCAGGATATTGATATTGCATAGGTGGTTCGATGTGCATAATCTCAGAACTTATTCTTCCGTCAAGGCGATAAAGCCAGCCAGCCTTTTCCTGTTCTGAGTATGCGTTTGGCTTTACTCTGTCGTTTCTTTCTATTACTTCATTTATTGTCGGCATAGCTTTATTTCACCTCTTTACTTATCTTTACTCCTCAAAATCATTGCCGCCACCTGTTCCCTTGTGGCAAATGCCTGTGGA
>ERZ779866.4134-NODE-4134-length-11075-cov-3.646733_pt1 | contig 11075 bp, 5 predicted proteins | sample MGYA00511248_ERZ779866 | MGnify/ENA primary metagenome ERZ779866 (study PRJEB29588, sample SAMEA2155758) | human gut metagenome | biome: human gut; feature: human-associated habitat; material: faeces | place: Denmark | collected 2008/2010 ... | reverse complement strand
CCTATGCTGCCCCGTGGCGAGCTGCGCCTGATCGGCGCGACCACGCTGGACGAGTACCGCGAGAACATCGAAAAGGATCCGGCATTGGAACGCCGTTTCCAACAGGTGTTCGTGGGCGAGCCGAGCGTGGAAGACACGATCGCCATTTTACGTGGCTTGCAGGAGAAGTATGAAGCTCACCATGGCGTGGAAATTACCGACCCGGCCATTGTGGCAGCCGCGGAACTATCTCAGCGCTATATCACTGATCGCTTCTTGCCCGATAAAGCCATTGACTTAATCGATGAAGCGGCGGCTCGCGTTAAGATGGAAATTGACTCAAAGCCCGAAGAGCTCGACAAATTGGATCGTCGTCTCATTCAATTGAAAATTGAACGTGAGGCGATGAAAAAGGAAACCGACGAAGCCAGTATCAAGCGTTTGCAGGCAATCGAAGCCGAGATTGAAACGCTGACAAAGCAATATGCTGACTTGGAAGAGGTGTGGAAAAAAGAAAAAGTCGAGGCGCTTGAAGCAAAAACTGTTCGTGACGACATTGACAAGACTAAACACAAGATGGAGGAATACCGTCGTCAGGGTCAATTCGACAAGTTGGCTGAGCTGCAATACGGTGTTTTACCCAAACTTGAAGAGCGTCTGCGCAAAGAGGAGTCCAAGAAGACCGGTGTTGACAATCAACCCAAATTGCTCCGCACGAGCGTTGGAGCTGAAGAAATCGCTGAAGTGGTCTCTCGCGCCACAGGCATTCCGGTTTCCAAGATGATGGAAGGTGAGCGCCAGAAGTTGTTGCATATGGGCGAAGCGCTGCAAAAGCGGGTAGTTGGTCAGCAGGAAGCCGTCAAGGCGGTTGTTGACACGATTTTACGCTCTCGCGCCGGATTGTCCGATCCGAATCGCCCGTACGGTTCGTTCCTGTTCTTAGGGCCGACCGGTGTGGGTAAAACGGAATTGACAAAGGCTTTGGCCGAATTCCTTTTTGACACGGAAGACGCCATGATTCGCATCGATATGAGTGAATTCATGGAAAAGCACTCTGTGGCTCGTTTAATCGGTGCGCCTCCGGGATATGTCGGCTATGAAGAAGGCGGGTATTTGACGGAAGCCGTGCGCCGCAAACCCTACAGCGTGATTTTGCTCGATGAAGTTGAAAAAGCGCACCCGGATGTTTTCAACGTCCTTTTGCAGGTACTGGATGACGGCAGAATGACCGATGGCCAGGGTCGCACCGTGGACTTTAAGAATACAGTCATCATTATGACCAGTAATTTGGGTTCCCAGGAGATCCAAAACTTGGTGGGTCATCCGCAAGAGGAAGTGAAAGAGGCCGTGATGCAGGAAGTGCGTCAACACTTCAGGCCGGAATTCATCAACCGTATTGATGAGATCGTGGTCTTTAATGCGTTGGGCGAAACGGTGATCAAGGACATCGCCAAGATTCAATTGGCGAAATTGGCTTCGCGTGTGAAGGCCCAGGATATCACGCTCGAAGTGAATGACGATGCGCTGTCCGAAATCGCCAAAGTGGGCTTTGATCCACTTTTTGGCGCTCGTCCGCTCAAGCGTGCCATTCAAGACCATATCGAAAACGGTTTGTCACGCTTGTTGTTAAACGGCACGGTCAAACCGAAAGACACGGTGGTTGTCGGTGCCAAGGATGATCATTTCACATTTGATGTGAAGTCTTCACAAGCCTAAACCCCATTTTTTAGTGTCTTTTGCTTAGGAGGATCGCATTTTGTTGGATGCGATCCTCTTTTTTTGCAAATTTGCCCTTTACAAGGCAGCTTTTTCAGGTGTAAATTTCTTGACAAAGTTGATAGAGGCGCGAAGAGAAAAAGTAATTGCCAGAGGGGGCGCCCGGGGAAGGCAGTGAAAGGTCGATTCGCCGAAACGGTTGGTCCGGCGGGACGAATCAGTTGGGCATGGGAAAAATATTTCCATGACTCCTGCTTCAGGCTTCTGAGGTGGAGGAGCTATCGATCGCAAACGCCCCGTCGTCATTGGACACGTGAGACAAAAGGAAGGTTGCATCGGTAGATGCAACTTGTTTTTTGATTCTCTTGTTTGAATTTCGTTAAGGAAACACAATGACGACTAATTCTTCTGCCATGAACAATCTGCAAACAGAGCAGACCGAAATGCGTCGCGAGGTGACGCTTTTCGGTGGCATTTCTGTTTTGGCCGGTATCATGATCGGTTCGGGCATCTTCTATATCGGCGCCATCGTTTTGCAGCGTGCCGGCATGAGCCCGGGACTTTCCCTTTTAGTTTGGTTAATCGGCGGTATCGTGACGCTGTTGAGCGGCATCTGCTTCGCTGAATTGGGAGCCATGATCCCGAGAGCCGGCGGCTACTATGTGTATTTGCGCGAGGCTTATGGCGAACGCATCGCCTTTATGTGCGGATTCGGCAACTTCACGCTTTCAAACCCCGGTTCCATCGCGGCTTTGGCGGTGGCTTTCGCGGCGGCACTTAATTCGTTGTGGACCATTGATCCAATGATGCAAAAGGTGATCGCTGTTGGCACCGTTTTGTTGTTGACTTTCATTAACATTCGCGGTGTCGGATTGGGTAGTCGACTTCAAAATGTTTTCATGGTTTTGAAGCTACTGCCGATTCTTCTCATTCTCTTTGCCGGTCTTTTCTTTGGCACGGAATCGCCGGATCTCTTCATGATGCCGGGAGAAATGCCCTCATTCGGCACGCTGATGTCGATGATTGGTTTTGCTGTCATTGCCACGCTTTGGGCCTATGAAGGATGGACGAACCTCAATAACATCGCCGAAGAGATTAAGAATCCGAAGCGCAACATTCCGTTGTCCTTGATTTTGGCGATCACGGGCGTGGCGATTTTGTATGTCTTGTTTAATTATTCAATTTTCCGTGTAGTTCCCTATGACAAGATCGTCGCGATGGTCGAAGCAGACAATTATTACTTGGGCACTGAAGCGGCAAATATGCTCTTTGGTGACGCAGGCATGATCATCGTTGGCACGGCCATGGTATTAGCCATCTTCAGTTCCTTGAATGGTTGTATTTTGGCTTTCCCCCGCATGACGTATGCTATGGCCCGCGACGGTTCATTCTTTAAGCCGCTTGGAAAGCTTCATCCGGTTTACAAGACTCCGATGAATGCGCAATTGGTTTCGGCGGCTTTGGCGATTGTATTGATTCTGTCTCGGACATTAGGCGAATTGACAAGCTTGGTGGCCTTGTGCGGCATGATCTTCCACGGCATGACTTTCTTCTCTGTGATCGTTTTGCGTCATAAGTATCCGACGATGGAACGTCCCTACAAGGTTTGGTTCTATCCGATTCCGATTTTGTTGATCTGCGCGATTATGATCGGTTTGATCGCCAACACCATTATCAATGATCCGTTTACTGTTGTTTTAGGCTTTGTGGTGCCGCTCTTGGGCTTGCTTCTGTACGAAGTGATGTTCCGCAAGTCTCATGAAGCTTACGTTGCAGAACAAAATAAGCAATAAGGATTGAAATATCATGTCGACACTGATTTACAATGCAAAGATTTATCTGGAACGCGAGCGTTTCGCTCAAGCGCTACTCATCAATGACGAAGGTCGTATTGAAGCAGTCGGTACGAATGAGGAAATGGCTGCTATTTCTGGCGATGCGACGCGCTATGACGCCGCCGGTCGCACCATTGTGCCGGGTTTTAACGATTCCCATCAGCATTTGTTTAACACCGGCATCGCGTTGGCTAGCGTTCATCTTCAAGGAGTGAGCAGTATCGCAGAAGTAATCCGGCGCGGACGGCAATTCATTGAAGACAATGAACTTCAACCCGGGGAAGTCATTCTCGGCATGGGTTGGAACCAAGATTATTTCACCGATGAGCACCGTTTGCTTAACCGCCACGACTTGGACCAAATCTCGACCGAATATCCAATTATTTTCGATCGCGCTTGTGGCCATATCTTAACTTGCAATACGAAGGCGCTTGAAATGGCCGGGGTGACCACAGAAACGGTCCCGCTACCTGGAGGAGCCATTGATTGTGAAAACGGCGAGTTGACAGGGGTCTTCCGTGAAAATGCCCGTGACCAGGTACGGTGCCTGATGAGCGAACGTACTGTGGCGGCTAAAAAGCGCCTGCTTTTGACTGCCATCAAGCACGCCAATGAAACGGGAGTGACCTCGGTGCAAACGTGTGATGTGCGGCGAAAAGATTGGCGCTCGACGCTGCAGGCGTTTAATGAGGTGTTGGCTGATAACCATTCGATCCGTGTCTATCACCAATTCAACTTCATGAATCCGGAGGGATTGCGCGAGTTTTTCGATGCCGGTTATAAAACCGGTGTGGGTGATGACTTTAACCGTATTGGACCATTGAAGTTATTCGTTGACGGTAGCCTGGGAGCACGCACAGCTTATATGCGTCATCCCTATGCAGATCAACCTGACACTCGAGGCATCGCGACACTCACGCAGGACGAGCTTGACACCATGGTTCGAATCGCTACAGAAAATGGATGTAGCGTGGCGATTCATGCGATTGGCGACGCGGCTATTGAATCGGTTTTGGACAGTTACGATAAGGTTTGCACTGACGGGAAAAACCCTTTGCGCCTCGGAGTGATTCACGTTCAAATCACGGATCGTCCGCTTTTGGAGCGTTTCACTAAGAATGATATTTTGGCATTGGTTCAGCCTATTTTCTTGCACTATGACACAGGCATTGTGGAAGCGCGTGTGGGCAAAGAGCTGGCGGCCACAAGTTATGCTTTTAAGAGCTTGGTTGATTTGGGGGTGCACACCAGTTTTGGCACTGACAGCCCTGTAGAAGACATGGCTCCATTGCCAAATATTTACTGCGCAGTGACGCGTCAAAATTTAAGAGGCGAGCCCGCTGGCGGCTTCCATCCGGAAGAGTGCATGGATATTTATGCCGCGGTGGACGCATACACGGTCGAAAGCGCTTATGCCTCTTTTGAGGAAAAGACAAAAGGTCGTCTGTTGCCCGGTTATGTCGCTGACCTTGTCGTGCTCGATAAGGACATTTTCACGATTAATCCCAACGACATTTTGAAGACCCACGTTGATATGACGATGGTTAACGGTCAAATTGTCTTTGAACGCAACGCACAATAATACAATAACAACTCTCTCTCATTACATTCGGCCTCGCGTTTCACGCAAGGCCATTTTTACAGGGGTGCCTGTAAAGCCCTTGACTACACAGTCAGGGGCAAGTTTTTATCGATTGGAGATGACGGCTTATTTAACCACAGGATCATGATTTTTATGAAAAAGCTTGTTTTAACTTTGACTGGTTTTTTGATCGCAGGATCTGTTTTTGCCGCAGGGAATACAACAAATGATTCCTTCAATAAAGCCAAGCGCTTTTTGGAACAGGATGTTTATTACGATCATCGGGTGACCTTTTATTGTGGCGCGGAGTTCGACGCTCGAAAAAATGTGAAACTTCCTGCCGGTTTCAAAACGGAAAAACATAAAAATCGAGCTAAGCGCGTGGAATGGGAGCATGTTGTGGCAGCGGAAAATTTTGGAAGGGCTTTTCAAGAGTGGCGAAATGGAGATCACCAATGCGTAAACAATAAAGGCCAGGCTTTCAAGGGACGTCGTTGCGCAGAAAAAGTTAACAAAACATTCAGGTACATGCAAGCAGATATGTATAACTTGTATCCGGCAATCGGTGCGGTTAACGCCGCTCGACAAAATTATCGATTCCAAATGCTTCCCGGAGCCAAGAGTGATTTTGGGAGTTGCCAAATGAAAATTGAAGGGCGTCAAGTTGAGCCCCCAGAGTCTTCTCGTGGCGCTATTGCTCGCACTCATCTTTACATGCAGGATGCTTATCCTGTCTTTAGGCTCAGCTCTGCTCAGCAAAAACTGATGGATGCATGGAATAAAAGCTATCCCGTTGATGCGTGGGAGTGTCGTCGTGCTAGGAGAATTGAAGCTATTCAGGGCAATGAGAATCGCTTTGTCAAAGAGCCCTGCCGGAAAGCGGGGCTCTGGTAGGGCATCAATTTAGTCGCATGGAGCCAGGTGCAGTCTCCGGCGGATTCGTTTCAGGAGGCTGCGGTTCATGCAATTGCCCATCAAAGGCCGGGAAACTGTAATCATCCTCCTCGTCGTCAGAGAGTGGGAATGGGTGATTGGAATGAAGCCTGATTTGATCAGGTTCAAACCCATACCAACTTAGGCATCGATCCAATATGCAAAGGACTTCATCGGGATCGTCATAAAAAATAGGCCAAACAACACCTTGAACGATGCTGTGCAAATCGCCTCTTTTACTAATGCCTAACCGGAACTCCATCAAGGACAGGCTCCCCACGGACGGAGATTCGTAAAAAGCGCCTATAGCCACTTGAAGGTCTTTGATATCCAAATTGTAAAGCTGTCGCAAATTGCAAAGGGCTTCCCGAAGAGAGAAATGTCGGAAAGCTTTCCCGGCTTCAGTGAGCGTGAGTACTGGAGGCAATAAAAAGGGCTCAAGTATTGGCTCGCTCATATTGACTTTTCTGAGATAACGCTTAAATTCCATGGATTGTGACAATAAAAATTCAAAGCGAGTTGCCGGAAAATGGTCTTTAAAGACTCTCCGAAGATCTGAAGCAATCTGGCGACGCAATGTTTGTTGAGCTTTGCCGGGAAGATTGAAACCGGAAAAATCCGATCCATTCGGACAACTGATTATTGTTGCAATAATGCGGATGTCAGCGACAAGATTTTCAGCTTCTTCAGCGGTTTCATTGCTGGGGTAAAAAAGGCAGATACCGGGTTCAGCTGTTTTTGCCCAACGAACGATCTTGGTGTACAGCGTAAAAGGCGAGAATGAAAAGTGTTCAGCGTTAAGAATTTCGGCGTTGACACTGACCTCATAGGATGGGGGCAGAGCCGTTTTCAGACGACGATAAATGGCGTTGAGCGCGTCTTCAGGCAATCGACCGTAAGCTAGGCCAAATGCGCTTGAGGCGAGAAATGGAATGAGGCACAGCGTGTATTTGCGCTTGCCGTCATCGTAAAACGCCGCGCAACATTCTAAAAAAAGAACGATGTCATTGATTAACTCTTCAGATACTTCGTCTTTCTCCGCAATTTGTCGAAGCAAGTCGGAAACAAAATCGTAACGAGAGGTTTTGTAGGCCTGTTCTGCCTGTTCAATGAATCGATGATCCCAGAATTTTTTCTCATCGGGCGTCTTTGCTTCGGAGATTTTATCAATGGTTGATAGCAAATTTTGGACGGTGCGATCAGACTTTGACATTTACAACCTGTATAACGCAAGAATATGGCGTCAGTTTATCACAACGATTCGTTTGGACTTGAGACGATCTGTGCCGATTGTTGCACGATCGTCTCAAATGGCTATGCCTGAAGTTAGTTTGAAGCGCTTAAATCATTGCCGCTTTTGACCGCTTGATCAACTTCTCGGAAAATATCAATCATTGCTTGAGAGGGCTTGGGGCCGGTCAAGGAAAAAGCGATGATGGCGATTGTTGCGAAGACAAATCCCGGTATGATCTCGTAGAGCCCAAACCACCCAAAGGTGTTCCAAACAATAACGGTCACGGCGCCGGTGATCATGCCGGCAAGCGCGCCGCGTTTTGTCATTCGCTTCCACCAAAGGCTCAGGATAATCACAGGACCGAAAGAAGCGCCAAACCCAGCCCAAGCGTAGCTGACTAGACCGAGCACTTTACTATCTGGATCCATGGCAATGAAAATAGCGATCAACGATACGAGTAAAACCATCAGGCGCCCAAACCAGATAAGTTCGCGCGTTTTGGCATTCGGACGGAAAAAGGCTCGGTAAAAATCTTCTGTGAGCGTCGATGAGCAGACAAGTAACTGACAGGACAGGGTACTCATGACGGCAGCTAAAATCGCCGACATTAAAAGTCCGGCAATCCATGGATTAAAAAGCGCTTGAGTAAGCACTATAAAAACCAATTCAGGATTTTGGGTGACAGAGGCTCCCGATTCGATATGTTCCGCAAAATAAGCGCACCCGAAAAAACCGACACTTACGGCTCCAGCTAAGCAAAATACCATCCAGATGATTGATGTCCGACAAGCCGTTGGAATCACCTTAATCGATTTAGTCGCCATAAAGCGGACAAGCAAATGCGGCTGTCCAAAGTATCCGAGCCCCCATGCAATTAGTGAGGCGATTCCGATCACGGTTTGACCTTTGAACATATCCAGCATGGAAGCGTCAATGACCTGAACCTGATCAAGCGTGACGCTTAAACCGCCTAACTCATTCATGACGACTAGGGGAGTGGCGACCAGCGCGACGCACATCATGGCGGCCTGTATGGTGTCGGTCCAGCTTACCGCCAAGAATCCGCCGACAAAAACATAAAGAATGGTTGCCGCCGCACCAAGCCACAAGGACGTTGAATAATCTAAATTAAAAGTTGATTCAAAAAGCCGCGCCCCGGCGACCATGCCACTGGCTGAATAAATCGTGAAGAAAATCAGGATGACAACGGCACAGATGATGCTCAAGACACGTTCGTCATCATCGAATCGGTGGCTAAGATAGTCAGGCAAAGTCAAGGCGTTTTTACAGCGCTCTGTGTAAACACGAAGTCGAGCAGCAACAATTTTCCAATTAACAAATGAGCCACAGCAAAGTCCGATGGCTAACCAACTTTCCGAAATGCCTGATAAGAAAACGGCTCCCGGCAATCCCATGAGAAGCCATCCACTCATATCGCTTGCGCCAACCGAAAGCGCGGTCACAAGGCCACCCAGTTTGCGTCCTCCAAGCACGTAATCGTTAAAATCACGCGTGTAGTGCCACGCAATAAATCCCACAAGGACCATCAATAAAAGATAACCACAAAAGGTAATTGCTATCGGACTGATTCCAAACATTTTTATTCTTCTTCGCTTAAAAATGAGAATTAGTTTAGGTTCTTTAGTGCTGCTTGTCAGGGTGTGTGATAGGGCGATTGGCTTACAAAGTGATAAAAAAAGGCATCTTTGTTTCCAAAGATGCCTTCAACCAAGCATTATTGCTTAGTCTTTTTTCGTATGAACTTGAATGAGCGGCCCTTCATCAATCACCGGAAGAACCTTGCGAGGACGCCCGGGGTAGACAATGGGACGGTATTCAACCGGTTTAACGAGTTCTGCTCGAGTATGGACAACTTCGAGTCCTTTTTCCTTTAAAGCCTCAGTCAATCCGGCCGTTAATCGAGTCAAGGCGCTTTCTGCTGTTGGCGCATCAGAAGTCTCAAGACCAACGCTTACTGTAGCTTCTTGACTATCTAAAGTGTTGACTGAAGGCTGCTGAACGTCATCGGTTTCCCGTTCCGTTTGCGAAGCACTTTCAACTTCAACGGAGGAAGTTACTTTAACCTCGTCTTCGCTTGGGGCTTGCCCTTGACTTGTTGCCGCAACGTCTTGCGGATTAAGTTTTTCATCAACGGAGTCTTCGGCTCGCGGGCGACGACTGACGGATTCACGATGCAAGTTGGCGATCTGACTTTCAACATTGACGTGATCCGTGATTGGCTTGCTCGACAACAAGCTTTCATCAAGCGGTTCGGAACGAACAGGATCACCCATCAATTCATCACGCGAGATTGCCGGAGCTCTGCTCATTTCCTCGGCCTCAACTTCTGGCGGTATTCCCCGTTGACGGCGAGCTGAGGTGTCTTCTGCGGAGCGTCGACGACGTCTGGGACGTGGGGACTCTTCCACAGGAGCTTCTACAGCTGTCTCTTGAATTGCTTCCACAGTGCTTGATGCATGTGGTAATTCATCTGTTGCGAAATTGAAGTCCTCGTCACTCGGAGCAGAAGCAACGGATTCCTGTTTAATCTCAACCGCTACTTCAGGTTTCACGCTTTGAGGAGCTTCTTGAACTTGCGGTTTGTCTTCATCCGTTGCAGCAGCTTGGGGCTTTGGCAAGGCAACCTTGCTTTCCGGCGCCGGAAGCAAATCCACGGATTCAGATTTCGCAGTGCGACGACGGGAACGACGACGGTTATTTGTCGTCTCGCGCACAGCCGACTCGGTGTTTGCAGTTTGCGTTGAGGTTTCTTTGGGTGTTACTTGCTCTTGAGAGCGTTCGGTTAAAACCTTTTCTTCGTCCTTTTCGCGAACAGGGCGCTCACGGCGGGTGCGACGAGAGGCGTCTTTTTCCCGACGATCGCGTGGGTTGCGGCGAGTGCGGCGCTCTCCGCGCGATTTTTTCTCATCTGCAACCGGTGCTGTTTCTTCTTTTTTACCAAAGAGGAAATTGATCAATCGTGTAATAAGACCCGGTTGCGAGGCTTCCTGTGCACGTTTTAGAGCTTCTTCACGAGCCGCTTTCTTTTCTGCTTTTTGATTCAGAAGGCGGTCTGCCTCGTTGTGCTCTGGCGCAGGTGCTTCAGGCATAAAGTTGCGGATAACCGGTTCTTGGCGCTTTGCGGCCGGTTTTTCTTCCGGTTTTTTCACGCGATACGGGTCTGCCATGACGTCATCAGGTTGAATTTCCTCAGCTCGCTTGTAGCTGGCGATTTCGTCATCTAACCGTTCATCGTCGTAGCGCAAGCGCTCAATGTGGTAATGAGGAGTTTCCAAGAACTTATTTGGAATCAAAACGATCGGCAGACGATGACGAGCCTCAATTTGAGAAATGTCATGACGCTTTTCATTTAACAAGAAGCTCGCTACGTCGACTGGAACTTGAGCATGAACCGCACCGGTGCCTTCTTTCATGGCTTCTTCTTCAAGAATTCGAAGAATTTGCAGTGCACAGCTTTCAGTGTCGCGAATGACGCCGACGCCGTTGCAGCGAGGGCAGGTGACGTGATTGCCTTCAGCCAAAGCAGGGCGCAAACGTTGACGAGACAACTCCATCAAACCAAAACGGCTGATTTTTGCCATTTGCACACGCGCTCTGTCGTACTTCAATGCGTCTTTAAGACGTTGTTCGACAGCTCGCTGGTTCTTCGGGTCGTTCATGTCAATGAAGTCAATGACGATCAGTCCTCCCAAGTCTCTGAGACGCATCTGGCGAGCAACTTCGTCGGCCGCTTCGCAGTTTGTACGAAACGCTGTTTCCTCAATGTCCGCGCCGC
>ERZ779866.4133-NODE-4133-length-11079-cov-3.623004_pt1 | contig 11079 bp, 10 predicted proteins | sample MGYA00511248_ERZ779866 | MGnify/ENA primary metagenome ERZ779866 (study PRJEB29588, sample SAMEA2155758) | human gut metagenome | biome: human gut; feature: human-associated habitat; material: faeces | place: Denmark | collected 2008/2010 ... | reverse complement strand
ATGAATGCTATTTGCATATTTGATAAAGAAAAGTGAAAAAGACGAAAAATGGGGAATGACTGGACATCAGCGGAAGCTTGGGATAAAACGTAAGTTACTTTACATGCTTTTTTGCTGGTGTTTTGAATATGGAAAATGCTACAACCAAGGCTCTTGTCGCATATAAGAGGATCAGAGATGGAATTCTCTGTGGAGAGTTTCTTCCGGGTTCTCGTCTTGTTCTCATGGATCTGGAGAAAAAACTGGGACTTGGTCGCGGACCTATTCGTGATGCGCTGATGCGTCTGGATCGTTCCGGTCTTATAGAGCATATTCCGTTTAAGGGAGCAGTCGTAAAAACTCCGCCCACTCTGAAGGAGCTGGAGTTTATTTACAAGACCAGATTGACCATTGAAAAATTGGCTATCATGGAAACACTGGAAAAAATAAAACCACATCATATAATAAGATTGCAAAAAATGATTGATCAGTCTCTGAAGGAAATAAATCTACCTCATAAGTTTTATTTAAATGATAGAAAATTTCATGCCTACCTTTATTCCATTACTCAAATGTCGCATGTTCAGGATATTATTAATGCATTAAATGAACATATTGATATATTTCTGAATACTCATATATACGATTATGCTTATCGGGAAGATTCGATTCAACAGCATCAGAATATGCTTGATGCCATAAAGGAAAAGAATGCAGAAAAACTTATTAAAAATTTGGAAGACAACATGACCCTAGGTCTGAAATATATACATGGTCGTATTACAAGCAATGCCTTTCATTCATAATGATTCCGGTGATAAAAGTATCAAAATTATAATTGATGATATTCAGTTATGAAAAAAGCGGAGGAAGAATTGATGTTCTTCCTCCGCTTTTCGCATCTGTGGAAAAAACTACAGCTTGGCGGCGGTGAGCAGATCGGCCACGGCGTCGCGCTTTTCCCAGGTGAATTCGGGGAGCTCGCGGCCGAAGTGACCGTAGCAGGAGGTCTTGCCGTAGATGGGGCGCTTCAGATCGAGGTGTTTGCAGATGAAGTAGGGGCGCAGATCGAACACTTCGCGCACTATCTTCGTGAGCTGTTCATCGGGAAGTCTGCCCGTACCGAAGGTGTGCACCAGCACGGAAACGGGTTCGGCCACGCCGATGCAGTAGGCGATCTGCACTTCGCAGCGGTCGGCCAGACCGGCGGCCACGATGTTCTTGGCCACGTAGCGGGCCATGTAGGCGCCGGAGCGGTCCACCTTGGAGGGGTCCTTGCCGGAGAAGGCGCCGCCGCCGTGGTTGCCCATGCCGCCGTAGGTGTCCTGAATGATCTTGCGGCCGGTGAGGCCGCAGTCGCCCATGGGGCCGCCGATGACGAAACGGCCCGTGGTGTTGATGAAGATTTCGCAGTCCTTTTCGTCGAAGTATCCGGTGGGTTCGAGAATGGGACGGATGACTTCCTTCTTCACGGCTTCCACGATGTCGTCGTGGCTCACCTTGGGAGAATGCTGGGTGGAGACCACCACGTTGTTGATGCGCACGGGTTTGCCGTCGATGTACTCGAAGGACACCTGCGTCTTGCCGTCGGGACGGAAGAAGTCGACGATGCCGTTCTTGCGCACGCGGGAGAGCTGGAGCGAAAGCTGATGCGCCCAGTAGATGGGAGCGGGCATGAGGGTGTCGGTTTCATTGGAGGCGAAGCCGAACATCATGCCCTGATCGCCTGCACCCTGATCTTCGGGATTGGCGCGGTTCACGCCCTGCGCGATGTCGGGCGACTGCTTGTCGATGGAGGAAAGAACGGCGCAGGTCTGGGCGTCGAAGCCCATGTCGGTGCCGATGTAGCCGATGTCGCGTATGGTGCGGCGCACGATGGCGGGCAGATCGGCATAGCCCTTGGTGGTGATTTCACCGGCAACAATGGCCATGCCCGTGGTCACCAGCGTTTCGCAGGCGACATGGGAGTCGGGATCCTGCTGGAGCAGGGCGTCGAGCACGGCATCGGAAATCTGGTCGGCCACCTTGTCGGGATGACCTTCGGTGACGGATTCGGAGGTGAAGAGATATTTGCCTTTAGGGGGGATCATGGGCTCTCCTTGAAGTTCACGGGGCGCTCGGAGGGATGCGGCAGGAACCGGACACCGTGAGCGTAAGGCATCCGGGAAAGGACATATCTTTATATCAAGTTATGGTAATATGCCTTTCACTCCGACACTATACACAGGGATATGAAGACTGTCCAGCTTCTTGACGGGATATCATCGTCACGTTATCCCCTTAAGAAAGGGAAAACAGAAGGATGGCTCCTGGCACGGGCCGACCGGTCCTCCTGCTTCACGTGCCTGTCCGGGAGTTCGTCATGCAGCCTTTCTATCAGGGAAAAATCGATAATTTCTGTGCCGTGTATGCGGTGCTCAACGCGCTTCAGGTGCTGTTCAGCATAGGTCCGCATCAGGCCCGGAGAATTTTCAACCGCACGCTGTATGCCCATGCCGCCGATCCCGACATGTTTGCCAGAATACTCGAGCACAGAACCGACTACGTGTCTCTGGTGGACTCCATGCTCGACGACGTGCGGCGACATGAGTTTCCCGGTCTTTACGTGAGCGCGCCCTTCCGGCCCGACACGCCCTGCGAGCAGGTGTGGGAAACGCTGCGTTCCTGCGCCCGTCCGCCCATGCCGCTGGTTTCGGTGTTCCGTTTTCTGCGCATTGCCCCGCCTTCGGAAAAGCCCTACGTGGATCACTGGACGGTGGGACACTATATGGATATGGAGGGGCTGCATTTTCTGGACTGCAGCCTGGAGGCGGGCGCACTCTACTGCCTGCCCTATGCTAAATTGACGGATCCGTGGCGTCCGCTCAGTCGGGAATACGTGGTCATCCCGCCGGAGAGCGTGAGGATTCTGTCCGTTTCCCGCTCCGCGGGCCTTCCGGGGTGAGCATGGCACTTACTTCTCGGCAGAAAATGGGGGCGGCCGCCCTCATCATGGCATTCAGCGTTCTTGTCTCGCGCTTCATGGGACTTTTTCGGGACAAGATCATTTCCTGGCAGTTCGGCGCCGGGGGTGAAACGGACATCTATTTCGCGGCCTTCGTCGTGCCCGACTTTCTGAATTATCTGCTGGCGGGCGGCTATATTTCCATCACGCTCATTCCGCTGCTTTCCCGGCGCTTCGAGGAAAACGAGGCCGACGGCTGGCGTTTCTTCGGCGTGGTGTTCTCATGGGCCACGCTGTCCATAGGTGCGCTTTCGATTGCCGCATGGGCGGCGGCCTCGAAGCTCGCCCCCGTGGTGGCTCCGGGATTCACTCCCGAGCAGTGCGCGAGACTTGCGGAATTTCTGCGCATCGTGCTTCCTGCACAGGTATTTTTCCTGCCCGGAGCGTGTCTTTCGGCCGTGCTCTACATCCGGCATCAGTTTACGGTGCCAGCGCTCATGCCGCTTGTCTATAACGGCTGCATTCTGCTTTTCGGCGTGGGGCTGCCGTGGCTCGGGCTGGCCGAGGGCATGGAGGGCTTCTGCTGGGGCGTGCTCATCGGAGCGGCGCTCGGAGCCTTCGTGCTGCCGCTCGTGGCCGTGAGGGAGGGGGGACTGCGTCTTTCCTTCGGTCTGTCGCATCCTCTCATGAAGAAGTTTCTGATCATGGCCCTGCCGCTCATGATAGGCCAGTCCGTGGTGGTGCTCGACGAGCAGTTCGTCCGCATTTTCGGCAGCATGGCGGGAGACGGCGCGGTGAGCCTGCTCAACTACGCGCGGCGCATCATGATGGTGCCCGTGGGCGTGGTGGCGCAGGCCGCGGGCGTGGCTTCCTTCCCCTTTCTGGCTTCGCTGGCCGCCCGGGGCGACATGGAGGAGTTCCGCGCCACGCTGGGCCGCACCATGAAGAACAGCATGATCGTCGCCGTACCCGTGACGGCATGGATGATCACTGCTTCCGGTCCGGTGCTGGGCTTCATTTTCGAGGGCGGCAGCTTTTCCGTCTCCCACACGCTGGGAGCCGCGCCGCTTCTGCAGATCATGATGCTGGCCGTACCGTTCTGGCTTCTGCAGCAGGTGACGGGGCGCGCCTTCTACGCGCTGGAAGATACCGTCACTCCCGCCGTGGTGGGCACCGTTGTCACGCTGCTGGCCGTGCCCGGATACATGCTGCTCATACCGCTTATGGGCGCGAGGGGCGTGGCGCTCGTCACCACGGCTTCGGTGGCGCTCTACGCGCTGGTGCTCATGGCGGTGGCCTGTCGCCGATGGGCGTCCGGGGCCTTTGCCGGACTCTGGGGCACGGCGTGGCGCAGCGCGCTCATTTCCATGCCCGGCTGCGGCATCATGCTTGCCGTCATGCATGACGGGTTCAGGCTCATGCAGGGCTGGCCCGCGCTGCTTCAGCAGTTCGTCGTGCTTGCCGTGGGCGGCGTGCTCTTCGTCGTCTCGTGGCTCACCATCGCCTGGTTCTTCCATCGCGACTACTTTGCGCTGGTCACATCTCCCTTCCTGCGGCGTCTGCGCCGCGTCCGTTCCGAAGGAGGCCGTTCATGAACGTCATACGCGCCAGTCACGCCGGATTCTGCATGGGGGTGGCGCTCGCCCTGCACAAGCTCGACACCATCGTCGCCTCGCGTCCCGGTCAGAGCGTGGCCACGCTCGGGGAGATCATCCACAATCCGCAGGTGCTGGAAGACTATGCCCGCAAGGGAGTGCGCTGCCTTCACTCCGTGGATGAGGCCGACGGCGACATGTCGGTGCTCATACGGGCGCACGGCATTCCCAGAGACGTGGAGGCCGGACTGCGCGAGCGCTGCGCCCGCGTGGAGGACGCCACCTGCCCCCGAGTGAAGAACGCCCAGCTTGCCATAGCCGAGGCCACGGCCGGAGGGCGGGAACTTCTGCTCTACGGCGAAGCCGCGCACCCCGAGGTGCGGGGCCTCATTTCCTACGCGGCGGGAGCAAGCCGTATTTTTTCATCGCTGGCCGATCTCGATGTTCTGCTTGGCAGCGCGGAACTTGAGGGCAGACCGCTGGTGCTTGCGGCGCAGACCGTCCAGATGCTCCATACGCGGGGCGCATGGCTGAAACGTCCGCGCAACGCCGTTTGCTTCGGCCTGACGCTGGCCGCGGCCACGCTTTTGCGCCACAATGCCATTCTATGGACGCTGCCCCTCCTGATATGCGCGCTTCTGTGCTTTCCATGGGGCCGCAGGGGCGCGGCGCTGGCTGCCGGCGTGACGGTACTGGCGCTGGTTTTGGTGCGGGGACCGCTTTATGGCGCGCTGGACGTGGTCTATCCCGACAATACGACAGAGGAGAGCGTCGGCATTCCCATGACCATCCTCTGGGATGTGCGGGCCCAGGCGCCGGAAGTGCTGGACGGAGAAACGGCCACGTTTCTTTCTGGATTGGCCGAGGACGGGGAATGGGAGGACGTCTATCAGCTTCATCGCTACAACAGCATCAAATTCACCTATGACCGCGAGCTGATTGCCGGCCGCTCCGTGACGGATATCCTGTCCATGGCGGGCCGCGCCGCGCTGGCTGAGCCGCGTCTGGCATTTGAGACAGTCAACGCCGTGACCGGCCTGGTATGGGACGTGACCGGCCAGAATCGCGGCTATGAGACCGTGAGCAATTCGGGCGATTTGCCGCTGTACGGCCGGGCGACGCTCAATCGGCTGGGAAAGGCGGCGCTGGCCGTGATCGACGCGCCGCTGGCATGGACGCCGGTGCGGTGGCTGACGGAGAACATCGGGGCGCAGCTGCTCATACTGCTGCTTGTGGCGCTATGGGCTTTGCGCCGCCGGGGCGTGGACGTGCTGGCGCTGGCGCTGCCCGTGTTGTGCTACGATCTGGGCACCATGCTGCTGCTGTGCGGCGACGACGCGCGGTTTTTCCAGTGCTCCATGGCCGTATGCATTCCGTGCATGCTTGCGATGCTCTATCTGCCGATGATTGAGGAGGCCTGACCGAGGTGCCTTTGACCGCCCACATGTTTCTGATCGTATGCCCGCTGGCGCTGCTGGCGGGCTTTGTGGATGCCGTTGCCGGCGGCGGGGGATTGATCTCGCTGCCGGCTTACTATCTGGCCGGGCTTCCCGCCAGCACGGCCGCCGGCACCAACAAGCTGTCGGCTACCATGGGTACGGTGCTGGCGGTGTATCAATATGGAAAGTCGGGAAAAATAGAGAAGCGCATCGGCCTGACCTCGGGCATCGCGGCGGCGGCGGCCAGCGCGCTGGGCGTGCTTGTGATGAAGCAGCTGCCCGACCATACGGTGCGCGTGCTGGTGATATGCTGCATTCCGGTGGCGGCCGCGCTGACCCTTCGCGGACGCGGCAAGGTACATCCTGAACGCCATTTTTCCGTCCGTACCATGATGCTGCTGGCGGTGGGCGTGGGCCTGTGCGTGGGCTTTTACGACGGGCTGGTCGGACCGGGCACGGGTACGTTTCTGATTTTACTTTTTGTTCACATTTTCGGCCTGGAGGATGTCATGGCCAGCGGCACGGCCAAGGTGACCAATCTGTGCAGCAATCTCGCCGCCCTGTCCAGCCTGCTGCTGACCGGGGATGTGCTGTGGCTGCTGGGTTTGCCGGCCGGGCTGTGCGCCATGCTGGGCGCGCAGCTGGGCAGCCGCCTGACCATCAGAAAGGGAAGCCGCTTCGTACGCGGGATGATGCTGTGCGTGCTGTTTCTGCTTCTTGCCAAAATGATTACGGATATGTTACAATAAAAGTTGCCATGAACAGGGAGGTGCGCCCGGATGAATCAACCCGATCTTTCGCGCGAGGTGCGGCTTACCATTCCCGCCCGCCAGGACTATGTCCTTGTCGCCAGCATGACGCTTTGCGGGCTGGGGATGTCGGCGGGGCTGGATATGGACCTGTTGGGCGACCTGCGCACCGTGACCTGTGAATGCATGGACTGCCTGCTTCACCAGGCGGGCCGCCCCGAAAGCATCGAGGTGTGCGCGCGCGTGGAGGGCGGGCGGCTGTGTGTCGATTTCCGTGCGGTTTCGCGCCGGCGGACGCAGGCGGCGGATGCGCTGGACCTGGACATCACCCGTGGGGTTTTGGAAACGCTGATGACGCAGGTGCGGCTCCAGCAGGATGGCGATGGCGTGTATGACATCGAATGCTCGATGACCGTCTAGGAGCGGAGGCAGCCATGAACGATGAGCATCTGATCCCGCTGCTGGAAAGGTATGCCGCCGGTCGAGACCCTGCCCTTCGGGACGAGCTGTTTGAGCGTTACCTGCCCCTGGCGCGGGCCGTGGCACGCAAGTTTTCCGGCCGCGGCGTGGAAACGGAGGATCTGGAGCAGGTGGCCGGCATGGCGCTGCTCAAGGCGCTGGAGCGCTTTGACCCGGCGCGTGGTTTTCGCTTTGTCACCTATGCGGTGCCCACCATCACCGGCGACGTGCGCAACTACCTGCGCGACAAAAGCGGCCTGATGCGCATGCCGCGCGATATGCGCCAGCGCCTTTACCAGATGACGCAGGAGCAGGAGCGCTTCGAGCGCGAGCATCTGCGCGCGCCGACCGCCACGGAGCTGGCGGAGCGTATGGGGATTGCGCCGGAGGAATTCTTGGCCCTGCTGAACCTGCGCGCGCAAAGCGACGCGGTATCGCTGGATATGCCCGTGGGCGAAGAGGGCGATACGCGCCTGTCCGACCTGCTGGGCAGCGCGGACGACCGCTTTGAATGCATGGAGCGCAGCGAGTGGGCCCAGTGGCTTTTGTCCAAGGTGGGCGATACGGAGCGCGAGCTGCTCACCCTGCGCTACCGCGACGGTCTGGGCCAGCGCGAAACGGCCAAGCGCCTGGGCATCTCCCAGATGCAGGTGTCGCGCCTGGAGCGGCGCGCGCTCAGCCGCCTCAGGGCCATCGAGGCCCAGGCATAGCGAACAACGAAACAGTGAAGGGAGGCTGGCGGGTTTGCAATCGGACCCCAATCAACCGCAGAATCCTTATCCGCAGGGACCGTCCGGCCCCGTAAACTGGCAGCAGCCCAACGGCGTGCCGCCGCAGCAGACGCCTCCCGGTATGGAGGGGCAGGGCTGGCAGGGAGCGCCGGTCTGGCCGCAGGGTCAGATGGGCGCATATCCCGGATACGGCTATCAGCAGCCCCAGCCCATGTATACGCTGGAGCAGCTCCAGCAGATGTATACGCCGGAGCAGCTCCAGCAGATGTTTACCCCCGAGCAGCTCCAGCAGATGCAGTATGAGGCCTGCATGCAGCAGGCGCCGGCCATGCCCACCATGCAGCAGCCCATGCAGGAAATGCCGCGCCGGCGCAGAAAACGCAAAAAAAAGCCGGCCGGCAGGGGCGGCGGGCAGTTCTGGAAGGTGCTTGCGGCCCTTGTGATCATTGCAGGAGGAGCGTGGTACTTCCTTAAGGACATGGTGGGCACCCAGGCGCAGAGTACCGCTGTGGTGGAGGCCGGCACGCTCGGCACCTCCTACACGGGCGACGCGCTGATCGTCCGCAATGAGACCGCCTATGACGAGGAGGGCGTGCAGTACATCGACTATGTGGCTCAGGAGGGCAGCGTGGTCTATCGCGGCGACGTGATCTGCTACGTCTATTCCACCGGCTACAGCACCAAGGAAATGACTGCCCTGCAGGACTGCCGCGACGCCATCAAGGATTATCAGCAGACGCTTCTCAAGAGCGAAACCAACTTCGACCAGAAGATGATCCGGCTGGAAACCGAGGTGATCGAGCGGGGACTTGAGGTCAGGAGCCTGGTGCAGGGCGCCCGGGGCAATCTGGGCAATCAGGAAACCATCCTGGAAACCGCCATCAACCAGCGGCAGAGCTATTTCCGCAGCAAGTATTCCAGCGATATGCGACTTAGCCGTCTCTACGACGACGAAACCAATCAGCAGCGCCGCATCGACAGCTGGATCAATCAGACGGTGGCCACGCAGGAAAGCATCGTCAGCTTCTACACCGACGGCTTCGAGTATGCTCTGACCCCCTCGGAATACGAGAAGTACACGCCGTCGGAGGTGCGCGCCATGATCAATGGCCAGCGCCCCGAAACCTCCACCGCCGCGCGCGGCCGCACCAACCTGTATCGGCTGGTCAAGCAGAACAACTACGCCGTGCTCATGCTGGTGCGCAACACCAACTGGAATCCCGTCGAAGGGACCACCTACAAGCTGGTGTTGGAGCAGTTCACCAACACCGTGGTGGATGCGCAGGTGCTTTCCTTCACCCGTTCGGGCGGCGAGCTGCTTCTGCGCCTGGCGGTGATCGGCGATGTGCGGGATGTGCTGTACATGCGTACCTGTCAGGCGCAGTTGGGCGAGTATGTGGACTGCCTGCTGGTGCCGGAGGGCGCGCTCTACACCCAGAACAACACCACCGGCGTGGTGGTGGTATCGGAAAGCGCGCAGAACTTTGTGCCCGTGACCGTGCACCGTCAGGAGAACGGAAAGGCCTATGTATCGCCCGTGCAGACCGGGCTGCTCACCGTCGGACAGACCGTGCGGCTGTTCAAGTAGGAAAGGCGCTGGTGACGAAATATGTACGAAGAAATGCAGGAAACGCCTGAAAAGCAAGCGCCATCTGGGCTTGTGGAGCATCTGGAGGCGGATGTGCTGCGGCGGAACGTGTCGAGAGTTTTGGAGGATTTGGACAAAAACCGCTTTCAAAATTCTCCGCCGGCGCGTCTGGTAGCCGTTACCAAAACCGTGGGACCGGATGTGATCAATCAGCTGAAAGCCTTGAATATCCTGGATATTGGCGAAAATCGGGCGCAGGTGGCCCTGCCCAAGCTGCCAAAAATCGCGCCGGAATTTCGCCTGCATTGGATTGGAAGGTTGCAAACCAACAAAGTCAAAGGTATAATAGACTATGTGTGTATGCTGCACACGCTGGACCGCCTCGCCCTGGCGCAGGAGGTTGAGCGCCGTGCGGCGGAGCATGGACGTGTCTTGCCCGCGCTGGTGCAGATCAACATCGCGCGGGAGCCGCAAAAAGGCGGCATGCCGCCGGAGGAGGCGCTGGGTTTCCTTCGGCAGATGCGTGATTTTCCCAACATCCACATCGAAGGGCTGATGAGCATCATGCCGCTGGACGCGCCGCCGGATGTGCTGGCAACGCTGTTCCGCGGGATGCGCACGCTCTTTGAGCGTCTCCGGGACGAGGCGGTACAGGGCGTGGAGATGCGGGAATTGTCCATGGGCATGTCCAACGATTATCAGATTGCCGCGCGCGAGGGCGCAACGATGGTGCGGATCGGTACGGCGCTGTACCGCCGGGACTGAAGCATTCGCCATAGGGGGTTCGTTGAGTTGGGAATCTTTCGAAGGATCGGGGACTGGCTGACGGAAAAGAGCGAACGGTTCATCCGTGGCGAGTCGGATGGCACGGGCGGATATTACGCCTCGCCGGAAGCCGAGCAGGCTTATGGCGGCATGGGGATGGGCCAGGAGCCCGTGCAGGACGGCGTGGAGGGCGAAGAAGCGCCCCGCAGGCAGCCGCTGGACCCCTTTGGCCATGGCGAAGGCGAATACGGCGGCCGTGTGCCCTATCGCAGCCGGTATGACCTGGAGCGGGAGCGCGAGGCCCAGCAGGCCGCCGCCCAGCCGCAGATGCCGCCACAGCAGCAGGTTCCTGTGCAGCCTGCCTTCGGCCAGCAGCAGGGCTATGCGCAGCCTCAGGGCTACGCGCGGCAGCAGGGATATTCCCAGCAACAGATGGGCTATGACCGTGCGCCCCAGCAGTCCCAACAGCAGGGTTATGGCCAGCAGATGAGCAACGTGGTCCCCTTTCCGGGCATGCAGCGTGCGGCGGACGGCTCCGTGTACGCCCATGTGGAGTACATCGTGCTGCTGCGCAGCCGCAACGAGTGCAAGGACGTCATCGCCTACATCAAGACCAACGCTTCCGTGTTTTTGAACATGGAGTTCATCGCCAGCGACAGCGAGCGGCAGCGCTGCGTGGACATGCTCAGCGGCGCGGCCTATACGCTGGGCTGTGCGCTCAACAAGATTTCTCCGCGCGGCATCTACCTGATTTCCTCACCCTCCGTGCGCGTGGTGCTGGACCCTGCCATGCAGAAGTTCACCGCCGCGCCCGAGGCGCAGGGTTATGC
>ERZ779866.4131-NODE-4131-length-11079-cov-5.999456_pt1 | contig 11079 bp, 9 predicted proteins | sample MGYA00511248_ERZ779866 | MGnify/ENA primary metagenome ERZ779866 (study PRJEB29588, sample SAMEA2155758) | human gut metagenome | biome: human gut; feature: human-associated habitat; material: faeces | place: Denmark | collected 2008/2010 ... | reverse complement strand
TGTGCTCTGTCAACCCCAGCGTGACCCTGCCTGACGCCGAGTTCAAAATCACCTATGCGGACGGCAGCGTCATCGGGGACAGCAACGGCATCTATGTCACCGATGAAAACGGCGAAATCCGCATCGACGGCCTGGAGCCCCTGGTCCGCACCCTGCCCGAGCCCGGCGATCCCCAGGCCCGGGAGCTTTACGCGCCCATGGAGCACCCCTTTGGGGAGACGCCCCGGGGAGCGGGCAAGCTGTTTTCCTTTGAGCGGGCCAACCTGCGCCGGGCCTTTGGGGACGCCTGGGAGCCCACCTGGCGGCGCATGGTGGTGGCGCAGCTGAAGCAGGCGGGGCTGAATACCCTGGGCAACTGGTCCGACGAGCATCTCTTTGGCCGGATGCCCTATGTCACCAGCCTGCCCCGCTTTCCGGAAACGGCCCACAAAATCTTCCGGGACTTCCCCGACGTGCTTTCCCCGGAATACCGGGAGGATGCGGCGCGCTGCGCCCAGGCGCTTCTGCCCCGGCGGGAGGACCCCTTCCTGGTGGGCTACTTCCTGCGCAACGAGCCCAGCTGGGCCTTTGTGGATGGGCTGATCCTGGCCGATGAGGTGCTGCGGGACCGCTTTGAGATCCATGTGGACGACATCGAGCAGCTCCAGGCCACCTCAGAGCAGGTGGATGGGATCACCGGCATTGTCGATGTGAACGCGGCCTACGACATCGCCCAGGGATTCGTCATGGTGCGGAACATCGCCGCCGGCGTGGCCATTGTGCTGGTGACCATGCTGGCCGTGGTGTCCCTGTTCATCATCGCCAACACCATCAAGCTGGCCTTCTTCTACCGCCGGGAGGAGATCGCCATTATGAAGATGTGCGGTGCCACCAACGCCTTTATCCGGTGGCCCTTCATCGTGGAGGGCATGATTTTGGGCATGACCGGCGCCCTGGTGGCTTTTTTTGCCCAGTGGGGCATCTATGAGCTGGTGAGCAAGGCCATTATCCAGAACAACGGCCTGTCCCTCATCACCGTTCTGCCCTTTACCTCGCTGGCGTGGCAGTTTTTGCTGGTATTTATCGTGGCCGGGCTGCTCATCGGTGTGGTGGGCTCGGTGCTGGCCATTCGGAAGTTTTTGCAGGTATAAGGTTTCGTGGGAAAGGAGCGCAAGGCATGAGACCGAAGAAGCAGCGGATTGTAATGGGCATTTTGGCCGTGGTGATGGTGATTGCTCTGATCCTGCCCATGGTGAGCACCTTCTGGATGCGGTGAGGTGGCCGGCATGAGACAGTGGTGGAAAGAACACGGAAGAAAGTGGGCGTTTCGCCTGTGCGGCCTGGCCCTGGCAGCGGCGGTGGCGGTCTCTCTGCTGCCCGAGACAGTGGTGCTTCCCGCCTCCGCCGTGACCCAGGCGGAAATCGACGCCATGCGGGAGGAGGCCGACGACCTGAAAAGCCAGCAGAAGGAGATCCAGGCCAAGCTGGACGCCCTGGAGGCGGATCAAGCCAACGCCATGGAGCGCAAGACCCTGCTGGAGCAGCAGATCAACGCCACCCAGGCGGAGATCAATACCATTGCCGCCCAGATCGCCAAATACGATGAGCTCATCGCCCAGAAGCAGGAGGAGCTCAGTCAGGCGGAGGCGGAGGAGCAGGCCCAGTACGAGCTGTTCTGCGAGCGGGTGCGGTATATGGAGGAGCAGGGGGAGGTCTCCTACTGGTCCATTCTGTTCTCCTCCAAGGACTTTGCGGACCTGCTGGACAACGCCATGATGGTGGAGGAGATCATGGACTATGACAACCAGGTCATGGACCAGCTCATTGCCCTGCGGGAGCAGATCGAGGAGGACAAGGCGGAGCTGGAATCCGCCCGTCAGGCCCAGCAGGCCGCCAAGGAGGAACAGGAGGCGGCGCAGGCAAACCTGAAATCTCAGGAGGCGGAGGTGAGCGCCCTCATCGACCAGCTGGCCGCTCAGGAGGACCAACTGGAGGCGGAGGAGGCCAAACTCCAGGCCGCCGCCAACGCCGCCGACGCGGAGATTGCCGCCGCCGAGCGGGAGCTGGCCGCCCAGATCAACAACGTGGTCAGCGAATCCGGTTTTATGTGGCCGCTGCCTGGATATTATAACCTGTCCTCTCTGTTTGCCGGGCGCATCCACCCCATCACCGGCAAGCCTCAGCACCACACGGGCATCGACATCCCGGCCCCCAGCGGCACCAGTATTCTGGCTGCCAAAAGCGGCGTGGTGACCACCTCCACCTACAACAACTCTTACGGCAACTATGTGGTGGTCAGTCACAGCGACGGCACCTCCACTTTGTACGCCCATATGAGCCGGCGGGGCTGTTCCAAGGGGGATGTGGTCTCCCAGGGCCAGACCATCGGCTATGTGGGCACCACCGGTTCCTCCACCGGCAACCACCTGCACCTGGAGGTCCGGGTGAACGGGAGCCGGGTGGACCCCACCCAGTATTTCAGCGTGGCCCTCTATATGGGAGGAGCCCGGGTCAATTAAAGGGGCTCAGAAAATTGCGGCGGGGCCTTGAAAAAATGCCAAAGTCGGGCAGTGCAGTCCTTTTTGGGCTGTACTGCCCGGCTTTTTTTCATTGAGCTCACTATGCGGAGAAAAAGAGCGTGCGCACAGCCGGTATGAGCGGTGCGGGCAGCGGGCCGTGAAAAGGGGGGCTGGCTGGATTGACAAATCGCCCGGAGCACCTTATAGTGGTAGAATAACCAGTCAGACCAGGCGGGAGGATTCTGAACCCGCACGAAAGAGAGGGGAGCGCATCATGTACGAACTGATCCAGGTCACAGACAGAAGCTGTTATATCCAGTGTCCGGCTAAAATCGGCTTGGTTCGCCTGGAGGGGGACCGTGTCTGCCTGATTGACAGCGGGAGCGACAAGGACGCCGGGCGCAAGGTGCGGCAGATTCTGGACGCCAACGGCTGGCGTCTCACCGCGATCTACAACACCCACTCCAATGCCGACCACATCGGGGGAAATCAGTATCTCCAGAAGCAGACAGGGTGCAGGATTTTCGCCCCCGGAGTGGAGCGCGACTTTACGCAGCACACAGTCCTGGAGCCGTCCTTTTTATACGGGGGCTATCCCTTCCGGGAGCTTCGGCACAAGTTCCTGATGGCCCAGGGGAGCGATGCCGAGGAGCTGACGCCCGGCTGTCTTCCGGAGGGCTTTGCGGCCATCGACCTCCCCGGACACTTCTTTGATATGGTGGGGTACCGGACGCCGGACGATGTGGTGTATCTCGCGGACTGCCTCTCCAGCCGGGAGACGCTGGACAAATATCAGATCGGGTTTATCTATGATGTGGCCCGGTACCTGGAGACCCTGGAGAAGGTCAAGAAAATGAGGGCGGCGTGCTTTGTTCCGGCCCATGCGGAGGCGGCGGAAGACATCGCGCCGCTGGCGGACTACAACATTGCCAAGGTCCACCAGGTGGCGGAGCAGATCCTCCATGTCTGCGCGCAGCCGCTGTGCTTTGAACAGATCCTCCAGCGGCTCTTTACGATATACAATCTGACCATGACCTATGAGCAGTATGTGCTGGTGGGCAGCACGGTGCGCTCCTACCTGTCCTGGCTGAAGGATACCGGCCGGGCAGCCGCCTTCTTTGAGAATAACCTGCTGCTGTGGAAGCGAGCATGAGATTAAAAAAATGCCGCCCGACTGGGCGGCATTTTTGGTATATGTCTGGAAAGATCAGCGCTTGGAGAACTATTTGGAGCATTTTACATAGGGGAGAAGTGTCGAAAACCATTGAAAACAGTAGTTTCTAGATTTCATATCATCAGAAAGTGTGTAGTCATCGGAAGTGCTTTCTAATATCTTTTGCGGCAAATTTGCGGCAGAATTTCGACAATGGGAGCACTCCAAAATGCGGAACTGACAAGATATGCACTGCCTATTTCTGCGTCCATCATAGCAGATATGACCCGCTTCGTCAAGGTAGAGTGGTGTAATTGCCATGATAACCACAAAATAGATATAGGGAACTTTTTTGTGATTTCTAAGCAGAAAAGTTCCCTATATTATTTTTAAAAGTTTTTCCAACATTTCTCGCGCATAAAGGTGAGGATGCTACCATCGTCCCGATCCTCATAGTAAGCAACCAGGAGCCGCTTGAACTCCGGTACATGGTTTTCAGGGATAACCAGCAGTCCACCGCCCTTGGCAATTAGATAGTGATTGGCAAAGATCACCGCAGCACGCTTGTTGCCATCGTTGAAAATTTGTGTTTTCATGCAGTAGAGACAAAGGTGAATAGCTACGTCAATGGGATCGGCCTTGGTTTGCAGAATTTCCTCCAGCTGCTCTTTAACCAACTGCTCGATAGGCAGGGGAGGGACATAACTTGTACCTCCAATGGTCACGGGGACACCCCTGATTCGGCCTCCGTAGGTATAGAATCCCTCGTTGACTAATTGGGCGATATGACAGAGAATAGAGTAGTCCGTTGGATAGGAGACTACATCTTTATCCATGATAAACTCCCAGGCGTGTTTCAGATTCAGTATTTTTTGGACATCAGTGGCGGTCATACCGTTGACCTTTCCGTTTTCAATAATATCCTCAGTTTGAGGGTAGGTCGTGGCAACACCCTCCAAAACGGCCTGGTCGTAGATGCTGGATTTCATATTGGCCCGGGCAAAGTCAATATTCAACATCACACGGTCAGAGAGCTCAGACTCCGTATAACCAAGTTGAGCCAGTTGCTTCTCGATTTTACGGATCTGTTTCTTCAGTTCCCTGGACTCCCTGGCATTTCTCAGCAAGGTTTGATAGAGGGTATCAGAGTAGACATCCACATATTCAGAAGTGAGCCTGCTGGCAATGCGTTTGCGAATGTAGAGATACTGTTTTCCACCCTGCTCTTTAATTTCCGGGGAACCATCATAGGGGAGGAGGTTCAAACGAGCCTGGTAGTCGGCTTTTTGTTGAAGTAATTCCTGGATCTCTGGATAATTGTTTCCCATGGGACAAGACCTCCTTATAGGGAACTTTTTCGTTGATTATTATATCAGTATGTTCCCTAAATTTCAATAAATAAGATTGGGGTGCTGCTATCGAAGCACACTGGATATGGTCTGTGTAATACGCACTTGAACCTCAGACATGAGATGGGCATAAACACGGCTGGTAATATCTGCGGAGGCGTGCCCCAAATGCTTACTGATGGCATCCAGGTTTTCTCCCGCTAAAATTAGTAAAGATGCATGAGTGTGGCGCAGTCCGTGGATCGTCACCCGATGTAATTCTGGGTGGCGAGACATGAAGCGTCGAAATTGGGTGTTTAATAGAGAGCGGTCGTAGAAATGCCCTGTGGCAGAGGTGAATACCGCTTCCGGCTCCTGCCATGCTGAGCCAATGGCTTGCTTCTGTTTATCCTGTTCTATCTTATGCTCCCGGAGCATTTCAACTGTGGTATCATCAATCACAATTTTTCGAATGCTCATGGGGGTCTTAGGGGTGGATAAGAAATATTTCCCTTTCACATAGGTCAAGGTTTTATCCACAAAGATTGTCTTGTTTTCGAAGTCGATCTTATCCCAGGTTAGTCCCAGCGCCTCTCCGCTGCGGAGTCCTGTCAGCAAAAGTAATTTGATAATCGTATTAAAAGTGGAGTAGGGGGCAACGAGTTCCATGAGTTTCTTTGCATCGGAAGCGGAGAGGTAGTTATTTCGTTCGGAGGAGTCAATTTCCACGTCTCGCTTCCAGATTGTGCCGATACATGGATTCTCTGTGATAAACTTTTGGGATACGGCATATTCAAGGATACTGTGCAGGATGATTTTATTCTTTCTGACAGTCTGAGGCTTTTTTGTTTTGCCAAGCTCCAAAAGAAAGTCGGTAATCCTGGCTGTTGTGAGATCTTTCAGCCGAGTGTTGCCAAAGACCGGTTCAATATTTTTCCGATAGGAGCCCTCGTAAGTATACGCCGTAATTTCTTTCAAACAGTTTGGCGCATACTGAGTGAAATATAGATGGCCAAGCTCAGAGAATCGCATATTTTCTTTCAGCGACTGGTTATTAGTGACCTTCAAATAAAACTCGTCGTAGGCCGCTTCTACCGCTCGCTTTAACTGGCGGCCAGACATGTCAATTGGGGGGTGATAGGTCATGTATCTGCGAAGCTGCCTTCCGTTCCCATCAAATCCAACAGACACGGTAAATTGAAATACATCTCCACGCTGGCGGATACCAGGTTTATACTCCATCTAAAAATCAGTCCCTTCCTGTATGCTATGGTTTTGGTATTCGGCGGCCACCTTAAAGATGCATTTAAGATGGCCGCCGATGCTTTAACGCTTTAAGTAGGATTATGCAGTTAATTTCGTTAGATACGAAATAACGATATCATAACTGATATATGCCGTGTTTCCACTGTGCGTGGAGGGAATCTTCCCACTACGTACCCATTGCCGCAAAGCATTTTCTGCTACATGATAACCGTTTGCAACTAAAGCACGGTGAACCTGGCGAATAGTACCTACCTTTAATTCCATAATATAATTCCTCCTTGTTACTTTACGTATGTGCCTTACCTGATTTCAGGCCAGGCACTTTGTCTAGTGGGATTGTCAGGTAACGTATGCCCTCTATTTTCCTTGTGGCAGTTCCACTTTTATCCATGCGCAACAAACCTTGTTGGCGAAGAAGGTTTGCTACGTCACGATCAGTATAATCATAACGTGAATAGGTATAATTAAGATACTCAGCTAAATCTTGCGACCTAATACATAAACATCCTCTATGAGTAATATAAGGAATTTGGCCAAAGTTGACCCCTCTTGTAATGATGGGTATGAGTGAAGCTTCTGTGGCCTCTGGACGTGAGTGGATTCTTGACAATGTTTTCCCATAAATCTCCTGTAGGATTTTAGTCACAGTTGCCTCGAACTCATTGGCGGCCTGTTTGCTTACAGCTTGTATGTCAGTCGCAAAGCGGAGGAAGCTGTCATAAACCCAGCTCAACTCCCACAAGGAGACCTGTAGTCGCTCTTCATGGTGTTGGCGATCGCAGTTTTTGAAGGCATCGTAGTCCTTACGAAGTCGACACTGCTCATCTTCGCCATGCAGGGAAAACCACTCCAAGTAGGACTCTAATGTTGCTGCTGCAACAGAACGAATGTTTGGGTCATCACTGCGGAGAGGTTGTTCCAGATCGACTAGAATACAACGTGTCAAGTCAGATGCTGCTGTTAAACCAATTTCACCAGTGATTACTAAGCTGGCAGAACAAAATACACTTTCCTGAATCCTACCGCGCATGCGAGTGAGTGGGATCTCATTTGCCGCAGCACGAATCAGTTCAGCCGCTAATGTATATCTGGCGCGTTGATTTACAGGGGCGGAACTACAGCATATATCATCCAAGAGAACTACCCGATCCCGGGCGCCTGCTAAAGCGTTTCTCATGGCAGCTGCTGTGCTCTCTGCATCATAGTGATCCGCAATCGATCTTCCCCCACAAATGTCCTGGTCATATAGCAAGGAGAAGCGTTTGGCTAACTCTGTCTTACCAAACCCTTGAGAGCCCTGGATATATAAAATGCAGGATGTGGGTAACTTGTTGGTGTGAAAAATCGATTTTAGTGAGGCTAGTAGTGTAAAACCAAAAACTGGGATTGCAGCTGTCATCCCCTGCATTGCAGTTAACAGGGAAATGACATTGTCAGGTGAAGAAGGCTTAGGAAGAGATACCAGACGATACTTCTCTACGTCGGCAGCTATATGAAAGACCTCAGCTTCATTGGAAGGTATGAGCTGCTGTCCCGCTACAAAACGTGGTGAATTTTCGGCAAAATACCAACCAGTAGAGGGGTAGAAGTAATGCCGAATACAGGAATCTGGTGTTTTCCCAAGTTGTAGCCGAAGAAACAACCGAATTTTCGGTCGCGTTGAGCGGACATTCTCGTCTGTACAAATACAGGCGGGAAAATGTTCCTCAAACTTGAAAGAATCGATTTCTTGCGTTACAATGAAAACACGGTGTAAGACCGATTCTCCTGCCAGTGAAAATTCAACTTGAATGACGTCTGGAAGGCTATTTTTGCAGTCCGGATACCAAAATTGTTCTACTATGCGTGGAACAAAATTTGCAATTCGCCGGTTATTGAATAATAACCACCCATCATCGTCAACGGCAAAATTCGAGAGAGAGGGCATGCTGCTCACCTCTCGTTCCTCGGGAGTAGGGCCAATGTGTTGCTGGTGAGTTCATCGTCCAACTTACGCTTACTTGCAGCGGTAGCTAACATGATACTCCGCTTCAATATGCTGTTTTCGAGTGCAAGACAGCCATTGGCTTGATACAGAGTATCACATTCTCTTTCTAATTTTTTTAAGGCTTTTTTAAGAGCCTTTTTCTTCTTGGGATGACGATGCTTCTTTGATCTACAAGGCTGCATCGTTCTAGGAGGAGTAATTCCCTCGGGATTGGTGGCGGTGGTCGGAATAGTTTCGAAATGATCTAACATATAGTTGTCCTCCTATTGTATGATTTGTGCCCCGGGGTCATATCTAGTTTACTCCATGGGATTTAGAAACTTGGAGGTTCAATTTGCGAAAAACCTTGATTTATGTGCTCGCAGTTTTTGTATAGGGGCTTTTATATGAGTTTTACTAAGATTTCCGTTTGAAAAGTACGTCGTTTTTGACGTGAAATTTTTGAAATAATTTTTTTAAGAATGGAGACCGTACCTATGGAGGAGGAAGCGCAAAAGAGCGTGGCATTATGGAAAAACCTCAGCATAGCATTAGCTGAGGTTTATGAGGCAAATCGTTTGCCAACCCAGACTTTTTATATGTTTTCTAAAGAACTGATGAGAAGAGATGGGGAGCTATCTAAAAAAGATGATTACCTCATCCTTTTGACTGCGCTATGTTGTCAAAATAATCATTTAATGGGAACATGGTATGATGATACAGCTATACAGCAGAGTATAGGGGAAGAGGTAAGAATTTCTCTGAAACTTTACGAATCCTGTGAACCGGAAATGTATGCTAAATACATAAATGAGTGTTCACATTTTCAATTATTTTGTCGATATACATGTGTTTCTTCAGTGATATGTCATAGGCGTTTTAAAGCATTTGTCTCCACATGGAAGAATATCGCACAAATTGTTCCGCTTTATTTTAAATGGAAAAATGTTTATGAGAAGGCAGCGCGACAAAAGCATTCTAATTTATATGGCGTGAAGAATGATGAAGCTATGGAAACTCCTCCCTGGGAGGTCGTACATGATGTGTTAAAAATTTTTGAAGAATATATTCGCAATTTATCCAGAGATCCGAAAAACAAGTCAAAATATGAGAAACCTTTGGAAGCGGTTGGGGAATGTATTAAAGCGATAGAGGATGAACTTGTCGAATCAGGAGAAGATGAAACGCTTGCTGATAAGGTTGAACAGCGTATTAGCAAAATTCTAACTTATGCAACTCAATATGAGCCTTTTTCTTTAATTGGTCCTCTATATGTATGCTGGATATTAGAAAAACGCATTTTCAAAATAGTTGCACCATCTGAACGGATAGTTGGTTTTACTTTGAATGAAAAAGATCCGTTCCCTGTCAATGAACAACATCATATCCATACGTTAACCATTGCGGATGAAGCTAAAAATTATCTTTTTGATGCACTCCTTGGAGTTTGGGAAAAACGGAATTTAGGAGATATAGGCCTGTCCCAATTCTTGTTTGAAAGGACAATGCCCCTATACTCAGATTTTATGAAATTTGATTCAATAATCGATAGAAATTTGGAAACGTATGAAGCCCAAAATAGTAAGCATGTTACACACAAGTTCTGTAACTATCCGACAGGAAAATATACGAATCTTTTTCTGCAAAGAGTAAGTAAAGATTTGACTGAATCACTAAAGGTAACCCCCAGCTTGTTTCCTTATAGGATATGGGTAACAGAGGATAAGTGGTGTCGTTATATAAGAGACAATAAGGATGATCCACCTTCCGCAGATCCCTATTTTCAATATAGCCGCAAACACTTTATTTTGGTTTTTAAAACGGATAAAAAACTGTTATCCGCAATAAAAGTATTACAACAACAGACGTTTGAATACGCCCAGACAGTTGTAGATCAGTTTGAAAGACTGTTTTATTTTGACTCACAGGGACTTGGCGCTTGTCACGCAGATGAACGTTGGTATGGTGCGGTATCAGATTTTTTAACAAGGGCATGCGAAACGATTTGGCACAGTACTATGTTTCAGCTAGAAGAAAAATTTGCTGAGGAGTTGGAGTTTGAGAAATATAGTAAAGAGTTACAGACTGGTATAGTCCAAAAAGACGTTGTAAATTATGTTAAAGATGCACTTACTATGATATGTGTAAGGGAAATGTATCAAAAATACTTTGCCCGGATTATATACTATAGTCGCAGGGCATGGTTTCGAACCTACTCGGAAGCACAATATAATAGGCTATTTAGCTTTTTCGAGAGCTGCGATATTTCGCTATGCGATCAAAAATGAATGTGGGAATAGTGGGAATACCCACTATTCCCTCTATTCCCACGTGCGTTCACTATTATTTTTCAACCTGCGATATGAGTTTACTTTGGCTTCTGAGAAGTGGACAAAGCTAAAGATTGAATAGTCTATATTTTGCCACCATATAGATATTCCTCAATCTCCTCCTCCGTAAACCCCGCCTCTATCAGCCAGTCAATCTCCCATGGGGCGATCCCGAAGTATCCCGCAACTGATTTCAGTGCGGCCAGGTGACCGGACTCGGCGTTGCGGGCAGAACCGCCAAAGCCCCACCAGGAGGGTGCAGTGTACCGGCTATAGGAGAGACCGCAGAGCAATTTGCTGTCGTCAAAGGGTTCCCTTCTCTCCTCCCCATCCGCCGTGACCTGTAAAATCTCGCCGCACTCCAACGAAATTTGGACGGGGGCATCCAGGATAAAGGGGAGCTGCTGTAACGCCCTCTCTAAGACCGGTTTTGTGGATGCGTAGAGATAGGCACCTATTTCCGGGTAGTGGTACAGGCAGAGTGGGCTGTCTCCCTTGACGAAGTACAGATTGCTTTGGTCATCCAGGACGGTAAAGG
>ERZ779866.4128-NODE-4128-length-11093-cov-3.997645_pt1 | contig 11093 bp, 7 predicted proteins | sample MGYA00511248_ERZ779866 | MGnify/ENA primary metagenome ERZ779866 (study PRJEB29588, sample SAMEA2155758) | human gut metagenome | biome: human gut; feature: human-associated habitat; material: faeces | place: Denmark | collected 2008/2010 ... | reverse complement strand
TTCAGACTCATTAAAATATTCCTTTTGAACCGACTCAACTGCCTTTTCCACAATGGACAGCTTTGCCTTTGGAGAAAGCTGTGAAGCACAGTTTAAAAACATCTTTGAAAAATCTTAAAAAAATATTACTTTCGAGACTTTCTGAAAAATTTATGTTATTATACGTTATGTTAAGAAAACAATAGCAATTATTGAAAGGATGATAATTTTTATGAAGAAACATTTTAGATATGCAGCTGCAGCTGTTTCAGCAATGACAGTAATTATGTCAACAGTACCTGCTATGGCAGGAAGCCTTACAGAAGTTAATGATGACAAGAAAGACAATAATACAGGTCATCAGGTTATTGTAAACGACGAGAAGGACAATAAAAAAGAAGACACAAAGAAGGAAGACGAAAAGAAAGAAGAAACAAAGAAAGAAGAAGCTAAAAAAGAAGACGAGAAGAAAGATGAAACAGAAGCTCCCGCAGAAGAAACAATAGGATATTCTGTACTTAAGGGAAAAATTAAAGAAGTTGCTGTTAATGAAGACGGAAGCACAAGAATTTCCGTTGAAACAGAAACAAGAGGAGAAATCGTTTTCAATGAAACATCAGATTGCATGGTAATTGCAGACAATGCAGTTAAGGCTCTTGCAGATCTTAAGGCAGGAATGACAGTTTCAGTTGTTATGGAGGACAATGCTCCCATGACTCTCAGCCTTCCACCTCAGACAAGCGCAGCTGTTGCAATCGTAGTTGAAGGTGAAACACCCAGCAATGTAGCAGTTGACAAGTTTGATGAAGAGCTTACAGGAAAGACTGTTAAACTTATCATGGACGAAAAAGTTCAGATTCTTGACATAAGAGGAACAAAGCAGGCTCTTACAGCTGAAGATATTAAGAATAACAAAGCTATCGTTATTTACGGAGCTTCAACAAAGAGCATTCCCGCACAGACAACACCTTATATGGTAATTGTACTCCCTGAGGAAGAAGCAGTACCCACAGAAACAGCAGAAGTTGCTGAAGCCGCAGAAGAAGTAAAGACACTTCCTTTAAGAGAAGCAGCAGACAGCCTCGGATATGAAATTAAATGGACATCAAATGAAGAACCTATAGTTCTTACAAAGGGAGAAAAGACAGTTTCTCTTGAAATCAACAGCGATACAATAACAATTGACGGAGATATGGTAAAAGATCTTTCTACAGACGTTGTAATCGTTGACGGAGTTACTTACGTTCCTTCAGAACTTGTAGATTTATTAAAGTAATATATCTTTAACGTATATAAACAACCTGTTATAATAAAATTATAGCAGGTTGTTTTTTGTTTTACCGAAAGGAGATGAACTTTAAAATGAAAGAGAACAAAAAGAAATATTCAGCTAGAATATTTGCGGTAAAAAGAAAAAATATACTCGGATTAATAGGCGTAGTTATGATTATGTCGGCTGTGATTTCAGGATGTGCGAAATCTGAAAAAACATTTGACGAGGAGAAATTTATAAATGAAATAAAACCTAATATAGAATGTTTACAGTCCTGCGTACAGGAAATATTCGGAGCGGATATAAGTTTTGACAAAAGAAGCTATTTATCTGCCTATGAGAGCGAAGAAGCATACGATGACGGAAGGGGAGAGCGGGTAGTTTTATTTTTGCCTGAGGAAGAGGAAAAATATGCAAAAGACTATTATATAGATCCTACTTATTCGGATTTTTATGTTGTAAATAATTTTAAAACAAATGATGAAGTCAGAGAAAATCTCAGAAAATATATGTCCGATGAAATAATAGACAATTATTTCAGAGACGATTTCTTTGAATATGACGGCATGCTTTACTTAGTAAGAGGCGCAAGGGGATACGGAGCGATAGATGTGGATTGCGAAAGCGTGAAGTATGTGGGAGAAAAAGACGGAAAACAGTACATTTCCGTAGACATTCTTTATTTTGGCGATTATGATTATACAGAAACAGTAGAGTTCAGCCGAATTGACGACAGATGGATAATAACGGGGGAAATAAAAGAATAAAAATTTTTTTAAATAGTTCTAAACATAAAGCCGACCGGGTTTTTATAATCGGTCGGCTTTTATCATATATCTATGTCAGATTTTATATTCTTCCGAAAGAGGATTTAGTTTGCTTTCTCTTATCATTTCCCTTACGGAAAGCACATAACCTGATGAAACGGAAAGTTCGTCGATGCCCATTGAAAGAAAAATATCCAACAGCTGTTTATCGGCGGCAGCCTCGCCACACATGCCAACCATGATGCCGGCCTTCACGCCGTTCTCGATGATGTTCTTGATCGAGCGGAGGACGGAAGGATAGTACACCTGGTACAGGTTGGAGATGTGATCGTTACCACGGTCGGCGCACATGGTGTAGCCGATGAGGTCGTTGGTGCCGATGGAGAAGAAGTCGGCCTCCTCGGCCAGCTTATCGGCGACGAGGGAGGCGGCAGGGGTCTCCATCATGACGCCGACCTCGATGTTGGCATCGTACTGGAAGCCCTCGGCCTCGAGCTCGGCCTTGCACTCCTCGACGAGAGCCTTGACGGCGCGGACCTCCTCGACGCAGGTGACGAGCGGGATCATGATCTTGACATCACCGAAGGCGCCGGCGCGCAGCAGAGCACGGAGCTGGACCTTGTACTGATCGGCGTTCTCGAGGCAGTAGCGCACCGCGCGGAAGCCCATGAAGGGGTTCTCCTCCTTCTCCATGTGAAGGTAGGGGATCTCCTTATCGCCGCCCACATCGAGGGTGCGGATGATGACCGGGGCGCCCTTGAGGGCCGAGGCGACCTTACGGTAAGCCTGGAACTGCTCCTCCTCGGAGGGAAGCTCGGCGGCGTCCATGAAGAGGAACTCGGAGCGGAACAGACCGATGGCCTCGGCGTCGTGCTCGAGAGCGTTGGCGACGTCCTCGGGGCTGCCGATGTTGCAGGCGAGGATCTTCTTGATGCCGTCGGCGGTGACGGTCTCCTGGCCACGGAAGGCCTCGAGAGCGGCCTTCTCCTCGGCAAAGGCTTGTGCCTTAGCCTGGTAATCGGCCATGACGGAGTCCTCAGGCTCGGCGATGACGACGCCCTTGGAGCCGTCGACGATGACGGTCATGCCGTTGCGCAGCGCAGAGCAGCTGTTTGCCACGGACAGGACGGCCGGGATCTCCAGCGCGCGGGCGATGATGGCGGAGTGGGAGGTGCGGCCACCGGTCTCGGTAACGATGCCGGCGACATGCTCCTTGTCGATGGTCGCGGTCATGGACGGAGTCAGGTCATGCACGACGACGACGGTGTTCTCGGGCAGGACGGAGAGATCGACGACCTCGACACCCAGCAGCTCGGCAAGAATGCCGGTGCGGATGTCGGCAATGTCGGCGGCGCGGAGGCGGAACATCTCATCGTCCATAGAGAGGAACATGTTCTCGAACATGGTGGAAGCGTCCACCAGGGCCTGCTCGGCGCAAGCGCCGCCATCGATGGCGCCGCAGATCGCGTCCGTCATGCCCGGATCCTGGGCGAGGATGATGTGACCGGCCATGATCTCGGCCTCGTTCTCACCCACGGCGACCTTCATGTGGTCGGCCTGGGCCTGGGTCTTCTCGCAGAAGACGGCCAGAGCAGCCTGATAGCGCTCCTTCTCGGCGGCGGTGTCGGACACCTCGCGGGGCTCGAAGGTCAGGTCGGGATCGACGGCCACCATGACGGTGCCGATGCCGATGCCCTCAGAAGCGTTAACTCCCTGGTACATTACGTTTCCTCTCTCCTATTCCCCATCCGTGCGCACGGGGAACAAAAACACAGGCGCCCACGTATCGCGAGGACGCCTGCCAATCTACACCTATGAGATTAGATGTTTGCCATCAAGACAAGGCTCACGCGCGAACTACTCGCCCAGACCGCTCTTGATGAGCTCGATGGCGGCCGCGAGGGCCTCCTTCTCGTCAGCGCCGTCGCACTTGACCTCGACCTCGGTGCCGCAAGGGATGCCGGCGGCCATGAGGGCCATCGGAGACTTGCCGTTGACTTCCTTGTCGGGGGCGATAACGGTGACCTCGGAGGCAAACTTGCCCATGGTGGAGGCGAAGAGGCCGGCGGGACGCATGTGGAGACCCTGCGGGTTAACGAGCGTAGCCTTATCAGAAACCATAACTGACTCCTTTAAAGTGGCACGAGCGGTAAAACCGAACGTGCTCATAAACACGACAGACCCATTGTAATACGTTTGAGCAAAATTGGGGAGTGAGTTTGAAAGCAGATGGGAAAGTGCCCCTTGCGCCCGCCCGTGAAACTAGGCTATAAGCATGACAACTATGCACTGCGCTGATACATCGCAAGGATTCCATTTTTAATGCCGAGTCGGTTATAATGACAAGCATATGCGCCATTAGCTCAGCTGGATAGAGCACCGGACTTCTAATCCGATGGTCGAGGGTTCGAATCCCCCATGGCGCACCATCGTCACTTCAGGCCCGCCCCGAGATGCTCGGGGAGGGCCTGCTGTAATTACGCGAATGTAAGACGACTTCCCGCGCAATTCCATAACTTCATCAGCAGCGACCTTCCAGCCGCCTATTTACGAGAATGCACACGCTATCCCATATGCGCATCCACCCCGGGACGGCGAGCAGGACGAAGTAGGGAGCGAAGAGGAAGACGTAACGCGCCCGCGCCTCGAAGACAAGCAGGAAGACCATAAGCATGAGCAGGGCGAGCTGCATGGCCGCTCTTCGGCCACCACCGCACCGCGGGGCGGCGGCACAGCCGATTAGCGTTGCAATCCAGCACACCTGGCAAAACACCTCGTACTCCAAGCCGCTACCGGGCCGCGCGCCCACCTCGCCTGTGCCGTACCAGTCTTGCACGACACCGATACGCCCCCTCTGCTGGAGATAGAAGTCACCCTCACATTCCCAGGCGAAGGTGCCGTCCGCAAAGTTCGTCAGGGCTTTGCGAAGCCCCAGGGACGCGACGCCCGCGGGACCCATCTCCTGAACTCGCCGGACCCATCGCTCGATATTCGCGCGTGAACGATCTCGCGGGCAATCGAAGGAATACGAATACTCGACATCATCTAGGGAGTAACCGCCCCCGGCGGCATCGTTCGCACCCATCATGAGAAAGTGCGTCATCGAGAACGCCCGATCGGGATCGGCGTCAAAACTCCAGGCCTTAACGGCAGAGCATCCGCACCAAAGCGCCACGGCAAACAACACGGACGCGCCCGCAGCGGCAGCGACACCACGCGCCTTGGCCCCATCCAGACCATTCGTCCGCCACTCCCCCAAGGTGCGGAAAGCGCGAGGAACCATAAGCAGAACGACGGCGAATACCGAGAACACGATGGTCGGCTTAATCATGTACCCCACCACGGTGAACGCCGTCATTCCCGCCGCGCGACGCAAAGGAGTTCGAGCGCACACATAGCAACACAAAATCGCCGATGTGAAGAACATCCCGATCGAATCCGAATACGGGACCATGATCCAGCCATTCAGACCGAGATAGACGAAGGCGACGGGCGCGAACATAAGCGCGCCGCGCGGACCCCAGAGCTCGCGAGCCACGTACAGGCACGCTGCAAGGGCGATCGTCACGCAGAGGCAGCCGACTGCCACCAAAACGGGATATGAGGATACGCCGAGAGCCCCGCACGCCATATCGGCGGCGGAAAAGAGCGCATAGAGAAACAATTGATTAGGGTAGCCGCCAAAATACACGCTTGACTCGGAGAGGTAGTCCCCGTGCGTATAGGCCCTCGGCAAGGTGAGCCACCACACATCCCAGCCGGTACTGAAGCGCGCGCCGATGAGCACGAACGCCTGACATACGAACAACACAGCGACGAACCCCAGCACAAAACGCCTGAAGACCCGGTCATCCCTCAAATCAACGTCGAATCGACGCAACACCGTGGTGGCGAAAAGACCCAGCGCCAGCGGCACCAAGAGCGAGGCGGCGGCCATAAACCACGAGCCCTCCGCCAGCCACTCCTTGCGGCAAAGATACGCAACCGATGGAGCGACCGCCACAATCAGAAAGACGATGCCGATTGCGGCGACCTTGAACGTCATGTGCACAGCACGGTCGAGCAGCGTGTCGCGGCCGAATTCTCTTTCGCTACCGTTTTCGATTACAGACAAGAGCGCCCCCTGGCGATCGATGGGGATCCCCTACAGCCCGTAATAGATGCTGTCGGGATCGAGGTTGGGATTGGAATACGGGTCCCCCTCGAGGAAGGGCTCGGGCCAGCGGGTCGTGAACAGCGCCTGCTCGCGCTTCCAGCGCTCGAGCTTGACGGTGTCCGCCGCCTCCCTGCCCCGCGAGACGAACTCGTAATGAAACAACTCGGCATAGGGCGTGAACGTGACGAGACGGCCGGTCTCGCGTACGCGGAAGCAGAAATCCACATCGTTGAAACCGACGGCAAATGCCTCATCGTAGCCGCCGACCTCGTCGAACACGCTCTTTCGCACCATCTGGCACGCACCGGTGACCGCCGAGAAGTTCCCCGGACGGACGGCTCGCGAAAGATAGCCCTCGCGCGCCGGCTCGAAATCCTGGTTGGGGTGGCAGACGGTCCCATGGGGACCCACCAGCATACCCGCATGTTGCGTGAGGCCGTCGCGGAAGTACAGCTTGGCACCTACGACGCCGACTTCGGGCCGCTGAAGGTAGCCGAGCATCTCCGCCATGAAGTCGGGCGACCTGACCTCGGTGTCGTTGTTGAGCAGCAGGAGATACTCCCCCGCCGCGGCAGCGGCGCCCAAGTTAATCAGGCGCGAGTAGTTGAAACCCTCCACCGCATCGGAGATGTCGAGTACGCGGAAGGCGGGGCCATACGCTTCAGACAGCTCACCATAAAGGTCGCGGGTCTCGGGCTCGACGCTATGGTTCTCGACCACGATGACCTCAAACGCGCGATATGTGGAGCGCTCGAATAGCGAGCCAACGCACTCCCGAAGCATATCGGCATGGTCGCGCGAGGGAATGATCACACTCACGAGCGGCGCGGGTTCGGGCAGCTCGTAGCGCACCCGGTACACGAACGGCTGCGGAGCCTCCTCGGCGCGCGCACAGACGCCACGCGACGCCATATGACGCTCAAGCGCCAGGCGACCCGCCTCGATCGCGTAGGGCTTGCTCCCCACATTGTCCCCGCTCGTGGAGCCGGCGTGCTCGCGCCAGTGATAGAGCACGCGCGGGACGTGCGCGAAGCGAGCCCCTGCCGCCAGCGCACGCAACGTGAGGTCGTAATCCTGAGCGCCCGCCACATCCTCGGGGGACATTCCGATGCGGTCGATCAACCCCCGCGACACGCACAGGAAATGCGTCACGCAGTTGTGGCTGTAGAGCAGGTCCACGTTGAGGCGCGTCTTGAAGATGGGTTGACGCCATACGCCTGCGACCTCGAACAGGTCTTCGTCGCAATACAGGACCTCCGGCGAACATGCGGGATCCCGCACAACCTCGAGTGCGTACCAAAACAGGGCATCTGGCTCGAGAAGATCATCATGATCGAGGAAGGCGATGTAGTCTCCCCGGGCGGCGTCGATGCCCAGGTTCGTGTTGCCCACGATACCCGCGTTCTCGGCGATCGGGACCACGCGGATTCGCTCATCCCCCACCGCCATCGCATTCGCCGCGACCACGCCGTCGGCGGGCGACGAGTCCACGAGGACGAGCTCCCACGCGCGATAACTCTGCGATACGACGGAATCGATGAGCTCCGATAAGAACTGCCGGTTTGATTGAAAGCACGGGACGACGATGCTGAACAGCGGTTCGCGATCGAATCGGTGCGCGCGTTGGACCTCCAAGTCGCCGCGGTGCGCGCGGTGCTCCTCGAACCACACGGCGTAGCGCCGGTCATCGGCACGGGCATCGCGCATGTGCTCCCAGGACTCATGCTCGCGAAAGCGCCAGAAGCTCTCGTCGCAGCTGCAGAAGCCGGGTGCCGCGAGGCCGGCCTCGTCTTTTACAGAAAGGGTGAACTCGCGGCAGGCGCAAGGCAGGCGCAATGAGTAGAAATATCTATTCAGATGCCCGCCACATGCCGATTCCACGCCAATCTGCCGTTCGAACTCATATTGCTCGAACGCGATCGGGGCTCCCTGCGCATCGATTATCGAAAGACGCGGGCGCACACCCTCGGCGCCGTCCCATGCGATGCACACACGCCACACGTCGCCTCGCTGCCCCACCATGAGACGGTCGAGCGAGGGGCGCAGCCGATCTTTGACCCAGGAAGCCTGGATGCGCTCAATGCCCAAATATCGTCCTTTGTGGCGGGCTCGCTGAATCAGGTGGCGGGCGGGGGACTCAAAGCGGGCACGGGCGCAGGAGACGCGCATGTCCGCATAGGCACCGCCCACCGACACACGAACATCGAAAACCGACTTCTCAAAATACGGCAGCACGAGTACCCAGGCGCGCGCGTCGCGAACGTGCTCCGCGGGATATACCTCGGCAGGGATTTCCGCCATGCCGAGGCGGGCGGAAACCACAGGCCACACGTCATCTTCGAGGACGGGCGCGGCCTCAATATCGATATGGCAATACAGTCGCCCGTCAGATCGGGCCATCATGCGATTGCGCACGCGCATGGGCCACCTCCCCCTCTTGAGCAGCTTGCCCAGCACAGCCCTGCGGCCATGCTGCTGCGCGAAATAATCCAACGCAAGCTTAAGACGGACAGGACGGGAGAGATCTTGGCGATAGCAGGCGCGCTGCGCCATCTTTTGAGTCACCGGAGCCAGCGGCAGCTCCGCGACATCCGTGGCTGCCCAATAGCGGCGCAGAAGGGCCTCAACGCTCCGCGCCACTTCCTGATACTCACCGTCTGAGAGCTTGAGGGCATCATACAGCGCGAAGTCGAGTGCGAACGCCACCATCTCCGTGGGCCAGCGATCCAAAAACCCGCCGCGTTCCCAGTCGAGGAAGATAGCATCGAGAATCTTCACATGTTCGCTCATTTTGATGAAGAAGTCATCCCGCACCGTGCTCATGAGCGAGCCTGGACGAGCTAAGCGATACTCATAGAGTTTTGCCGAGCTCAGGACCGTTTTTTTCGATCGAGGGTAGATGGCGAAGTGCCAAACCTGATCCTCGCCGAACTTGACCGTCTCGTCGAAGAAGAGGTCGTTGCCCAACAGAAATCCGGTCCTGCACGCAGTGCGCCATGCGAAGGGACGGGAGGCCTCCTTGAACAGGAGATCGGGATCGAACGCGTCAAACTCAGCGTCGCGCGGGCTGAGCGCCCACTCCAACCAGGGATAGCCCTCATCTTCGGGTGTCCAGGTCGAACCGAAGGTGAGGACATCCGCCCCCGTGTTCTCAAGTATGCGGACCATCTCCTCGCACGCCCTCGCGTGAAAGCGGTCGTCCGAATCGAGGAAGCACACGTACGGGGAACGCGCAGCATGAATGCCGGCGTTACGAGCCGAGGAAAGACCCCCATTCTGCTTGTCAACAACGCAGATACGCGCATCGCGAGCGGCCCAAGCTTCGAGGACGGAACGTGAGCCATCGGTAGACCCATCGTTCACGCAGATGATCTCGATGTCCTCAAGCGTCTGAGCCTGCAGGGACTCCATGCAGGCGTCGAGGCAGTCGGCGACGTTGTACACCGGCACGATGACCGAAATGCAGCTCACAGGGCACCACCGCGCTCGTTCGTACGGCGAATGGAGCCCTTCGAGAGCTTGCAGGCGATTACCTGCGCCACAAGTCCGAACCCGCCGATCCGGTAGTAATGCTTGAACGTATTGAGTTTGCCCGGAGCGATGAACGTGGCGCGATGCTCGTTGAAATCAATGGGATCGCGCATGAGGGCCTTGAGGTCCGATGCCGCCCAGGGCTCGAACAAACCGAAATCGAGTCGGTCCGCCGCGAGATCCCCGTTGAACTCGTCGGCGATCTGGACTGCGAAGTCCTCGCGCAGCTCAGGGGCGAGGCGGTCATAATTCCACATGTAGCTGTCGAATTTCATGCGCTCGAGGATGCCGAACAGCAGCGCCCGGTCGCCCGCAAGCCCCTCAACGAACGTTTGCATGGAAGCATACTCGTCGCACACACAGAACACCTTGGCGGCGGAGTTCACCGAGGACTTCTCGTTGTCCTGTCGGTAATGCAGAATGGCCTGCGGGATGAACGTTGCGCGCTCGGCGCTCGCCCACACTTTGAAATTGAAGCCCGCATCCTGGTAGGACGCACCCGGCGTCTCGAGGAAGCGAATGCCACGCGCCCTGAGGAAGTCGACCTTGTAGAGCGCCGACCAGATCGAGGGCTTGCGGAAGAAGATGGCGACGTCGTCCAAGGGGCGCATGGTACGACCGACTTGGCGCTCATCGAGGATGCCGAATAGCTCGTCACGCGGCTCGGGCTGAGACCAGTAAAGGTAGAAGTCGGCCTTGACAACATCAGACATGTTCGCGCGGGCGGCGTCCACCAAAAGCTCCAAGGCGTTCGGCTCATAGAAGTCATCGGACTCGAGGATGGCGATGTAAGTACCCGCCGCGTGGTCGAGGCCGAGGTTCATCGAGGCGCCGTAGCCAGAGTTCGGTTTATCGATGACGCGAAAACGGGGGTCGGCGTCCAGATAGCGCTGGATGATGGCACGTGAGCCATCGGTCGACCCGTCGTTGATGCAGATGACCTCGAAATCCGGGAAAGTCTGAGCGAGCAGCGAATCGAGGCATTCCTCGAGATAGCGCTCGACGTTGCATATGGGAACGAGCACGGAGACCGCCGGCGCGGGAATGCGCGGCTCACTCACGAACAGCTCGGTGGGTGCGTTAGACACAGGCAATCCAACCTCACGTACCTACAGATATGACAAATCATAGCGCATATGAAAAGATGCCCATCCGCAGTCAGCGGATGGGCATCGAAGACATATTGACGGGCGAGTCGACCGGATGAAGCAGGGCGGCGGGACAAGCCCGCGAACGCCTACAGCGCGGCCATGTACTCCGCGAGCTCCTCGGTCCAGTCGCGGGGCGAGAAGCCCGCCGAGTCGATCTTGGAGAGGTCGAGGTCGGAGTGCGTGGGGCGCGGGGCGATCGGCCCCTCGGCGGCGGCGTAGTAGCCGGCGGTGGGGAC
>ERZ779866.4127-NODE-4127-length-11097-cov-2.975186_pt1 | contig 11097 bp, 7 predicted proteins | sample MGYA00511248_ERZ779866 | MGnify/ENA primary metagenome ERZ779866 (study PRJEB29588, sample SAMEA2155758) | human gut metagenome | biome: human gut; feature: human-associated habitat; material: faeces | place: Denmark | collected 2008/2010 ... | reverse complement strand
CACGTCGCCCACGACGTACTCGAACAGATATTTCACGATCCAGCCGCCGATGAGGCAGTAGTAGGGCAGGATGAGCATGGGCACGACGGCGTTGACCCAGCCGCCGAACACGAGGAAGGGATTGCGCTGCATCTGACCGAAGGCGCGGTAGGCGCCCACGGGGCTGAGCCTGGTCTTTCTGCCGAGGCTGGTTTCGGCCACGATGAGCGCGTAGCCGAAGGTGAGCATGAGAATGAGGTAGACCAGCAGGAAGATGCCTCCTCCGTACTTGGCGGCAAGATAGGGGAAGCGCCAGATGTTGCCGAGACCGACGGCGGAACCGGCCACCGCGAGAATGAAACCTATGTTGCCGGAAAAGAGGCCTCGGGCACTGCCTTTACTCTGATCTGATGATGCCTGCTGGGACATACATGACTCCTGAAGGAAAAAGTGTTCGCAACAGCGTATAGGAAGGATGAGAAAATGACAAGCCGGAAATGTGTTTTGGTTCGTCATCAGAGGCGCGGCAGAGAGCGGAAGCGTCGATTTTCCTGTGCGGAGGCGTACGTTTTGGGGAGAGCCATCATATCTTCATGAAAACGTCATCGGAGCGTGACGTTTTTTCTTCGGGCGCATGGTAGGGTGATACCTGATTCCTGCCGGGGCGGGGCCGTGATGATAACGTTGCGGCTTGCCGCCGGTATATCATCGTTTTTCCGGCTGCGGTCTGCTAGCCTTTTTCCCGGGCGGAGGGACACCCTCCCCATGACCGCGCCTTCGCAGCGGCGGACCGATTTCCGAATCTGTACCCGGAGGTTGTTATGGAAGCGAGAACTCTTGAACGTCTGAATGCCGAACTCGAGGAGGAACAGTAAAGACTGCGGTACCTTCAGGGACTTTTCCAGGGCGAGGCCATGCCGGACATGCTGGACGACGCCATGCACATGGAATCCGTGCGTTTTGCCGGTACGCTGGCCGACCGCAGCGCCAGACGCCTGAGCGTGCTGCGCAGGCTTTCCCTCGGCGGCACGTGGGGTGAGCGCTTCTGTGAGGACTGCGGGGAACCCATTCCTGTTTCGCGCATTCTTGCCGCGCCGGAATGCGTGTGCTGCCGGCACTGTCAGGCGCTGCGTGAGGGCGATCCCGCGGCATTCGCCGAGCTTGAGGACTGATTATATCCCGGACTGTCACAGAGTTGTAATACTGACGTCACATGATTTTGGCATGCTCCTCCGAAATAAATCCGACAGAGGATAACGGAGTACGAGTATGTCGTTTCTTACAGCCATGCAACTTCTCGGCGGTGTGGGGATTTTTCTGTACGCCATCAAGCTCATCAGCGAATCTCTCCAGATGGTGGCCGGTGAAAGGCTGCGCAACATCATAGGAATGTTTACAAAAACGCCCGTTCTGGGCGTTTTTTTGGGTACGGCCGTCACCATGGTCATTCAGAGCAGCAGCGCAACCACCGTCATGACGGTGAGCTTCGTGGATGCCGGTCTCATGACGCTTACGCAGGCCATAGGCGTGATCATGGGCGCCAACATCGGCACCACGGTGACGGGTCAGATTCTGGCCTTCCGGGTCAAGGATCTGGCGTATCTGTTCGTGATACTCGGCGTGCTGCTCATTTTCGTCTGCTCTTCCAAGAGGCTCAAGCATGTGGGCGAGGGGCTGCTCGGCTTCGGCCTGCTCTTCATAGGCATGCAGACCATGGAAAGTTCCATGGCCTTTCTGCGCGAGAGACAGGATATTTTTCTGGCCTTCAGCAACAATCCGCTTCTCGGGCTTGCCGCGGGCACGCTGCTTACGCTGCTCGTGCAGTCCAGTTCCGCCACGGTGGGCCTGACCATCGCGCTGGGCACGCAGGGACTCATTCCTCTGGAAGCGGCCGTTCCGATCATTTTCGGCGACAACATAGGCACCACGGTCACCGCGGTGCTGGCGGCGCTGGGCACGGGGCGGGCCGCCCGTCAGGCCTGTGCGGCGCATGTGCTGTTCAACGTCATAGGCGTGTGCATCTGGCTGCCGCTCATGCCGCTGTGGATAGGCTTCATCGAGGCCTCGTCCTCCTCCATCGGACATCAGATAGCCAACGCCCACACCATGTTCAACATCTGCAACACCATTATTTTTCTGCCCTTCGTGAAGCCCTTTGCGGCGCTCATCCGCAAAATCATTCCCGACGCGGAATGCATCGACCGCCGCGACGCCGCCTATCTCGATCCTCATCTCATCCAGCGCACGCCCGTGGTGGCCGTGAGCGCCGTGAAGCATGAATGCCGTCACATGGGAGAAATCGTGCTCGAGCTTCTGGAGCGCACGGAAAAGGTGTTCTTCGAGGAAAAGGACGAGGACAAGGAAGAAGTGCTTCGTCTGGAGGAAAAGCTCGACAGGCTGGAGACCGCCATCCGCAGCTATGCTTCGGACATCATGCAGACCGGCCTCGACGGCAAGGACGCCGACATGCTTGAAGCCTGCGTGGTGTGTGCGGGCGATCTGGAACGCATAGGCGACAAGGGAAAGAGACTCATCGATTTTTATGAATACCGCAGAAAGAGGGGCGACGATTTTTCTTCCGCGGCCATGAACGAAGTACGTTCGCTCTTCTTTGAAACGCGCAGGGCCGTGCGCCTTGCGGTGGACGTGTTCGGTTCCGAGCCCTTTACGGCAAAGGAAAAGGATACGCTGGACGCGCTGGCCGACCGTATCCGCGAGCTGGAATCCGCGCTGCGGGCAAGTCACGCTTCCCGTCTGAGCTCCGGCCACTGTTCTCCCGAATCCGGGCTGGTCTTCATCGACGTGCTTGGAGCCATTGAGCAAATAGCGTATCGTTCAAGAAAGATCGCCGATCACATGGCCGGTCTGCAGAATTCGGAGGCGTAGTCGTGGCCGAGAATAAAGAGAAGATTTCGGAGCCGCAGGAAACGGAACAGAAAAAGGTGGATCTTGCGGCGCAGGATTATTACTTCAACCGGGAACTGAGCTGGCTCGACTTCAACGCCCGCGTTCTTGAAACTGCGCTGGATGAGAATCTTCCGCTTCTGGAACAGACCAAGTTCCTTGCCATATTCTACAACAATCTTGATGAGTTCTTCATGGTGCGCGTGGCCAAGGTGCTGCGTCAGTACCGTGAGGGGGCGGCCAGCGCCGAGGCCGACCGCATGACGCCTTCGCGTCAGCTTGCCGAAATACGCCGCAAGGCCTCCGCGCTGCTTTCCCTGGCGAGCGAGCACTGGCAGAAGAAACTGCTGCCCCTGCTCAGGGACAGAGACGTGCACCTCGTGCGCTACGAGGAACTCACGGAAAAGCAGCGTCGTTTTCTGCTGGCCTATTTCCGCGATGAAATCTATCCCGTGCTCACGCCGCAGGCCATTGATCCGGGGCATCCCTTTCCCACCATTTCCAACCTCAGCCTGAACTTCATCATCCGGCTTCAGGGCAGGGACGGCATAGCCCGCTTTGCAAGACTGCGCTGTCCGAGCAATGTGCCGCGCTTCATTTTCATTCCGCGCAACAAGGAAGCCAAAACCTACGCCTCCCTCGGTCTGAAGGCCAATGTGCGCGATGCCGACATCCTGCCCCTTGAGGAACTCATCGAGGAGCATCTCGGTCTTCTGTTCCCGGGCTACAAGGTGATGGATTCCGGCCTGTTCCGCATCACCCGCAATACCGACGTGAACATCGACGAGGACGAGAGCGACGATCTGCTCGAGGCCGTGCAGGACATGGTGGAGCAGCGGAGGTTCGGCGGCGTGGTGCGCCTTGAGACGGCCCGCGGCATGTCTTCCGATCTGTCGGAATTTCTCATCAAGCATCTGGGGCTCAAGCCGTTTCAGGTGTACCGGGTGAAGGGGCCGCTGGCCTTTGCGCAGTTCATGGCCCTGTACGGTCTGGACAGGCCCGGCCTCAAGATTCCCGGACACAGTCCCTCCGTGCCCCCGCTGCTGCAGACCGACAGTCTGTTCCGCATCATCCGCAAGCAGGACGTGTTTCTGCACCATCCCTACGACAGCTTTTCTCCGGTGCTGGACTTCGTGCAGAACGCCGCCGAAGATCCCGACGTCCTTTCCATCAAGCAGACGCTCTACCGCGTGGGCAACGATTCGCCCATCGTGCGTTCGCTCATAGAGGCGCGCCGCCGGGGCAAGCAGGTGACGGCCGTGGTGGAGCTGAAGGCCCGCTTCGACGAGGAGCGCAACATCACCTGGGCCGAGGAGCTCGAGCGCGAGGGCGTGAACGTGGTGTACGGCTTCGTGGGCATGAAGATTCACGCCAAGCTCTGCCTTGTGGTGCGCCGCGAGGCGGAGGGCGTGGTGAGCTACGCCCACATAGGCACGGGCAACTACAATGCCTCCACGGCCAGAATGTACACCGACATGGGCATTCTTACCTGTCAGCCGGACATCTGCGCCGACATGGCCGATCTTTTCAACGTCATGACCGGCTATGCGGAAAAGGACAACTACCGCGAGCTTCTGGTTTCTCCCAATTCCATGCGCCGCCGTCTCATCGAGCAGATTCAGAACGAAATCGCCATCGCCTCGCGGGGCGGCGAGGCGGAGATCATCATGAAATGCAATCAGCTCGTGGACAGAAAGATCATCCGCGCGCTGTACACGGCGTCCATGGCGGGGGTCAGGGTTCGGCTGCTCATACGCGGCATCTGCTGCCTTCGCCCCGGACTTCCGGGCGTGAGTGAGAACATCACGGTGCATTCCATCGTGGGGCGCTTTCTCGAGCATGCCCGCGTGTACTGGTTCCGCAACGGCGGGAACTCCTGCATGTTCATGGGCAGTGCGGACATGATGTCCCGCAATCTGGACAGGCGCATCGAGGTGCTCACGCCCGTGCTCGACGAGAACATCCGCCGCACGCTTCTCGGCGTGCTCAGGCTTCAGCTTGCCGACAACATGCAGGCCTGGGAGCTGAAGAGCGGCGGCGAGTACGTGCGTCTTCATCCTGCGGAAGGAAAGGAATCCGTCAATTCGCAGGAAACGCTTCTGAAACGCTGAACGTGCGTCATTTTTGAAGGAGGCATCCGGTATGGTGAAAACAGCAGGAAAGAACGGCAGAACCCGGTCCGGTCGCGGATGTGCCGACGGAGCGGCCCTGAAGACGGAACGGACGACTCCTGCCGAAGAGACGGCATCAGGTTCCGGGGTGTCCGTTTTGCAGGAAGCAGCCTGTGCGCAGGCGGAAGCTTCCGCTTCTTCGGGCGTGCCGGAAAAGGAAGAGCCCGTGTCCGAAGTCCGGCCCGAAGGGGAAGGCGGGCAGGTGCGGAGCGATGAGGCACGGAATCTGCCTCCTGCCGGAGAAACGGTTCCCGACGAGCCCGCCGCGGAAGAAGCGGCGCAGAGCCCGGAGAAGACCGTCGAACCGGAACCGGCCCCTGAGGAACATGTTCCGGGCGAGCTCGACATGCTCCGGGGCGAACTTTTTTCCGAAGATCTGGAACAGAATGCCGTGGAGCAGATGTTCCGGTGGGCGAAGCGTGAGGACGGGGGCATGCCGGAAGGCGGGGAGAGCGAACTTTCCGGTGCGGCGCTGCTTGAGGCCGTGCATCACGGACGTCATGTGGCGGGGCTTGCGCTTTCGCTTTTCGAGGCGCTTTCCGGTCGTCTCGGTCTGGACATGCACTGGGCCAGAGTGCTGGCTCAGGCCGCGCTGTGGCATGATCTCGGTTTTGCCGTCGGCGGTCGCCGCCGTCATCACAAGCGCAGCATGGAAATCATCGAAGGCAACGGCTGTCTTTCCCTGTCCTTCGGGCTGGAGGAATCCGACCGTGCGCTGACGGCGCTGCTGACACGCTATCACCGCCGCGCCTGGCCGAGCATGAAGCATCGCCGTTTTGCGGCGCTGAACAAGGAGGAGCGCAGGGCGCTTTCTGCGGCCGCCTCTCTGCTCAGAATTGCCGATGCTCTGGACTACCGCCACAAGGGCGCCGTGGAGGAGGTGCGGGTCGGCCTGCGCCGTCATGCGGTGCGCATGGTATGTTTCGGCACGGAACCCTGCGGCAGGGAATGCCGCCGCGCCCTGAAGAAGGGAGATCTTTTTGAAAGCCTGTACGGCGGAAGGCTGGAGGTCGTGCCGGGCAAGGAAGGTGACAGGGATGCCCGTTGAGAATCAGGCCGGCGGAGTCCGCACCGTCGCCATCATGGATCTGGGGTCCAACTCCCTGCGCATGATGATCGTGCGCATAGGCGAGAACCGCGTGACCAGCGTGCTCAATCAGGTGAAGCAGATGGTCAGGCTGGGCGAGGGCGCGTTCGAGGAGCACAAACTTCAGCCCGAACCCATGCGGCGCACCATTGCCGCGCTGCGCGGCTTTGCCGGCATGTGCCGTTCCTACGGCGTGAACGAGGTGGTGGCGCTCGCCACCGCCGCCGTGCGCGACGCCGCCAACGGACAGGAATTCATGGATGAGATCCGCAGGGAAACCGGCGTGGACTTCACGGTGATCTCCGGCAGGGAAGAGGCCCGCCTCATCTGCAAAGGCGTGTCCGTGGCGCTGGAGCCCTTTGCCGGAAAGCGCATGTTCATCGACATAGGCGGCGGCAGCACCGAGCTTTCCGTGGCCGAAGGCGGCAGCATTCTGGAGCTCGAATCCCTGAAGCTCGGAGCCGTGCGTCTGGCCGGACTCTTTCCCTGTTCCGGCCCGGTGAGCACGCAGCGCTACGCGGAAATGCAGAAGTACGTGCGCGATCATGCCGTGCTGCCCCTGCAGCGCATGGAGGAGCAGGCGCCCGGCGAGCTGGTGGGCAGTTCCGGCACCATCCAGAGCCTTGCGGAAATGGCCGTGGCCATGGCCAGGGACAGCGGCAGAAAAACGGGCGATACCCCGGAAATGCTCAGCTACAGTTCTCTTCGCCGTGTGGTGAAGGCGCTTTGCGAGCGCAACGAAGAGGAGCGCATGTCGCTGCCCGGCATGAATCCCCGCCGCACGGGCATACTCATTCCCGGTGCGGCCGTTCTGCAGACCATCATGGAGGAGCTGGACTTCGATTCCGTACGCGTGTCCAATCGCGGCCTTCGGGACGGCGCGCTGGCCGATTATCTGGAGAGGCTGTTCCCGGAAAAGGGACGGCTTTCCGTGCGCGACGAGAGCGTGCTCAGACTCGCGCGGCTGTGCCGTTTCGAAGAGGTTCATTCCCGCCATGTGGCAAAGCTTGCCGTCATGCTCTTCGATTCCGCCCGCGAGCTCGGACTGTATCGGGGCCCGGCGCGCATGCGCGAACTTCTCCATTACGCCGGTCTTCTGCACGACATAGGCATCTTCATCTCCTTTACCAGACACAACGTGCACAGCCATTACCTCATTCAGAACAGCGAGATGCTCGGCTTCACACAGAAGGAAGTCTCGCTCATGGCCGCGCTGGCGCTCTTTCACCGCTACGGCTATTCCCGCAAGGACAGGGCCTGCGTCACCCCTTACGGATGACTGGCAGGAACATGCCCGGTATCTGTCGCTGTTTCTTTCCCTGGCCGAAGGCATGGACAAAAGTCACAGACAGGCCGTGTTTTCCGCCTCCTTCGTCCGTCAGACGCAGGGCCTTGCACTTGTGATGAAGGCTTCGGCTCCCTGTCCCGTGGAGCAGGAGAGGCTCAAGCGATGCACCAAGGCTCTGGAAAAATGCTTCGGCAAGACGAATGTGGTGTGGGAGGCCGCGTCGTAGACGAAAAAATTCTCTCCCTGTGGGGCGGTGCTGCCGGAAGGCGGTTCCGCCTCTTTTTTTGCGGCGTTCCCTCCTTGCGGCGCATCGAAGCGGAGATGAACGCGGAGGAAGATTTTCGGAACTTGTGACGGCGATTCTGGACATTGCCCGGAAAGTGATTAACCTTGCTCCGAAACCAGTTGATGGAAACGCGAAGAGCGTACGTTTGTGCCTTCGCATTATCAGGAGTACAATCATGTGGGAATATACCGAGACCGTCCGTGACCACTTCCTGCACCCCCGCAACGCCGGCGTGCTCGAAGATGCCAATGTTATCGGCGAGGCCGGCAGCCTTGCCTGCGGCGATGCTCTGAAGCTCATGCTGAAGGTGAACGATCAGGGCATCATTGAAGACGCCAAGTTCCAGACCTTCGGCTGCGCCAGCGCCATAGCCTCGAGCTCCGCGCTCACCGAACTCATCAAGGGCAAGCACATGGACGAGGCCGCCAAGCTGACCAACAAGGAAATTGCCGAGTATCTCGGCGGTCTTCCCAAGGAAAAGATGCACTGCTCCGTCATGGGCGAGGAAGCTCTGGAAGACGCCGTGCGTCACTGGAAGGGACTTCCCTCCAAGGCCAAGGAGGAAGAAGGACGTCTGGTGTGCAAGTGCTTCGGCGTGACGGATCTGCAGATCATCAAGGTCGCCAGGGAAAACAATCTCACCACCGTTGAGGAAGTCACCGACTTCATCAAGGCGGGCGGCGCATGCGGCAGCTGCAAGGACGACATTCAGTCCATTCTCGACAAGCTGCACGCCATGGACAAGCCCCTGGAGGAAATCCGCCCCGTGCCCCGCATGACCAACGTGCAGCGCATGCAGAAGGTCATGACCATTATCAATGAAGACATTGCTCCGCGCCTTGCCCTCGACGGCGGCACCATCGAGCTTGTGGATGTGGACGGAACCACCGTGGTGGTGGCTCTGCGCGGCGCCTGTTCCGGTTGCTCTGCCAGCCAGCTGACGCTGAAGAACCTGGTGGAAAAGACCCTGCGCGAGCAGGTGGATCCCGCCATCAATGTTGTGGAGGCGTGACATGGCCGATCGTACCGATGTGATTTATCTTGACAACAACGCCACCACCCGGGTCGCTCCCGAAGTGGTGGAAGCCATGATGCCCGCCTTCGGCCCGCTCTACGGCAACGCCTCCAGCATGCACACCTTCGGCGGACAGATGGGGCACTACATTCAGAAGGCCCGCGAGCAGGTGGCCGAGATTCTCGGGGCCGACCCGGAAGAGATAGTCTTCACCTCCTGCGGTTCCGAATCCGACAACTCCGCCTGGTATTCCGCCACGGAAACCCAGCCGGAAAAGCGTCACGTCATCACCACCAAGGTGGAACATTCCGCCGTGCTCGCCTACGGTCACTATCTGGAAGACAAGGGATACGAAGTGACCTGGCTCGGCGTGGACGACAAGGGCCGCCTCAACCTTGAGGAACTCGACCGTGCCATCCGTCCCGATACGGCGCTCGTTTCCATGATGTACGCCAACAACGAAACCGGCACCATCTTCCCCATCGAGGACGTGGCCAGAATCGTGAAGTCTCACGGCGTGCAGCTTCATGTGGACGCCGTGCAGGCCGTGGGCAAGGAAGTCATCGATCTCAAGAAGCTGCCCATCGACTATCTGGCTCTCTCCGGCCACAAGCTGCATGCGCCCAAGGGCATCGGCGCGCTGTACATCCGCCGCGGCACGCGTTTCCGTCCGTACCTCAAGGGCGGCCATCAGGAACGCGGCCGTCGTGCCGGTACCGAGAACGTGCCGTACATCATCGGGCTCGGCAAGGCCTGCGAGCTGGCCTCCGCCAACATCGAGAAGGAACGCACCCAGGTGGCCGCCCTGCGCGACCGTCTGCAGGCCGGACTTCTTGCCGCCATTCCCCACTGCAAGATCAACGGCGATCAGGATCACCGTCTGCCCAACACGCTGAACATTTCCTTCGAAGGCGTGGAAGGCGAGGCCCTGCTTCTCCAGCTCGATCAGTACGGCATCTGCGCAAGCTCCGGTTCCGCCTGCACCTCCGGCAGCCTTGAACCCTCCCACGTGCTGCGCGCCATGGGCGTGCCGTTCAACTACGCCCACGGTTCCGTGCGCTTCAGCCTGAGCCGCTACAACACCGAGGCCGAAATCGACCGCGTGATCGAAGTGATGCCCAGGATCGTGAGCGAGCTGCGCAAGATTTCTCCCTTTGCCAGCTTCCTGAAGAACTAGCGGACGAAGCCTGCGCTTGCAGGATGCGTCTCCGAATATAAGGACCTGTTTCCGCTTCTGCGGAGGCAGGTCTTTTTTTTGCGCCTTTTTCCGGCGGAGCGGGGACGCGGAAAGGGCCGGGAATTTCTTCCCGGCCCTCAGGTGGTCATCGTCTGTCGTAAGATCAGTTGCCGGACATGTTCCGGTGCAGGAGTTCATGCTCCCTGCCCTTGAGCAGTGTGGCATAGAGGGTGTCGAGCAGCGGGTTCTCGCTGGTTTTCTTTATCTGCATGTTGATGTCCGCCTCGTAGAGGGAATCGCGGCGGGCCCGGAACATGCCGCCCGCGGAGGACACGGGCTGGCCGCCGCCCATGATGCAGCCGCCGGGGCAGGCCATGAATTCCACGAAGTCGTAGGTCTTGCTGCCTTCGCGGATGGCGTTCAGCACGGTATCGGCATTGCGCAGACCGCTGACCGCGGCCGCGCGGATGATCCTGCCGTTATGCTCGAAGGTGAATTCCCGTATGCCCTTTTCCTCGCGCACGCCCACGCGCTTGAGCGCGTCGAGCTGCTGCCGGCTGTGTCCGGCAATGAAGTTGCGCAGCACGGCTTCGGCCACGCCGCCGCTCGTGCCGAAAATGAGACCCGCGCCCGAGGTTATGCCGAAGGGCATGTCTGCGGCATCCTTGTCCACGCCGTTCAGGGTGAGGCCGTAGCTCTGTATCATGCCTATGAGTTCTTCCGTGGTCAGCACGTAGTCCACGTCCTGCCTGCCGTTGGTGCGGGATTCGGGCCGGAGAATTTCGTCCTTTTTCGCCGTGCAGGGCATGATGGCCACGGAAACGAGACGGCGGCCTCTTTCATCGGGCTTCTGATCGTCCCAGGCGCGCAGCACCGCGCCGAACATCTGCATGGGCGAGCGGCAGGAGGAAAGATGAGGAATGAAGTCGGGATGCTTTTTCTCGCAGAAGCGCACCCATGCGGGGCAGCAGCTCGTGAAGAGCGGGAGATTTTCTCCCGAGGCGAGACGCTGTTCCAGTTCGCGGCTCTCCTCGCTTACCGTGAGATCCGCGCCGAAGGCGGTGTCGTACACCTCTTCGAAGCCGAGACGGTGCATCACCGAGACGAGGCGGTTCATGACGTTCTTGCCGGCCGGGAATCCGAACTGGCTGATCTGGTAGCCCAGTCTGCGCATGCGGGTGTAGGGCGGC
>ERZ779866.4122-NODE-4122-length-11109-cov-6.841143_pt1 | contig 11109 bp, 5 predicted proteins | sample MGYA00511248_ERZ779866 | MGnify/ENA primary metagenome ERZ779866 (study PRJEB29588, sample SAMEA2155758) | human gut metagenome | biome: human gut; feature: human-associated habitat; material: faeces | place: Denmark | collected 2008/2010 ... | reverse complement strand
GTCGGCTTGCATGGGTATGTAGCGGGTTTCCAGATATACGGCTTTGACGCCGGGCAGCTGGGCGATTGCGTCCAGCTTTCCGTAGGGAACATTGGCGGAAATGGCGTTTTCCGCTAAGGTCAGGTTCCAAATCACGTCCAGAGCTTGTCCGTCCAGAACCTCTTGGGAGATCCGCTGAGCCAGCTGATCCTGGGAGGCTTTTAGGCTCCGGCGGTAATCAGAGGAGGCCGCCGCCTCCAGGCCCTGGGTGGTGAGAGCGGAGGCCTGCTCCAGGACGATGGTGACGCGGACCGGGTCATTGTCTGCATGGAAAGAGGAGCCTTCCTCTATGGGAGATTGCGAATTCATCCGCTCTGCGGAAACTTCGTCGGGGTCCATTTCCTCGAAGGACACCGGAATCCGGCTGTCGCTTTCCACAGCGTAGGTGCCGCTGACGCTTAAGCTCAGAACCATGGCCGCAGCCAGGACCGATGCCAGCAGACGCTTCAGGCGGTTGTTGCGGTTGATGACGCGGCGGTACAGATCGTTCAGGTCGGAGGTCGCAAAGCGGCCGCCGTCCAGCTGCAGCAGGGGGCGCAGATCCGGCGGAATGACGGGGATGACCGTCATGATCATCCACTCGGGGCGCTGGTTGCTCTCGAGGAAGCTCTCAACGCACTCAAGGCGCTTCAGCAGGCGGACGCGCTTCTGGCCGTTGGCGTGCTCGAGCTCCTCACGCAGCTCCTTGCTCAGCTTGTCGAGGTCGATCTCGGCCAGCAGCTTTTGGATGGCTTCGGCACCCATACCGGCTTCAAACGTATCCTCGTACTTTTCGCGCATCTCCTTGTACTCGCGCTCGGTCAGCAGCTGCTTTTTCTCCAGCGGCGTGAAGCCGGGGTCGGTGACAATGTAGTTGGCGAAATACAGGACCTTGTCCAGCTGACGGGGGCTGATGTCCAGCATCAGGCCGATGCGGCTGGGAATGCCCTTGAAATACCAGATGTGCGAGACAGGCGCGGCCAGCTCGATGTGGCCCATGCGCTCACGGCGAACCTTGGCGCGGGTGACCTCGACGCCGCACTTGTCGCAGATCTTACCCTTATAGCGGATGCGCTTATACTTGCCGCAGTGGCATTCCCAGTCCTTGGTAGGTCCAAAAATGCGCTCGCAGTACAGGCCGTCGCGCTCCGGCTTCAGGGTGCGGTAATTGATGGTTTCGGGCTTGGTGACCTCGCCGTAGCTCCAGGCACGGATCTGGTCCGGGGAGGCAAGGCCGATCTTAATCGAATCGAATTCTTTATTTTCCATTCAGCGAACCCTCTCAAATTCAATATGACACACGATGCAATTCGATCAATCGTCGAAGGAATCAGACTCGATGGCGGCGAGGTCGTCAGCCGTGGGGCCGGCATCCTCATCCAGATCATCGTCAAAGCCTTCGTCGGCGTCCTTGACGCTATAATCGTCCTGCAGCTCACTCTCGACCATGACGTTATCGCCCAGGTCGTAGTCATTGTTCTCAAAGCTGCTGTCATCGTCGTCAAACTCCTGACGCATATCGACGGCGTTGCCTTCCTTATCCTGCACAACAATATCCAGGCCAAGGCTCTGCAGCTCTTTGAGCATAACGCGGAAGCTCTCGGGGATACCGGGGCGCGGGATCGGCTCGCCCTTGACGATGGCCTCGTAGGTCTTGACACGGCCCACGACGTCGTCGGACTTGATGGTCAGGATCTCCTGCAGGGTGTAAGCGGCGCCGTAGGCTTCCAGCGCCCAGACTTCCATCTCGCCGAAGCGCTGGCCGCCGAACTGTGCCTTGCCGCCCAGAGGCTGCTGGGTGACCATGGAGTAGGGGCCGGTGGAACGGGCATGGATCTTATCGTCAACCAGGTGATGCAGCTTCAGGTAGTACATATAGCCTACCGTGACCTTGCTGGGGAACTGTTCACCGGTACGGCCATCATACAGGGTGGTCTTGCCGTCGTCGGTCAGATCGATCTTGGAGAAGTCGATGACATGGCCTTTCTCGCCCATCAGGCGGTCCAGGTGGGTCGGGTACTCGGGCGCGTTTTCGCCGTGCCACTTCTCGCGGGCCTCGGCGAAGCAGTCGCGCAGGTCGGACTCGTGCGCACCGTCAAAGACGGGGGTCTGGACCTTCCAGCCCAGTGCCTTGGCAACGTAGCCCAGGTTGACCTCCAGGACCTGACCGATGTTCATACGGGAGGGAACGCCCAGGGGGTTCAGCACGATGTCCAGCGGGGTGCCGTCGGGCAGGAAGGGCATATCCTCCTGCGGCAGAATGCGGGAAACAACACCCTTGTTGCCGTGACGGCCTGCCATCTTATCGCCGACGCTGATCTTACGCTTCTGGGCGATGTAGCAGCGCACGCACATACGCACGCCGGGCTGCAGCTCGTCGCTGTTCTCGGGGGTAAAGACCTTGACGTCGACAACGATGCCGTAGGCACCGTGGGGCACACGCAGGGAGGTGTCGCGGACCTCGCGGGCTTTCTCGCCGAAGATGGCGCGCAGCAGGCGCTCCTCGGCGGTCAGCTCGGTCTCGCCCTTCGGGGTGACCTTGCCGACGAGGATGTCGCCGGTCTTGACCTCGGCACCGATGCGGATGATGCCGCGGTCATCGAGGTCCTTCAGCGCGTCATCGCCGACGTTCGGGATGTCGCGGGTGATCTCCTCGGATCCGAGCTTCGTGTCGCGGGCCTCGGTCTCATATTCTTCAATGTGGATGGAGGTGTAGACATCCTCGCGGACGAGCTTCTCGTTCAGCAGGACGGCGTCCTCGTAGTTGTAGCCCTCCCAGGTCATGAAGCCGATCAGAGCGTTCTTGCCCAGGCTGATCTCGCCGTTGCGGGTCGCGGGGCCGTCGGCCAGCACGTCGCCGGCCTTGACGGTCTCGCCCACATTGACGATGGGGCGCTGGTTGTTGCAGTTGCCCTGGTTGGAGCGCATGAACTTGATGAGCTCATAGGTGTCGGCGGAGCCGTCGGCGCAGCGGACAATGATCTTGTCGGCGTCGACATACTCAACGGTGCCGTCATGGGCGGCCAGGACGCAGACACCGGAGTCGGTGGCGGCCTTGTACTCCATGCCGGTGGCGACCAGCGGCTGCTGGGTGACCATCAGAGGCACGGCCTGACGCTGCATGTTGGAGCCCATCAGTGCACGGTTGCAGTCGTCGTTCTCGAGGAACGGGATGCAGGCCGTAGCGACGGAAACCATCATACGCGGAGAAACGTCCATGTAGTCGACCTGAGAAGCGTCGAACTCTTGGATGTCGTTGCGGTGGCGGCCGGAGACACGGGGACGGACGAAGTGGTTATTCTCGTCCAGCGGCTCGTTGGCCTGAGCGACGATATACTCGTCCTCCTCGTCGGCGGTCATATAGACGACCTCATCGGTGACAGTGCCGGTGGCCTTGTCGACCTTGCGGTACGGGGCCTCAACGAAGCCGTACTTGTTGATCTTGGCGTAGGTGGCCAGATAGGAGATCAGACCGATGTTCGGGCCTTCAGGCGTCTCGATGGGGCACAGACGGCCATAGTGGGTGTAGTGAACGTCGCGGACCTCGAAGCCTGCACGGTCACGGGACAGACCGCCGGGGCCCAGAGCGGACAGACGGCGCTTGTGGGTCAGCTCGGCCAGCGGGTTGTTCTGGTCCATGAACTGAGACAGCGGGCTGGAACCGATGAACTCCTTGATGGCGGCGACGACAGGGCGGATGTTGACGAGGCTCTGCGGGGTGATCTCGCCGTTTTCCTGATTCTGCAGGGTCATGCGCTCACGGATGACGCGCTCCATGCGGGAGAAGCCGATGCGGAACTGGTTCTGCAGCAGCTCACCGACGCTGCGGACGCGGCGGTTGCCCAGATGGTCGATCTCATCGGTGGTGCCGATGCCGTGGTCAAGGCCCAGCAGGTAGTTGACGGAGGCAAAGATGTCATCGACGGTGACGGTGCGGCTGATCAGAACATCGTGGTTCTGGCGCAGCAGCTCCTTCTGCTCCTCCACATCGGAGGTGGTGTCGAGGATCTTGCGGATCTCGGCAAAGTTGGCGCGCTCATTGACACCGGCCTCGGCCTCGACGTCGAAGCTGAAGAAGTTCTGGGCGTTGACGCAGCCGTTGGAGATGACAATGAACGGACGGGGCTCCTCGCCCTTCTTCTCAACGAGGATGGTAACGCGGGTAACACCGGCGTTATCGATCTCCTCGGCCTTGGCCATGTTGATCTTCTCGCCCTTGGCGGCCAGCAGCTCGCCGGTCAGCGGAGCGATGATGTCCTCGGCAGCCTTATAACCGGCAATGCGGCGGGTCAGGCTGAGCTTGTTGTTCATCTTATAGCGGCCAAAACGAGCCAGGTCGTAACGGCGCGGGTCAAAGAACAGGTTGTTCAGGTGCGCGCGGGAGTTTTCCACCGTCGGGGGCTCACCGGGGCGCAGCTTACGGTAGACCTCGAGCAGGCCTTCCTCGGTGTTGTGGGTGATGTCCTTCTCTAGAGAGGCGTTGATCTTCGGCTCGGAATCGCCGAAGAACTGCTTGATCTGCTCATCGGTGGACAGGCCCAGGGCACGCAGCAGCGTGGTAACGGGCAGCTTGCGGTTCTTATCGATACGGACGTAGTAAACGTCAGAGGAGTCCGTCTCATACTCCAGCCAGGCGCCGCGGTTGGGGTTCATGGTGGCGGTGAACAGGTCCTTGCCGGTACGGTCCTTGCTGGAGCCGTAGAAAACGCCGGGAGAACGGACCAACTGGGAGACGATGGCACGCTCGGCACCGTTGGAGATGAAGGTACCGGCGTCGGTCATGAGCGGGAAGTCGCCCATGAAGATCTCCTGCTCCTTCACCTCGCCGGTCTGCTTGTTGAACAGACGGGCCGTGACGTACAGGGGTGCCGCATACGTGGCATCCCGCTCTTTGCATTCTTTAATAGAATACTTGGGGTTCTTGTCCAGCCGGTAATCGACGAACTCCAGCACGAGGTTGCCGGTGTAGTCCTCGATCGCGGCAATGTCGTGGAAGACCTCATGCAGGCCCTCCTCCAGGAACCAGTTGTAAGAGTTTTTCTGGATCTCGATCAGATTGGGCATACCAATCACTTCGTTGATGTGGGAAAAGCTCATGCGGGTCGTTCTGCCGTTTTGTACGGGCTTGACCTTTACCATAAAACGCGACCACTCCTATTCCATAGATTGACAAAGTTGGCGAAAGCGACCCGAAAGGCGGCTGTGAAACTGCGGCATATTCGTCATTTTTCACAAACTTTTTGATTTTACAGATTTTGCAAAATTCCTTTAGGGCGCTCTATTCCATTTTTGTGATACTGTTTTAGTATACAGGGTAAATGGCTTGCTGTCAAGGGTTTTTCGGCTTTTTTATGAAGTTTTTCCGTTTTATCGAACGCCCGGGCGGGTGTAGCAAAATTTCGGCAATTTGCTGATTTTGCACCGTTTTCCTCCGCTTGACAAATTCGGTACAGCGGTTACAGGGTGCGGTTTTTGGCAGTTTCCACAAGGTTGGGTGTGATATTTTAAACAGGTTGTCTCTTGACAGGCGGGGTGGTTTTACGGGATAGTACTATACAGAATCCTTACTAAAATTTGAAAGGCGTTTTGCACATGAATCTTCTCGGCCAAAAAATCACCCTGCGGCGCATCCTTGGCATGATTGCGGGCGTCGCCATCATCGGCATCGGCATTGCGGTGTTCAAGTTCTCGCGCCTGGGCAACGACTCCATCAGTGCGCTGAACCTGCGGTTGGCGGAGCTGGTCGGCCTGCCGTTCAGCATCGAGAATGTGCTGATGAACCTCTGCCTTTTCGTGCCGCAGCTGCTTTGGGGGCGGCGGTACATCGGGCTTGGCACCATCATCAACAGCTTCTGCATCGGGTTTATCGTCACGCTTACCGGCGACGCGATGACCGCCGTCTTTGGCTCTGCCGACACGCTGCCGGTGCAGCTGCTTTGGGTCGCTGTGGCGGTGTTGGTCATCGCGCTGGGGTGCTCGCTGTACCAGACGGCGGATTTAGGCGTCGCGCCGTATGACGCGCTCTCGCTGATGCTGGCGGACCGGCTGCCTGTCCCCTACTTCGGCTGCCGCGTGTTCACCGATGCGCTGTGTGCGGTGCTTGCCTTCCTGTTGGGCGGACTGATCGGGCTGGGCACCCTGATCTGCGCCTTCGGGTTAGGACCGTTCGTGCAGTTCTTTACAAGGCATTTTTCGGAGAAGGTGCTGCGGTACAAGCCGGAGAAGAAATAGAAGCATCGTAGGGCGGGGTGTCCCCGACGGCCCGGCAGCGCTCCGGCTGCCGCAACGCTTCTGCGGGCGAGCAGTGCTCGCCCCTACGATGCACTTTTTCGACAGGCTGCGGGTGCCTGCGGCCTCGGAGGCCGTAGGGGCGGATTCTATATCCGCCCGCGGAGCCTTGCCCTGCATCTCTAATAAAACAAAAAAGGACCGTCTCCACACCCGGAAACGGTCCTTTTCTGTCACATTTTAATGATTCCAAACGCATTGGCCACCGAGCTTGCCAGAATGACGGCGGCAAAGACCGGGCAGAGCCAGCGGATCATGAAGCGGAAAATCCTCTTGCGGCGGAAGGGCTGGCCGTCCAGCTCAACTTCCTGCTCGATCTTGTCCACGCCGATGACGCGGGAGACGAGCAGACAGGTCGCAATGGCCGCAATCGGCATCATGACCGAGTTCGTCAGGAAGTCGAAGAAGTCGAGGAACTGCATCCCGATGACCGTGACCCCCGCCAGCGGGCCGTAGCCCAGGCTGGACAGCGTGCCCAGCGCCACCATGATAACGCCGACGAGCACCGTGGCCTTTTTGCGGTCCCAGCCCAACTCATCCTCAAACGTTGAGACGGCGCTCTCGGTCAGGGCAATCGAGCTGGTGACCGCTGCAAACAGCACAAGCACAAAGAACAGCACACCCACCACCGTGCCCAGCCCCATGCTGGCAAAGACTTTCGGGATCGTAATGAACATCAGCGCGGGACCGGCCTGCAGCGTGTCGGGATCGCCGCCGGAGAACGCAAACACCGCCGGAATGATCATCAGGCCCGCCATGACGGCGATGAGCGTGTCGAAAATCTCGACATGCTCGGTGGATTCCTCAATCGAGACATCCTTCTTCATGTAGGAGCCGAACGTGACAAGAATGCCCATGGCGATGGACAGCGAGTAGAACATCTGCCCCATGGCCGTGACGACGGTCATCCACGAGAAGTTGGCCGGGTTGGGCACCAGGAAATAGGCAACACCCGCCAGTGCGCCGGGCCGCGTGACCGAGTAGACCGCAATGATGACCGACAGCACGACCAGCACCGGCATCATGAGCCTGGAGACGCGCTCCACGCCGTTGCGCACGCCTGCAAAGATGATGCCCAGCGTAAAGAACGCAAACAGCAGGAAGCAGACCTCGGCGGACGCGCCATCTGCAATGAACGCGCTGAAATAGCCGTCCTCCGCAAGACCCTGGGCGTTGCCACGCAGATATTCAAACAGATATTTGATGACCCAGCCGCCGATGACCGAGTAGTACGGCACGATCAACACCGGAATAATGGCGTTGATCCAGCCGCCAAAGCCGAGGAATCCGTTCTTTTTGCCGGGCTTTGCAAACGTGCCGTAGGCGCTGACCGGGCTTTTGTGGGTCATGCGGCCCAGGGCGGTCTCGGCCATGATCATCGTGTAGCCGAACGTCAGCGCCAGCACAATATAGATCAGCAGAAAAATACCGCCGCCGTACTTGGCCGCCAGATACGGGAACCGCCAGATATTGCCCAGCCCCACCGACGCCCCGGCAGCCGACAGCACAAAGCCGAGCTTGCCGGAAAACGAACTCCTGTTTTGTTTTTGTTCCATGATTCTCCTGTTTCCTCCCAATTTCGTAATTCGCACAAAGGCAAGTGTAACACAGTGGCGGAACATTTACAATCGAGCATTTTTCAAGGGAACGTTGACGACTGCGCAACACAAATGCAGTACAAGATGCAAAACAGAAAAAGCCCTGCCGGGCGGCAGGGCTAAAAAGTATCAATCCAAGAAGTCCCGCAGTTTCTTGCTGCGGCTGGGGTGGCGGAGCTTGCGCAGGGCCTTGGCTTCGATCTGGCGGATGCGCTCACGGGTGACGTTGAACTCCTTGCCGACCTCCTCCAGCGTGCGGGGGCGGCCATCCTCCAGGCCGAAGCGCAGGCGCAGGACCTTTTCCTCACGCGGGGTCAGGGTCTTGAGCACGTCGGCCAGCTGCTCCTTCAGCAGGGTCTGGCTGGCGGCCTCGGCGGGCACAGGTGCGTCATCGTCGGGGATGAAGTCGCCCAGATGGCTGTCCTCCTCCTCACCGATGGGCGTCTCCAGACTGACGGGTTCCTGTGCGACGCGCATGATCTCGCGGACCTTATCCACGGGCATGTCAAGGCGCTCGGCGATCTCCTCGGCGCTGGGGTCGTGGCCGTACTCATGCAGCAGCTGGCTGGACACCTTCTTGACCTTGTTGATCGTCTCGACCATGTGCACGGGGATGCGGATGGTGCGGGCCTGGTCGGCGATGGCGCGGGTGATGGCCTGACGGATCCACCACGTTGCGTAGGTGGAGAACTTGAAGCCCTTGGTGTGGTCAAACTTTTCGACAGCCTTGATCAGGCCCAGGTTGCCTTCCTGGATCAGATCCAGGAACTGCATGCCGCGGCCCACATAGCGCTTGGCGATGGAGACGACCAGACGCAGGTTGGCCTCGCTCAGACGCTGCTTGGCCTTCTCGCCATCGGGACCGCCAGCCTGAATTTTCAGTGCCAGCTCGGTTTCCTCCTCGGGGGACAGCAGCGGCACGCGGCCAATTTCCTTCAGGTAGACCTTGACCGGGTCGTCAATCGTGATGCCGTCGGCAGTCAGGCCGTCCTCGTAGTCGTCCGCGCCCTCCTCGGAGCTAGGCAGGGCGCTGCTGACGTCAACGGGCGTGTCGTCGACGATCTCAATGCCGTTGCTTTCCAGCTCCTCGTAGAGCTTTTCCATCGCTTCTACGTCAAGAACGTTGCCATTTTCCTCCATTGCGTCGCTGATCTCACTGCTGGTCAGCTTGCCGGCGCGGCGGCCCGTGTCGATCAGGCTGCGGATCGGATCTTTCTTTTCTGCCATAAGTACGTTCTCCTTTTGGTTTTCTATTGTTTGACAAAGTATGTCGGAATGTCGTTATTCGTCTGTCTCGGCGGGGCGGGCGCCCTTCTTTTTGCCGAGGTTTGCGAAGTAGCTTTCCAGCTGGCCGTCGCTCATACCCTTGACCTGCTCACTGATCGGCTTGGCGGTCTGCAAGCGGTCCAGATACATATCAATATCCTGCCTTTGCAGACGGATGTCGTGGTTGTACGCCTGCCCGTGGGCCAGTTGCCGGAACGCGGCCTCATCCAGCATTTGCTGTAATGACGTCTGGTTCAGCGGCAAGTGCTCGTCCACACAGCGGAAAATTGCCTCCAGCGCGCGCTGCATCTCGGGCACCAGCACGGTGGACATATCCAGCCGCGCACGGACGTAGGGCACCTGCTCGGGGTCCTGCAGCATGGCCACGGCCAGCTGGCGCGCCGCGTTGGCCGCGCCGAGGGCGGATTCCCCGCTGCTGGTGTAGGGCACGCGGATGTCCGACGCGATGCCCTCCTTGGAAAGGTCGCGCTGCTCCTTGCGGTAGCTGCGGCGCGCGGCGGCCTGAAGCGCCCCGTTGAGTTGGGAAAGGATGGCCTGTTTTGAGACGCCGGTCTCGTCGGCCAGCCGCCCGGCGTAGACGTCCCGCGCCGTCGGGCTGACGCCGCGCTCGGTCAGAATCTCGATGGCCTCCCGGATGTAGCTCAGCCGCCCGTCGTCGCTGCGCAGGTCATACTTGGCCTTGCTCTTTTTTAGCTGGAATTCTGTCGGGTTGGCCGTGCCGTTCAAGAGCATCTCGAACCGCTCGCGGCCATATTTTTTGATGAACTCGTCCGGGTCCTTCGCGCCCTGATAGCTCAGCACGCTGACTTTCAGCGTCGTGCTGCCCAGAATACCAAGGCTGCGCTCGGTGGCCTTCTGGCCCGCCTCGTCGGAGTCGTAACTCAAAACGACCTCGTCGGCGTACTCGCTCAGCAGCTTGGCCTGCTCGGGTGTCAGGGCCGTGCCGCAGGCGCAGACCGCCGTGTCAAACCCGGCCTCATGCATCGAGATGACGTCCATGTAGCCCTCACAGAGAATGTAGCGCCGGTTTTTTGACTTTTTGGCGATATTCAGTGCAAAAAGCGTGCGGGATTTGTGGTAGACCATCGTCTCGGGGCTGTTGATGTACTTGGGCTTGGAGTCGTCCAGCACGCGCCCGCCGAAGGCAATGATGGCCCCGCGCACATCAATGATAGGCACCATGACGCGGTGGCGGAAGATGTCATAGAGGTTGCCCTTGGCGCTGCGCTTGACGAGGCCGGAGGTTTCCAGCTCCTCCTCACTGAAGCCGCGGCGCTTGAGGTAGTGCAGCAGGCCGCCGAAGTCCTCCGGCGCGTAGCCAAGGCCGAACCGGCGGATGGCGGCATCGGACAGGCCGCGCTTTTCCTTCCAGTAGCGGCGGGCCATGGCGGCCTCCGGCGTTTTGGCGTTGAGGTTCTCGTAGAAGTAGCGCGCGGCGCAGCGGTTGATCTCCAACAGGCGCTGGCGCGCACGGGACTCGCGGTCATCCTCCTCGGGCAGCGGCATACCGGCGCGGCCCGCCAGCTGCTTGACAGCCTCGACATAGCCGAGATTGTTGTACTTGCGCACAAAGTTGATGACATCGCCCGCCGCACCGCAGCCGAAGCAGTAAAAGCTCTGGGTATCCGGGTAAACGACGAAGGACGGCGTTTTTTCATTGTGGAACGGACACAGACCCGTGGCCGTGCGTCCGCGGCGGCGCAGCTGGACATACTGGCCGATGACTTCTTCAATGTCGTTGCGCCGCACGACTTCCTGTATATATTCCTGGGGTATCATGGGATAGGCTGCACCTCCGTTTCTCAAAATAATAAATAATAAATAAAAAATAATAAATGTGGTGGCGTTTTCTCCCTTTGGTCGAAAACAAAATCGTAGGGGCGGATTCCATATCCGCCCGTGCCCGTTCGCGGCGGCG
>ERZ779866.4118-NODE-4118-length-11115-cov-4.240054_pt1 | contig 11115 bp, 4 predicted proteins | sample MGYA00511248_ERZ779866 | MGnify/ENA primary metagenome ERZ779866 (study PRJEB29588, sample SAMEA2155758) | human gut metagenome | biome: human gut; feature: human-associated habitat; material: faeces | place: Denmark | collected 2008/2010 ... | reverse complement strand
ATATTTTGTATTAAGTTCTTCAAGAGATGTAAGCACCACATCAATGTTAGCTTCATCCATGTTTTTAAAGTCAAGCCAAAGAATATCTATTAATGATAAATTTATTTTTGAAAGGTATTCAGTAAGATTCATCTTATATACAAGTTGAGGAGCATGTCCGATACGCATATCAGGAGCATTGATATTAACTTCCAGCCCACGAAACCCGTCAGTCAAAACTTGCTGAGCCGCCCCCAGGGCATCACAATGGATGGCTGCAAGCACTTTATCCGGACATACTTCCTGCAAATGTTTCAGATTCTCCCGTTCCACCACCAACGGGTCATCCCGCAAAAGTCTTGCTTCGCTCGTGGCATAAAAGCGACTATCCAACATCTTGTCAGCTTTCATTGTAACGGCGTTTTCCCATGATATTGCGTAGTTGGGAGACAATATATCATACTGGCTGTCATTTTCCACTGAATGCACTGCCATCAAGGAAAGCATGGCGTTGTAAAACAGATCCAGTGTAAAGGGAGCTGTCCTGCGTTCCCGCAACATATTCACTGATGCCGCATATTTTTCGGCATAGGCTGGAGAAAACTGTATAAACATGGGAATGCGTGCCATGTCATATGTGAATGAGGCGGCATTATGAAAACGCCTCCCGAATACATCTTCCCCATGGTCTGCTGCATAGCACAGCAGGCGAACTTTGGCAGGAGTTTTCTCCATACGTTCATGTACAGCCCGCAAAAATTCATCAGTAAATCTTACTGTGCGATCATAAGGATCCAGAACATCATCCAGAAATGCCCCGTCTCGTGCCCAATTTCCCAGAAACTCCTCTTTGCGTGGGAACTCCGGTTGAAAGCCGTGAGGAATACGCCTGGAATAATCAAAATGTGAACCAATGGTATGTAGAATGACAAGGTTATTCTTAGTGTAGTCAAGGCTTGCAAGTGTTTGATCAAGCAAGGGGAACAGATCGGCATCCGAAGAAAACCGAGATCTTGTTGTGAATTTTGTCTGATTTGCATCAAGAGATAAAACTGTCAATGGATTATCAAGTAATGTTATTTTATCCTGATTACTTAACCATACAACATTAAATCCTGCCGCTCTTGACACCTCCATTAATGATGGAGCATTAAATTCAGCAATTTCATTATATTGATTAGATTTTGTCAATGCTTTTATTAGTGAAGGTACAGTATGACAGTAACTACTATATGCATTTTCAAAAAAAATTGTATTTTTATCCTGACGCAATGACATCGTCCACGGCGTAGTATTGCGGACATATCCCCATGCGCTCCAATGCCGTTTATTGGACGACTCACCAAGTACAATTATATAGAGTTCACCTTGTTCCGCCTTTGTAGCGGAAATACCACCACGTTCAGAACGAAGCTGACGCTGACGGGTAAATTCTTCCGTAATCTGCGCATAACTCTGCTGAATCGCCTTAATTTGGGAAACGGGTCCAATCAAAGGATTGCTGGTAAAAAACAAAACTACAGAAGAGGCAAAAATCAATATTGTTGCCCATCTGCCCTTTCTTGCATCCCCACGCCCTACACCTCTCCATGTCAGCCCGACGAGCAGAGCGCCAATCAAAAATGAAACAAAAAGTATGACTTTTTCTGAGCCGCTATAAAATGAATAAAAAAATTCCAGACATTCCCGTACGCTGGTTTGGAAAAAAGCGCTGACTTCATCTACAGAGAGCAAGAAAATCGGCTGTTTGGCCTCCCCGGGAAGGGCTGTATTGTTCATGTTATGCAAATATATTGCTGCGCCGGCAAGGATGCTCCAGAGCGCACCACAAAAAGCAACCTCAAAAAGATATCCCCCCCCCCCGTATAACCCGCCAGGAAATCCGCCTTCCCAGCGATGTTATGATAGCCAACACTGACAAAACAAAAAAGAAACTGATTGGAAGAACAGACAGTATACAAATCAAGATCCATTTATACTGACACTTTCTTCTTTGTTTTATGAACATGTTTCCTTGGTATCGTTCCCACTGTGACTGATACCATATATCTGTTGTTCCTTCGTTTAATATCATATCTTTTGCTGTAATATCTGTTATCTTGTCCTTTCGCAAATTCCCCCACTTTGTTCTGCGAATATCCTCTGCTACAACTATTTGACATGCTGCTAGATAATCTGATTCATTTCTTTCCTCCAAAGAATACTTCCAGCGCAGCAGGAGAAAGAACGGGAGTTCTTTCTGTAATATACTTTTACCGCCCATACTTTTTACGCAGTATAATAACAACTCATACCATACCACAAACAGCCCTGCTCCCAAACACAACAAAAATACTTTCGGCTGAACCAGCAGCAACGGACTACAAAGACAGAATACACCAAAACTACCGATACACTTTTCCAAAAGCCAAACGGTTTCATCTTTTTTCTCTTGATTGAGCTGCAAAAGAATTTTTAATTTTCTGGAAGAAGTGCTTGTCAAAGAAAACCTTTTCATAGCATATCCAGCCAGCTCCAGACACATGGCTCTCCAAAAACTACTTATACTTCTCCCTGCTTTCTCTGAAGGAAAATATGCCAAATGCGCAATCAGGTGATACATACCATAGGCTAATAAAAAAACACCGGCATAGACCATCAAAATCATATCTCCACCTCCAAAAAAATGTTTTTCATCGCAATAAAAAAAGGGGTGATCCGCAGACCACCCCAAACTAAATTTAATATCCTGTTTTTGGAAGTTTTCCTCTATCTACTGTCGGTGCATAAATCTTAGTAGTAAAGGTGTCTTCCGCTGTTACCTTCTGCATTTCATAAGTACCACCAACCTCAGCTCTGTTCGTGAACTGATAGCCATTTGGCAGATTATCGTATGTCTTGCAGTACAGGAACGGTCTTTCCACTTCTCTGAAGCCAACATCAACCGTACCAAAATCAAACTTGATATCTGTGATATATTCTCCAGCCATCAAGCCTTTTGTGCAGTCGATCTCATACACACGGTCTGTAAAGAGATTATCTTTCAGTACTCTGAATGTACCAGTTTTATTGGTCTTATAATAAATGGTGTAATTCAAATTCTGGTTAAACGTACCTGTGAACAATCTTGTGATATACGCAGCATCTGCCGGAAGGCTTTCATGGAGATAGAAGTTTTCCAGCGGTACCATGGATTGATTCTGGATGTTATAGATATCATATCTAATCACACTTCCACCCATGGTTTCTTTATACCCACTTTTCTCTACATTGGTCTTCAGCAATGTACTCTGATTGGTTCTCTCGATTTCAACCGTTTCACCGTCATTTACGATTTCAAAATGAATGGTTTCATCACTCAACAGGAAATACAGCGGACTTGTGGTTTCCTTCATGGTATATTCACCATATCTGAGCCAATCGGATTCCGCATATCCTTTACTGTCTGTTGTCAATACATCTACTTTTTTACCATCAGCATCATAAATGGTAAACTTCGCACCTTTCAGTCCATCGCCTTTTAAGGTACCTGTGATCGGGTTATTATCCGCAGCTGTCTTATGGATTTGTACCTTGCCCATGATTGGCTCATTTTCAATATCCACATAGGTTGTTTTGCCCCATCTTGTTTCTACTGCTAAATAACCTTCCTGTGGCAGATAACCTTCTGGTGTTTCTTCCTTCAGGTAATATGTTGTACCGCCAAGGAACATATCATTCAGCTCGATTCTTCCTTTGGCGTCTGTTTTATAAGTACCCAAAGATTTCTTGTTTGGATCGAACAATTCAAATGTGACATTTGCCATTGGCTCGTCATTTTCCTTATCGATTTTCTCAATACGGATAGATGCCAACGGATAGTTTTCCCATTCAATGAGCTTATCATCGCCCCAGTCAAGGGTTACTTTTCTAACATTCGTATCCAATGCATATCCTTTTCTGGTATTGGTTTCACGGATCAGGTAGGTGCCAGCCGGGAACATATATTCCAGATTGATTTCGCCACGTTTGTCGGTGTAATACTTGCCATAGGTCTTACCGTCATCACGCACGATACTGAATTCCACGTTTTCCATTGGCTCACCAGTAACGATATCCGTTTTTTCAATACGCAATGTAGCGTTTTTGTCATTTTCAAACTTCACAGTCACAGGAGAACCGCTCTTTACCTGTACATTTTTGCTCGGTACCTCATCGATGTTATAACCCTTCGGTGCTGCTGTCTCCGTTACTACATACCAGCCCGGCTCAAGTGTAGGAACTGTAATTCTGCCGTCTGTACCGGTGATATAGTCCCCCACATAAGTGCCGTCGATTTCTGTTACCTTAAACTTAGCTCCTTCCAAAGGCTCCTGCGTGTTCTTATCCACTTTATAAATGATAAGCGCTGCTTTCTTATAGTTATACAGTTCCAATTTTTGAGGCTCATTCTGTTTCAAATGTACCAATTTCACGGTATTATCCAAATTGTAGCCTTCAGGTGCTTTCATCTCCTGTACTTTATAAGTGCCAGGCTTCAAGCCAACAATGGTGATGATACCGCTTTCATCTGTGGTATACTGCCCAATGAACTGATCATCTACTGTTGTTACTTTAATGGTGGCATCTGCCAGCGGTGCTTTTGTTTCACCGTCAAGTTTCTGGATCACAAAGCTATTCTCAGGCTGGTTAAAGAATTCCATGGAATATACTCTGCCCTTTTCGATATAAATGGTTTTTGCGGTATTATCCAAGATATATCCGTCCTTCGTCTTGATCTCCTGGACAATAAAACCACCTACCAGCCGAGGGATGTAAATGGTACCTGTTTCATCTGTACGATATTCGCCATTGGACTCACCTACAACAGCACCTTTGATATCTGTCACTTTAAACGTAACATCACTTAATGGCTCTTTTGTGACAGCATCCATTTTCTTGATCAAAAGCCCACCCAAAGGTGCATTGGTAAACTCTACTGTCACAACGGAATTATCATCTGCCAGTGTGACTGTCTGAATCGTTTCGTCTAAGATATGATCACTATCACTGGATACTTCTGCAATGGAATATACACCTTTTTTCAATCCAGCAATGGTAATGGTACCATTCTTAGATGTGGTATAAGTACCGATCACAGTTCCTTCTGTTCCGGTAGCACCACTTAAATAACGCACTTCAAATTTGATACCTTCCAGTGCTTCTCCAGTCTCTGCGTCTACTTTTTTGATGATAATCGCTGACATCGGTGCATTTTCAAAAGTGATTTCTTTGTCTTCACCTGCTTTCAAAAATACATCAATGGACTCTGTTTTACGCTCATAACCAGATGGTGCCTGTTTTTCAACGATGCGATACCAACCCGGCTCTGCATTTTCCAGCTTAAAAATACCGGAAGCATCGGATGTAAAACTGCCTACCATCACAGTTTCACCGTCTAAGGAGCCGTTGACTGCACGATATACTTCAAACTGTGCGTTTTTCAACGGGTCTTTTGTGATGGAATCCACTTTATGTACGGTAAGTGTTGGTTTCTTAGTATCCTCAAACTTCGCAGTAAAGTCCTCTCCTTCTACCAAGTTGATGATGCGTTCTGCTGTATCAATGACATAGTTTTGTGGTGCCTTTGTTTCTACGATACGATAACTGCCTGGTGCCATATTCGGCAAAACGATTTTACCTTCCGCATCTGTGGTAAAAGGACTGCCTGTGACGAATCCTTTTTCTGGTTCTTCCAGTTTTTCTACGGTAAACGTAGCACCTGCCAATGGTGCACCTGTCTGTTTGTCTACCTTCAAAATGGTAAGGTCAGGTGACTCGTCGTTAATAAATGTCAATGTTACATCCTGATCGGGTTCCATGGTTGCATATTGCACGTTTGGAGAAGAAAGCTCATATCCATCTGGCGGCTGGATCTCTGTGATCACCAGTTTTTTGGACACGCCGTTTTCAATGTCAATATCCTCAATGGTAAAGCTGCCATCTGGTCCTGTGGTATATGGACTTCCCGGAAGTGCCTGACCGTCTACTTCTTTGACTTCAAATACTGCTCCTGCCAATCCTTTATCAGGGTCTTTCTTATCTACTTTTCGGATCGTAAGATCTGGCTGTCTATGATTCACCACTTCTACAATGGTTGTCTTTTCCACACCTTCTTCTACAACCAAATCATACTTTTTGCTGTTTAACAAATACCCTGGCTTCGCCTGTACCTCCTGCACCTGATAATGCCCAGGTTCCAAGCCATCTAAGCGTGCAGTACCGTCATCCCCCGTTGTAACAGGTGAATTCGGCAATGGTGTATCCTCTCCAAATCGGAAGATATTGAAGGAAACACCTTCGATACCGTTACCATCTACATCCACTTTACGGATCAAAATACCAGATTTCTTTGTATTCTTGATTGTGATTTCTCCCGGATGACCACTTTCGGCATATACCTCATAAATCTCATCAGAAGCAATATAGCCATCTGCCGGTGTCACTTCCTTGATGGCAAACCAGCCTTCGTCCACACCTTCCAGCGTAATTTTGCCGTCCTCATCTGTCACACCTGTATAGGTCTGCTGTGTATTTTTATGTGTGATTTCAAAATACACCCCAGAAATAGGTTCTGATGTTTCCGCATCGATTTTTGTGATCTCAACAGATGGTTTTGCATGGTTTTCCATAACAACAACCGTTTCTTCGCCCCAATCGACCTCTCCGATCTGTGGCGTATCGTTTAAGATATAATCAAACCTAGCAGCAATCTCTGTTACTTCATAACTGCCTTCTGGAAGGTCTTCAATGGTGACTTCTCCATTACTGTCTGTCACAACAGTCTGTTCAAAACCTGTTGTATGATTGATGACTTTGAAATAAAAACCTGCCAGTTCTTCCTGTGTATCCGCATCGATCTTGCGAATGGTCAAAGAACCATAAGGTTTATTCTCAAAAGTTACTTTTGGATGGACTTCTGCATCATTCACAACTTCCACACTTTGGGAGTTCTGACCAACTGCTACGCTATAATGCGGTGGTGCAGAAACTTCGGTCACTTCATAAGTCCCTGCTGGAATACCAGTCATACGCACTACGCCATCAGAAAGCTCTACCTCGCTGCCTTCACCTAAGATCGGTTCTGTGGCACCATCAGATGCCTTTACTGTGATATTGATATGACTACAGCTTTTAGATACTCCACGGATATGGAATACTGCATCTGGTATGGTTTCCTTTGTGTTATAGTCCAATTTTTCCACTAAAAGACTGCCGTCGGAAGGCTCATCCGGCTCATCGGGAATGGTCGGTGTTGCGTTATAAGTCATCATGGCTGTATCTGTCGCCTGCGGACGGAAGTTATAGATATATCCCTGCCAATTACCAGATAATCCCACAGGATTTCCCAAGTAGCTGACACTGCTGTCAAAGGTACCGCCTACAGTCGTTCCATAGAACTGGTAGTTGATGCCTGTGCTGTCTGCAAGGTCTTTCTTGACTTTTACAGTGACATCCTGTCCCATAGGAACTTTAAACGCCTTTTGATTATCCCATGCACCGCTGACATTGGTCTGTAAGGAAAGTTTGGTTCCATCGGCATAAACTTCGATGCTTCCGCTTTCCACCATCTGATTCAGGTCATCGCCCAAGATACGGAATTTCCAGTAATCACGGTCCATACTGCTGGTGAACTGATAGGTGTTGGTTACCCATTCTCCGTCTTCTGTGGCTTCTTCAGAGCCGCTGACTGGCGAAAGTTTTACAGTAAATTCCGGAGGGGTATATGGATTTGCGATACCTTCGTTATAGATTTTTTTCAATGCATTCAATACTCTGGTATTTCTTGCAGTATCTCCCGACTGAATAGACCATTTATCCAAAGAACCATTGACAATGGCTGTATGGATCGCTGCATGTGTAGCATAATACGCCTCATCTACGGTCTGACAGCCTAATTCCTGTGGTGTTTTATAGGGATATCCTGCACGGGCAACGCCAAGGATTTTCTTTTCCTCTGCGCCAATACTCGGCAAAGGATCTACCTGATACTGACCATCCTGATGCTGGGCAGTACCTTTCCAGCCTGGATTTTTGCAGTATGCCGGATATTCCAGTGCGGCAGGGTCATCTGCTACCCATTTAGCGATATGGATATTGTCCACGATAGCGCCATCATAGTGCAGGATATTATTCAGCGGTCTGTCTGCTGTAATGGTCACATATCCATCATTTGCCTGCAAGTAAGCATATGGATCTGAGCCTGTGTCGGAACGAGCCTTCGGCAGCGAGTCTGTGCCGTAGATTTCCGCATAGTTTTCAGAGAGCACTACATTTCCTGTACTGCTGGTTGTAAACTGCTGCGTATTCAGTGCAGGCTGCTCAAAAACAATGTCGTCCTGTCCACTGTTCTCGGTATCATCCATTGTTTCATCTGAATCATCATCTGTATCAAACGCAACATCCTGTGTGGAGCCGTTGCCAATGGTGATCTGATCATCATAATCATTGCCCCAAAAGATGTCATCATAAGATGAATCGTTTCCCCCACTTTCCTGTCCTGGGATCACAAAACCATCTTCCCAACTGGCAAGGGCAGGAATGCAATTCACAGTGGTGATCACTGCCGCAAGCAGTAGGGACAGCCACTTTCTGCTTTTCATCATAAAAAATCAACTCCTTTTCCTGTTTTTTTCCACGAAAACCTGCTAACAAAAGTCAAGACCTTTTCGCAGGTTTTTTAAATGTTCTCAACTAAATAAAAATCTCCACGACAATTAGACCGGCTCAAAATCCGGTCTGTTGTTTTCTTGGGTTTATTTTCTTTTATTTTCGGTATACTTCCATCACTCTCGCATAGTAGATTCTCAAAAACTTATTTAATCCTGCTATCTTTGCGGCGCGTTTTGATTTCCCCTCACGTTCTTTCTTCAATATAAACTCATAGACAGCTGCATCCTCAGGTGCTTTATGCGTTTTCAAACTTCTCATAACTTCGTATCCTATCTTCCTTAGGTTGGAAGAACCTCGTTTGGATATTTTTCTTTCCGTTCCGACAAGTCGACCTGATTGATATGGTGGGGCATCAATTCCAGCATAAGCAATCAGAGCTTTACCACTATGAAACCTTCTTACATCTCCTATCTCCGCTATGAGTTTCGGAGCAAGAACATCTCCAACACCTCCCATCGCTCGCACGATTGGATATTCCGGCAGACTCTTGGCTAACGACCGCATTTGTGTTAAAATCGTCATCAGGGTATGATCGACTTCTCGTAATACCCGTACTGCCTCCTGTACCAGCATTTTTGTTGATGGGGTATTGGAGGAAACTGTGGGGATACCTTCTTTTGCCAGTGCATAAATCTTGATCGCTTTATCTTGGTTCTGATGGTATCCTTTCTTTTTTGCCCATTTCAGATAGCTGTCTATAAACTGCTTTTCTGATTTCTTTGTTATATTATCATAATGCCAGTATTCCTCTGCAAAATCCCCCAGTTTATCCTTTCCATTCCTCTCATTCCAACCTTGCAGCAATGTTTTAATCCCTGGCATCGTATAGTCCAGAAGATGGGTCAGTTCCAAAACGCTTTCCACACGCATTCGCATATAATGACAGTATTGTCGTCCTAAAAGTTTTAGCTCTGTGTAGATATTTTCTTGCGCCTCATACTCTTTCAAGCGATACCAATGGTCTATTCCATAATGAGAGATCGCAATCGCATCCTGTTTATCTGTTTTTACACGGCGAAGTCCCTGACAACGGTATTCTTTCATTTCAAATGGATTGATCACTGCTACAAAAAATCCCCTCTCCTTAAAATAGCTTAGTACAGGAAGATGATAAATCCCGGTAGCTTCCATGATGATTCGCACCTCATCATTCAAGCGAAGCAGCATAGTTGCCAACTCAGACAGTTCCTGTTCCACATGGTATACTTCAAAGGGCTTACTCACGATTTCGCCATAAGGCTTTAAAATACATACTGTACTTTTCTCTTTTGATACATCAATTCCTACGCTGATCATCTGTAACCTCCAAAATAGATTTGTAATTGTTCCCATCCACACTTATTACAACTCATTTTAGTTCGTTACACGAAAGCACCTTACGGGTTTCAACCTGCTTAAACGACTGTTTATAATAAGGGGTGGCTGACAGTTTTCGTGACGGATGTGGCTAATCCAAAAAGAACATCGCCAGACCAATTACTCCCTTATCATAAAAAAATAAGTGCAGAGGGTAAAGCACAAATGATATGCTTTATCTCTTACACTTATATGGTACTAAAAAAAACGCGGGATATGATTTGGCTCAATCCGTTTATGCCAAGGGATGATGTTCCCATAATATACGGATCACTATCTTAGGAAAGCTGGAAGAAGAATAATAGAAATTGCGTTTTTTCGACAGGGAAAAACAAAAAAATACAGCGTTTTACAAGAGCGATATCATGAAAATGGTGTCGCTTTTTGTTTTGCTTTTTTATATACGGTTAATTGAAAAACAGGGTGATATTTGTGGTAAAGAACATTTACATTCTTGGTATATTTTAGAAAATATAAGATGTGTCAGCCTTCTTTTGGTTTATAAAAACTTAACAAGGGGATTTCTTTTGATATAATAAAGATATATCAAATTTGTTTCAGATGATGGAAAGGGAGGAGGATTTTCCATGAAAAATTTGTGGAACGAATATGACCCAGATGTCCTTGCGTCAGCCGTAGATTATTTTGCATCATTTTTAGAGGAACCCAATAAAGAGGTTGTGAAAAAATGGGTAGAGAAAAATGTTCCGGCAAACGAAATGTTCTTAGAAGATATGGAAGATGGAGATTTCATTGACAATGAAGAACTTGGTGATCCCTTCCCGGAATTTTATGAAGCCTTTGCACCTCGTTCTGAGAGGTGGGATGAATTTTGCCAAATCTATGAAGAAATATTTGGTGTCTGGCTGCAAGAGTGGGAGAATTTTGACCATAGTATTTTAAAAGAAGTGATTGAACTTTTCCAATTGTTTGTGAAAGTACCTGATGAAGAAATCAATGAATGGGTCTATGACAATATCAATCCTTCTTATGAGCTTCAGTGTGCAGAGGATTATGAAAGCCAAATAGATATCATTTATTCTATGATGAACTGAACCCAAAAAGTTAGACAATATTTTCAAATTAAAATTGTTTAAGAAGCCAGAAGGG
>ERZ779866.4114-NODE-4114-length-11121-cov-2.489337_pt1 | contig 11121 bp, 8 predicted proteins | sample MGYA00511248_ERZ779866 | MGnify/ENA primary metagenome ERZ779866 (study PRJEB29588, sample SAMEA2155758) | human gut metagenome | biome: human gut; feature: human-associated habitat; material: faeces | place: Denmark | collected 2008/2010 ... | reverse complement strand
CGGAAGTGACCGAACGTACGGACGATGGGAAGATAAATATTAATACAGCCGAAAAAGAGGAACTCATGACGCTTACAGGAGTCGGAGAGGCGAAAGCGCAAAGTATAATCGCATATCGGGAAGAACACGGCGGCTTTCAGTCAATCGAAGAATTGATGCAGATTGAGGGAATCAAAGAGGGAGTATTTAATAAAATAAAAGAAGACATAACGATCTGACATAAGAGAGCGGTTTTGTATACCGCAGTGCATAAGGAGTCGAAAAAAGAGGAGTATGGGTAAGAGAATTTTAGTTGTTGATGATGAGAAGCTGATCGTAAAAGGAATCCGCTTCAGCCTCGAGCAGGAAGGCATGGAAGTAGACTGCGCCTATGACGGCGAGGAGGCTTTGGAATACGCAAAGGCATGTGAATATGATCTTGTCCTTTTGGATGTGATGCTGCCGAAACTGGACGGTTTTCAGGTGTGTCAGCAGATTCGGGAATTTTCGGATATGCCGGTTGTGATGCTGACGGCAAAGAGCGAGGATATGGACAAGATACTGGGACTGGAATACGGTGCGGATGATTATATAACGAAACCGTTTAACATTTTAGAGGTGAAGGCGAGGATCAAAGCCATCATGAGGCGGACGTCGAAACGGAAAGAACCGGCAGGCGGACCGGTGCTGATCAAAGGAAGCTTAAAGATTGATTGTGAGAGCAGAAGAGTATTTATCGGAGAGAGAGAGATCAATCTTACGGCAAAAGAATTTGATGTTTTAGAGCTTCTGGCAATGAATCCGAACAAAGTATACAGCAGAGAAAATCTGCTGAATCTGGTGTGGGGATATGATTACCCGGGAGATGCAAGAACAGTAGACGTACATATCCGAAGGCTTCGTGAGAAGATTGAGATGAATCCGAGTGAACCGAAATATGTACATACAAAGTGGGGAGTGGGTTATTATTTCCAAGATTAAATATCAATTTGTATCCAACCGTAAAATTATCGGGAACATGCGTTTTTGTGTGATTCTTTGTACAATGCTGGCAGGGCTGATACCCTGCCTTGCAACACTTTTCGGAATCGTAGCATTTTACGAGTCGCGTGCGGTCGAACTTCGGACTGCGGAAATCCAAAATCAATGTACAATATTAAGCAATCAGCTCTCGGCATACGGATATCTTTCCGATCCGACTTCGGAAGTGATCGATTCTAATCTGACGCAGCTGACGAATATATATAACGGCAGAGTTATGATCATGGATGAAGATCTCTGCGTAATTAAAGATACATATAATCTCGATGAAGGAAAGACGAATGTATCGGAAAGCGTCGTTCGGTGCATGCGCACAAAGCCGACGAACCACTATGATAAAAAGAATCATTATATCGAAGTGACTTCACCGATCAATATCCCGGGGAAAAAGAAGATAGACGGTGTGATTTTAGCAAGTGTCTCTACAGACAGTATTGAAGTTACAAAACAGGTATTTTATACGCATGGAGGTGTCGTAGTAGGAATAGCGGCGATTTTCCTGGCTGTTTTCGGGGTGGCCCTTGCCAATAAACTTGTAAAACCGATTCATAAGATTACAGGGGCGATTGAAAATGTGAGTGAAGGATACAGTGACGATGTGCTGCACGTAGACACGTTTGCGGAGACAAGTCAGCTAAGTGAAGCGTTCAACAAAATGCTCGGCAGACTAAAGCAGCTGGACGACTCCAGAGAAGAGTTTGTCTCAAACGTTTCCCATGAACTGAAAACTCCGATGACATCGATGAAAGTGCTGGCAGATTCGCTTCTTGAGCAGGAAAACCTTCCTGTGGAAATGTACCGTGAATTTATGGAAGATATCGCGAAAGAAATCGACCGGGAAAATCAGATCATAACAGATCTTCTTTCTCTTGTGAAAATGAATCGGACCGGTCAGACGATGAACATTCAGCAGGTGAATATCAACGACTTGCTTGAACAAATATTAAAGAGGCTGAAACCGATCGCGGAAAAGAAAAATGTTGAGATGGTCATGGAAAGTTTCCGTCCGGTGAGCGCAGAGATTGATGAGACGAAATTTACACTTGCCGTTTCAAATCTTGTGGAAAATGCGATTAAATATAATCATGAAAACGGATGGGTTCATGTGTCTTTAAATGCCGATCATAAATATTTTTATTTAAAAGTAGAAGATTCCGGTCTTGGAATCCCTCAGGAAGATCAGGCACATATATTTGAGCGGTTTTACCGGGTAGACAAGTCTCATTCCAGAGAAATCGGCGGAACGGGACTGGGGCTTGCGATCGCCAGAAACGCAGTGATCGTTCACAGAGGATCGATCAAAGTGCATAGTAACGAAGGCGAGGGAACGACATTTACAGTTCGGATTCCGCTGATCTATACAACAGTGCCGGAAGGAGTGGGGAGATGAAAAGGAACAGGAAACTTGCGGTCGTAATATGCATTTGTCTTATTTTGTCCTTGTGTCTGCCGTTTTTCCTTTCAGGCTGCCGGAAGAAGAAAATAGATTCGGAGATGTCAGTCTATTATCTTAATGAAGACAGAACAGGACTTGTTAAAGCGCCCTATGAAACCGGGAAAACGGCAAAAGGCAAGAAGATGACGGACAAAGAAATCTGCGGTATGGCAGAGGATATACTGGAAACGCTTCGGAAACCATCGGATAAAATCGAAAATGTTCCTCCGATTCCGAATGAAGTATCTGTACAAAAATGTGAACTGCGGGGGAGTATATTAGATATCGACTTCAATAAAGCGTATTTAAAAGTAAACAGTCTGGAAGAAAAGCTTATGAGGGCATCTATTGTATGTTCGCTTTCGGAAATTGAAGGGGTCAACGCAGTACTGTTTACGATCGACGGAGAGTCGCTTAAAGACAGTGACGGCAATTCGATCGGACTTATGACAGAAGATGATTTCGTAGAAAACACAGGATCGTCACCGAGCGCCTACCAGACGGTAGAATTAACGCTTTATTTTGCAAATGAAAGCGGAGATAAGCTTGTTCCGCAAAAAGTTTCGGCAAGGTACAGCAGTAATTTGTCGAAAGAGAAAATGATCGTTGAGAAACTGATGCAGGGTCCTGAAAGCGGAGCTTATCCGACGATCAACCCGAATGCAAATCTGTTGGGAGTGACGATCAAAGATGATATTTGTTATGTGAATTTCGATAGTACGTTTCTGAACGGAGAGTATGATATCCTGCCGAAACTTACGATTTATTCAATCGTAAATTCGCTTGTTGAGGGAACAGAGGCGACGCAGGTTCAGATTACGATTAACGGAGAGTCAAAAGCTAAGTATATGGGCACTGTGGATCTTTCACAGCCGCTGAAAGAAAATTTAGAGTTGGTCGCAGCCGATGACAAAAAATGAAAAGACGACCATTATGTATATTTTGCGTACTGTTTCTTACAGTACAGGCGATAAGGGTGCTGTTTTTCGGCGCGGGAGATTACACTTCCGCGCTTGGGCAGATCGTAAACCGAAACAATAAAGGAGAAATCAATCTTATATTGACGGGAACGGCAGATAGGATTGATGAAAAAGAATCTGTAACGGCAGTCCGTGTAAAGGGGAATGCCGTCTCTTTTTATAGTGGCAGGGATCGAAAGATCGCAAGGCAGTCTGTATTCGGAAAAAGCGACGGGCATCGTTCTTCCTATGATTTCAGTCAAGAGCTGCCAAGAAAAATATGGGAAGAGAAAGTGCTTGTTTATCTTGAAAAAGAAGATGCGGCACATATCAAAATCGGAAATAAACTAAAAATAAAAGGAAAGGCGTCTGCATTTGAGACTGCACGTAATCCGGGCAATTTTGATCAGAGAGCTTATTACAAAAGGCAGAAAATAGGCGCATATGTATGGGCGGATGAAGTCGGTATATTATCCGGGCAGACTGAATGCATCAGACAATTCCTGCATGAATTCAGGCAAGGTTGGAAGAAACTCCTTGTAGGGTGTTTGGGCAGTTATTATGGAAACACGATAAGTGCGATCCTTCTCGGAGAAAAAGGAGACCTTGATCCATATATGAAAAAGTTGTATCAGAAAAACGGGATCGGTCATCTGCTGGCCATATCAGGGCTTCATATGTCCTTTATCGGAAGCGGTCTTTATGGATTTCTGAGAAAAGGAGGAGTGGGATTTCCGGTGTCAGGAGCTGTCGGAACGATTGTTTTGCTTTTTTATACAGTAATGACCGGAGCGAGTATTTCAGCTTTAAGAGCGCTTATTATGTTTTCCGTTCGGATGGGCGCTGAAGTGACAGGAAGAGATTATGACCTTCCCACAAGTCTTGCTGTGGCAGCGGCGCTGCTTAGTGCAAAAGATCCTCTCTGTCTGTCAGATGCAGGATTTTTGTTTTCTTTTGGATCACTTTGCGGAATTTGTATGCTGACGCCTTTGTTTGAATGTTTGTTCGGGTGTGGTACGGAGAAAAAGAATATATGGACGCATATGGGGAAAGCGGTGAGCGCAAGTTTGGCAGTGAATCTGTTTTTGCTTGGTCCTATGCTGTACTTTTATTTTGAAATCCCGCCGTACTCGGTTTTTTTAAATTTGTTTGTGATCCCGGCTCTCCCGGTTATTATGGGAACGGGGCTGTCGGGTTCTGTGATGATCCTGCTTGTAAAACCGATCGGTATTATTTTGCTGAAAAGTTCCGGCGTGATACTTTGGGCGTATGATCGATTGTGCTCTGCGGCAGTTATGCTTCCGTTCGGGCGGATAACGGCAGGAAAACCGAGCGTACAATTACTTGTCGCTTATTATGTGATATTGTTCGCGTTATATGGAATGTATCGGCGTTTTCCAAAGAAAATATGGGGGTATATGCTTTTTGTTTCGGCGGCGTTTTTGATTGTTTTATGCGGAGCAAAAACCCGGGATATTGAAGGAATAAAAATAACAGTGCTGGATGTGGGGCAAGGTGATGGCATTGTTCTTTCGGGAAAAGGGAAAAACTATTTGATAGACGGGGGCAGCAGTGATGTAAAACAGGCAGGCGCTCAACGGATCGAACCGTATTTGTTGTCGGAGGGCATCGGATGCCTTGATTATGTATTTGTGACTCACGGAGATGAGGATCATATCAGTGGAATAAGAGAACTTCTGGAAGGGCAGAAGCTGGGAGTTCGTATTGACACGCTTGTGCTTCCTCCCGAAGAATATCATGATGAAAAGTTGGCAGATCTGGCGCGCATAGCGGTAGAAAACGGAACGCGTGTCGTTTCTGTGAAAACAGGAGCAAATATATATGGAAGAGGAGAAAGGCAGACAGAAAAAAACGATTCAAAAGAAGTGATGCGGTTGAGATGTATCGGCCCGCTTACGGACATACCGCAGGGGCTGACAAAACCAAAGGCGGGAAATGAGGCGTCTCTTGTGCTTGAGTTTTCTTATGGGAATTTCGATATGCTTTTTACCGGGGATGTGGAAGGTGCGGGAGAGGAACTTCTTGTTAAAAGCGATGTTTTGAGAAAATATGAAATTTTAAAATGTGCCCATCATGGATCGAAAAACTCGGGTACAGCTGCATTTCTTGAGAAGACAGATCCAAGAGCGGCTATCATCTCGGCAGGAATTGATAATCGGGACGGACATCCGCATGAAGAGACGTTAAATAGGTTGAAAAAGAGAAAAGTGAAAACATATAATACTCAGACAGACGGGGCTGTCACAATAAAGTCTGACGGAATACAGATTAGTATTGAGAGTTTTCTCTTGTCAAAATGATTGTTTTTCCTTTATAATACAAGAGTTATGAAAAGCTTAAATGAAGATTTGAAAACGGGACAATTTAAACAGATTTATCTTCTGTACGGAGAAGAGTCATATTTGAAGCGACAGTATAGGGAACGGCTTGTCAGAGCGATGATTCCGGAAGGCGATACGATGAATTATGCCGTCTATGAAGGAAAGAACATAGATATAAAAGAGGTAATCGATCTGGCGGAGACATTGCCGTTTTTTGCATCGCGCCGTCTTATTGTGTTTGAAGATACAGGCTTTTTTAAAAATGCAGGAACAGATCTGGCAGATTATATTACGGACATCCCGCCTACTACTTATTTTTTATTTATAGAAAAAGAGGTAGATAAGCGAAACAGGCTGTATAAAGCGGTAAAGGCAAAAGGTCATATTGTCGAGTTGACGGTTCAGGATGAAAATACGCTGCGGCGCTGGGTGCTTGGTCTTGTAAAGAAAGAAAAAAAGCAGATGGAAGGCGCAGATGCGGCATATTTTCTGAATAAGGTCGGCACGGATATGGAGAATATCACACAAGAACTGGAAAAACTGTTTTGTTATACGATCGGAAGAGATCGGATTACAAGAGACGATATTGATCAGATCTGTGTCACTCAGATTACGAACCATATATTTGAGATGGTCAATGCGGTTGCAGGAAAAGACCAGAAGAGGGCGTTGGATCTTTATTATGAGCTACTTGCCCTGAAAGAACCGCCGATGCGTATTCTGTTTTTGATGACGAGAGAATACCGCCTTTTATTTCATGTCAAAGGTCTGATGGCGAATGGATACGGGAAGAAGGAAATCGCTTCAAAGGCAGGGATCCATCCGTTTGCTGCGGGAAGGTATATGGATGCGGCGAAACGATATGAACTCGGAGAGCTGAGAACTGTTATGGAAGAAGGGGCGCAGTTAGAGCAAAATGTTAAGACCGGACTTATGACAGATACTTTGGCTGTGGAACTTTTTATTGTGAAGAATTCGGGAAAGCAGTGAAGTTTATCACAAAATCAAATACAGAAATCATATAAAATATGCAAATAATGGAGGAATGAAATTGTCAGTTATAGATCAGAGTAAAATAAGAAATTTTTGTATTATCGCGCATATCGATCACGGAAAATCTACGTTAGCAGACAGGATTATTGAACAGACAGGCCTCTTGACGAGCAGAGAGATGCAGTCTCAGGTGCTTGACAACATGGAGCTTGAAAGAGAACGCGGAATTACGATTAAAGCACAGACGGTTCGTACCGTATATAAGGCAGACGACGGGGAGGAATATATGTTTAACCTGATCGATACGCCGGGACATGTAGACTTTAATTACGAAGTTTCAAGAAGTCTGGCTGCGTGTGACGGAGCGATTTTAGTAGTTGACGCAGCTCAGGGAGTAGAAGCACAGACATTGGCGAATGTATATCTTGCGTTGGATCATGACCTTGATGTGATCCCGGTGATCAATAAGATCGATCTTCCGAGTGCAGATCCGGAGAGGGTGAAAGAAGAAATTGAGGATGTGATCGGTATTGAAGCGGAAGATGCCCCGCTTATTTCAGCTAAGACAGGACAAAATATCCATGACGTATTGGAGCAGATCGTGAAAAAAGTTCCTGCGCCTCAGGGAGATCCAAAGGCTCCGTTAAAAGCGCTGATCTTTGACTCCGTCTATGATTCTTACAAAGGGGTCATTGTATTTTGCAGGATAAAGGAAGGAACGGTGAAGAAAGGAACTCCGATGCTTATGATGGCGACAGGCGCTCAGGCAGATGTTGTGGAAGTCGGAACTTTCGGAGCGGGAAGATTTATACCATGTGAAGAGTTGAGCGCCGGAATGGTCGGATATATTACTGCCAGCCTGAAGAATGTAAAAGAGACGCGGGTGGGCGATACAGTGACTGATGCGTCAAGACCGTGTGACTCGCCTTTGCCGGGATATAAAAAAGTAAATCCGATGGTATACTGCGGACTTTATCCGGCAGACGGAGCAAAGTATCCGGATCTTCGAGACGCTCTTGAAAAATTACAGCTCAACGATGCGGCGCTGCAATTTGAAGCGGAAACATCGGTCGCTCTTGGGTTTGGATTCCGCTGCGGATTTCTCGGACTTCTTCACCTTGAGATTATCCAGGAACGTTTGGAGAGGGAATATAATTTGGATCTCGTAACAACGGCGCCGAGTGTAATTTACAAAATCCATAAAACAAACGGAGAAGTGATCGATCTGACAAATCCGACGAATATGCCGGATCCGGCGGAGATTGATTATATGGAAGAACCTATGGTAAAAGCGGAGATCATGGTTACATCGGAATATATCGGTGCGATCATGGATCTTTGTCAGGAACGCAGAGGCATTTATCAGGGAATGGAATATATCGAGGAAAAACGTGCCGTATTGAATTATCATCTTCCGCTGAATGAAATCATCTATGACTTTTTCGATGCATTGAAGTCAAGATCAAGAGGATATGCGTCATTTGATTATGAGATGATGGGATATCAGAAATCTGAACTTGTGAAGCTTGATATTCTTATTAATAAAGAAGAAGTGGATGCATTGTCGTTTATTGTATTTGCAGGAAGCGCTTATGACCGCGGAAGAAAAATGTGCGCGAAATTAAAAGAAGAAATTCCGAGACAGCTTTTTGAGATTCCGATACAGGCGGCAGTCGGAAGTAAAATCATCGCTCGTGAAACAGTAAAGGCAATGAGAAAAGATGTGTTGGCAAAATGTTATGGTGGAGATATTACAAGAAAAAAGAATTTCACGTAAGAGAAAACTGCTTGAAAAGCAGAAAGAGGGAAAGAAAAGAATGCGTCAGGTCGGCAGCGTAGAGATACCGCAGAAAGCATTTATGAGCGTACTGAAGTTGGATGACGAGTGATTTTTGTTGTCGATGTATAAGTGAAAAAGTGATGTTTAAAACATCTTAAAGAGGTAAAGGAAAATATGAAAAAAGAACTGGAACTGTATGTGCATATTCCTTTTTGCGTAAAGAAATGTGCGTATTGTGATTTCCTTTCGTTTTCTGCAAAGCAAGAGGAGGTTTCTGCTTATGTGGAAGCTCTTGCGGAGGAGATAAAAGGAAAAAAAGAACAGTTTTCGGATTATTGCGTGACAACGATTTTTTTAGGCGGTGGAACTCCTTCTATATTAGAGGGAGTATACACTGCCTCTATTTTTCGTGCTTTGCGGGAAAGTTTCGATATTGCGGAGAATGCGGAAATAACGATGGAAGTAAATCCCGGAACTGTGTCGGAAGAAAAGATAAACATGTGGAAAACATGCGGAGTGAACCGGTTAAGTATCGGTCTTCAATCGGTCGATGACGGAGAACTGAAAATGCTTGGACGTATCCATACATATGATGAATTTCTCACTACATGGAAGATGGTAAGAAAAGCAGGATTTCATAACGTTAATATCGATTTGATCTCGGCGATTCCCGGGCAGACAAAAAAGAGCTGGGAAACAACGCTTCGCAGTTACAGCCGGAACATATTTCCGCATATAGTTTAATTATAGAAGAAGGAACTGTTTTCGGTACGATTTACGGGGAGGATGGGGAGCGGATATGCCAAAAAGAACTGTTGTCCCGCGAGAGTAGTATGCCGGAAGTATCAGATAAAGACGGTAATATAAGAAAAGACAGACAGATACTTCCGCTTCCCGATGAAGATACAGAACGGGCGATTTATGAAATAACAGAGAAGATCCTTCGGGAATACGGGTATGAGAGATATGAGATTTCAAATTATGCAAAACCGGGATATGAGTGCAGGCATAATTTAGGGTATTGGGAGCGAAGAGAATATCTCGGACTGGGACTGGGGGCGTCCTCTCTGATTGCCGAACACCGATTCTGCAATACAGATAAAATGGATGTTTATATAAGACTGAATAAGACTGTAGATCCGGACGGCAAAAAAGAAGAGAGTAAAAAAGCGGTATGGGAAAAAGCAGAAGAAGTAAGTGTACTGTCAGTGCAAGAGCAAATGGAAGAATTCATGTTTCTCGGACTGCGGAAAACAGATGGAGTGTCGGAAAAAAGTTTTTTTGAAACATTCGGGGTGCAAATAGATACGGTTTACGGAGAAACGATCGGAAAACTTGAAAAAGAACGTCTTTTGATAAAAGAAAAAGGGCAGATCCGCCTGACAGAGCGGGGAGTTGATATAAGCAACTATGTAATGAGTGAGTTTTTGTTTTGAAAAAGCGGATGCTGTGATTCTGCCTCTTTCGGATAATAGGAAATTCAGATAGAAGACATCGTTTCGGATGTACAGAAATAAATAAAAAAATAATAAACACTGTTGACAAAAGGAAAATGCAGTGCTATCTTAATATACGAAAGGTGTTAGCACTCGAAAGAAAAGAGTGCTAATAGCGAGAGAGGAGGAAAAGCTGTGGCGGTCGATACGTCGTTAAGTGAAAGAAAACTTACTATATTAAAAGCGATCATACAGAATTACCTTGAGACCGGAGAACCGGTTGGCTCGCGGACACTTTCTAAATATACAGATCTGAATTTAAGTTCCGCGACGATCAGGAACGAGATGGCAGATCTTGAAGATCTCGGTTATATTTTTCAGCCGCATACGTCGGCGGGAAGGATTCCTTCGGATAAAGGATATCGGCTTTATGTTGATATGCTGATGGAAGAAAAAGAACAAGAGATTGCAAAAAGAGAAAGCGCGATGTTGGAGAAAACCGATAAGGTTGAGAAAGTATTACAGCAGGCAGCAAGAGTTTTGGCGACGAATACGAATTATGCGACGATGGTATCGTCTCCGATTAACAATCGGAATACGCTGAAATTTATTCAGCTTTCTCAAGTTGATGCAGAACAGATCGTAGCGGTTATCGTACTTGGCGGTAATGTAATCAAGAATAAGATCATCGAAGTAGGGGAAATGTTAAGTAATGAGAATCTTCTGAAGTTAAATATGCTTCTTAATACTACATTGAACGGACTTCCGATCGATCAGATCACACTTGGATTGATCGCAAGGCTGAAAGAGCAGGCAGGCATTCACAGTGACATCATCAGTGATGTGCTTGATACTGTGGCAGAGACGATGGGACAGGATGAGGACATCCGCATTTATACAAGCGGAACAACCAACTTCTTTAAATATCCGGAGTTAAGTGATTCGGAGAAAGCGAGTGAGCTGATCTCCACATTTGAGGAGAAACAGCAGTTAGCGAGCCTTGTAACTGAAAACCTGTTAGATGATGATAATACAGGGATTCAGGTTTATATAGGAAATGAAAGCCCGATCCAGACCATGAAGGACTGCAGTGTTGTGACAGCAACTTATGAATTGGGCGAAGGCGTTCGTGGAACGATAGGAATTGTCGGACCGA
>ERZ779866.4113-NODE-4113-length-11121-cov-2.985270_pt1 | contig 11121 bp, 5 predicted proteins | sample MGYA00511248_ERZ779866 | MGnify/ENA primary metagenome ERZ779866 (study PRJEB29588, sample SAMEA2155758) | human gut metagenome | biome: human gut; feature: human-associated habitat; material: faeces | place: Denmark | collected 2008/2010 ... | reverse complement strand
TACGCCTATCGCAAAGTCGGAGAAGATTATCTGTTGGACGGTAAGCTGATTTCTTCCAAAATGGTTGTTTCTCTGAACGGTGATTTTTTAGGCAGTGTGGTTCCTGGCGGCGAAGTTTCCGATTTTGACGGCAGCGTCATCGGCCGCATCAAGGCCAACGGCTTTGTCTACAATGAACAAAACGCCATTATCGGCAGCATTGTCAAATCAAGTTATGCCTTTGACAATTTTGGCCGCTATCTGGGGCTGGTTACATATAACGGTGAAGTAATCAGCAAAGACAAACTGGTCGGACGAATTCGCGCCGACGGTAAAATCGTTGATGATAAAAACAGCGAAATCGGATTTGCCATGGATATTGCGGCGACGGTTTCCGATCTGCAGGGGCGCTATCTGGGGCGCATTATGCCGGGCGGAAAAATAGCTAAGGCCCGTGACATTATTGCCGAAGTCGGCCCCCGCGGCGATGTCTTGGATGAAAACGGCAAAATCAGAGGCCGCGTTACGGCCGTCGGTCCCGTATTTGATTACAAAGCGGCGCTGATTGCCCATGCATTGAGCAATACGCAGGTAATTTCCCTGAACGGAAACGGCATCGGCCGGATGATCGGCCGGGAAGCTTATAATCATCAGGGTCGGATGATGGGGCTTGTCGCACAGCCGTCATTGGTCATTAATGCCGATAATTCGGTCGCCGGAATAACCGGTATTAATTCAAGGGTTAAGGACGGCGATGTTTCAAAACGCGTTTCTCCCTTTGGTTATGCTTTTATGCCGGACGGCACTTTCGCCGGTATGTCCATGCCGATAGCCTTGGTGTATAACCAAATCGGCGCCCGGATTGGAAATATCGGCCTAAATGGCCGGGTTATGAATTTCAGTGCCGAGGAATTGGGGCGTTTGACGCAGTCGGGCATTGTCGTGGATGAGCGTAATCTTATTCTGGGCCGGCCGATAGACGCGGCTTTTGCCGTAGACGGCAGCGGTTCTGTTTTGGGCGAATTGGCGGAAAACAACCTGCTGATTGATAAAAACAAGAATATTGTTGCCAAAATCATTCCCGACAATTCGGTGGTAAAAACTTCAGAGGCCGGTTCAACCTCAATGATGCCCCGGGCCGGAACCGCCTTTTCCCGGAATATTGCGGTTGATTTTGACGGAACGTTGAGCGGCTATGTTGATCTTAACGGCAGCGTTAAAAATTTTGACGGAATCGCGGTCGGCCGTGTTTTGGATAATGCTTATGTTTTGGACAATAACGGCATTTTGTCCGGTTATGTGATTGCCAATCGCATCGCCGTTGACAATAAATGTGCGCAAAAGGGCATTGTCACCTCCCGCGGTGAGGTGCGCAATTTCAAGGATATTTACATCGGCCGCGTTTTAACCAACCGTCAGGTTATCGACGAGACCGGCAATTCGGTTGCCTATACGGTAACGCCGGCAGCCGTAATAGATTTCAACGGCAATATTACCGCAACTTTGTCGGGAACCGGAGAAATGATTAATTATGCCGGAGAGATTCTGGGCTGTCTGGATAAAAAAGGCGTTGTAAAAAACAAAAACGGCGCCGTTATTGCCAAACCGGTCGAATATTTTCCCGTTATTGACTTCAAAGGCAATATCATCGGCCGCATCACGCTGGACGGTTCCGTAATCGGTCCGGATAACCGCACCCTGGGAAATATGCAGCCCGATGATAATGTCAATTCCAGAACCGGTGCGCCGCTGGGCACGTTGTTCAAATATGCGGTCGCCTTTGATAACAACAACCGCTATCTGGGACGGGTCGCGGCCGATGGTTCCGTCAGGGGCAGCGGTTCTGAAAATGTCGGCAAGGTTTTGTTTGACGGAACCGTGGTCAGCGGTTCCCGCAAAATCGGTTATGCTTTGTATGACTTTTATGTTTATGACAATGACTTCAATGCCGTCGGAATCATTGGTAAGGACGGTGAAGTCAAAAGTTTTGGCAACCGCAGTCTCGGCCAATTGCAGCGCGGTTTTGTCGTTGCCGCCGATGATACGGTCATCGCGCGCGGCAACCGCGACTTTAACATCCGTGATCATGCCAACATCGTCTTGGGCGAACTGAGCTTAAACGGAGAGGTTCGTTCCTCTTCCGGCGAAATCGTCGGCAAGCTGGGCAGTGCCGGCGCCATTAATGACAAGAGCGGAGCCGTAATTGCGGTGGCTAAACCTCTGCAGTATTACAGCCGGGTCAACGCGGTTGTCAGTACGGAAGGCGAGAGCGGCGATTTGGCGGTTACCGCGGACGGAAAAATTTTGGGTTCGGTCGATGAAAACGGCAATGTGGTTGATAAAGACGGCAATATTGTCGGCATTCAGGATTCCAAAGGCAATATTTTCAAAGAAAGGACCGTTGTTCGGGATGCCGACGGCAACATCATCGGCTATGTTGATGAAAACGGCAATATCGTTGATGCTCAGGGCAAGGTTATCGGCCGTGTTGATGAAAACGGCAACGCTTTGGATATGAACGGTAAGCCGTTGGGCCGCGTTGATAAAATCAGAGAAATGGTTGGCCGTAACGTTAACCCGGACAATGTGGTTGACAAAGACGGCAACATTATCGGCAAGAAACTTGCCGACGGGCGCGTCGTCGACAAAAACGGTAATCCGCTCGGCCGTATCGACGCCAGCGGTTTCCTGCGCGATTCTTCGGGCAATATCGTCGGTTATCAGGCCGACAGCCGCAATGTCGTTAATGAAGACGGTCAGATTATCGGCCGCCTGCAGGACGATAATAATGTTGTTGATGCTTCCGGCAAGGTAATCGCTTCAAAAGACCAGAATGGCAATATTGTTGATGCTCAGGGCAAAGTCATCGGAATTCTGGACGACAACCGCGCCGTTCGCGATGACAACGGCAAAATCATCGGACACGTTAATAACGATAATAAAATTATCGACTTCAAAGGCAAGGAAATCGGTTTTATTGATGCGGCCGGCCGAGCTGTAAACAAATTGGGCAAATTGCTGGGAAAAATGTTTTCTGACGGGCGGGTCTTTGATGAAAACGGCAATCTGGTCGGTTATCTTCAGGCCGACGGATCGGTTGCCGACGCCAACGGCAAAACCATCGGCAAGCTCAATGATGACGGAAGCGTAACCAATGCCAACAACAACGTCATCGGCGGCATCGGCAAGGACTGGTATGAAAAGGTGGATATTTCGCGTCCGCGCCGTCCTGCCGGAGAAATTCCCGATATCGGCGTTCCCGGCGGCTCCAAGGCGGATGTAAACAACAAATACCGCAAGTCGTTGAATATTGCCCTGACGCCGGACGGCAGCTATCTGGGAGACATTATGGACGATGGTTCCGTAATTGATAAAAAAGGCAATGTCATCGGTCAGAAAATGCCCGACGGTTTGATTATGGACGATAACGGAACCCTGATCGGCATTGAGGAAATCAAAAAGCCGTCCGGCGGCGATATTTTTGTGCCGGCCGGAACTTTTGGCCAGGGCGCCGCTTATGGTACCGGCGTGGGTCCCGGCGATAATCTCGGTCCCGGCGGCGGTTATGGTCCCGGCGAAAGATACGACCCGCAGCGCAGTGCCGCTTTGGCGGTTGCTCAGGGCGAACGCCGTCAGAATATGCAGGTCGGCAAGATCAGCTCCAACATTCGTAAGGAAGCTTTTGACGGTATGCAGAAAGACTGGACCGAACAGGGCATTCAAAAAACGCTTTCTTCCTGGCGTGTTGACATGAGCGAGATGATTCTGGCCGATAAACCGATTCCGGCAGTTTTGGCGCGTTCGATAGATTCAAACAACCCGACGCCGGTCACCGCCATTGTCGAGCGCAATGTCTATGCCGAAGAGGGCCGCAATATCCTCATTCCGGCCGGCAGCCGCATTTTGGGCACGCTGGGCGGCTTGTCCCCGACTTCCGAAGCTTCTTCAGAAGCCGCAAAAGTCACTATTTCATGGCAGCGTTTGATTCGTCCTGACGGTTCGATTTTTGTCTTTGACGGTTTGACGGCGGATACTCAGGGGCGGGGCGGTGCTTTGGGTTATATAGACAAGCAGTTGTTCAAGAAATATTCAATGCCGGTTCTGACTTCGGTTCTGACCAACGCGATGGCTTACGTTATGGCCGATGACAGCGAAACGTCTGGTGAGGTTCAGAGTTCCAAGCAGGAAGCCGCCAACGATGCGCGCCAAAACTTCTTAGACCAGATGAATCAATTGTTTGAACAGATTTTGCAGGATAAATCTGATATTCAGGCTATGGCTTATGTCCCGGCCGGTACCCGAATTATCGTTTTCCCGCAGGTAGATCTATGGATTCGCAATGTGGACAACGATGGCGATGAATCGGCCAATATGCAGAGTCCGAATGTCCTGATTGATGATCCGGCCCGTTTGAAAGACGACGGCACCGGCAAAGGAACCGGAACCGGATCCGGCGTATCGACTTCCGGCGCCGCCAGCAATTCGCAGGTAAGTTATGAAACGGACAATTCTGCGGAAGCCGCTCAGGCGACTACACCGCTGATTGCATCCCAGCCGCCGAAGAAAACGACGCCCAAACCGATAGTCGTTCCGCCTCCGCCGCCGTCCTCTCCTTCGGGAAGTTCTTCCCGCGGAGGTTCGACGTCGGGCAGCGGTACAAAATACAACAGCGGTTCGTCATCGTCTTCAACCGCGGCTGATGAATCCGTACCCCAGCTGTTTTAGAGGAGGGATAAATGAGTTTTGCAGTATTAGAGTCGGTTTTAAGACCTCTGTCATACTGGTATAATCAGGAAAATATTGAGGAAGTGGCCATCAACCGCTCCGGTCAGATATGGCTGCGCCTGCGCGGAAAAAGAGCCTATCCCTGGGTTATGTACAAGGACGAAAAACTCAGCAAGGAATATCTGGTCGATTTGCTTTATATTATTGCCAATACCTATGAGCTGCCGTTTGATCCGGTGGCCGGCACGCCGGTAGTCTATGCGACCATCCCCGGAGAACACCGTTTCTCCGCTATTGCCGGCAAAAACGTAATGTACGATCAGGATGACCTGACCGGCGGCGTGGCGCTGACCATTCGTATTCACAGCGACGATGTTGCTTTCGGCCTCGGTGATTACGGTTTGTCGCAGGGCGCCAAACTGCACCAGATTAACGTTTTGAAGCAGATTAAGGATCCTGATGACCCCTATGAAAAGCTTCTGCTCAGCATCAAACGCGGTGACCATATTCTGGTTTCGGGCGCTACCGCGACAGGTAAAACCACTTTTCTGAACAATCTGCTGAAAATTCTGGATATTCACAAACGTATCCTGACCATTGAGGATACGCGCGAGTTGATTGTTCCGCATCCCAACCGTGTCCACATCACTTTGTCCCGTACCGAGCAGACCAACCAGTTGACTTACGGCAAGGTTATCGACTTGGTGGTTCGTTTTACGCCGGATGCCATCATCGGCGGTGAGATTTCAACCAGCAACGCCGGTGCCATTTGGGAGCTGATGGGTTCCGGACACGACAACTGTCTGGCCACCATCCACGCCGAAAGCTCGGAAGCGGCCTACAACGCGTTTGTTGACCGTATTATGCACGCGTCGCCGACCATTGACCGCAATAAAACCATTCAGGAAATGAAAAAGAAACTGCGCGTTGTGCAAATTAACCGTGACGGCAACTTGCGTGCGGTTACGGAAGTTACCTAATCCTAAGCCCTCGAAAGAGGGCTTTTCTGATTGTAAAACGCCTCCGAAGCAGACTTCGGAGGCGTTTGTTTGCACAATATGGGATTATTGCAGCGGCGGAATGTTAAATTGAGCAATTTCGCCGGGCTTGATTTTGGTGTTGGAATAACGCATATTTCCCGTCTCAATCACAAAACGCTGCCGTCCCGTCAATTGTGAAGCCAGATCATAAAAGTCGCTGGCGCTCAGTTCCTGACGCTGGGGATTCATAATGTAAAGAACACAACCCTGTGTTTTTTCTGCCACGCCGCATCTGGCTCGTCCTCTCGGCACCTCGGCGTTAACCACCACGCCCTGCAGGCCGTCGCGGACGATTTTTTGTTCGCTGAACATCAGTTTGGCGGCAATCATACCGATAAGAAACGCACCGACGCCGATAGCAATGGCTATTTTTTTTGCAATCATGTCGGAACCGAACATTCCGGCACTTTGCGGCTGTTCGTTGATCAGGTCTTCTTCTTCAATAAAACGCACCTGCTGCTGTGGTGCGCGCTGCGGCTGACTGTAGCTGCCGCCGTCGTTAAAATAGTCTTCCCGGCTTGATACGGCAGGCAGGTTGGCATCTTCATTAATAAAAGAATCCAGATTAAACGCATCTATTTCCTGCGGGTTCGGATTTTGCGGCTGTCCCTGCGGACGCGGAGATACCGGCATGCCCTGTCCTTGGGGAACAAGGCGCTTGACCGGACGTTTAACCTTTTTCAGCCGCCGGTTCGGCTCGCCGCTCATATTCGGATTTTGCGTGTTAATATCGTTCATTTTCTTTTTCCTTACCAGATGTTATATCTTATTTTGTAAGTGTTTTGACGTTTTCAAGGTTCTGATTATTCTTGGCACCATAAAGACAATCGTTTGCGAATCTTTGCCTTTGGCACCGAAAATTTCATTGGGAATACCGATGATCAGGAAATTTTCTCCCAATTGGCTGCGAATGTTGAACTGTGTTATCTCGCCGTTGGTCGATTCCAAAGTCACGTTAGAAAAGATTTTGTTGTTTTGTTCAATTGAAGCCTTGGCCAAAATGGAAAGGTTGGCGTCAATGCTGTTTCTTTGGCCGCATTTGCCGACGTCAAACCGGGCATACCACAGGTTAGGCACCACAAATTTGCCCTGAGCAACCGGCTCAACTTTGCCCTGCATGCTCAAAAAAGCGTTCAGACTTGCGATGTTCAACTCGTCAGAGGTAGTCAAAACCCGACCGAGGACGCCGGTCTTGGCGGTTTTGATGGTTCCATAGTCAAACGTGCTGAGCAGATTTTGCCATTGAATGTCTTTCTGCGCGCCATACGGATAAACTTTCATGACATAAACGTCAAACGCAATCAGCAGCGGATTTTCCTCAAAATAACCGATCAGACTGAGAATTTTGTTTCTGAGTTCAAAATCCGCATCAAACGTAATGGAATAATCATCCCAGTCCGAAGTTATGTCCGTAATGCCCGAACCTCTGAGCACGTCCAGCAACGCCAGCAAAATAGGCCGCGATTTCGGGACATACAGGCTGAAGTTGGCCTTGCGGCTGATACGCAGGGTTTTGTTGTGCGCGTCGTATGAATAATATATCTCGGCAGCATCGGCAATCATCTGAATGACTTCGGACAACTCGCCGCGCAGGTTCTCGGCAGAAATGCTGGCATAGGGTGCGTCTTTGGCAATCAGCTTAATGCCGGCTTCTTTGGTCAGTTTGCGCAGGGCTTTTTCTGCCGGCATGGTTTCAAACGAAAACCCGGTCACTTCAAAACGCGGCAACATATCATTGCTTCCGTTCTTGACCAAATTAAAGGCCTTGATGTTATACGGAATGGTTGTAATCATCTGCTGCGTCTGCCAGTTTACCGAACAGCGCAGCGGCGTTTCCAGATCAAAGGAACTGGCGCCTTTAGGCGTGCGGATAATGTTCGGATCCTGAGGAATAACAATTTTTGCTTCAATGCCGGATTTTTTAAAGTCAATAACCTGCTGCGGTTTGGCCGGCTCATTCTGGCAGCCGCCGATAAGCAGGCTGCAGACGGCAAAAAGGCAGAATTTTATCAGTCGGTTGGCTCTCATTCTTCTGTCACCTTGTTGGGCACGGCCTGAGCCGCCGGAGCTGCGGCCGGTTTAACTATTTTTACGATCTTTTTGATAATTCTGGTCTGTCCCGGAATCGGTGCCGCCTGCGGCATTGACGGATTTTGAGGTACGGCCTGCGGCTGCGTTTGAGACTGAACCTGCGGCTGTGGCGCCGGTCCGGTCGCGTTGGCTTGCGGCTGAGGACGGGAAGCATTGGTCTGTTGTTGCCTTGCCGCCTGTGTCTGGGCCAGAGAACTGTCCGGATCCGCTTCCAGATTTTGTTTGTTCATGAGCTTTTCAATCACTTCGTCCATGCTCATGCCTGCGCCGACGGTCGGATCTTCCGATTTGTCGACCATGCCGAGCGCTTCTTTCATCTGTTCCAGTTCCTGATTGGTGTCTTGTTTAATCATTTCCGGCGTGGAATTGTTGCGCAGTTCCTGTTTATATTCGCCGAGGTTTTTTTTGAACGCGTTCATTCCGCCCTGAATCTTTTTTTCCACCAGCGGATAAAGCTCCTTGTGAGCCAGAATAAAGTCTCCGGTTTCGCTGATTTCTTCCAAAACGTCGAGAATGTAACCATAAAAAGGATATTCCTCCATGGCAATATTGTTTTGGCGGATGCATCTTGCTGCAATCCGTGAAATCGTCCGGTCCAGATAGTCTTTCAGCAAAATATAATTATCCAGATACCAGAGGGTTTCCTTAGATACCTGACCAGTGTTTCCCGGCGTTTGTTGTTCGTCCATTGTCAGCTCCTTAACCATGCTTCTAATTTAGTGTAGCCGAACCTCTTTGTAAATTATTATTTTACGGTTTTAAATCACTATTTAACTTATAAGGTTCGTTTGACGTTTCGTCATCGGCCAGTTCGGGAATAACAATATCTTCGTCCGTTGTTCTGACGGCGGAGGGCTGCATTTTAGGGCCGGAATTGTCCGAAACGACGTCCTGCTGAAAATACAGGCTTCCGCTTTGCAGTGAATTCAGATTCAAGTCGGCATCATCGCTTGCTCCGGCGCCATAGGGATCGGAGACTTGTTGTGGTGCGGGTTCTTCCTGATAATGAAGGTGGCTGAGGTCAAAATCTTCGGAAAGTGCCGTTTCTTCACTCTCAAAAGAATTTTCTGCATCGGTGGCAAACTGCGGCAGAGTATTTTCGGCAGATGCCTCCGCGGATTGAAGCGAAGCCGTATTCAACGTATCACCGCCGGAAATGTCCGTTGTTCCGGCAGTCTCAACTTCTGAACTTCCGTCATCTTCGGCTTCCTCGTATTCCCACTCCCAGTCACCGTCGTTTTCGTCACCGCTTTGGACTTCAACCGGAGCAGCGGTTGTGTCAGCCGTGTCGTCGTCGACTTCTTCGTATTCCCACTCCCAGTCACCGTCGTTTTCGTCACCGCTTTGGGCTTCAACCGGAGCAGCGGTTGCGTCAGCCGTGTCGTCGTCGACTTCTTCGTATTCCCATTCCCAGTCCTGCTGCTCAGGATTATCTTCAGCTTCGGCTTCTTTGGCGTTTTGTTCCAATGCGATTTTATAATCGGCGTCCAGATCAACGCTTTCATTGTCTTGGTTAAGGCTGTCGCTTGCCGACATCAACGCTTCTACGGCGTCGGGATCTCCCAAATCGGGAATAAACGAAGCATGAGCTATACGGGGCTGTGCATCCGTTTCGGCATTTTCAACGGCCGGCTGTATTTCATCAACCGCAGTTTCCGTCTCGGTATTGACCACGGTCGGATTCGTTTCAAAATCCGTTTCAACGGAAGATGTTGGCTGCTGGACGGCGGCTTCTTCCCATTCGACGTCGGTAACGTCCTGAACCGGAACGGAAACGTTTTCCTCTTCCGTAACATTATCCGCCGGAACGGCCGCATCATCGCCGCCAGCCTGGAATATGGACGTTTGTGACGTTTTTTCTTCAGTATCGTCTTCCGTTTGAAAAAACAGGTCTTCGCCGCCGGCAGCCGTATCGTCATCGTCAAATATAGACATGTCCAGCTTGGGAAAATCATCATTTTCCGCTTCGTCCGCAGATATATCCGTTGCGGCGTCTGCAGTCGGAAGGCTCAAGTCAAACAGTGACGTATCCAGGCCGAAAGAGTTGTCTCCGGCAGAAGAAAACGCGGTGTCTTTGTGATTGTCCGTATTGCCGACAGCTTCCGAACTGTTGTCTCCGGCATAAATCGGCACATATCCCGGCTCGTCCTGTACGTCAGCGGCATTGTTTTTATTTTTGTTTTTTTTCTTCTTCTTTTTTTTCTTTTTCGGTTGAGTTTCGGCATTGCTCAAACCCAGTCCGTCGCTGCTGATGGCATATTCGTTGTCGGCGGTTTCGTCTGCGGCCGGTTCCTCGTCCGTCTCTGCGGCAATGTCGTTTTGAACAGCCGGCATAGTCTCTGCCGACAGGGTTGGCGCTTCAAACGGGGCATCTTCAGGTTCTTTATGTACACGGTTAAAAACATTGCCGAAAACTTTTTTTATATATGAAGGTTCTGCGTTTTTGGGCGTGTCTTCAACCGGCACTTCCTGTTCGACATATTCATAAACCGTATTGTCTGCCGTCGGTGCGGTATAGTGAATAACCGGCTGATTTTGATTTTTTGCCTGCTCTTTCAGAAATTTCATATTTTCTTTCTGAAAGGCGGTCAGGGCATTAATCAGATGTTTGTTTGACAGTTCGCTGCTTTCCCTCAGCGCAACGGATATTATCGCCGAAAGCTCCTTGGTTTGTTCTTTGGCCATTTCGCGAAACAGCTGCGACTGAGCTTTGATAATGTCGCCGATAAACTCCTGCTGGTTGAAGTTGGCCGGCGCATTGTTGATCTGAATATTGTTGGCGTTATTGGCATTGCTGGCGCTGGCCGTAATTGCATTATGCTGCAAAAACATCTTGGCCATTTCCAGTTGGGATTCGGTAATGGCTTTGGTTATTTCCTGCGTATTGTCAATCACCCGCACGCTTTGCCCGTCGACATTAACGGCCGTTGCCGGAGCTGTTGCGCCGCGATTGCCTTTGGCAATTTCATCAACCAGAGCTTTCGGAGCCTGCGTCATACGCCGTCTGGTATAAGTTGACAGCGCCTCCAAATAACGACGGGTCCCCTCGGCATATAAAACGCCCAAAGCCAAAGACGATTTCCCGGAACCGGAAATTCCCGCAATTCCCACAATTTGATTTAGCGGAACATCCACATTGATATTCTTTAAATTATGCACTCGCGCGCCGCGTACTTTTATTGCATTTACGACATTCATCTTATTGCCCGCCAATTTTATCCCGGCTTAAATTTGTCTTCTGTTTTGCCGGAACCACTTTAACACGCCCCTGCCGGACAAACAAGCC
>ERZ779866.4111-NODE-4111-length-11125-cov-2.807588_pt1 | contig 11125 bp, 13 predicted proteins | sample MGYA00511248_ERZ779866 | MGnify/ENA primary metagenome ERZ779866 (study PRJEB29588, sample SAMEA2155758) | human gut metagenome | biome: human gut; feature: human-associated habitat; material: faeces | place: Denmark | collected 2008/2010 ... | reverse complement strand
TCCCCGCAGCGCTACGGGTGCCGGTAGCCGCAGCGATCGTTTTCAGCTGCACCTGGACACTCATCTTCCTGATTTACAAACTACCCAAAGCAAAATATATCGTCGGGTAAACATTATCGGACAACAGGCACATATCGTTTTCCCGACAGAGTCTCTGTCGCCAGACAATTATGCTGTCCACCTAAATACAAGCCAATCCCTGCAACAAACAAAACAACGTAAAAAGGGGACAGGCTGATGCCTGTCCCCTTTTTACACAGTGTCCGCCGGAGCGGATCACCATTAATAGTTGTGCTTCATCGGCTCGAAGTAAGCCTGGGGATGCGCACAGGCCGGGCAGCTCTCGGGAGCGGTCTTGCCCTTGTGTACGTAGCCGCAGTTGCGGCACTGCCACTCGATCTCCTCCTCACGCGAGAATACGTTGCCGGCCTCGACATGGGCCAGCAGCTTGCGGTAACGGATTTCGTGCTGTTCCTCGACGGTAGCGATATTGCGGAACACGGCGGCAATCACCGGGAACCCTTCCTCTTCGGCCACTTTGGCGAACGTCGGGTAAAGTTCGCTCCACTCCTCGTTCTCTCCGGCTGCAGCCTCGATCAGGTTCTCCATCGTCGTGCCGATTTTACCTGCGGGATAACTGGCGGTAATCTCCAACATGCCGCCCTCGAGGAATTTGAAGAAACGTTCTGCATGTTCCTTCTCCTGGTCGGCAGTCTCGGCAAATACGCCTGCGATCTGTTCGAATCCTTCCTTCTTGGCCTTGCTGGCAAAGAAAGTATAGCGGGTGCGCGCCTGCGACTCGCCAGCAAACGATTTCAAAAGGTTCTGTTCGGTTTTGGTTCCCTTTACACTTTTTCCCATTTCTCAAGTTTTTTAGTTGGTTGGACAGCGGTTCGTTCCTTTTCTTCTCTTCCATACAAAGAAAACGGGTTTGCGGCGAATTCGCAAATTATTCCAATAGTTAATTGCGATCCCCCAATAAAAATATCTGATACCCCGCAGACGTTATTATACTGCCTCTTCAGTAGAAAAATACGGCCCCGTGTTTGTAGCATACGGTGAAAAAAGGTATCTTTGACCACATTTGAGACCATTATGAGCGATACGATCAAACACGAATGCGGCATCGCGTTCGTCCGGCTGCTCAAGCCGCTGGATTTCTACCTGAAGAAGTACGGCACTCCGTTTTACGGACTCAATAAGATGCAGATCCTGATGGAGAAGCAGCACAACCGGGGACAGGACGGGGCCGGACTGGCCAACATCAAACTCTTCCCCAAACCGGGCCACGTTTACATCAACCGGATCCGTTCGAACGACGACACCCCGATCAAGGAGATATTCCAACGCATATACGACCGGATCGAACATGCCGTCGCTGCCGACCATCTTATTTTTTCAGAGGTATAGGAAGATGCGCAAAGACAAACTTCATTCTGCATCAAGAGGCTGGATCGTCCCACTTCTTTTTCTGTTGCCGCATCTGTTTTTCTTCTCCTGCTTTATCCTTTTTCCAACGCTGGCAGGCATTTTTGCGGCATTTACCCATTGGCCACTGGCTGGTGTGCCGGAATGGATTGGCTTAGAAAATTTCAAAACGGTCTTCTTGGATCAATCTTCGCAGTATTATTGGCAATTGCGCTGGGGACTTGCCAATACTGTAAAGTTTGTGATCCTTTGCGTACCATTCCGGGTCATTGTTCCCTTGATACTTGCATGGGGAATCAGTACAAAGTGTAAGGGAAACAAATTGTCTCAAGCTCTGTTCTATCTGCCGGCACTTTTGTCCCTGTCCGTAGTAATGGTTTCATGGAATTACATGTTCCACACCACGTATGGAGTGATTAATGCCGTTTTGGGACTGGGAAAGCTCAAATGGGTATCTACTGATCCATACAATTGGATTGCACTGGTCATTATTACAGTTTGGTGGGGATGCGGCGGCAATCTGGTGATTTATCAGTCGGCGCTGGCATCAGTTCCAGCTGAGATGATAGAAGCGGCCCATGTTGATGGGGCCAATGCCTTTCAGACTTTTTTCAGAGTGACGCTTCCCTCTATCAAATTTCCGCTGCAGTATACTATCATTACTAGCATGATTGGTGAATTCCAAATCTGGGGTCAGCCTGCTATGTTCAATAAAGGCGGTATTACATTAGAGGTTGTTAATGGCGTTGCGCATCCTGCAAATAAGATGCTGCTGCAATATATTATGGAAAATGGTTTCGGAAATTTCGGCGTTAATGCTGGCGTTGCATCTGTGATGTCGCTGGTATTGGGAGGAATTATGTTTGCAATCTCGTTACTTCAATTCCGAGCAATGCGAGAAAAAGGAGCGTGAGGCAGGATGCGGCGTTTTCTACGGCATGACCGACAGAAATATATCCTAGGTATTCTGCTGCTCCTGCTGGCAGCGGTTTGGATCTTTCCTGTACTGATATCCACGCTTTCCAGTTTTAAAACCATGAAGGAATTTAAGCAATTTGCTAAGTTACGGAATATTATCCCCTTGGAGTGGACGTTTGAGAATTATGTATGGGTATGGGAAAATGCATCCAATCCCTTGCCGAATATGATAGCCAACTCTATCTTTGTTTCTGTATTACAGGTAGTATTGACATTGATTGTATCTTCCACTTCGGCATATGCTTATGAGCGGTTAAATTTTCCTTTCCGAGAGAAGCTTTTCTGGATTCTTTTCGGACTTGGGATGATCCCAGGTGTTATTGCGTTGGTCCCTCAGTACTTGCTGTATGATGCCATCGGTCTGACGGATAATCTTTGGGGACTGATTACACCTTATGTGGGCAATGTGTTTAATATTTTTTTGATTCGAAATTTTCTGCATGGGATCCCCAAGGATTTAGATGAGGCAGCTCGGATTGATGGTGCCAATGATATAATGATTTATTCTCGCATTCTTTTACCATGCCTCTATCCCGTGTTGATGGTAGTGGCGTTGTTTACTTTTACGGACGCATGGAATGATCTGATGTGGCCTTCCCTTTCTGTCACGACACCGTCTAAGCTGACGATTGCGGCAGGAATCCGGCTGCTCAATGATGCGCACAGTGCTCATCCGGAGCGTGTTCTAGCTGCATGTACGGTATCGGTTGTTCCGACATTGGTTATTTATCTCTTTGCTAGAAAGTATTTTTTGCAGGGACTCTCCCTGGGATCTGCCATTAAAGGATAACAGGAGAAGCCTTTGCCTGTTATCAATGGCGGTGTAAGGAGAGCATAAATGTTTGCTATATTTGGGGGCAGGGGGGGAAATGTGGAAGAATAGCGGAATTCCTATGCCGGGCTAAAAACAAGAATAAAGGAAAATAATTTATTAAAATGGGAGAAAACCAGTATGTCCTCCTGTAGCTTTAACTTTCTTGCTAATATATGAATTTTTTTGATCGAGTGAATGATTGGGCTGCTTAAACTTGAGCACCGAAGAGATGCGGTTAGTCCCTAGTAAAATAAGTTTCGCAAAAATAAAGAGATATGGTAAACAGAACTCTGGAAGAATGAAGTTACAACACAACATTCCGAACGGAGAGTGCAAACCATGTCCGAAAAGATTATACAGCGCTAGTGCGAGGCAGCATAAAGAAAACCCTTAACGAGCTACTGGAAGCCAAGGCAGAAAAACTCACCCTGGCTTCCCGGTACGAGCTCAACGAACAGCGCAAGGTTACTGAAGTGTCCACTTACAACCACAATCTCACCACTACTTCTGAAGTTGTCACGCTCAAGGTTCCCAAGCTCAAGGGAATCGCCTTTGGGACCTCCATCATTGAGCTGTATTGCCGCCGGGAGAGCAGTGTGGAAAAGTACTGTCAAGAGTTGGACCTGTTGACACTACCCCATGAGGTACAGCGTTGGATTTTCCGCAACAGGTAGTGACAACCGTCCATGCTGTTAGGGATCGTAAAGGTATTCGCCATGACTTCATCCTGGGACCTGACGATGAAACAATCGTGCTTGTCCTTTGAGACATCAATCCCAACAGAAACTACCATAACAAATACCTCCGACGGGAAAAAATATGATGCTGCGTGCACAGTGCACCTTACCTTTGTAGGCTTATTCCACACAAACCGTCTGACGGTATTTGACTGATTGATATAATTGTAAAGGGCTGTGGTTGGAACCTCTTCAAGCCCATCTTGTGGTAGGGGGGATGTACCACTCTACAGTATTCCTTACAGTGTAGCACAGTCCTTGGAAAGGGACTCTAAAAACTTCTGCTCTTCTTTAGTACAAGGAGGATGATATGTGCAGCTGACCGATTAACCCATTTATTTGATTTACTGAGAATAGCAACTTGCCAGTCATCCCAGAATAAACGCAGGGGGACATGATTTCGAATTCTGGGATCATGTAATCCGCCAGATACTGGAGTGATTCTGCACGACGCTTTAAGTGTAAGATGCTAGGAGAAAGAAAAATGTGGGATTGGGAACTCCTAAAAAGCGGTTCAAGCAATCATCATTATGAGATTGTTTCCAAATACGGCAACGAGGATTTTCAGTATTCGCATGCAATTTCTTATGGTTCTTCCGAAGACGAGTACTGTCTTCACAGCCATGCAATGTATGAATTGGTCTGTAGCATAAGCGGGGATGTCGTATACCTGATTGAGGGGCACCAATATCATATGGAAAATGGCAGCCTTTTGTTGATTAGCCCTGCTGTTCCTCATAAGCTCTTCATTTGCTCAGATGATCCTTTTGAGAGGCATAGCTTCTATATCAATTTCGCTGGTAGTAATTCAACTTTATCGACCATGATCAATCAGTTCCGTTGCGTGTCGGGGCATGATCGTTTTGGTAGCATCTATTACGAACCCCAGGATGTAGAATCAATATTGAAAGATTTTGAAAGATTGAGCAAGGTCAGCAGCAGTCCCAAAGAAAGTTCACGAAACCTCGTACCCTATTTGGCAGAGGGGTTGCTTGCAAATCTTATTTTTGTACTAGATGGAATTAGTCCATTGCAATTTACTAAAAGCACAACAAAAACAATAGACCAGATAATGCTGTATTTGAATAAAAATTTTACAAAATCGTTGACATTACAAAGTGTGGCAGATTCGTTTCATATTTCAAAGGATTATTGTAACCGACTGTTTAAACAGGCTAGCGGAATGACAATCATGCAGTATGTTATTTACAATCGAGTGCTTTACGCCAAAAAATTATTATCTGAAGGGGTCCTGGCTACAGAAGCAGCATTGATGGCTGGGTTTTCGGAATATAGTAATTTCTATCGTGCATATTGTAAAATTACAGGGAGTAAACCTGGTGAGGACAAACAACTATCTGATAGAAAATAACACTTGCTAGCTAGGAAATCGAAACCTGCGTTTTTCTAGTTGCCACATGGAAAACAATGATTTGTTCAACGTTCTGGAGTAGCATCACCACCTTTTTGACACGCTAAGCAATCTTGCAAAAGCAACGTCTCCACGTTTTGATGCCCTGCGCAGAGCAAAACATCACGAAAACGATTAGGATGCAAAGCCGCTACCGTACAGTTTTTGCACGAGATCTGCTGTCTCCTTGCAGAATGGCATAGCACAGCTTCATATCGTCAGCGCATTGCAAACGATGTTACTTTTCTTTCCTGCATTATTTTTCTTTTAGCATGGCACCGATAAAATCACGATAGGCAGCGCGTACGGGAAGTTCCAGATCTACATACAGTTTATTTCTGACAGCCTGTACGGACTGGCCCGTCACCGGATTTACGCCATTGTGCAGGGCTTCTTTCTTGTAAAGTCCAATGCCCCGCTTCTGCCAGAGTGGAAGATCATTGAAGTTCATCCCACGTTGATACAGAAATTCATTTTTCCATGCAATGGATTTTCCAGCCAGCATGGCAGCGGCTTGCACGGCGTCTATATTTTCCTTGCGAAGCGTCCAGTAGCACCATCCGTTCAAAGCATTTCGGCAAGCATCCTCCTGCCGCCATAAAAAGTAATCTTGTATGGTCTTCTTGTTTGGCAGAGGAATCATTCTACAGTCAAAGGCAGCGGCATGACCGGTGGCCAGGCTGAATGCTGCGGAAGCTTCCCCGGCAAGGATGGAATTGTATTTACGTACTTTCCTGGCAAAAGCGTTTTCCTGAAGAGCGAACAGCAAGGATATTTCGTCGCTCTGGGTAAAGCCATAAATTATTCGAAAGCCACAGTCCATCAATCGTTTCGTGGCTGTTACCATGGCATCTCGAAAGCGGATGTCAAAAGGGGCCTCATACTGGCAGATCTCCTTGGTCAATCTTGTAAAGTTGCGTCCGTCTATGCGCGCAACCATCCATACGCCGGGCATAATGAACTGATCCATGGCGCGTTCAAATACGCGCATCTGCTCATCGAGTTGTTCAAAGTTCATGCTAATCCTCCCAATCTTCCACAATAAAAGATCCGTCAGTTGCCTGGATATAGTACAGCCGGTCAAATCCTTCTGAACGGTTAGGAAGTTCCAACAGCCGGCTAATATGCGCAATCACATGGTTTGGGACCCGGGCCTTGCCTTTTCTGCCGGCGTTGCGGTTGATACAAGCGGAGATACTGCTCTGCATATAGCAGCCAATCACGTAATATCCTGCATTCTTGGCCGCCTGGATATAAGCTGCCCTGTCGGCTCTTGTGGGGTTTGTGTTATCCACCACAAAGCTGTCCATGGCTGCGATACATTCCTGCAGCAGCTTGCGTTCTTTGGCGCGGGTATGTAGGGTATCCAGATTAATCCGCCGGGCAAAAGAAAGCTGCTGCTGTACAAAGGTTGATTTACCGCTTCCCGGAATGCCGATCATAATGACCGCAATGCCTTTGGAGTTATCAGGAAAACGCCCATCCATAGTTCCGCCTCCTTAACGTTCCACTCCTCAGCCCAAGGGCTGATGTACGTTGTCGATAAAAAACCGCCTGTTCCCTTCCGGAACAAGCGGATTCAGTCTTTGCACATTGCTGCATCATCTATTGTTAGGAGCATATCTGTGCAGGAATTCGGCTTGCATCCCGGGTTGGGTATGGCAAAGAGCAGCGCCGCTCGCATCATGATGGTGCAGCGCTGTAAGCAGATGCTTTTTATACATAAGCAGCAAGTTTAGCGTACGCATGGCTGGCGGGCTCCTCTCATACGGAATTTTGAAAATTGTATCATAGCCAAGGGAGGTTGGCAAGCATTGCGCCATGCCAACCATTGTTTATTGATGCTTTGGATAAGCGCCTTTTACAAAATTAGCTTTGATATAGGCATTCATCGCGATGACTTTGCCACGGTCCAAATTCCTTGTATCGAATACGTTCTTCCCAATTAACGTGGGCAATAAGCCGAAGCCTGTGTTTAGCACGGTCAGACAGGCTGCATAGGCGGCATCTCCCAGGCGGATGACCACCTGCCGGTAGTCTTGAACGGTGCCGATTACAAGCGACCAGGGCGCTTCCTCGGTTGCTTCGCCGAACAGTGTTCCGGGACTGACAAACGTGGGGCTCAGGCCATGAACCATCAAATCTGTTTGGCCGACACGGATTTCGCCGCCAAAGCCAAAGGCGCGGTTCATTTCCTCCTCATCCTCGAAAACCGTCAGCTCGAAAGGAAGCGCAGAGACATACACAGTCTGTATGGTGCCTTCCAGGACATCTGCTGCCGTATACCGGTTGACTGTTTCGATTATCCCGTGCTGACCGCCATCGGGAAGTTCTACTTCATAGTACTCATTGGCATCCGAGGAGGCAGGCAACCGTTTTTCAAAGCGCATGGAAACAGGCGTTGGATTGTCCAGCACCAGGTCTGCATCCAGGAGTGCGTTGCAATCCGCACAGGCGTGAATGGTATAAACAAACTTGCCAATGCTTTCGCCGCTCAGCTGATCCACCACGGGGGTGGACCCCAGTGCATACTTTTTATCCGGGGTAGCAAAGGCATCTGTCACGTGATAGACGGCTTGCTGGAGAATCCACGCCACTTCTGAGCAGGTATCCTGGTCTGTCAATGCGCATAAGCGTAAGGGCATTTGGTTCATCTCCTTTTGTGTGTTTTTTTTGAACGCGCATCTGCGCGCTTATGGCCAAAGAACAGCTGCGGGAGCTTGCGAAAACAGTTCAGCTACGGATTCCGTTTGCCCGTCTCCTGCGGATTGCACTAGCGGTCTGTGGAAGTTTGACAAACGGGCTTTTCGTCCACCTGAAAATGATATTTTTCATCCGTGCTGATCTCAATGCGTTCTACCATGCCATTGGCATTGCAGGTCATAAAGGCAATGGATTCATAGCCCTGCCGGTCATTGGCAGCCAGTACGACGCAGCGGCTTCCTGCGGGATGGTTTTGATCGCCTTGCGTAATGGTTGCCATGTATGCACGGTAGTCCCCCTTGCGGTGTGCATGGACAAGGTTCAGACGTTCCACGATGGCCTTGGCTCCTTGAAACGTCTGATCGGAAGTGGCAGTATAGAAAACGGCCTCCTCCGTCAAGATACTGCGCAAGCGCTCGGCCTCCCCGTGAACAAAGGAATACCTCAGCGCCCGGAGGTTATGCTCCAGATCCTTGACCATACCATTTTCGTAGGGACCAATGGCGACATCCCCGGAGATAATGCAGACGCCTGCCACCGTAGCGCCCACATGGATATTTTTGCGAAGATCCTGCGGGACCTGCTCCACCGTATGGTTAAATTCCAATTCCCCGAACAGCGTATCCACAACGCAACGGATAAAAAGGTTTTCCTTGCGTCCATCCAACGCAAAGGTCCCATAGTACAGCCCTTTGACTGTGGCCGCAAACAGCACCTGGCCGTCCTGTTCATAGTTTTTCTCCTCTTCCGGCCGGTCCGGCGCATGGTTGTACAGCAGGCCAGACGGAAAGAAGGAACCGTTGTCCACAATCCACTTGCGGCCGCTTTTATCGTCAGGCTGAGCCGCTTCGTATTCCTCCTGGCTGGCATAATAACTGATTTCGATGGGCAATGCGACTACCTGCATTTCCACTGGATCGCCGTCAAATGGGCCCGGAAGCACATCCGGGTTGATGACCTCAACGGGCACGATTCCGCCTTCATCTTTCCCCCGATCGAAGATCATGAGGCGGCGCATGGGCTCCGTATTGCTTTCCTGCAGCACGAGATCCGTGCTGGCCAGTTTCCAAACGCACCTTCCGCCGCAGTGTGTATCGATGCCGATGACTTCCAGAACGCCGTTCTCCTGTAACTGGGTTCTGAGCCAGAATTCTACTGCGCCCATGGGCATGTATAGGTAGGGAGCGGCGCAATACCCAGGAACAACCTTTGCGTGCTTCACCAGATAGGCGATGAAATTTGTCATGGTTTCATCGCTTTCCCAAAGAAAATCCAGGCCATAGTTTTCCAGCATGTTGGACATAGGTATCACCTCGGTTCAAAGGGCGTAGTGGTAGCTCTTCATTGCTTGTTTGGTAAACGACATGTATAGCGGCTTTGCGCCATGGGGCGTCTTTGCCTGTTTTGGCGCCTGATCGTCGTCATCGTCCTCGTTATCTGTATCGAGGCGGATGCCCTCCGCTGGAATGATGACCGCCTGCTTCCTGGCGTCATACATGACCATTTGTTTATCAAAATAAACGCCAATGGTATGCTTGCCATCCTCGCTGCGCAACCGGATAAACGTCATAGCGCCGTTATGGTTGAATAAATTGGTACTAAACCAAAGGTGATAGAACTTCTTTCCATTGTCCATGTAAAGACACACATTGTATTCTTCCTCTTCCGTGGTCATGATGTTGAGATCCGCTACGGCATTGGCAAAGCTGCTTCCCTGGTTCAGCTCAAAGGCAATGGCCCTGAGACAGTCATAGTTCAGGCTGACTGTGCGGGAGAATTCCACAACCTTTTCGATTTCGGCATCATACCCGGGCATCAGCTGGTCATGCAGGTATTCCCGTATATCCTCAGGTTCGGGATAATTGAAGCGGAAGTGATAGTGGAAGCGTCCAGGACGGTTCACAATATAGCTGTTCAGGCTATATAGTTTATTACAGGTAACCAGGAACAGCTTCTTTCCCCCGGCGGTTCCGTCAAACAGGCTCAAAAGCGCCGCCTGATCGTCCTGATCATCATTGGATTGAAAAGTTTTATCAAATTCGTCAAAAAGGATTACACATGCCTGCTCAATGGATGCAATGAATCTGGCGACGCCGGGAACGCACCCATCGATCAGAATGACAGGATATCCCATTTGCATGGCCTTTTCGCATACGCATTTGGCAAACATGGATTTACCGATTCCTTTGTCTCCGCTAAGGATCACGCCAAGGCTTCGTTCAAAGCGCTCAAACGAAGTTAGCACTTTGTCAACTTTCTGCTGTTGAACGCCATATACTTTTTCCGTCACGGGGATATTGCTCCGCCGCAGAAGATAGCATCCCTCCTGCTGACTGTATCCCAGCTCAAACGTAACGGCAGGCAGCTGGTCGTACGTCCTGATACTGTCATCGAAGAGGCTAAACTTGCTGCCGGTCTGGATTGCTTTCATACTTTGTCACCTTCTTGCTACTTTTGCCGTGAGCAATGTTCTTAGAAAATGATGCGGATACAACGTTTGGATGCAGCCGCCGCCTGGCGCGTTGCCTGTAAGCGGCTTCCCTGGTCACTCCGCGGCCTTGAAATTGTACACGGGCTTGATGTTTTCCAGGATTTCCGCCGTCGGGCCGATTTGACTGATAATCTCCGCCATGTCCTTGTATGCCATGGGTGCCTCATCCAAGGTGTCGCGGGAGACGCAAGTAGTATAAATTCCTTTCATGGCGTCCCGATACGCGTCCATGGACAGCCGCCCAAAGGCGGAGGTTCTGCTCATCAGCCGCCCTGCTCCATGGGGGGCGGAACAGTTCCAGTCCGGATTGCCTTTGCCGACGCAGACAAGGCTGCCATCTCGCATATTGATGGGGATCAACAGTTTTTCTCCCTTTTGTGCGGACACAGCACCCTTGCGCAGGAGCATGTGGTCCGTATCAATATAATTATGGATGGTGGTGAAGCGCTCCGTTTCTGTCCAGCCCATGCCTTTCACTAGAATGTCTACCATGGCCTGGCGGTTCATGGTGGCAAAATGCTGCACAATCTTCATATCGTGCAGATAATCCGCCAACAGGGCGC
>ERZ779866.4110-NODE-4110-length-11125-cov-3.077507_pt1 | contig 11125 bp, 7 predicted proteins | sample MGYA00511248_ERZ779866 | MGnify/ENA primary metagenome ERZ779866 (study PRJEB29588, sample SAMEA2155758) | human gut metagenome | biome: human gut; feature: human-associated habitat; material: faeces | place: Denmark | collected 2008/2010 ... | reverse complement strand
CTTCAAGTTCGCATTTTCCGTCCACCCAATATTCGTCCTCTGCAATTTTCCCGTACAAAATTTCTTCCTCGTCGTGTTCGTCCCAGATTTCCCCGACCAGTTCTTCAAGGATATCTTCGAGCGTGACGATTCCGACCAGCCCGCCGTATTCGTCGGAAACCGCGGCCATATGGATCTTTTGCTTTTGAAGTTGCTTCAATAAGGTGGAAATATGCGTATATTCGGAAGTAAAGACGATATTTTGTATAGCGGAAGCAATATCTTTTTCCCCGTTCAAATAAGCGTTATAGAAATCCCTCTCATGAATAAGTCCTACGATATTATCGATTTTATCTTTGTAAACGGGCAGACGAGAATAAGTATTTTCGCGGAAAGTACGCATAATCTCGTCCATGGGGCTGTCATATTTGACCGCCACCACATCCACGCGGGGAACGAGGATATCCTCGACCTTCAAATCGTCAAATTCCAGCGCAGAGCGCACCAATTCGGATTCATCCTCTTTCAGGGTACCGTCCTCCTCGGCCTCTTTGACGAGAGAAATCAGTTCTGCATCCGTCACCGTGTCGTCCGATTTCAGCTTAAAAATTTTCGACAGAAGTTTCTTATAGCCGCCGAAGATAAAGCTGATAGGCGTTAAAATCCAATAAAAAAGCTGCATCAACGGATAGAAGAAAAAGCAAAATTTTTCGGGGTAGATGCTCGCGAGATATTTCGGAGTAATTTCGCCGAAAATGAGGACAGCCACGGTCATGACGACGGTCGAAACGGTCGTCGAGTCGAGCGAAGAATCGATAAGCAGCTTTCCGAAGACCACCGTACCAATCGCGGAAGCGGTAAGGTTGACAATGTTATTGCCGATGAGAATCGCCGTGACCAATTTATCGTATTTTTCCTCGGCAAAAGTATAGACAGCCTTTGCATGCTTTTTTCCGAGCGCAACCATATTTTTCAGGCGCAGCTTATTGGCGCAGGAAAAAGCCGTCTCCGTTCCCGAAAAGAACCCTGACAATAAAACGAGTATGACGATTACAATAGATAGAGGGACGATGTCCATAAATCCTCCGTATAAAATTTTGAGGGAATTTTATCCCTGTATTTATAATATTACTACATTTGCGAAAATTTGTCAATAGACAAATATAAGAAATTAACTTTTCCCCCGAAAATAATCGATTTTCACTTTTTTTGCGCCTATCGCTCTCTCTTTTTCCCCTTATGTCTGTAACCGATTTTCCACACAGCTGTATCCTTTAACCCTTTTCCGTAAGGGACCTTTGCTCTTTATGTTGCGTCTGTTCTCCGTTTCGTTTATTTCCTATATCGTACTTGTTTTCCGTCAAAATCTCTTTCGTCCAACTTCTCATACTTTGTTTGGCTCGAACCTTTTCTTACATTCTCTTCCGTATCGACTTGCCGCGGATATGAAAAATCCCCCGCGCACGGCGGGAGAAATAATTCATGGCACATAAACTCTGTAAAATAAAACGAGAAAAACGATTGCGACGGCACAGAAAATTAAACCGACAAACAAAAGACAGGAATACCCGTGAAGTTTTCCCTTGGCACGTTTCCGTTCTCTGTATTCGGCATAAGACTCGTCATTCTTGGGAACAAAGGGAATCAGCATACGAAAAAATCTTCCGAGCGCAAATCCGATACCGTCGAAGGCTCCGCCTCCGCTGGCAAACAGCAAGCCCGTCAATAACATAAAAATCATTCCGGGAACGGTAAAAGCGTCGCAGAGACTTCTGTATTTTTCCGATTGTTCCGTCATGGAAAAGTAGCCCTCGATCCCCAAGACGCCGAGCGTCATCAGTCCCCCGATGACGCCGACGACCAGGTATTTGATTATCGAATTTCTCACGTTTTTATTCAAGGCCTTTTCCTCAAAGTTGCAGCTGTTTTTTATACTTCTCTTCTTCCTCGTCGTTGCAATATACGAAATGCCCGGGAGCGACCTCGCGCATAGAAGGCTTATTTACGGAATAATCGTGCTCCGCGAGAGGATTATAGGTAATTCTCACGCGCTGTTTTTCGTAATGCGGGTCGGGCAGCGGAATTGCCGACAACAGGGATCGGGTGTAAGGATGGAGAGGATGCGCAAATAATTCATCGGACGACGCAAGCTCTACCATCTTTCCGAAATACATAACTCCGATACGATCGGAGAAATATTTGACGACGGAAAGATCGTGCGCGATAAATAAAATCGTAAGTCCGAGCTTTTCTCTCAACTCATTGAGCAAATTAATTACCTGTGCCTGAATGGACACGTCCAAAGCAGAGATAGGCTCGTCGGCAATTATCATTTCGGGGCGCATGATGACGGAACGAGCGATTCCGATACGCTGGCGCTGTCCGCCGGAGAATTCGTGGGGATACCGACCTGCATGCTCGCGAACCAATCCTACGAGTTCGAGAATTTCATATACCTTTTCGTCGATATACTTTTTGTCTTTGATCCCGTTGATGACCAGGCCTTCCGAGATAATTTCCCGAACGGTCATTCGCGGATTGAGCGATGCGATGGGGTCTTGGAAAATCATTTGTATCTGTGTAATCAGCTTGGTATGTTTTGCGATATGCCTCGCCCTTTTGTACTCTTTTTTCACGGCCGCGAGCTTTTCGGCGTCATTTTTTGCTTCTTCCAGTTTGGGAGCGAATTCTTCGTCGACTTTTTTTACCTGTAACTCAGCGTATTGTTTATCGGAAGTGTTGTGATCGATTTTTGCCTGTCGGATTTCCCGAAGATTATCCGCGATTATTTTATCGAGCGCCGCCTGTTTTTCGGCGATCTTTTTTTCGTTTTCCTCGGTCTTGGAGGCATCGGCAGCACTTTCCGCGCGAAGCTGTTTTATTTCTGTACGAGTTTCTCTTTTTGCCTTTGCAATCGCAGTTTTATAGGAGCGGATTCCCGCGCCGATTCTCGTTCCCTTAAAATAGATATTTCCGGAAGTAATATCATAAAGCCGGATAATCGAACGTCCCGTCGTAGTTTTTCCGCAGCCGGATTCTCCCACGAGGCCGAACACTTCCCCTTTTTTAATGTCGAAGCTGACGTCGTCCACCGCTTTCAGCTCTTTTTTGCCCATTTTGAAGTACTGACAGAGATGTTCAACTTTGAGTAAAACTTCGTTATTGTTCTCCATGCTCGGCACCTCCTAATTTTTTCATTCGCTGAATACGGTCGGTAATTGCCTTCGGAACGGGTACTTTGGGCGCATCGGGATGAAGCAACCATGTAGCGGCCCAATGCGTAGGCGAGACCTCAAATTTTGGCGGTTCCATTTCAAAATCGATTTTGAGGGCATACTTATTGCGCTCCGCAAAAGCGTCTCCTACGGGCGGATAAATCATATTCGGCGGAGTTCCAGGAATCGCGTCGAGTTTCTCGTCGGTATCGAGATCGGGCATAGACGACAGCAGAGCCCATGTATAAGGGTGCCTCGAATCGTAAAAAATGTCATCCGCAGTGCCGTATTCGACGATTTTCCCCGCATACATGACGGCAATTTTATCCGCCATGTTCGCCACGACGCCCAAATCGTGCGTAATGAAAATGACGGACAATTTTCTCTCTTCCTTCAATTTGTTAATGAGTTCCAAAATCTGCGATTGAATCGTAACGTCGAGCGCCGTCGTCGGCTCGTCGCAGATAAGGATATCGGGATTGGCAGCCAAGGCGATCGCGATGACGATACGTTGGCGCATGCCACCCGAAAACTCAAAGGGATATTGGTTATAGCGGATTCTCGGTTCGGGAATTCCCACCTCCTCCATGAGCTTGACAGCCTTTTCGCGCGCAATGCGTTTAGTGACGCGGTAGACTACCTGCGACGCCTTTTCTTTGAGAAAATCGATGAGTTCGACGGCGAGCGCCTGATAATCCGCAGACGAAGCGGCCTGTATATCCGAAACGTATTTTTGCGTCAGACGGTCGACGATAGAAAGAATATTTGCGATTTGTTCATCGAGATCGACGACGACTTTCGGCACAACCTTCCAATCGACCTTTTTTCCTTTGGCGATCAGCGCATCGCGCTTTTTTGTCTGTCTGTCGAAACGCGCTTCCTCTTTTGGATTGTTCTTTTTATAATAGAAATAACGTTCCACCGCATGAGTGAGACTCTGACGGAAGGTGTAGGCGTTGCTGTCCTTGATTACGGCGAGTCTGTCTATCGAATCCTCTACGAGCAAAGAGAACCCCCCACAACGTCGCTCTGCGTCCGCCTTTTCAAAATTTCCCGCACGGAAGAAATTCTTAAAATCTTCCGCATTTTCCACGACCTTTTTCTTCATTTCCAAAGATTTTTCAAACGAATACCGCACTCCTTTCACCTCGAAGTCGATAAATTCCTTCATGAAATTTTCGTCGAGATATTTGAGGGCGTCCTCGTTGATTTCTTCGATACTTTTTTCCGAAAGGCCGAGCTCTGCATTCGGATTTTTATACAGATAAAATCCGATACGGAAGAAATTAGGACGGGTTTCGGCAAGGAGCTTTTCTAGCGTCTGTTTTAACGAATGAAGAGATTCGACGACCGATTCGGGGACGTCGATTTCCGCCTCGGTCCCTTTTATTTTGTTTTTCAGCCCCTTGAACAAATCTCCCGTCGCGCGGAGCGACTCTCTCTCCCGTACGAGCGTAGAAGCGTGTTCTTCAAGCAAAGAATCGTATTTTGCCGTAAGGAAGGGATCTTTTACGGCTTTGAGTTTTTTGCTCATGCCTCCGAGGATAAACCGTGCGTCCAGCTTTTGTTTCTTTTCCGCACGGAAGAGGAAATCCTCTATTTCGGCGATCAGCTCCTCGGCGGCCGTCCGCGCGACGTTATAGCGATTTTCGAGAGTAATCGCCTCGATGTTGAATTTATCGAACGTCTCGGTCATCGCCTTAATTTTCTCAGTAGCGCTTTCGTCCGCGACGGCGGCCTCAATATTTTTCCGAAGAGTCGAAAGCATGGTATTGAATTCTCTTCGACTGGCGCGGCGATTGGCCTTATTTTTCAAAAGCATCGCTTCGGTAATTTGTTTTCCGATTTTTACAATAGGGTCGAGGCTGGAAAGCGGGTCCTGGAAAATCATAGCGATTTTATCGCCGCGAAGCTTGTGCATTTCCTCTTCGGGCACTTTCAAAAGGTCCTTCCCGTCATAGAGAATTTCCCCGCCCTCAACAATAGCGTTCCCCGCAAGAATCCCCATGATCGCGCGGCTGGTAACGGATTTTCCGGAGCCGGATTCTCCTACGATCGCAAGGGTTTCACCCTTATAAAGATCGAACGAAATATCTCTCACGGCCTGAACTCTTCCGTTTACGGTACGGAAAGAGATAACGAGATCTTTAACCTCCAATTTCTTTTCCATAATCTTAGTCCTCCACGCCGCGAAGCGAAGGGTTGAATGCGTCGCGCAGTCCGTTTCCGAACAAGTTGAAGCAAATCATCAAAAGGGAAATAAAAAGAGCGGGAAACAGAATAATGTGAGGGTAGGTGGTCAAATAATTTTTTCCTGCGGCGAGCATCGTGCCGACAGAGGTCGTACCGCTGCCTTCCAAATTGACGATTCCGAGATAAGTGAGAGAAGACTCGCTGAAAATAACGCTGGGAATGACAAGGACGAAAGAAGTGATAATGGTTCCTAAAGCATTAGGGAAAATGTGCTTCCAAATAATACGCCTGTCCTTTGCCCCTAAAGTTCTCGCCGCGAGGACGTATTCTTGATTTTTATAGCGGTAAAATTGCATACGTGTCGTAGCAGCCATACCGATCCATCCCGTAGAAACGAACGCAAATAGCAATGCCGGAACGATGCCCACTTTTCCCGCCAAATGCAATTGGAATAGCGTAGTGACAACAATAAAAGGCACCCCGTTCAAAATATCGGCGACACGTTCCATGATAAGGTCGGTCGCTCCCCCATAGTAGCCCTCGATCGCCCCGTAAACGGCGCCGATGACAAAATTAATGGCGGCAATGCAAAGGGAAAAGATAAAAGAAAATCTTGCGCCTTGTGCGAGACGGAAGAAAATATCTCGTCCCAAAGCGTCTGTTCCGAAAGCAAAAGCGGGTTCAAAGCCGAATTTATAGAAAAAATAATTATAATTGCAAATACGAACCTTATAGGAAATATTTTCAATATCTCCGCCGATGGTAGCATAACGGTAAGAGCCGTCGTCCCCTTCGATTCGGAGAGAGTCGTAGCCCCCGTCATTTCCGCTGGTACGATAAATCGGCTGGAAATTGCCGTCCTTATCCAAAACGGGAGCCGTCCCTTTTACTTCATACCAATAATTTGCATTATTTTTTGTAGCGGCACTCAATTTATTGGTATCGACGGCAGGATAAATTACTTGGATATTGTTTTCGTTCTGCCATGCCTGAATGTCTTTATATTCCTCCTCCGTAAGAGTCATATATACCATACCCAATCCGTAATAGCTGTCATATTTGACTTTATATTGAGTAGAAAAGCTCTGATGCTGCTGAACCTGATAAACGCTCTTCACTTTTTTGACGGGATCGAGTCCCGTTTCCACACCGATAGCACGGTTTATAAGATAGGTAGCCTCACTCATTTCACGGGTTTCACAGCCATCCCACCCCGCCCATTCAAAGGCCTTCGCCTTGGGCAGAAGTCTGATATATTGTAAATAGGCACTGTCTTGTGGATTAGAGGTATAGCTATTGGAACAAACCAACGGTACAAAAATAGCATACAAAACGAGAATCAGTACGATAACAGCGCCGAAAATAGAGGCCTTATTCCGACAAAAGCGATTGAACGCATCGTGGAGATAACCCACCTGCTTGGTTTCAAACTTTTTATCGTGAAGATGTTCTTCCTTGTTTGCAAACTGAAATTTATCCTTGGGGATATTCAAATTTTCCATATTATCTTTCTCCCATTCTGATTCTCGGATCGATGATTCCATAGCTGATATCCACTAAAATTCCCGCGAGGAGCCCTATGAATGTATAAAACATAGAAAGCAGCATGAAAAGGTTGTATTCGGGAACGGAGGAAGTAATCGAACTGACATATAATTGTCCCACGCCGGGAATAGCAAAAATCTGTTCGATAATCAAAGAGCCTCCGAGGATAGAAATAATCTGGCCGATAATCATCGGAAAGATCGGAACCATCGCGTTTTTCAAAGCATGTCGGGAAATCGCCTGTCTGCGTGTCAATCCCTTTGATCTGGCGAGCAGCATATAATCTCCGGTCAAGACCTCCGTCAACTCTGCTCTCGTATAGCGGGTAAGTCCCGCAAGGACGCTGAATGAGAGGGATAATACCGCCGGAACGGCCGAAACGAACATCGCCCAGCTCCACCAATCCGTTCCCGCTTTTAAGGTCAAATCGAACCATTGCAATTTGAAACAAAGAATATATTGTACGAGAAAGGCGTAGACATACGAAGGTACGGAAATAAAGAGCATGACTCCCGTAGAAATAACGGTATCCTGCCATTTATTTTTTTTCAGAGCCGCATAAATTCCCAAAATCAATCCGAGGGGAATACTGAAAATCAAGGAATAGGTATTGACCATGATTGTAGCGGGGAGTTTAGAGACAAAAATATCCCATACATCTTGTCCGAAGTACAATTTTTCGCTGATTCCCCAATCACCGTGAATGAGAGAGCGATTGAGGAAAATGAAATATTGTATAATGATGGGCTTATCGTAGCCCAATGCTTTGCGGCGAGCCAGAATGAGTTCCGCATCTTTGCCGAACTGGGTAGCCGGAGTGAGCGGCAAAAGTTTCACGAGTACAAAACAGATGGTCATGATGATAAAGAAAGTAAATAACATCAAAGCCAATCTTTTAAGGATATATTTAAGCATGCTGCCTCCCTTTTCCGCCAAACGGAAAAATTCCGGTCCCCGAATATCTTGCATTTACAAACGCAGGAATGGGGCATTTGACGAATGCCCCATTAATCCCCGTTCATAAATACTTCTTACCCAAGGACATTACGTCTGAGGTAAAAACAATTCAATTTACTTGTAGTTTAACGAACCGCCCTGAGAAGAGACATAGTTCGTCCACTCTTCATCGGTATAGTTATAGGTGTAATATTTCAATCCGCCGAAGCCCATACCGAAGACATATTCTTCCGTGGCATAGTTGACTTTATAGCTCTTAAGATTTGCCTGAGACTGATCCAAAATAGGAATCATATCATAAGTTTGAAGAACCGCATTTTCAAGAGCAGCGAGGATAGGAAGTCTTTCACTGGTAGGATGTGTTGTACCGAATTCCATCGTCACCTTCTCATTGCTGTCCTTGACAGTAAAGGCAGTTTCGGCGCCGTTCAAAGCGTTCGACCAATCGAGAACGGAACCGGTATACGTTTTTCCGTCGATTTCAATATCGATCATGGTAGCCGCCGTATTCCAGCTCGGATCATATTGATATCCGGGAGTAGTATACGCCGTAATCAGATTATACGGATCGAGAGCGGAACCAGACCAACCTACGCCGAACAACAGGTCGATTTGATTGTTTTGAAGCGCTGTCGCGAAATCGTTTCCGATCGTATTATCGCTCGTAAAGGTCAGTTTGCCTTCCAAGTTTGTTCCCTTCACTGCTTCCGTATAGTTATTTACGAGGAAATTATAACCGTTTGTATAAAATTCTGTATTTGCGGGAAGCCCGATACAGATTTCCACTTTATCGGTCGAACTCATATAGCCCAATTCGATGGCTTTATTATATGCCGTATCGAATAAACCCTTAGCCTTATCAAGGTTATATCCGGTAATCGCTTCAATAGCGTCGTCTACCGTCTCATAGAGATTTCCTTCGCCGATAGAATCCTGCAATCCCCAGAAATTGACGAGAACATCTTTGGCTTCGTCCGTAGTTCTGTACGTCATACCCGTTTCGGGATCCGCCACGATCAGGTTGGAGAATACACCGAACGCGGGATTATTTGTAGGAGCTACCGCCAAAGCAAACTTCTCTCTGTTGAGCGCGAAAGAGAGCGCCTGACGGAATTCCAAGATTGACAAAATTTGTTTATCGGTTCCCGCCTTCTCTTTCTGCCCCAAAACTTCTACATCGTGAGGGTTCAAAGCCATAAAGAAAGTAGATTCTCCCGTAGCATAATATGTGCTGCTGCTGGACTGATAATCTTCCATATCGTTAGCCTGTAAACCGTAAGAATCCAATTCTCCCCTCAGGAACATTTGAAGCTGTACGGTAGGATCGGCTTTTGTGCAGGTGATATTCGTCGTCCAATAGAGATCCTCGTTTTCGGGATCGTTATAGCCATAGAAATATTTATTCTTTTCCAAGGCATAGGCTTTATCTTGCTGGAAAGAGGTCAGCATATAGGGCCCATAAGAAGCGGTCGTATCGTCGGAAGTGCCGTAGTTATTAGACCATACGCCGTTACTGTTTTTCATACAGCTGTCGTAGAGATCGGTCTTGACGAGCCAAGAGGAGGTAAGGGCATATTTGAGATAGAAACCGCTCAAAGGCTTATCGAGAATGAGTACGAGTTCATAATCCGAAACGGCTTTAATCCCGATCTCTTCCTCTTCGATTTCCGGCCATGTATAATGGATAACGAAGAAATCGAGTTCTTCATTCGGCTGACTTTTCCACCAACCGATAATCGAATCCCATGTTGCCTTTAAGGTAGAATCGGCCTTGATTTCCGCCAAAGTTTTTCCTTCCAAAGCCAAAATTTGTTCCTTGGTGACATTCAATCCGTTCTTGATCATTGCCTCGGCCACTTTCTCGGCCGTTGTATCCGTCTTTACTCCCAATAAGCTTCTGATGCTGCTTGTCGCGCCGTTATATTTCTCTTCATTTTCCGCGGAGCTTCCGATACTGAATACGAGTTCACTATCTAAACTTTCCGTATAAGTTTCAAGGGGAAGGTCGGCGGCATACCAACCCGTATCGCCGTTGTAGAGATAATCTTTTGCATTGTGGATTACCAAGCTGTTGGCATATACGGTGTCTGCACGATAGTTTTTCAATCTGGGATCGAGAAGGCGATAAAGGCTTTCCACAAAGTCCTCTGCCTTAATAGAGGTCCCGTCATTCCATTTAATATCGTCACGAATAGTAATTTTCCAAGCCCGACTTTCATCGTCCGCGGAAATTTCCCAATCCTCGGTAGCATACTGAGAGGTAACGTCCACGGGGTCACCTGTAGCGAGTTCATCCACCATTTTATATCCGTCCATCGCGTCGTTATAATCGAACGAATAGAAGCCCGTCATCATATAGTCGAGGAGTTCGCCGTCCGTAGTTTGATAGACATGGGGATTCCAGTTCGTAGGGAACACGGAAGAAGCCGTTCTGTACGTATAAGTTCCGTTCGGGTCTCTTTCCGGGGGAGCGCTGCTCCCGCCGCCGGAAGAATTGTTTCCGCCGCCTCCACAAGCCGTGAACCCGAACGCCATCATCAGACCCATAACCGTTGCAACGGCCGCGCCGAATTTTTTGTTCATAATCTACCTCCAAATAAATTTTAATCGTTCCATATTAAAATTTTCATGGATTCTCTGCGGGCTTTTCCGCCCAAGCAAAAAAGAAACTACAAAAATTTTTTTCAAATCCGTAAACGAACCATTTCCAGTTTGGGCATTTTCGCAAATCAACATACGTATGATTTTGAAAATCCCTTCCCGTCGCGCGATAACCGCCTTTTTAATACTCGTTTCCGTCGTACACTCTTTTATGCAATTTCGCATATCCCGTCACGCTCGACCGCATGCTCCGTTGAGTACCGCCGCGATTTTGTAGCGCTTCCCGTTACGAAGGTTCGTTCGTTTTCAGCCTCCCTTTTACTTTTCAAAATTGTTCCCGCGCGTTCTGCTTAATAAATTTGTTTGGCGTAATAAAATTACGCCAAACAGCCACGTGGCTGTTTCCGAATTATGTAGATATTAAAAAAAATCGTTGTTACGAAACCGAACAACCAAAAGTTAAGAAGTCTGAAATTATCTATGATTATATCAGCGCCTTTATCTTTTGTCAAACGTTTCGTATAAGTTATACAATAAAAAATATAAATCGATTCTATCAATTTTTTCGATTTTTGTTTTTTCGTGGTTTCGGTAGATATTTTTTCTTCTCTTTTTCGCCAAATTTCCTTTATTTT
>ERZ779866.4109-NODE-4109-length-11128-cov-2.736476_pt1 | contig 11128 bp, 8 predicted proteins | sample MGYA00511248_ERZ779866 | MGnify/ENA primary metagenome ERZ779866 (study PRJEB29588, sample SAMEA2155758) | human gut metagenome | biome: human gut; feature: human-associated habitat; material: faeces | place: Denmark | collected 2008/2010 ... | reverse complement strand
GGGGAGGCAAAACGTCGTACGCCCCGGCCTTGCAGCCGATTCCGCTTTACGGCCGCGCGCACCCTTTCCGCATTTTCACGCAGGCCGTCCCTCACCGGGACGAAGAATCCGAAATGTCGAGTCGGTCCACGCGAAGGGAGGCCCGGCCGTTCTTCCTCGCCGCAAGCAGCACGAACGCGGCCGGAGCGTCCCGCCGCGTGAACACGAAGCGCAGATGCTCCGCATGCAGCCGCGAGGGCAGCGCCGCCAGAACATCCGCCGTGCGCTCCGCACCGCTCACCAGCATGAAGCGGCCGCCGTTTTTCAAGACCGCGTCCGCAGCGGCAAAGAACGAGGGAAAGGTGTCGCCTGTTCCGAAGAGCGCCGTGCGGCGCATGGACGAAGGCGGAACTCTTCCCGCCCCCTCACGCCTCCACGGCGGATTGCAGAATACGGCATCGAAAAGCGGCAGGGCCGCGGCTCCCCTCTCATTGGCGGGAGCGTCCTCAAACGCGGCTCTGAGTCTGCGCAGGGAAGAGGAATCCGTCACGCTTCCCGCCACCACGCGAAAGCGCTCCGAAAGGCCGAGCCCCGAGGCGTTGCGCTCTGCCGCCGCGGCAAGTTCGGGCTGAATTTCGAGTCCCGCCCCACGCCACCGGGCTCTCCTGCGCAGCACCCCCAGCGCCACCACGCCGCAGCCCGTGCCGAGATCGGCGAAAACGGCGTTTTCGGGCAGGGAACTCTCCAGCGCAAAATCGGCCAGCAGCAACGCATCGCTGCTGAAGCGGAAGCTGCCCGCAGGCTGCTCAAGACCGGCGGGAAAAGTCTCCTCCATGGTGCGCATCTCTTCCAGGCTCATGCCGTATTTCCCCCTTCCCGTCATTGCACAACGTGTCCGTTCCCGCTATAACAGGTCAACTGTCCGACTGTCGGCAGCGTCTTTCTACCTTTTTTTGTCGCGAGTCTTCCATGTTCCGAGCCGACCTGCATATCCATTCCCGTTTCTCCCGCGCCACAAGTTCCCGTCTCACCATTCCGCACCTTGCGGCATGGGCCGGAGTCAAGGGCATAGACGTACTGGCCACGGGCGACTTCACGCATCCCGTATGGCGGCAGGAGTTGCGCGACGCGCTCGCGCCCGATGAAAAAAGCGGACTCCTGCGTCTGAAGCATCCGCTCACCCGCAGCGACATCGCACGTGAAATTCCTCATCTGGCGGGCATGGAGCCCAGAGAGCCGCTCTTCATGCTGGAAGCGGAAATCAGCTCTATCTACAAGAAGAACGGCGCGGTGCGCAAGATACACAGCCTCGTCTACGTGCCGGACTTCGAATCCGCCGACAGGCTCTGCGAAAAACTGGAAGCCGTGGGCAACCTGAAATCCGACGGCCGACCCATCCTCGGTCTGGACGTGAAGGACCTGCTCTCCATGGTGCTGGACATTCCCCGCGCCTACATGATTCCCGCCCACATCTGGACCCCGTGGTTCGCGCTCTTCGGCTCCAAGTCCGGCTTCGACAGTCTGGACGAATGCTTCGAAGACCTGACGCCCCATATTTTCGCGGCGGAAACCGGCCTTTCCTCCGACCCGGACATGAACCGCTGCTGGAGTCATCTCGACAGGCTTCTCATGGTATCGAGCTCCGACGCGCACTCCGGGGAAAATCTCGCCCGCGAGGCCACGCTGTTCAACGGCGCCGCAAGCTACGACGGCATATTCGACGCGCTGCATCAGAAGAGCGGCGACACGACCTACGCCGGGACTCTGGAATTTTTCCCCGAAGAAGGCAAGTATCATCTCGACGGCCACCGGGCCTGCGGCGTGGTGCTGGAACCTGCGGAATGCATGAAGCTCGGCAACATCTGCCCCGTGTGCGGCAAGCCGCTCACCGTGGGCGTGCTGCACCGCGTGCTCGCGCTTGCCGACCGCACCGAGCCGCCCTGCCCGGGCAAGGATTTTCAGTCGCTCATTCCGCTGCCGGAAATTCTCGGCGAAATACTGCACTGCGGCTCGAAGACCAGAAAGGTGCAGGAAAAATACGCCGACATGCTGGACCGATTCGGTTCGGAAATGACCATTCTGCAGGACGTGCCGGAAGACGATCTGCGCCGCGCATGGCCGGAACTCGGCGAAGCCGTCTCCCGCATGCGCGCAGGCAGAGTCATCCGCCATGCCGGCTACGACGGCGAATACGGCACCATCCGCCTTTTCGAAGAAGAGGAAAACGCGCCCTCCCTGCTGGAACGCGTGCCCGCCGCACGGCGCACGCCTCTGAAAAAGAACGCGGAGAAGGCTCAAAAAAAAAATCTGAACACGGCGCAGGCGGAAAAACATCCGGCTGAAACGCCGGCCGCGCCGAAAAAAAACGCCGCTCCCTTTTCTCTGGAGTCGTTCAGCCCCATGCAGAAGGAGGCGCTGGAAGCGGGGCCCGGCCCCGGGCTGGTGCTGGCCGGTCCGGGCGCGGGCAAGACGAGAACGCTCGTGGGCAGACTCGTGCGCCTGCTTTCTTCAGGCACTCCGGCGTCGGACATCGTGGCCATCACCTTCACGCGCCGTGCGGCCGAAGAGATGCGCACAAGACTTGCCGCAGCCCTGCAAGGTGCGGAGGGAAACGACGCCGCCCTGCCCGAAACCGATACCCTGCACGCCCTTGCGCTGAAGCACTGGCCCGGCGAAGCGCCCGTGGTGCTCTCCGAGGAAGGGGCGCGCAAGGCCTTTGCCTCGGCCAATCCCGCGCTGGACAAAAAGGAGGCCTCGAAGCTCTACGACCGTCTGGAACTCGGCCGCGAGACGCTGAACATTCCCGAAGCGCTCGCTCCCCTTGCGGAGAGCTACCGGCAGTGGAAAAAGGAACGTCATCTCGCCGACTACACGGATCTGCCGGAAACCTGGCTCGCCGAACTCAGAAGCCGCAACTACGGAGCCTCCAAGCCCTGGAAGCATATTCTCGTGGACGAAGTGCAGGACCTCTCCCCTCTTCAGAAGGCGCTGGTGGAAGCCCTGACTCCGGCCGACGGCTCGGGATTCTTCGGCATCGGCGACCCGGACCAGTCCATCTACGGCTTCCGCGGAGCGGACTCCGGCATTGAGGCCTCGCTCAGATCCCGCTGGCCGCAGCTGCGTGTTCTGGGCCTTACCGAAAGTCACCGTTCCGCCGCCGCCATTCTGGAAGCCGGTCACGACGCCCTTGCCGGACACGGCGCCTGCGGCGAACTTTCCTCCGTCACCGGCTCTTCCGCCACGCTTCAGTGGATGGAGGCGCCGAGCTCCGAACGGGAAGCCGCATGGATAGCCGACCGCATAGCCTATCTCATCGGCGGCACGTCCCATCAGCAGGCCGACCTGCACGAAACCCTCGCAGGCTGCCATCTCGACGCAGGCTCCTGCAGTCCCGGGGAAATAGCCGTGCTCTGCCGCATCAAGGCGCTCATTCCGCCCATCCGGGCCGCGCTGGAGCGCCGTGGCATTCCCTGCTCCGCGCCGGAAGCCGATGCCTTCTGGACCGATGAGCGCGCGGACGCCATGCTTCAGGCCGCGGCACGCTTTCACAACCGCGAAGAGCATTCCCGCAGGGAAGCCGTCTTTCTCGATGCGGACCGTTTCCCGCTGCTGGCGGCCATGGCCCCCGCCGCTCCTGCCGTCGACGACCGGAAGGAAGATGCGCTGGACGACGTTCCCGGCGAGGTCTGGGCGCAGGGACCGGAAGCCGTTCTGGCCCGCTGTCCCGAAAGATTCGATCCGCTTTTCGGGGAGTCCACGGCCTTCCGTCGGCTCTGCCTCGCCTGGAAGGAACACGGCGGCTGGCCGGGGCTTCTGGAATTCGTTTCCTTCCGCCGCGACATAGACATGGTGAAAGGGCAGGCGGAATACGTGCAGCTCATGACCCTGCACGCCTCCAAGGGCCTGGAATTCAAGGTGGTCTTCATTCCCGGTGCGGAAGACGGCCTGCTGCCCTTCCGCGGGGTGGGCACGCTGCTCCACAAGGAGGACGACTTCACGCCGCCGCCGGTGGAGGAAGAGGAACGGCTGCTTTATGTGGGCATCACCCGTGCTTCGGAGGCGGTGTTTCTTTCCTCCGCAGCCAGCCGCACGCTCTACGGGCACAAGCTTTCTCTGCCGCCCTCGCCGCTGCTGCCGCTCTCGCACTTCCATGCCGTGAAGCTCACAAGGCACACCAAAACCACGGCCAGTCAGCTCAGCCTGTTCTGACCCTTCCCTCCTGTGCAGGCCATCGGCGGGGTGCCAAGCGCCGCGTCGCCCTCCATAAACGGCATGAGGCCGTTCTCCGCAAGGAAGAACGGCCTCTTTTCCTTTCCGAAGCAGAGCCTCAGGAACGCTTTTCCTGCGGCTCCCTCTTTTTGAAGACGATGAGCGGGCAGTTCTGGCAGATGTCCGCTCCGGGGAAGGGATGGCCCGAACGCGTGATGGACACGCCGCCCGTTTTCTCCACTCTGCCGGCCATGCGTTCCACCACGGCGTGGATATGACCGCCGGGAATCATGACGTTGATTTCCCCGCGCTCCATCTTGCCGGAATTGTAGCTGCCCGCGCAGGCCAGCGTCAGATTGGCCTGATGGTGAATGTAGCTGAACGCCGTGCCGCCGCACACCGCGGAATTGATGCTGAGAGAGGGCCGGAAGGGGTGCACGTTCGTGACCGCCATCCAGTCGTCCGTGAGATGATAGGCCTGCATGTTGTCGCAGCAGAAATGCACCACGTCCGGCATGGAGGTCTGCTCGCGCAGCGGCCTCATGACCACGGCAAGCGGAGCCTTTTCCATGCGGGGCTTGCTTTCCACAAAACGGCGCACCTGCTCCTCGTCCGTTCCGAAGCGCAGAAGATCACGAACCACGGTGTCGCTCACCTCATCCACGCCGAAGCAGCAGCGGGCATCGAGGCACCAGAGCTTCTTCATGTCCAGAAAAACGGTCCGGCCTTCCATGCGGGCACCGAGCTCCGCCTGACAGAAGGTAAGCGGCCTTACGGGCTCATGGTAGACATTGCCGCTGCAGAAATCCTCCACCTGCTTCTCGTCGAAAAGAAACGTGATGCCCACAGGATCATGCATGAGCCGAAGCGAACGCATGAGAAAATCATGCATGCCCGCGTAGTCCGACTTTTCCATCTTCCCTCCTCCGGCGACGCGCCGCAAGAGCGCGCCCCCTCCTTTCTCCGGCGTTTCCCACGACGGAGCCCGCCTCCCGGAATACCGGAAAGCGGGCCTTGTCGCGCCGGTTCCGCCCGTAAAACGTACTCCGACGCTCTTCAACAGGAACTCGTCCGCATCAGCTGTCGGAATCCAGCGCCCTGACCTCGACCTGCTTTTCGTCGTTGAAGCCCAGAGCGAACGTACGGCCGTACCTCAGCAGAAAATCGCTGTCCGCAATGAAGGTCACATCTTCCACGTCCACGCTTTCATCCTCGTCCTCGTCCTTTTCCTCCAGGGCAAGACCCAGAATGATGCGGGAACGGCAGCCGCCTCCCAGCGTGTATTCACGCAGGCGGACACAGGTGCCCTCATCCTCGTCTTCCAGCATGGAACGGAGTTTCGCCAGCATTTCTTCATTAACATTCACTGTAAACATGGTCGTCTCCCGTGTTTCAGCAGGCACGGCTGCTCCGTTCCGTATTCGGGGAACCGGGCTTTGTCCCGAAAGTCCCCGCCGGACGCTCTAAAGCTGGGCGTCCAGAGCCGTCAGCACCACCTGCTTGTCTTCGTTGAAGCTCAGCTCGTAAGCCTTGCCGTACTTTGTCAGAAAATCATTGTCTGCGATGAAGGGGACATCATCGACAAGGATTTTTTCATCCTCGTCCTCGTCCATTTCTTCCATGCCCAGACCGAGCACGATCTTGCAATGTCATCCGCCGCCTATCTTGTATTCGCGCAGGCGGACACAGGTATCCTCATCTTCATCTTCCAGCATGGCGCGGAGCTTTTCCAGCATCTCGTCGCCTATGGTTACGGTAAACATAGCTGCTCCTGTTGTTTTTCGATTATCACACCACAACGGTGGAAAGGCCGTGTCTCTCAAAGCGTTCCCGCACTGTTCTGAGTGCTTCCGGCGTGTACTGTTCCACCGGGGGCAACGGCTTGCCGAGGGCCTGATACTTGTTTTTTCCGAAGGCATGGCACGGCATGATCTCTATTTCGGATCGGCCGTATCTGCCGAAAAATTCCGCCATGGCCGCAAGATTCTCATCGGAATCGTTGAGACCGGGCATAAGAGGCATGCGGATGCGGACTTCCTTGCCGGACTCCAGAGCCGCGCCCATGTTGCGGAGAATGAGGGCATTGTCCCGGCCGGTCAGTTCCCTGTGCCGCTCGGGATCCATGTGCTTGCAGTCGAAGAGGAAAAGATCCGCCAGCTTGAGGGTTTTGTCGAAGCGGTCTTCCGGGCAGAAACCGCAGGTATCCACGGTGACGTGCCAGCCTTCGTAGAGCGAGGCTTCCACGAGCTCGAGGAAGAAATCTCCTCCCGCCGTGGGTTCGCCGCCGCCGAAGGTCACGCCGCCGCCGGAATTCTCATAGAAGAGCGCATCCTTACGGACCACGGAAAGAACCTCGTCCACGCTCATGACCCTGCCGCTCATTTCTCTGGCCTTGGCGGGACACACTTCGGCACAGGCTCCGCAGGAAACGCACTTTTCCCTGTCGAGAAGGGAAACGCCCCCTGCCATGCGCACGGCTCCGGCGGGGCATACCGCGGCGCAGGCTCCGCATCCCGTGCACAGCTCCCGGAAAAACAGAAGCTGCGGCGTAAAACTCTGGGATTCTGGATTGCTGCACCAGAGGCAGCGGAGCGGGCAGCCTTTCAGGAACACGGTGGTTCGTATGCCGGGGCCGTCCTTGGTGGACATGCGCTGAATGTTGTAAACCGTTCCCTTGCTCATGGCTCCCTCCCCGGGGCGGCATGGTGTTTCTTGCAGGTTCATGCCGGAACCTGGCGGATTCCTCCGCCTTTCGGAACAGCGCCCCGCAGGCGCGGGGTCCTTCCCGAACAAGGCGGCGGAGACGGGCCCCGCCGCCTTTCCTGTTACTGGGCGTATTCGGTACGCTTGATTATTTCATTCTGCACGCCGCGGTCGAGGCGGGTGAAGTAGGCGCTGAATCCGGCCACGCGGACCACGAGGTCCTTGTAGTCCTGCGGATGATCCTGCGCGTCCTGCAGGGTGGCGGAGCTCACGCAGTTGAACTGAATGTGCGAACCGCCGTAGTCGCAGTAGGTCTTGATGAGAGAAATCAGGTTGCGTGCGCCCTGCGGACCTTCCAGAGCGGAAGGCAGGAACTTCACGTTGAAGTGGTTGGCGCCGTAACGCACGGTGTCGATGGCTTCCGCACCGGACTTGATGAGGGCGGTGATGCCTTCATGGTCGGTACCGGGCATGGCGGACACGCTGCCGTCGGTAAGAGCCACACCGGCCTTGCGGCCCGTGGGCAGAGCACCCATGAGAGAGCCGAAGTAGTTGTGGTACGAGAGCGAGTAGGCGTCCAGAGGCGTTCTGTGACCGAAGCAGTCCGGTCCGACGGAGCTGTGGATTTCATCCACATCGCGGTAGAAGCGCTGCACGAATTCCTCGATTTCGGGGTAGTCGTTGCCGTGCTTGGGAGACTCGAAGCACATCTTGCGGATGTCTTCATAGCCTTCGAAGTTGGCGTTGAGGGCTTCCAGCAGCTGTTCCATGGTGAGCTTCTTGGTATCGAACACCAGATGCTTGATGGCCAGCAGGGAGTTGGCGGCGTCCACGCCGGCGGTCATGATGGGGTTCACCTGCGGATACTTGGTACCGCCGGCTTCTTCGCACATGCCCTTTTCAATGCATCCTTCGTACATGACGGAGCGGAAGATGCTCGGCACCACCTGCAGACGGGCCATCTGGCTGAGGTCGGAGTGATGACGGGAAATGGTGAACAGGTGCTTGAGCTGAACCTTGCAGGCGTCGTACAGTTCCTCGAAGGTCTTGAACTCGCAGGGATCGCCGGTCTGGGCGCCCACGACCTTCTTGGTGGAGGGATCCTTGCCGTTGTGGAGCAGAAGTTCCACAACCTTGGCGAGGCAGGGCTGATCTTCCTGCGTGATGAAGCTGCCCTTGCCGCAGATGCCGGTGGAAACGCAGCCGTAGTTGCCGCAGTTGCGGGCGTCTTCCAGCGTGATGCCGCCCTCGTACTGGGCAAAGCGGGCGAGGTTGCGCTCGATGACCACGGTGTTGTTGAGAATCTGGGGCTGACCGGAACCGCCGCGGATGCAGTCCACGACCTTGTTCATGTAGGAAGTCTTGAGCTTGGGATGATAGAGCAGGGTCAGCGTGGGCTGAATGCCGCGCATCCTGATCTGGGTTTCCAGCAGCAGTTCTTCCAGTTCGGTGCTGGCGTCGCGGCCGTAGGCGTCCACGCCGCCGATGGTGATGGTCTGGCCGGTGTGGCCGGACAGCGTCTTGGCGTAGGAGCCGCCCTGGTATTCGCCGAGTTCCATGTGCTTGATCCACTGGAACTTCAGCAGGGTGATGACCTGTTCCTTGGTCAGCTTGCCTTCGTCGATGTCCTTCTTGTAGAACGGATACATGTACTGACCGTAGCGGCCCGGAGAAGTGGCGCAGGCCATCTGTTCCACTTCGATGGCCAGATGGATGAACCAGAAGGACTGGATGGCTTCACGGAAGTTGCGGGCGGGATATTCGGGCACGCGACGGCAGATTTCCGCGATTTCCAAAAGTTCGGCCTTGTTCTTGGGATCGGTTTCGGCTTCGGCCGTCTTTTCCGCAAGTTCGGCGTAGCGATGGGAATGGGCGATGACGGCTTCGGTGGCCACGATCATGGCGCGATAAAGGTCATGCTTTTCCTTGTTTTCCAGCGTGGTGGGGCAGTCGAGCAGACGCTCCTTGAGATCGTCCACCACCCAGCGCAGACCCTTGTTGAGCGCCTTGGGGTAGTCGGCGATGCCGGAACCGGAAGCCACGCTCACGTTGTCGTAGTACATGCCGGCCTTGGAGTACTGGGCGGGATTCACACCGTACTTGTCCTTGTACATCTTGTTGTTCAGGGCAATGCAGGTGCGGTTCTTCCACTTCTTGTAGACCTTTTCGAGCAGTTCCTGAGTTTCCTGAGGAATCTTCATTTCGCCGAGAGAGGTCATCTTGGCGAGCTGCATTTCGTCCTTGATCCAGGACACGTTCCATTCAGGATACGGATTCACGCCGCAGCGGATGCCGGTAAGCGTGCCCACGATGGGGTTGCCGTCAAGAAAGATCTTCTTGGTCAGAAGCACGCGTTCGAACAGCTTCGCCCGGATGTAGAGCGTGGATTCACCCGCGAATTCTTCGTACACGTCCAGAAGGCAGCGGAGACGTTCGGGGTCCATGACCTGGGGAGCGGTCATGAGATAATCCTTAAGCTCCTGAACGCGCTGTTCGGCGGTATCCCAGTTGATGCCGTAGCCCTGCCCTTCCACCGGGGCAGACGAGGTGAACTGCATGACAGACATGAGGGGTCTCCTGTAGGAATGTTTTATGGGAACAGGAATGTGTTGCTTGCTTGTTGTCCTGGACTATGCACAAAGCGTGCCAACGTTTTCTCAAACTTCATAATCAATTGAAATATATTATTTTATTAAAATTTCTTTCTGCATGATTCAAAAATAATGTCTTTTTAAGGCTAAAAATTTCTTTCTTTTTTAAAAAAGAATTTTTATACATGGGAAAAATTTATCAGAGCTCCTCAGCAAAGGATTTACCATGCCCGCAGACAGCACCGATTTCAGCAACGTCAGCATGGCGGATGTCATGACTCCCGCCATGCTGGCCATATGGGATCATATGAGCATAGGCGTGGCCATTGTGGACGCCCGGGGCATATGCGTCTACATGAACGAGATTCAGGCCCATGTGGACGGCTTCACCACCTCAGGGGTGGTGGGCAAACACATCACGGAACTGTACGTTCCCAACGGCGTTGCCCGCATTCCCACCATGGAATGTCTGTTCCGGGGCGAACCGCTCCTGCGCAAGCCCTACTGGTACAAGACCATCAACAATTCCCTGTTCTCATCCGTCACGGACTTCTATCCGCTCTTTGCCGAGGGGCAGAAGGACGGCGTGCTCGCCTTCACCATCTGGGTGGACAGCGCCCTGCTCATCGGCGAGGCCAAAATGAGCACCCGCCCCCCGGCCTCGGTCAGAGAAAACACCAGATACACCTTTGAAAGCATCATCGGGCACGATCCGGCACTGCGCGGCGCCATCAACGATGCCAAGGTGGCGGCCAGAAGTCCGGTTCCGGTCATGATCTGGGGGGAAAACGGCACGGGCAAGGAACTTTTCGCCCAGGCGCTTCATGCCGCAAGTCCCAGAAAGGATCATCCCTTCATTGCCGTCAACTGTGCGGCCATACCGGAAAATCTTCTGGAAGGCATTCTCTTCGGCACCTCCAAGGGCGCCTACACCGACGCCGCCGACAAGCCCGGCCTCTTTGAAAAGGCCGACGGCGGCACCCTGCTGCTCGACGAACTCAATTCCATGCCGCTCGGACTTCAGGCCAAACTCCTGCGCGTGCTTCAGGAAAAAAGAATTCGCAGGCTCGGCGCCAGCTCCGAAAAAGACGTGGATGTGCGCGTCATCAGCATTCTGAACGAGCCTCCGCTCACGGCCGTAAGCCGCGGCATTCTGCGCAACGACCTGTATTACCGTCTGGCCGTGGTGGGCATTGCCGTTCCGCCCCTGCGGGAAAGACTGGAAGACATTCCGCTGCTCATCGCCTCCTTCCTCCAGCGCGCCGAAGGCGCCCCCTCCGGCGTGCGCGTGGCCGACTCCGTCATGAAGCTGTTCTGGGGCTACTCCTGGCCGGGCAACATCCGGGAGCTGCGGAACGTAGTGGAGTACTTTCTCTACACCGGCCACGATCCCATCACCATGGAGGACCTGCCCCCCACCGTGTTCCACAGAGCCCCGCAGGCGCCGATCCGGCAGTTGCCGGAGACGCCGCAGCAGCCTTCTTCTGATGTGTTCCGCTTTGTGCTGGAACAGCTGTATCAGGCCTCAGAGGCCCGGCAGCCCATCGGCCGGGAGCGGCTGCTGCAGCTGGCGCGGGATGCTTTTGTCCCCACTTCCCAACAGGAAATCCGAAGCATTCTGGCCCAGATGGCAGACCAGGGGCTGG
>ERZ779866.4106-NODE-4106-length-11134-cov-5.722267_pt1 | contig 11134 bp, 9 predicted proteins | sample MGYA00511248_ERZ779866 | MGnify/ENA primary metagenome ERZ779866 (study PRJEB29588, sample SAMEA2155758) | human gut metagenome | biome: human gut; feature: human-associated habitat; material: faeces | place: Denmark | collected 2008/2010 ... | reverse complement strand
CCATCGGCTCGGCGCTGGCCGCCGTCGCGGGCGTGCTTTTGTGCTCGGCCTATCCGACGCTGCAGCCCACCACCGGCGCGATGCCCGGCATCAAGGCCTTTACGGCCGCGGTGTTCGGCGGCATCGGGTCCATTCCCGGAGCCATGCTGGGCGGCATTTTGCTGGGCGTGATCGAGATCCTGGGCAAAGCCTACGTATCCACCGAGCTTGGCGACGCGTTCGTGTTCGCGGTGCTCATCGTGGTGCTGCTGGTCAAGCCCGCCGGCCTGCTGGGCAAGACCGTGCATGAGAAAGTGTGAGGTGGCGCGCATGAGCATGAGCATGAGAAAAAAACGGGCCATCGGCGGCCTGGTGACCTACCTGATGGTGATTGCCGCCTACCTGGTGTGCCAGTACCTGCTGGCCACCGGCGGCATGACCCGCTCGCTGCGCGGCCAGCTGGTGCCCATCTGCGTATGGGTGGTCATGGCGGTGTCGCTCAACCTGGTGGTGGGCGTGTCGGGCGAACTCAGCCTGGGCCACGCGGGCTTCATGAGCGTGGGCGCGTTTTCCGGCATCGTGGCCTCCGGCTGGATGCTGGGCGCCTTTCAGCTTGAAAACGAGGTCGTGCGCCTCCTGCTGTCCATGATCGTGGGCGGCGTGTTCGCGGGCATCGCGGGCGTGCTGATCGGCATTCCGGTGCTGAGGCTGCGCGGCGACTACCTCGCCATCGTGACGCTGGCCTTCGGCGAGATCATCCGAAACGTGATCAACTGCCTGTATATCTCCATCGACGCGGGGCGGCTGCACTTCGCCTTCAACGACAGCAACATCCCCGGCGAGCTGCTCGTCAGCGGCCCCAAGGGCGGCGTGGGCATCGACACCATCGCCACCTTCGGCATGGGCTTTACGCTGATCCTCTTCACCCTCTTCGTGGTGCAGAACCTCGTCAACAGCCGCTCCGGCCGCGCCATCATGGCTACCCGCGACAGCCGCATCGCCGCCGAGTCCGTGGGCATCAACATCACCAAGTACAAGATGATGGCCTTCGTGACCAGCGCCGTGCTCGCCGGCATGGCCGGCGCGCTCTACGGCCTGAACTTCTCCACCGTGGCCGCCAGCAAGTTCAAGTTCGACACCTCCATTCTGGTGCTGGTGTTCGTGGTGCTGGGCGGCATCGGCTCCATCCGCGGCTCCATCATCGCCGCGACGCTGCTGACCATTCTGCCCGAGGTGCTGCGCGCCTTCAGCGACTACCGCATGCTGGTGTACGCGGTGGTGCTGATTCTGGTGATGCTGGCCACCAACAGCCCGTTTTTGAGCGTGCGGCTCCAGCGCCTCAAGGCGCTCCTGCGCCGCGGCAAGACCAACCCCGGAAAGGAGGGCGAGGCGGCATGACCCAGCAGCACAAGCGGCAATCCGAAACCAAGATGGTCCCCGTGCCCAGCCATTCCATCGTCCCGGAGCGGGATGTGGACAAGCGCCCCGTGCTGGAAACCCGCCACCTGGGCGTGGAGTTCGGCGGCCTGAAGGCCGTGGAGGACTTCAACCTCACCATCGGCCGCACCGAGATCGCCGGCCTCATCGGCCCAAACGGCGCGGGCAAGACCACCGTCTTTAACCTGCTCACCAAGGTCTACCAGCCCACCACCGGCGTGGTCATCCTCGACGGCAAGGACACCGCCGGCATGAACGCCGTGCAGGCCAACAAGCTGGGCATCGCCCGCACATTCCAGAACATCCGCCTCTTCGGCAACATGACGGTGGAGGAAAACGTGCGCATCGGCCTGCACAACCAGGTCAAGTACGGCATGTTCTCCGGCATCTTCCGCCTGCCCGCCTACTGGAAGCAGGAAAAGAAGCAGCACGAGAAGGCGCTGGAGCTGCTTTCCATCTTCGACATGCAGGGCATGGCCCAGTACCGCGCCGGGTCGCTGCCCTACGGCGCGCAGAGAAGGCTGGAGATCGTGCGCGCTCTGGCCACGCACCCCAAGCTTCTGCTCCTGGACGAGCCCGCCGCCGGCATGAACCCGCATGAGACCGAGGAATTGATGGAGAACATCATCAAGATCCGCGACCAGTTCCAGATCGCCGTCATGCTCATCGAGCACGACATGAACCTGGTCATGGGCATCTGCGAGGGCATCTGCGTGCTCAACTACGGGCGCATCATCGCCAAGGGCACGGCCAGCGAGATCCAGCAAAACCCCACCGTCATCGAGGCCTATCTGGGCAAGCGCAAGGAGGGGGAGCAATGAGCCTTCTCAAGGTTGACAACATTCACGTCTACTACGGCGCGATTCACGCCATCAAGGGCATCTCCTTCGAGGTCAACGAGGGCGAGATCGTCACCCTCATCGGCGCCAACGGCGCGGGCAAATCCACCACCCTCAACACCATCGCGGGCCTGCTCAAGCCCCGCAGCGGCTCCATCACCTTCGAGGGCCGAAACCTGCTGGGCATGAAGGCCCACAAGCTGGTGTCGCAGGGCATGGCGCTGTGCCCGGAGGGGCGGCGCATCTTCCAGCTGATGACCGTGCGCGAAAACCTCGAAATGGGCGGCTACTCCCGCCCGCCGCAGGAGATCGAGGGCTCGCTGGAGGACGTGTTCGCCCGCTTCCCGCGCCTCAAGGAGCGCGAAAAGCAGATCGCCGGCACCCTGAGCGGCGGCGAGCAGCAGATGCTCGCCATGGGTCGCGCTTTGATGAGCAAGCCAAAGCTGCTCATGCTCGACGAGCCGTCGATGGGCCTGGCCCCCATTCTGGTGGAGCAGATCTTCGACATCATCAAGGAGCTGCACGACGCGGGCACCACCATCCTTCTGGTGGAGCAGAACGCGCAGATGGCCCTGTCCATCGCCGACCGCGCCTACGTGCTGGGCACAGGCCGCATCACCATGAGCGGCAACGCCGCGGAGGTGCTCTCCGACGACGGCGTGCGCAAGGCATACCTCGGCGGCTGACAAACGCAAAAAGAACCGCCCCCTCTCCCGCCGGATGGCGGGGGAGGGGGCGGGTTTTTTTGTCAGCTTCCGGAGGCGGCGCGTTCCCTCAGCCGCTTATGCACCTGCTCGCGCAGAAGCGTGTAGCACACCGAGGTCAGCGGGATGAACAGCAGCATGCCCAGAATGCCCATCAGGCCCTCGCCCAGCAGCACCGCGAAGAGCACCCAGATGGACGGCAGGCCGATGGCGTTGCCCATGACGTGGGGGTAGATGAGGTTGCCCTCGATCTGTTGCAGGACCAGAAAGAGCAAAACGAAGCCCAGCGCCTGCAGGGGGTCGCTGACCAGGATGAGGATCGCGCCCACGATGCAGCCCATCCACGCGCCGATGACCGGGATCAGCGCCGTCACCGAGATGAACACGCTGATGAGCAGCACGTAGGGCATGCGCAGCAGCGTCATGGTCACAAAGAACATGCCGCCCAGGATGCACGCCTCCAGGCACTGGCCCGTGATGAAACTGGAAAACGTGCGCTGGCTGAGGTCCGCCACCGAAAGCGCCTTTTCCACCCAGCGGGGCTTTAAGTAGGCGCGCATCACGTTTTTCACCTGGGAGCGCAGGCGCTCCTTGGAGGAGAGGAAGTAGATGGTGAACATCACCGTGAAGAAGAAGCTCAATACGTTCTGATACACCGTGCCGATCACCGTGGTGGAGAACGCCGCGCCCTTGAGCAGGAGGTTGACCATGTCGGCGATCTTGGCGTCCACGTCGCTGACGGAGGGCACGGTGAAGCTGGCGTTGAGCACCTGGGAGACGCTGAAGCCGTAGGGCTCGATCAGCTCGTCCAGGCGCTGGAGCGCCGCGGGAATGGCCTTGATGACCGACAGGATGGTGTTGATCAGCTCCGGCACCACGATGGACATGATCACATACACCACGCCCGCCACCAGCGCCAGCACCAGCACCATCGCCACCGGCCGCCGCAGGCGCCTGAGGCGGGGCGTGCGGTCCATGAAAAACAGCACCCGCCGCTCCAGAAAGCGCATGGGCACATTGAGCACGAAGGCCAGCACGCCGCCCAGGAAAAAGGGCATGAGAATGCTCCACAGGGTCAGCATCAGCCCCGTGAGCGAGCTGCCGCGCTCAAAGAGAAAATAAATGCCGATGATGAGCGTGGCCAGCAGCAGAATGGCCAGGAATTTGCGGCGCTCCAATCGCATCGCCTCCCGTGTACGTGTTTCCCTTATCATACCACATCCGGGCGGGCGGAGGAAGGGCGTTTTTTGCGCCCGGGGCGATTGGTTTGTAGGAGTGTCAAACATAGGTTACACATCAACACCGGAGAGAAAGTCAAGGGAAGGGTGGAGATTTGCGAAGCAAATACGACCCGACCTTGACTGAAGTAAGACAGAAGAGAATGGGATGGGGCTGTCCGGCACAAAGGGCCGGACAGCCCTGGCCGCTACATCACGCCGAGATACAGCTCAAGCAGCTGATTGGGCGACCTCATGCCAAGACACGTCATGATGTGATCGTTTGACGCTCTCTGGTAGACCGCCAGCTGCCTGCGGCCGTCTGCCAGGCTGTACATGCGCATGTGTTTGTAGAAGCGCTGTTCGTCGGTCCGATGCTGCCGTTCCACCTTGCCGTTGTGACGCGGCGTTGCGATCCGGATCCGATGATACGCGATCCCCATCTCGATCAATGCCTCCTCAAACAGGGTTTTGTGCCTGGACTTGGTGACCAGAAGTGCGTTGGTAAACTCCGCACCGTTGTCTGTCTGGATCATCCGGATCGGAAACGGCGCCGCTTTGACAAGCCGCTCCAGAAAGTCTTTGGCACTGACGGAACTGTGCTCTGCATACATTTCCCGGTACGTCCAGCGTGTGCATTCGTCCTTTGCTGTGAACTGGTAGTATTTCTCGCCGTTTACTACGCAATAGCCGGGCACATACTTTACGTCCATCTGAACCTTTTGCCCGGGGTACGCGGCCGGCTGATAGGGTTTGTTCTTTCGCGGCTTGCGCTTCTTCTTCTCGTCTCGCACAAACCGGCCTGCCGTTCGCTTGAAGCAGCCGTAGCTTCTTTTGTATCCGTGTGCGCAGGCCTTTTCATACCCCAATAGCAGGTCGCCCCGATACTTTCGAGCATATCGTCGGACCAGTTTTTCCTCTTCTGCCGTCTGCTTTCTCGGAAAGTGATGCGGTGTGCGTGGTCGGTCCTTCAGGCTTTCCAGCGTCCCATCATATCGCTTCTTCCATTTGTGCACGGTCTTTCGGCTTAGCCTGTGCCGGTTCGCTGATGCGCTAACTCCGTGCTCTGCTGCGTATCTCAAAACCCGTTGACGAAAGTGGGCTTCCTGTGTTATCTTGTCCATGGAGAACTCCTCTGTGGTGGTTGGTTGTTGGTACTTCTATCTTACCACAGTCGGGTTCTCTTTTGTGTGCCTGCTGTTACCTATGTATTGTACCGCAACACCGGCGCGAAAATTTGCTATTTTTCCCGCCATGCGGACTGTCTGGATGCGAAGGAAGCAAAAGCGCCGCCCGAACGCCTCCGGGCAGCGAGAACCTCATTGTGAAAGCGGCTCGCCCTGCAGCGGCCAGCAGCGCAGAACGCGTTCCAGCTCGAAGGCGTAGTCGCGCGGGGTCAGGCTTTCGGTCAGCACCAGCGGCACGGAGGCCAGCGTGCGCCCATCCAGCAGGATGCGCGCCTCCCCCACCGCGTCCCCCATCTGCATGCCGGCAGGCAGAGAGTCCGGCATGTCGTATTCCAGCGCAGGAATTTCACCCTTTGGCACGGCGGCGGTCAGATCCGCGCCCGCGCAGATGTAAACCGTGTCCTGTCTGCCGCCCGTGACCGGCAGCACGCGCACCGTCTCGCCCGCCGACAGCGCCGTGAAGCCCTCGTAGCGTTCAAAGCCCAGGTCCATCAGACGGGCCGCCTCGTTAAACCAGTCGGCGCAGTTGAGCACCACGCCGATGACCTCCAACCCGTCGCGCTGGGCGCCAAACACCAGGCAGCGCCCCGCCGCACGGGTATAGCCGGTTTTGATACCGGTCGCGCCCTCGTAGCCGGCGAGCAGGCGGTTTTTGTTGTTGAGGATGCGGTCATAGCTGCGCCCCTCCCAGGGAATGGAGGCGCGCTGCGTGCTGACGATCTCGCGGAAGGTTTCGTGCGTCATGGCCTCGCGGGCGATCAGCGCCAGGTCATAGGCGGTGGTGTGATGCCCCTCCGCGGGCAGGCCGTTGGGATTGACGAACACCGTGTCCTCACACCCCAGCTCGGCCGCGCGCTCGGTCATCATCGCGCAGAACGCCTCCACGCTTCCACCGATGTGCTCGGCGATGGCGATCGCCGCGTCGTTGCCGCTGGCCAGAAGCAGACCGTAGAGCAGGTCGCGCAAGGTGATCTGTTCCCCCAGGTCCAGGTAGATGCTCGTGCCCGGCACGCCGTAGGCGTTTCGCCCCACGGTGACCACGTCGTCCAGATTGCCTTTTTCCAACGTCAGAAGGGCCGTCATCACCTTGGTGGTGGAGGCCATGGGCAACGGCTCGTTTTCATTGTGGCACAGAAGCACCATGCCCGTGTTTCGCTCGATGAGCACCGCGGCGCGCGCGCTGGTTTTCACCTCTTCCTCGGCCTTCGCGCTGCTGCCCAGCAAAGTGAGCACCGTGCAGCAGATCAGCAGCGCTACAGCCCGCAGCTTTGCGAGCAGCTTGTCCCTCATGATTTGGCGCCTTCCTCCTCAACGCCGAAGTCGAAGGTTTCGATCTCGGTTTTATAGACCTTGCGGGCCTTCTTTTTCTCGCTTTGCTCCCCGTTCTGACTCAAATCCTCCAAAAGCTGGGGCAACAGCTCCACCACACGCTCCATCGCGCCGTTGGTCTGCGCGGGCAGCATTTTCACCGTGCCATCGCCCACCACCAGAAAGCCCACCGGCTGCACCGACACGCCTGCACCCGTGCCGCCCGCGAAGGGAAAGCCCTCGTTAGCCAACGAACGGCTTCTGCTCTCGTCGGCCGCATATTCGCCTCCGCCGGCGATGAAGCCGAAGCTCACCTTGGATATGGGAATGATGGTGGTACCCTTCGTGCCCGTCACGGGCGCGCCCACCACGGTGTTCACATCCACCATGCTGCGGATATTCTCCATCGTGGTCTGCATCATGTTGTCAATGGGATGCTGCTGCATACGTCTCCTCCTCCGTCCGGTTGCGCCGGGCGCGCTCGGCAAGCAGCGCCGCGCCCAGCTGGATTGCCGCCATGCCTAGGCTCCCCAGCCGCGCGCCGATTATGCCGCTTGCGAAAACTTCCGTGCCCTCGGCCCGGAAGTCCATCTCCACACGTCCTCCCAGCGTCCGGGGCAGGGCCCCCGCGCAGGCCAGCGTCCGCAGCAACGTCTGCAAAGCCGCGTAGCTAAGGGCCGTGGCGGCCGCGTCGTCAAAGGAGAAGCGCACGTGCAGATAGGCGCTCTCCAGATGCACCGCGCGCAGCAGGCGCTTGAGCCGCTTCAATCCGATCGCGCGCAGCGCCGGCCACAGCCATGGCTCCGAGAGGGTACGCGCCACGTCCTCCTCGTGCACGGTCCGCTCCTCCTGGGGAGAGGGTTCTTTGGTTTTGCGGATAAAGGGCAGTCCCGCCGCCTGCACGCGCAGGCGGTAGCGCACCTGCCTGCCCACGCGCACGCTGGCGTGCAGCGTGACCGGCGTGATCAGCAGCGCATAAATCGAAAAGGCCATCAAATAGGGATTCATTCAAAAACACCGTCCCTGACACATGGTTTTTCCATCCATGCGCCTTTTGATACCAGGCTGTACAAAGTTTACGGTTTCTTCATTTTTTCGCTATACATTCACAACGGGGGCGGGGTATGCTTAAAGATGTATCAAATAACCGGCGCAGAACCGTCAGGAGGAACTTGATTCATGGGCAAGACCATCGGCATTGATTTGGGCACCACCAATTCCTGCGTGGCATTTATGGAAAACGGCGATCCCGTCGTGATCCCCAACGCAGAGGGAGGACGCACCACGCCGTCCGTGGTCGCCTTTACGAAGGACGGCGAACGCATCGTGGGCGCGGCGGCCAAGCGTCAGGCCGTGACCAACGCCAGCCGGACCATCGCCTCCATCAAGCGTGAGATGGGAACCGACAACCGCATCAAGATTGACAATAAAGCCTTTACGCCCCAGGAGATCAGCGCCATCATCCTGCAAAAGCTCAAAAAGGACGCCGAAGCCTACCTGGGCGAGACGGTCAGCGACGCGGTCATCACCGTGCCCGCCTATTTCAGCGACGGGCAGCGCCAGGCCACGAAGGACGCCGGCCGCATTGCCGGCCTTAACGTTCTGCGCATCATCAACGAGCCCACCGCCGCCGCCCTGGCCTATGGCATGGACAAGGGCGGCGCGCAGAAGATCATGGTCTTTGACCTGGGCGGCGGCACGTTTGACGTATCCATTCTGGACATCAACAACGAGGTCATAGAGGTGCTCGCCACCGCCGGCAACAACCGCCTGGGCGGCGACGACTTCGACAACTGCGTGGCTAATTATCTGGTGGAGGAATTCAAGCGGCGCGAGCGCATCGACCTCACCCGCGACCCCACCGCCATGAGCCGCATCCGCGAGGCGGCGGAAAAGGCGAAGATCGAGCTGAGCGCTGCGACCACGGCCTCCATCAACCTGCCCTTCCTCACCTCGGACAAGACCGGACCCAAGCACCTGGAGATGTCGCTGACGCGCGCCAAGTTTGACGAATTGACCGCTCACCTCGTAGAGGCCACCATGGAGCCCGTGCGCCAGGCCATGAACGACGCGGGGCTCAAACCCGCCGATTTGAACCGCGTGCTGCTGGTGGGCGGCTCCACGCGCATCCCCGCGGTGCAGGCGGCCGTGAAGCGCTTTACCGGCAAGGAGCCCAGCAAGGACATCAACCCCGACGAGTGCGTGGCCATGGGCGCGGCGCTACAGGGCGGCGTTTTGCAGGGTGAGGTCAAGGGCCTTCTGCTGCTGGATGTGACGCCGCTGTCGCTGGGCATCGAGACCATGGGCGACGTGTTCAGCCGCATTATCGACCGAAACACCACGTTGCCCGTGCAGCGCAGCCAGATCTTCACCACCGCCGCCAACTTCCAGACCAGCGTGGACATCCACGTTCTGCAGGGCGAGCGCGAGATCGCCAGCTGCAACAAAACGCTCGGCCGTTTCCGCTTAAGCGGTATCCGCCGGGCGCTGCGCGGCGTCCCGCAGATCGAGGTAACCTTCTCCATCGACGCCAACGGCATCGTCAACGTCTCCGCCAAGGACCTGGGCACCGGCCGTCATCAGGAGATCACCCTCACCCAGAGCTCCAACATGTCCTCCGCCGAGATCGACCAGGTCATCCAGACCCGCATCTCCGCGGCGAACGTGGACATCGTCTCCTTCCAGACCTTCTCCAAGCCGCAGGAGGAATGGAACCAGGACTCCATCGACAAGCCCGCTTGGCAGCAGTACATCGATGAGGGCCTGCTGCTGGACCTGACGGACCAGCCCTTCATCGACAACTACAACCTGGACATCCTGATGGGCAATTCCTACAAGGACCGCCTCTACTCCCTGAACATGGGCACCGTCGCCTACACGGGCCTGTTCTACAACAAGGCGATCTTCTCCGAGCTGGGCCTGGAGATCCCCAAGACCTGGGATGAGTTCATCGCGGTCTGCGAGGCCGTCAAGGCCGACGGGCGCTACACCGTGCTCTCCGCGGGCGCGGCGGACCAGTGGCCGCTGAACATGTACTCCAACGCGATCCTGTCCGCCAACTACGGCGACGGCGCGGAGGAAATCGGCCAGAAGCTGCTCACGGGCGAGATGAAGCACACCGACCCCGAGGTCATGCTGGTCTACGACTGCATGGAGCAGTTCGCCACCTACCTGGAGCCGGGCGTCACCGGCATCGCCTACTCGGATGCGCCGGGCCGCTTTGCCGCGGGCAACATGGCCATGTACGCAGACGGTTCCTGGTCCGCGCCGGACATCCTGCGCGCCAACCCGGACATCGAGTTCGGCTACTTCCCGCTGCCGGGCATTGAGCCCCGCGAGGACGGCCTGGACCCGCAGTACGGCATCAAGTACGACCTGTCCTTCGCCGTTCCGACCAACGCGCCCAACCAGGAAGGCGCCCTGGCGTTCCTGACCTACATCTCGGACAAGGAAGTCTACACCGCGTTCCTGAACGCCGTGGCGGGCTTCTCCCCGACGCAGAACGACATCACGCTGGACAACGAGTTCCTCAACTCCCTGAACGAGGGCCTGCAGTCCCCGTGCCTGAACGCGGAGATGTACATCTACGCGCCCAAGGGCGTCGGCGAGTACGGCAACGGCCAGTTCTCCTTCCTGTACCTGCAGACGCTGGGCGGCCCGCTGACGGGCGCAGAGCTGGCGCAGAAGGCGGACGAGGACTTTGAGACCGCGCGCGCCGCGCTGGAGAGCCTGAACAACTGACCGCAATGAACCGCAGGGGCGACGCGCCGCAACCGTCGCCCCTTTTTTGCAAGGAGGGATTGCTTTGGAGGGCAAGGCGATACGCAACGCTTCCCCCGTCAACAGCCCCAAGCGGCTGCACAAACACATCCGCGCGTTTCCCGTATGGGTGGTGTTTCTGTGCATGCTGCCGGGCATCCTGCACTACACGATCTTCCGCCTCTTCCCCTCGACGATGACGGCGGTGCTTTCCTTTACGGACATCTCGGGCATTCCGGGCTCGGCCTGGCAGTGGATCGGCTGGGACAACTACCGGGAATTCTTCATCCTGCAAAACATCCGCGACCTCAAGGCGTCGCTGGGGCGCACGGCGATCTACGCGCTGTCCGTCACCCTCATCCAGAACGCGCTGGCGCTGCTGATGGCCGTCATCCTCAACGGCAAGTTCCTCAAGGGCCGCAACTTCGCAAGGGCCGTGTACTTCATGCCCGTGATCCTGGGCGCGGCGGTCGTCTCCACGATCTGGAAGCTGGTCTTCTCCACGCCCACGGGCCCGGTCTATCTGTTCATGCAGAACGTGCTGGGAATTGAGAACCCGCCGGCGATCCTTTCGAGCTACAGTTACGCCTTCCCCGCGGTCATCGCGGCGCAGATCTGGCAGAACATGGGCTATTCCATGGTCATCTTCCTGGCGGCGCTGCAGAACATCTCCGCGGACCTGTACGAGGCGGCCTACATCGACG
>ERZ779866.4104-NODE-4104-length-11135-cov-4.247292_pt1 | contig 11135 bp, 10 predicted proteins | sample MGYA00511248_ERZ779866 | MGnify/ENA primary metagenome ERZ779866 (study PRJEB29588, sample SAMEA2155758) | human gut metagenome | biome: human gut; feature: human-associated habitat; material: faeces | place: Denmark | collected 2008/2010 ... | reverse complement strand
TATGAAAAAACTTTATTTGCCAGCTTTGCTTTTGCTCATTTTTTGTAGTTGTACGAATAATCAAGAAACCGTAGATAAGGGCAAGATAAATTCTGTTGAGACTCGTTCTGTTGAAGTAAAATCTGTTAGAGATTATATTGAAAGTGATGAATTCATCAGCATAATACCTGATGAGTATTATGCGTTGCGTCAAAAGGGGAAGATGTCTGAGGAAGAAATCAAGGCTGCTGACTATCAAATGAAGGCTGCCGCATATCGTTTTTATAAACATTGCACAATGGATGATAAAGGTTTTATTACCTGCAATGTTACCAATGGTGCAGAGTTGAAAATTTCGGAAGAGGTTTTTGAATTTAGATTAAGAGATATGAAAGGATGGAATGAGATGATAAAGGAGAATATTCGTGATGGGGCGAGGTACAGGATTATTCGTATTGATGATGAGCGATATTTAAATGGTTTGTTGAATTATAAATAAAGGAGCTATGAAAACTAAAATATTTGCTTTTATGTTTTTATTGGCTGTTGGTGACTGAACTATTTATTGAATGAAAAGAAATGGGGAAGGTGGTAATAGGAAGTTATTTCGAATTATTCTGAAAAATACGCAATTGTAAAATACAAGAGACAAATATAGAATTATATCTGTCTCTTGGTATGTCTTTAGAACCGATAAGCAGCTCCGAAGTTAATAACCCCTTGGTCAAAATCATCAACCAATTGGTATCTGAATTCAACATTCATAGCCCAGTTACGTCCCAAAGCGAATTCCGCCCCGGCTCCGAGATTAGCCCCAATACGGAATTCATTATGGTTACCCCCATCATCAACATGGACGTGGTCTCCATCCCAGTCAACATCCAAATCATGCATGTCAAACATCCAGTTGGACATGGTCAGACCGAACAGCGGATAAAGCTTGACACTTTGAGCTACCGGGAAAAGATAGTGGAAGTTCACATTTACATCCAACATACTTACATTGTCATTCTCAAAAAAATAATTGAATGAAGGTTCAATACGGAGAGGATTAGTGATATTGTACTGGTATTTAATTCCCAATCCAGCACTTTCAATTTCTGTTCCGTAACTTAATCCAAATCCAATTGCCTGTCTGCCTTTTTGAGCGTAGGTACTGCTCAACATGACAAACATCAGTCCTAAAAAAATAAAGATCTTTTTCATTTTTAAAAATATATAAGTGTGTTAATCGTCTTCATCGTCATCATCCCAATCATCATCATCATCGTGCCATTTATGATGTTTATGACGCTTGTGTTTTTTATAATGCTTGCGATGATGCTTATCATGATGGTCACAATAAGAGCAATAATGTTCACGCCAGCATTCGCTATGATAACGAATCCTGTCATAAAATGGATCATAGTACATCGACCCTGGTTTTATGCCTATCTCTACCAATATACGATTCCAGCCATTCCGGTGGTAACGCTTGTAATAGTCACACACCTCCCGCATATGCCTGCCGGAAGTCTTTGCTATTTCAAGAGCCAAACCGACATTCCCCCAATTACTACCACATCTTCTGTAATAATCATCCAATAATTGATTAGATATATTATATTCTACGCATAAACGTTTCCGATAGTCGGATAACTCCACAGCTGCATACTTGTTCGCCCTGCCTATGAACAGAGAAAGCCTGTCTTGTGCAAACATGGAACAAGAAATGACTATAAATAATAACAGTACTTGAATTCGTTTCATATTAAAACCATTTGGCAATAAAACTATTGAAATTGCAAATATAGATATAAAAAAGCAATACACAATTTTTTATGGAGAATTTAGATACTGTCTAATTTTACATTTTGATAAAAAAACTACTTCTTTTTTCCTTCCCAATGATTGTTTTAAATGGTTTCTTGCTGGCAATAATGATAAAATAACCTGCATACATGATGGTAAAGCGGCCTTTATACTATTTTCTGAATGTCTCTAACTTTTTCAACTACCTTACTGCTATTTTCTTACTTTCGCCAAGAACTGACATCGGTTGTGAAAATTATAATAAAACCCCTCTCAAAACCGTGCAAACCAGCACAGACTAGAGAGGGGGGTATGAAAGAGTTTGCTTAGAATTTATATCCTAAAGTAATGCCTATATTTGCATTATGGGGGGCATCGCCATCCATTACCTTGCAAAAACCAAGTTGGGTATCAAGACCTACGAGAATCTTTCCGAACTCCACACCCAGACCGATGTTCCATCCTGCATCAAATCTGTTGTAATCCAGTCCGTCATCACCGAATGTGTCTATTTTGTCATCACCATTAATATGGATGCCTCCAACGGATGCGTCACCATCGAATTTAGCCTTACCACCTACTCCGCAAGCCAAATAAGGGCCTGTCGCGATGACAAGGTTGGTGTTATCTGCAATATTAAAACGAAACTGTACGTTAACAGGCAATTCAAGATAGAGCTGGTTAATTTTCACATCAGCATCAGCATCTATTATATTTCCGTCAAATCCACTTGAATATTTTGCCCCCTTTTGCGAAAAAAACAATGAAGGCTGTAAAGATATCATATCATTAAACTGATACTCCATCCCCACTCCGATACGTGCTCCGGGTTTAAATTCGGAGTGATCTGAATTCTCACCAATATAACTACTAAGGTTAAGACCAGCCTTTACATTAAAAGACACCTGCGAAAATCCCATAGTACAGATTAACGCAAACAATACGGTTAAAATACTTTTTTTCATAATCATAAGTTTTGATTAAAGATTATTTATTTTATCATTGCTTCAACAATGACAATGCAAAGATATAACAATTATAAGTTCGTTGTCACCTCAAGCAGACTTTTGTTATGCACATTCTAAAGATTATATGGTTTATTTTTAAGAATCCAAAGTTTTTCATATAACTATAGAAATTATCTATAAGAAAAGAATATACTCCCCAACAGTTGTTTTTGGGGAACTTTATTATCATCTATTCTCCTCTTCCTTATTGAATTTCTCTCTTTGTTCCTTCTTTTGTACGATATTGATAAAAGAAGAACTAATGATACCGGTCGGAATGGCTACCATTGCCACACCTACCAGACAAATAATACAACCCAATAATTTCCCCAAAAAGGTAATGGGATAAATGTCACCATATCCGACTGTAGCAAATGTAATAATGGCCCACCAGATTCCGTCACCGATATTTTTAAAGACTTCAGGTTGTGCATTCCTTTCAATATAATACATCAAAATGGCGGAAAAGCAAATTGTAATGAAACTAGCTGTGTAGGCTGTTTCAAGTTCTTCTCTGACAGAAGCAAGAGCCATACCGATAATTCGGAAAGATCGCGAGTGCCGTATTAACTTAAAAATAATGAAGATATAGGGTAAAATAATGACATGAACGACTTCCGTATCCCAGTATGCATAGGTAAGAACACAAGGCAGTACTGCCACGAAGTCAACAAAACCATAAAAAGAGAATGTATATTTCAGACGTGCCTTTGCTGTTTTCATACCGGGATAGAGTGCCGGTGCAGATACGATACGGGCTGTGTATTCAATAAGAAAAATAAAAGAAGATACATAAGTAATGCCGAATAACAGTACTTTGTATGTGGCCATTTCTTCAAATGAACTTGCAATGACGGCTATAATTGAAATCAGAATGAAGAAAAGAACAAAATATTGAACAAATTTTCTTCTCAATAACTGTTGAATCAAAATATATAATTTCATTTTTGCAAAAAAATTATTTATTCATGCTATCCGTGTGTTTTCCACACACGGATGCAATCACTTTGTTATTCAGACTCTTTTATTGGATGTTTTACTACAAACCTTCTCAATAATAAAAGCCGCTTTTTAGTTTTGTATTGCTAAAAACGATCCGCAATTATCTGACTAAAACACATAAGCAAGTGATAACTGCCAATATCTATTTTTGCTTTCGAATACATCACCATCAAAAATTTGATCTATGGCATCATGCTTATTGCCTCCTATATTATGCTTGGCAGACTGGGTTAATCCTATATTATAATAGCAACTTACCATTAAATGATTTACAATTTTCACTCCACCTCCCAAGTTCAATCCGACTTCAGTCGAACGCCATCCCATAGATGGAAGATCCTTATCTATAACATCCACAGCTATATGAGCAAGTTTGCGTCCCCAGTTGTCCTTGTCTACCAAAAAAGAAAAGGAAGGACCGACTCCCAAAAACAAATCAAAATTATCTGATATTCCCATTTCCCATTTCAGTTCTATAGGAATATCAATACTTTGTGTTTTAATGTCAGCACTACGTCTGTTAGAGGTATTTGTCAGTTTGATTCCACGCTCTACATACAGCAGAGAAAAGTCCAAAGCGATACCATGAAATCCTGTTTGATATTGCAACATAGGCCCTACTTGAAATCCTGTCAAACTCTCTTCCTTAAACTGGTCACGCATGCCACTAATATTTGCTTTGTTGCCAAGCACACCGGCTTTTACCCCAAAATGTAATCCCTGAGCCATACTATCAGTGATTCCCCAAAATACGAAAATCGTAAAAAAACAAATTATTTTTTTCATGATCATTTATTTAAGAAGTTGAATATGTTTCTATTATTTTGAAGATTGATGCACAGTAAGTTGTGGGAAAGGGAATCCGATTCCTTCTTTATTAAATGTCGTATAAACAATCTCATTAATATCATATAAAACATTCCAGTAATCAGCTGTTTTAACCCAAACACGGACAGTAATGTCAACGCTACTCGCACTTAATGAGCCTAAAACAATGATAGGAGCAGGAGTATCCAAAATACGTTTGTCCGCATAAATAATACGTTGCAATACGGTTCTGACCCTTTGTACATCCTCTCCATATTCTACTCCGAATACCCATTCAACACGGCGCATTTCCTGTTTGCTGTAATTAATCACAGCATTTCCACTGAGCATCCCGTTGGGAACGTATATCATCCGATTATCAAGAGTGGAAAGTATGGTATGGAAAATCTGTATCTCTTTTATTGTACCACTTACTCCAGGTCCATCTATATAATCGCCTACTTTAAACGGTTTAAAAACAAGTATAATCAAACCACCTGCGAAATTGGAAAGATTGCCGGAAAGTGCCATACCTACAGCCACACCGGCTGACGCCAAAAGTGCAGCAAAACTGGTCGTTTCCACTCCCAACTTGCTGATTATGGCAAAAGCAAGTACCATGTTCAATAAAATTTTCACTAAACTTTTCAAGAAAGTCTGTACACTGGTTTCTATCTTCCGTTTTTCAAGAACTTTGGCTATTAATACACTAATCTGCTTAATGATAAAACGACCGACTGAATATATCAGAATGGCGACAAATATATCCTTACCAGCGTCCATTCCAAAATCTACCAGTTTCTCCAGTGCTTGCTCAAGTTTACTGCCTGAGGCTGCATTCAATAATAATAAATTCATTTTTTTCGTTTAACAAATAAAAATTAATCAGCTTGTCACGATCATATTGCAAATATGCCAGCACATCCTGACAGTATAGTTTCGCAATGTTCCAATAAATCATCCAATATATTTTTACATTCCTAAATAGTCGGATATTTAAAGCCGCAAAGATATCATATATAATTGATAAAAACCAAACTTATCACTTAAAAGAGAGAACCTAAGCACCGTATTCTGTATCAAGCATACAACTCTAAGATAATATATTTAATTTTTTTCGGTAATATTTGCCGAAACATCGGTGAAGCACTATTATACTAGGTGAAAAATGCACGGCACAAGAACAATCTAGCACTCCATGCTGCATAACTAATCAAAAAGATCCAGTAAAAAAACATAAAACCAACTAGTTAATTCATACTTAAAGAGTATCAAACCAATCATTTTCTGTATTTTTAGGTACTTCTCTGTAAATAATACTCAATAATGAAAACAAGAAAAACATTCTAACAAAACATAACTAAAATACAAAATATTTCAGAGATTCACTTTACCTTAAACTTTACAGCATTCGACATTTAGAAAAAATATCGTAAGAGTTTTAATGAGAGTAAACTCGGAAATTCATTCCGTTGACAAAGCAACCCACTTCCATCAAAAGAACCATTACTTACATGCTGTACCACAGAAAGGCAACCAATATATCATACTATCTTCTGATCTTTCTTCTAAACTTTACCCTGTACTCTTTCATACGGTTAGTTCACTATATAATAACAAGATAATAAGCTGCTATTAGAGAAAACAATATTTTTTTAAGATGTTTGTAGACTCTGATAAAATTAATACCTTTGCGAAGTCAATTTATATATGAACAATGTCGAAATGTAAATTGAAATATTGCAGATAACAAAAAAAGGACAAAGAAATATGAGACTTATAAAAGTAACAGGTGGTTTGGGAAATCAAATGTTTATTTACGCTTTTTATTTGCGAATGAAAAAGTACTATCCCAAAGTGCGTATAGACCTTTCGGACATGATGCATTATAAAGTGCACTACGGATATGAAATGCATCGTGTGTTTAATCTGCCCCATACTGAATTTTGTATAAACCAACCTCTGAAAAAAGTTATCGAATTCCTTTTCTTCAAAAAAATATATGAACGGAAACAAGCTCCCAATAGTTTACGAGCTTTTGAAAAGAAATACTTTTGGCCTTTACTTTATTTTAAAGGATTTTATCAGTCGGAACGTTTCTTTGCAGATATTAAGGATGAAGTTAGGGAGTCTTTCACTTTTGACAAGAATAAAGCCAACAGTAGAAGTCTTAATATGCTTGAAATTTTGGACAAGGATGAAAACGCAGTATCTCTACATATTCGTCGTGGAGATTATTTGCAACCCAAGCATTGGGCTACTACCGGAAGTGTATGCCAGTTACCTTACTATCAAAACGCAATAGCGGAAATGAGTAGAAGAGTTGCCTCTCCATCTTACTATATTTTTTCAGATGACATTGCTTGGGTAAAGGAAAATCTTCCATTGCAGAATGCAGTATATATTGATTGGAATACGGATGAAGACAGTTGGCAAGATATGATGCTTATGAGTCATTGCAAACATCACATCATCTGCAACAGTACATTCAGCTGGTGGGGAGCATGGTTAAATCCCAATATGGACAAAACGGTAATTGTGCCTAGTCGTTGGTTCCAGCATTCCGAAGCTCCGGATATCTATCCTACGGGGTGGATAAAAGTACCAGTGAGTTAATCCATAATACACATGAATACGCACGTCTGGAAAGCTAAAAAATAATTGGCATTTCGGAAACCGCTGAGCCGAAATTTCGGCTCAGCGGAAATTGTAGCATCCATGTTCATTTTTGGTTTAACACACCTTTTCAAACCATAGTACGACCATCATAAATTATTTTGAAGAACGATTGACAAATGCTTCAGCGGAGTCGTTCAATGCTAAAATCAAAGCTTTTCGAAGCCAGTTAAGAGGGGTGGCTGATGGAAATTCTTCATGTTCAGACTGGCTAGGCTATACGCTTAAAAGAAAGCTTGCCAACCGGGAAAATCCGCTGACCCTAACTCACTTGGTTAAACCAAAGGTAAACCGCCCCATTCGGAGAATAAAAAAAGGAGCTACATTTTACCGTAACTCCTTGATTCTCATCCGTTGGGGTAGCGGGATTCGAACCCACGACCCCCTGCTCCCAAAGCAGACTCCATTTTATTAATCAATAATCTGAAAATAAATAAGTTACAAACAACAGATTTGATTATAAGGATAAGTTTTTGAACATTTATTGTTTAAACATCCCTCCCCTACCCGTCAAAATCCAATCAGCCGAAATCCCATAGTCAAGGACCAAGTACGCTATCCATTCAGGTTTTAGGACACTTACTTCCGGCTGGTTTCTGACTGTATTTATGTTCCAATAATTTATATCATGGGCCTTGGTGTATGTAAGAAGCCCACGCATACGTTTCTGTGCTTTCAGCATATCTATCGCTTCAAAGAAACGTTTTGTTATCGCTATTCCTTCTTTTGATATATTCATAACTGATTATTTTGACAATATACAAAGATAGATAAAATAATAAATAAAACACTGGATAAATAATATTATTTGCAATTCAAATAATATTATCATATAGAAAAAAAATCTATTTTTACTCTGGATTTTTAATTTAATGGTGTTTTGCATGCTTTGATCGGTCAGTTCTGCACTATGATAGAGGATGAAGTGTTGAATGATTTTCGGGATGAGGATTTGGTTCTTGATGTGGAAGGCTTGAATGTGGATGATGGTTGTTATACTTGGTATATGTCTGTAAAAGATAAGGTGGCTGATTGGTATAATATGGAAACCGGGGAAGTACTGTGCCGTTATAAGGTAACTCGAAAGGATGAGTTGTTGCAGGATGTTTATCTTGAGAAAGAGCCACCTAATTAATAGTGTTATATTTTATTGTTAAAGTGATTTGTTTTGTTGTGTATCTTTATTATTATGGCTTAATTTATAGCTATTAATATTTAAAGTATATTGCTATGAAGAAGTATTTTTATTTGTTAGCTATTTGGGCAGTTAACTTTGTAGCTTGTTCTGATGAATCTGCAAATAAGGGTGATTCTGTTATTGTTAATAGTTCTATGGAAGTGGAGAGGCTTGTAATGAACATTTCTAAGTCTTTTACTTCCTATACTAGGGGGAACATTGGTGAGTTTGTTTATCCTGACTATTATGGTGGAATGTATACTAATGATAGTGGGTATCCTGTTGTCCTTATAAAAGGGAATATGGAAAAAGGTAAGGAAGATATGATAAGAAGGGCGGGAAGTGATAAATTTGAGGTAGAATCTTGTGATTATTCTTTTGATGAATTGAGTGAATTAAATTCTAAATTAAGTGATATTTTGTGTGAGGGGAATTTCCCTGATGAGTTGACTTGGAATGGAGTGGGAATTTGGGTTGATAAAAATAGAGTCTCTGTTGATTTGGAGGTTTGTTCAGAAGAAAACATTCAGTTATTTAAGCGTTTAATAAGTAATTCTCCTGCTATTGTTTTTGGATATGGTACGTCTATTATTATAGATAGTCCTGTTGATTCGGATAATGTTAATAGAGAGGAAAGCAATGTACGTAGTTCTGTGTTGATAAATCTTGGTGGTAAATTTTCATCGTATGGAGTTTCTAATAATAATATGTATAGTGGGAGTATCGGAGTTAGGGGAACTCATGGTGAAAAGTCTAGATTTGTAACAGCGTCACATTGTATTCCTAAGTTAACGATTTCGGGAGTTGTAAGTGATAAAGAACAAAAGACAATAAGTTTTTGTGCATCAAAGAGTGATATTCAAGATGCGGCGGAATTGAACTTGAATATCATTGACTACATAAAGATGAATGATAAGGTTAAAGAAATAAGACGTGCCTCTATTATTATGTCACAGTATATAACTTTGGATAAGGTTAATAGAAAATATTCTGTTGATATATCTGAGACTAAAGCTTTAGAGTTGGGAGTGAATAAGATGAATTATGATAGAGTTGTTTTAGAAATAGAGAATGTGAATAAACTTTTAGTTGACAATCCTGATGTTGAGTTGATAGATTTAAAGTTACAGTATAAGGAATATAAAGAAAAGTTGGATTCCGTTTTTAATAGATAGTGTCATGAATGATTCTGATGCGGAAGTTTATGGTCCGAATTCAACAAATGGAACTATCATCGGAAGTAGAAAAGGTATATTTCTTTACTTTCTTTATCGATAGTTGCAGATACAATCATTATTCCATTATTAGATAATATTTCGCGATCTTTTAATACCACCTCGCCAATATCATCAGATGAATTACCATCGATTAGTATTGAACCGCAAGGAACTCTTTTGGTATCTTCTTTTAATTGGCCATTTTCTATTGTTACTACATCACCATTTTCCTTAAGAATAATATTATCTTTAGAAATTCCCGCTAACTCGGCTACTTCAGCATTTTGAACCTGATTTTTATATTCTCCTCTAATTGGAAAATAATATTTAGGGTTCATTAGATTTATCATTAACATTAAATCTTCGCGAGAAGCATGATGCGATAAAAATTGTTTAGGTGAAAGGCTAACAACGTGGGCACCAATTTTAGATATTTCATCAAGTAAATGATAATAAGTTTTTTCTCTATTTTGATAAATTGGTGTCGCCAAAAATACTGTATCATTTTCTGTTAATTTAACAAATTTATCATAACCGTTAATAATCTTCATAATATTATAATAAGGCTTTTCTTTTTCGTTAGCATTTAATATAATAACATTTTTATCATTAATATTTGATAGATCCCCAATAGCATTTTTATCTACTAACAAATAATTATCTTCTATGGCCGTATCAATTATTTTCTTTAGTCTTTTACCCATAATAACGATCTTTCGATCTGTCAATTTGGCCTCATTAAATAATTCTTGAATTCGATATAAATGCGAATCTAAAACATTAAAGATAATTCTTCCATCCGAAGTATTTAAAGTTTCTCTTATCAAACCAGATATTCGATGTTTTGGTGAAGTAAATCCTTCTTTATCAGCATATATTGATTCAGTAAGCAAACATAATACTTTCTGCTTGCCAATATAAGCAAGTTTTCCAATATCAGTTCTATAAGGTCCTTTCATTAGAGAATCAAAAACAAAATCAGCAGCATAAAATATTACTCCATCGTCAGTATAAATAGCATATCCAAAATTGTCAGGAGTTGAATGCGATAAATTAACAGGAAATATTTTAATATTACATACATCAATCGGTATATAAGCTTTAATTTCCTTTAGATTTTTAGTATCCATTTTATATGCTTCAAATTCTTTATGAACAATATCAATAGTATATTTAGAAGCAAATATAGGCACACTACCAATAGCTTCTATTATATCTGGCAAAGCTCCAGCATTTTCTTCATGTCCATGTGTTAAGAAGATACCTTTTATTCGATCTTTATTTTCTTTTAAATAGCTGATATTTGGTATAATATAATCTATTCCTAAAGTGAACTCATCAGCATATTTTAATCCTGCCTCAAATATAAAAATATTATTATTAATTTCGATAACAAACATATTCTTGCCGTTTTCATCTAGTCCACCTAATGAAAACATTTTTATTTTACTCAATTTTTTACTCCTTTCTTCCAAGTAA
>ERZ779866.4097-NODE-4097-length-11150-cov-8.332492_pt1 | contig 11150 bp, 12 predicted proteins | sample MGYA00511248_ERZ779866 | MGnify/ENA primary metagenome ERZ779866 (study PRJEB29588, sample SAMEA2155758) | human gut metagenome | biome: human gut; feature: human-associated habitat; material: faeces | place: Denmark | collected 2008/2010 ... | reverse complement strand
AGGCCGTCCCGCACGTCGGGCAGGGCCCGGCTCTTGATGACCGACATGGCGTATTCAATATAGGATTTCTCCATCTCCGGGACCAGGGGGGAGTTGACAATGATCTGGTTGGGATAGCGGATCTCCTCGGGGTCGTACTGAGGTTTTTTACTCATCTTCGTGTAACTCCTTGCTCCGGTCAATTTCTTTTTTAGGCAGTTTTCCCGCCCCTTTTGAAATTGTTTTTTCTTGTCTCTTTACTCTGCGTTCCAATTTTTTAATGTCTTCCGCCGGTGGGAGCTCTTCCGGCTTAATTCCTCGTTGAGACAACATTTCACGCACACTGGTGTTGTTCTGAACATGCTCCTTGGTGATTGGGCTTTCTCCATACAGGTCTTTTTCTTCCACATTGTAATTTGTCATCTCTGTCGCAAGATTTTTAGCCGCAATGGTCAGAGTGGGTAAATGGTCCGCCAAAGGCCCACTTGTAATTCCATAGTGGTCTTTCATATCCTGTGTAGTAAATCCCCCAAACAGTGCCTGGTCTCCCTTTGAACGGATTCTTCCAAAACCAATTTCATCTACACCACGTTCATAGATATTTTTAGATAGACACTTTTCCGAGTCTTTTAGCCGTTCACGGGCGTTTATACGTTCTAAATATACAATGTGCTCTTCGATCTGTTCTTGTTTTCGAGTTTGTACTGCAAAATAACTTTGAGCAAAGGCGATTTCCTCTTTTCTTGGATCCCCATTTTGAGCGATTAGATAGCAGGCATAACGGGTTAGCATATAATCTTTAACTGACCGCAATGCTCCACTTCCCAAACGGACCATTTTCGTGACCTCACGAAAATGGTCTGATACATCGACTCCTGTTGCAGAGACGGATTCCATCGCCCGAAAAATTGCAGTTTCAAAATTTTCCCAAGTTTTATATCCAAGCTGCCTCTGTAATTCTCGAGCCAGCCAATATTCTACTTGTTCTTCTTGGTGCGCAATCGCATTGAAGCTCTGGGTCAAAAAAGCAATCTTGTTTTTGTCCACAGCAATTCTCCTTAGTAATCCAAATTCACGGCGTACTTGGCGTTGCGCTCAATGAACTCCTTCCGGGGCTCCACCTTCTCGCCCATGAGGATGGTGAAGGTCTCGTCGGCCCGGACGGCGTCGTCCAGCTCGATGCGCCGCAGGGTGCGCTTCTCCGGGTCCATGGTGGTCTCCCACAGCTCATGGGGATTCATCTCGCCCAGGCCCTTGAAGCGGCTGATGTCGATCTTCACGTTGGGATTCCCCGCCCGCATTTCGGCGGAAATGGCGTCCCGCTCCTCGTCGGTATAGGCAACCCGCTGCTGCTTGCCCCGGGTCAGCTTATACAGAGGGGGCACGGCGGAGTATACATACCCCTCCTCGATCAGGGGCCGCATAAACCGGAAGAAGAAGGTCAGCAGCAGCGTCCGGATATGGGCGCCGTCCACATCGGCATCGGCCATGATGATGATCTTGTGATACCGCAGCCGGTTCAGGTCCAGCTCGTCGCCGATCCCGGCCCCCAGAGCCGTGATCACCGGCTGGAGCTTGTCGTTGCCGTACACCTTGTCCGCCCGGGCCTTTTCCACGTTCAGCATCTTGCCCCACAGAGGCAGGATGGCCTGGAACCGGGAGTCCCGTCCCTGAGTAGCAGAGCCGCCTGCGGAGTCGCCCTCCACGATATAGATCTCCGTCAGCTCGGGGTTATTTTCGTTGCAGTCCCGCAGCTTGTCGGGCATGGCCGCCCCGCCCAGGGCGGTCTTGCGGCGGATGGATTCCCGGGCCTTTCGGGCAGCCTCCCTGGCCCGGTTGGCGGTCAGGGCCTTGTCCAGAATGGTCCGGGCCACCACCGGGTGCTCCTCCAGATACACGGCCAGCTGGTCGGATACCACGTTGTCCACCAGGGTGCGGATGGAGGCGTTGCCCAGCTTGGCCTTGGTCTGTCCCTCGAACTGGGCCTCCGTCAGCTTCACGGAGATCACGGCGGTGATGCCCTCCCGGACGTCCTCGCCGGAGACCTTGTCTCCCTCCTTGATCATGCCGTATTTCATGCCGTAGGCATTGAGCACCCGGGTCAGGGCCGTTTTGAAGCCCGTCTCATGCATGCCGCCCTCGGGGGTGTGGATGTCGTTGGCGAAGGACACCAGCGTCTCATTATAGCTGTCGTTGTATTGCAGCGCCACCTCGGCGGTGCTGTCCCCCTTGGCCCCGGCCAGATAGACGACCTCCTCATGCAGCGCCGTCTTGTTGCGGTTGAGCCAGGTAACAAATTCCCGGATGCCTCCCTCGTAGCACATGGAGTCACTTTGCTCCTGGCCGGGCCGGGCGTCGGTAATGGTGATACGCAGCCCCGCATTCAGGAACGCCTGCTCCCGCATCCGGGTGTGCAGCGTTTCATAGTCATACACCAGGGTGTCGAACATCTCCGGATCCGGCTTGAAGGTAACGGCGGTGCCGGTCTGATCGGTGTCGCCCAAAATCTTCATCTCCTGGGTGATCGCTCCCCGGGAGAACTTCATCTCGTAAATTTTGCCGTCCTTCTGAACCTGCACCTCCAGCCATTCGGACAGGGCGTTGACCACGGACGCGCCCACGCCGTGGAGGCCGCCGGATACCTTATAGCCTCCGCCGCCGAACTTACCGCCGGCGTGGAGCACGGTGTATACCACCTCCAGCGCCGGCCGGCCGGTCTGCTTCTGGATGTCCACGGGGATGCCGCGGCCGTTATCGGTAACGGTGATGGTGTCGCCGGGGTTGATGGTAACAGTGATCTCGGTGCAGTATCCGGCCAGTGCCTCGTCAATGGCGTTGTCCACGATCTCATACACCAGATGGTGCAGGCCCGAGGCCGATGTGGAGCCGATATACATGCCGGGCCGCTTGCGCACCGCCTCCAGCCCCTCCAGAACCTGAATTTCCGAGGCGTCATAGGTGGTGTCCACGGCGGTGACTTTTTCCAGTTCGCTCATTGGGTCATCTTTCCTTTCCTTGGGTCTTTCCTGTCATTCCCGGGAACCCGGTGTCTGCCGATCTCCCGGCAATGACAGGGAATTCTTTACTTCTTTTCCGCTCTTTTCACCAGCGTCTGGGTATTCAGCTGGGAAATATATACGATCTGCCGGTGATACGGATGGTCGCACACCAGAAACGACTTGGGAATGTCGTCGCACACCGGCAGCACCACGCCCTCCTGCTCCGCCTGGTCCAGAAACCGCCGGGTCTGAGCGGACTGGGACGTGATATCCAGGTCGAATATGCCGATGATGCGCCGGTCGTTGACCATGACGTTCTGGCCGATATGCAGAAAACCCATCACAGCACCTTTCCTTCCCGAACGTGATACACCCGGCCGGACAGCAGCGCATCCAGCCGGTCGTTTTCGCAGCAGGTGATGAACACCTGTCCGCCTGCAATGCGGTTGAGCACATACTCCTGCCGCCGGGGGTCCAGCTCCGACAGCACGTCGTCCAGCAGCATCACCGGATACTCTCCGATGGCGGTTTTGTGAATCTCCCGGTCCGCCAGCTTCAGACTCAGGGCCGCGGTGCGCACCTGGCCCTGGGAGCAGAAATGCCGGGCCTCCAGCCCGTTTACCTTCACGGCGATATCGTCCTTATGGGGTCCCGACAGACACAGCCGGGAGGCCAGCTCCGCCTGATGATGCTGTGCCTGGTGCTCTGCCAGCGCCGCCGCAATGTCCGCCGCCGGACCCAATGGGTCCTCCACGGTTTTCACGGTCTGATACGACAGAGCCAGCTCCTCCCGTTCCCCGGAGCACTCCCAGTGGGCCCTCTGGGCGTGGACGGCCAGGGCCTGCACATACCGCGCCCGATAGCTGATGAGCACCGCTCCCACCTGGCACAGCCGCCGGTCAAAGTCGGGCAGGGTGTCCAGCAGCTGAGGATACTCGTCACTGTCCCGGAGGATGCGGGTCTTGTGTTCATACAGCCGCCCGTATTCTGCCAGGGCCTCGGCATACCGGGGCCGCAGCTGGCACAGGGACATATCCATGAACCGCCGCCGGGCCGCTGCTCCCTCCCGGATGAGAAACAGGTCCTCCGGCGAGAAAAACACCGTGTGCAGCACCTGGGACAGGTCGCCGCCGTTTTTGGCGGCCACACCGTTGACGGTCATCTTCCGCCGCCGTCCCCGGGTCAGCTGAATCTCCGTTTCAAATTCCCGTTCCCGGGACCGGATCTGTCCCACCAGCCTGGCCCTGTCCGTTCCGAAGCCAATAAGCTCCCGATCCGCATGGGTCCGGGGACTGCGGCCGCAGGACAGATACACAATGGCCTCCAGCAGGTTGGTCTTTCCCTGGGCATTGTCTCCATAGATCACGTTGCAGCTTTCATCAAAGGTCAGCTGCTGGCTGTCGTAATTCCGGAAGCCCTCCAGCAGCAGTCCTTCAATCCGCATACTGCACGCCGTAGCGCTGTCCCAGGGCGTCCACCACATCGCCGGGACGAAGCTTCTTGCCCCGCATGGTGCATACCTCCCCGTTGACCAGGACCTCTCCCTCCTGAACCAGCAGCTTAGCCTCGCCGCCGGTGGCGGTGGCTGCCGCCAGCTTCAGCAGGTCCTGGAGCTTGATATACTCCGTAGTAATGGTAATGATTTCCATATTGACCTCGTTTTCTCACGCTTTCAGCCGCACCGGCAGCACCATATAAAGGAAGCTCTCCTCCCCATCCACCGGCACCAGCACCGCCGGAGAAATGCTGGTATTCAGCTCCATGGTCACAGCGTCCGCCGGAGCGTAGCGCAGGGCGTCCATCAGATACCGGTTGTTGAATCCGATCTCCAGCCCGTTTCCGTCGCCGTCCAGGGGGCAGATGTCCTTGGCCTCGCCGGCGCCGGTGCGGGCAGACAGCATCACCCGGCCGTTTTCAAAAACGCAGCGCACCGGGCTCTTGAGCTTTTCGCTGATGACCACGGACACCCGGTCCAGGCTGCCCAGCATGGTTTTGGTGTCCACCGTCAGCCGGATGGGATTGTTCCGGGGGATGGCGTTCTTGTAATCCAGGAAATCTCCCTCCAGGCGACGGCAGATCAGCTGGGTGGCCCCGGCCTCAAACAGCAGGTGCCGCTTGCCCTGAATAATGGTGATCTTTTCGTCGGAATCTTCGCAGATTTTCTCCACTTCGTTCAGAGCGGAGCCGGGTGCCACGAATTTGAACGCGCCGCCCTCGGACCGGTCCAAAGGCTCCCGGCGCAGGGCCAGACGAAACCCGTCCACGGACACCACCGTCAGGTCCTTATCCCCCACCTCGAACAGAGAGCCGGTATGTACCGGGCGGCTTTCATTGGTGGACACGGCGAAGCTGGTCTGGTTGATCATAGCCTTCAGCGTCCCCTGACGAATATCCACGGAAAACTGGTCATCCACCTCAGGAAGCTCCGGGTAATCGTCAGCAGACAGACCGATGATCTCGAAGCTGGCGTCACCGCAGGTAAGATGAACCGTCAGCTTGTCGTCAGCGTCGAACACAATAACGTCGTCGGGCATCTTGCGGATCATCTCGCCGAACAGACGGGCGCTGAGGACGATACGGCCGGGAGACTGGATCTGAGCGTCCACGCCGGTGCGGATGCCGGTCTGCATGTTGTAGCCGGACAGGGTCAGGGTGTCCCCGCCCTCCAGCAGGATTCCCTCCAGGGCCGGAATGGAGCTTTTGGCGGCCACCGCCCGGGAGGCAGTGTTGACGGCGCCTTGCAGCAGCGCCTTCTCACAGGAAAATCGAAGCATATCGAAGCGTTCCTTTCTTTCAGACTAAAAAGAGACTCCGTTCTCCAAAAGAGAACAAAAGATATCTTTATTTTAGTAACAGACGTCGTAGGGAAAATTTATGTGGAAATCTCCCAAAAGCACTGGGATCACAGAAATTTCTGTCCACACCCCGTTGGGGACAATATCCGGGGGTTTTCCACAGGAAAAGAGAGAAGCAAATACTCCACAGGTTGTCCAGGTGGAATCCACAGGGATATGTGGAAAAGAGATCATTTCTTATTGTTGATGTTGGTGGTGATCTCCTTGACCTTTTCGGCGTAGGCCGGATCGGAGCGCATCTTTTTCTCCACCTGATCCAGCGAGTGAAGCACCGTGGTATGATCCCGGTCGCCGAACTCCTTGCCGATGTCGTTGAGGGAGAGGTTTGTCATCCGGCGGATCAGATACATGGCCGTTTGCCGGGCTTCCATCAGATCCCGCTTGCGGCCCTGTCCCCGGACCTGCTCCTCATCCACGTCATAATACCGGCAGATGTACTCGACGATCAGGCCTGGCGACGGCACAAACTCATTGTACTTTTTCAGCATATCCTTCACGGCACGGCTGACGGCCTCGCCGTCCACCTGGTTGCCCAGCAGATCCCGATAGGCCAGCAGCTTATTCAGGGCGCCCTCGATCTGTCGAACGTTGGCGGTGAGATTTTCCGCGATAAAGCTGCTGATATCGTCGGGCAGCTGCACCCCCAGCAGGGCAGCCTTGTTTTTGATGATGGCCAGTCTCGTCTCGAAGTCCGGTGGGGCCACATCCACCATCAGACCCCATTCAAACCGGGTCTGAAGCCGGTCCTCCAGCTGGGTCATCTCCCGGGGCGGACGGTCCGACGTCAGAACGATCTGCCGCCCGGATTCATACAGGGTGTTGAAGGTATGGAAAAACTCCTCCTGGGTCTGTTTTTTTCCGGCGATGAATTGGATATCGTCCACCAGCAGCAGGGTGGTCTGACGGTATTTCTCCCGGAACTCCGCATTTTTTCCCTCCCGGATGGAGGCGATCAGCTCGTTGGTGAAATCGTCGCCCTTGATGTATACGATGCGGGCATCCGGCTGGCGGGAGCGGACCTGGTGGGCAATGGCATACAGCAGATGGGTCTTGCCCAGGCCGGAGTCGCCATAGATAAACAGGGGGTTATAGTGCTCCGCCGGCTTTTCCGCCACGGCGCGGGCGGCGGCATAGGCCATCTTGTTCTGGGGCCCCACCACATAGGTGCCGAAGGTAAAGGCGTCGGACTCCAGAAGGGAGCCGGGCCGGTCCGGAGCCACCCCATGATAGGCGGACAGCTGCTGATCGTCCAGGATCTTTACCTCCAGATCCGAGGAAAAAATATCCTTCAGTGCGGCCTTGATGTGGCTCATAAAGCGCGCCTCAATGGTGCTCTTTTTGAAGGCGTTGCTGCAATGCAGCACAAAGGCGGAGTCCTCCATGGTCACCACCTCCACCTCGTCGAACCAGGTATTGATGGTGGTCTCGGACAGCTGGGACCTCAGCCGGTCCAGTACGTTTTTCCACACGTCTGCGATTGAATTCAATGAAAGCGCCCCTTTCCCGCTGGTCATGCGATTTTCTCTCTTTGTTTCAGGCAAAAATACACCTCTTATTATATCAAACGGCCCCGGAAAAGTCCACACATATACTAATACTAAGTATAAAAATTTTTCCGGGCTGCTATACAGAAACCGGCAAATATGCGCTATTTTGTGGGAGAAATAACAGAATTTCTTGCCCAAAACCGGCGCCCGGCGGCAGAATGCAGCTCTTTCGTGGAAAATGCAGATTTCTGTTGACAGGGGGCCGGAAAATCTGTATAATGTTTACCATGCCGTTTTGCGGCATCCAACCTGTCAACTGCGGCCGCCGGGGACAAGTCCCCTGCCCGCCGTCGAGTATGTGCGGCAGCCTTGTTCTGCCGCCGGATCTTACAAAATGGAGGTGTCATGCAATGTTCCGTACCTATCAGCCCAAGAAGCGCCAGCGCTCCAAGGAGCACGGCTTCCGCAAGAGAATGGCCACCAGCAACGGCCGTAAGGTTCTGGCCCGCCGCCGCGCCAAGGGCCGCGCTCGCCTGACCCATTGAGGTCGCGGAAAGTGCATCGCGCATAAAGGATAGACCAGGGACGGTGGATGGGAAAACTGCCGTCCCCTTTGGCCTATGCTCATTTCAGCCGCCGCGTTGGCGGAGAAGGTGCTTGTTTTCATGGATTCAGCCGTCACGGTAAAAGAGAATTACGAATTCCGCCGCATTTACCGCAAGGGAAAATCGGCGGTTTCGCCGCAGCTGGTGATTTACTGTCAGAGGAACCGCCGGGGCCATAGCCGCCTGGGCGTTTCCGTCAGTACGAAGCTGGGCTGCGCCGTGGTGCGCAACCGCGTCCGGCGCCGCATTCGGGAGATCTACCGGCTGAACAAGGCGAAAATGCTCCCGGGCTACGACCTGATCGTGGTGGCCCGGGTCCGGGCCGTGGAAACGGATTATCAGAAGCTGGACCGCACCTATCTGCGTCTGCTGGAGCAGCTGGACCTGCTGCGGGAGGACCCGTCATGAAGCGGGCCATCCTGCGGATGATCCGCTTTTACCAGACGGCTATGTCTCCCCTGTTTCCGCCCCGCTGCCGCTATATCCCCACCTGCTCGGAATACGCACTGCAGGCGGTGGAGAAATACGGCCCTCTGCGGGGCGGCTTTCTGGCGCTGCGGCGCCTTCTGCGATGCAATCCCTTCCACAAAGGCGGGTATGATCCCGTTCCCTGAAAACCCCGTTTTTCCCACCCAACAAAATACGGAGGAAACTATCCCATGTTTGCAAAGCTCGGATACTATATCTGTGTGCCCTTTGCCTTCCTGACCCGGCTGTTCTACAGCTGGACCGGGTCCTATGGCGTGGCTCTGATCCTGTTCACCCTGGTGGTGAAGCTGGTGCTGCTGCCCTTCCAGCTCAAGAGCAAGAAGAGCATGCTGCGCATGAACCGCATGCAGGGCAAGATCAAGGATATCCAGACCCGCTACGCCAACAACCAGCAGCGTCAGCAGGAGGCCATGCAGGAGCTGTACATGAAAGAGGGCATCAACCCCATGTCCGGCTGCCTGTGGTCCATGATCCCCTTCCCCATCCTGATCGCCCTGTACTATATCATCCGTGTGCCTCTGCGGTATTTTATGAGCCTGTCCGAGTCGGTGATCGCGGAGATCACCACCCTGGCCGGCACCCTGGGCTTCACTGCGGCCGAGGGCAGTCAGGCGTATGAGCAGATTTATCTGGCCAAGTTCATCCACGAGCACTGGGCGGATTTCGCCGGGAAGTTCGATGGCCTCATCGACCTGAACTACAACTTCCTGCACATTGACCTGGCGGCTCAGCCGTCCTCTCTGTTCAGCCAGTTCCCCGGCGGCGGCTGGCCCGTCTGGGGCGCGCTGCTGCTGCCCATCATTTCTGCCGGCATCCAGTTCGCCATGAGCCTCATCACCATGCGCACCAATGGTTCTACCCCCAACGGGTCCGCCAAGACCATGATGTACTTGATGCCCCTGATGAGCCTGTGGATGGGCTATATTCTGCCCTCCGCTCTGTGCGTATACTGGATTGCCAACTCCGCCTTCTCCCTGATCCAGGAGCTGACCCTGAATAAGTATTTCAACAAGAAGCTGGACCGCGAGGAGACCGAGAAGGAAAAGGCCGCCCGTGAAAAGCGCTATGCCAAGTACCAGAAGCAGAAGGAGCTGATGGCACAGCAGCAGGCTTCCTACAACGGCGGCAAGAAGCAGAATAACCAGCAGGGCAAGAAAAAGCAGTCCTCTGGCGAGAAGAAAAAGAATCCCGGCACCAACGAAAGTGGCCGCGTGGGCCAGCGTCCCTATGCACGGGGCCGGGCCTACAACGAAAGCCATTACAATGATGACTAAGGAGTTTTGTCTATGAGTTATATCGACGTAACGGGCAAGACCGAGGACGAGGCCATCCGCAAAGCGCTGGAACAGCTGCATATGGACCGCGACGACGTGTCCGTTGAGATTCTGGAGCGGGCCAAAAGCGGCTTTCTGGGCATTGGCAGCAGCCCTGCCCGGGTCCGCGTGACCTATGGCCAGGAGGAGCCGGAGGCTCCCGCCGCGCCGGTCCAGCCGGAAAAGAAGCCGGAGCCCAGACCCCAGCCCAGACCCCAGCCCAAGCCGGAGCAGCCCAAGACCAGGAAGCCGGAGCCTCCCAAGGCTCCCGTCAAGGCTCCTGAGCCTCCCAAGGCTGCCCAGGCCCCCGCTGCCGCCCCGGAGCAGTCTGTCCTGGACGACAACGCCCGGCGCATTACCGAGTTCCTGACGGGCCTGCTGGAGCATATGGACAGCCCTGCCCAGGTGCAGGTCACGGAGACGGAAAAGGGCCGCTACAGTGTGGTGCTGGAGGGACAGAAGCTGGGCCAGCTGATTGGCCGCCGGGGCGAGACCCTGGACGCTATCCAGCAGCTGACCAACTACGCCGTCAATTCCGGCCGGGAAAAGCGCATCCGCGTCCATGTGGATGCCGAGAATTACCGGGCCAAGCGGGAACAGAGCCTGGAGTCTCTGGCCCGCAAGGTGGCTGCCAAGGTCACCAGGTATCGCCGCAGCGTCACTCTGGAGCCCATGAATGCCTATGAGCGCCATGTGATCCACGCCGCCCTGCAGGATGTCCCCGGTGTCAATACCTACTCTATTGGCTCGGAGCCCAACCGCCGTGTGGTGGTGTCTTACGACCGCGACAAGCGGTGATCCGTCTGATCCAGTGCTGACTGGCAAAAGAAAAAAATAAATGCACGGCCGCGGCCGTGCATTTATTTTTTCCGTTTAGCGGATGGCGGTGACAGTGTAGCCCTTGTCCTCCACGGTGCGGCGTAGGACGTCGTCCTCCACCGGGCCGGTGAGGGTCACCACAGCGGTGCCGGTCTGGTGGCTCACCTGAGCCTCCTGAACCTGGGGCAGAGCCTCCAGGGCGGTGCGAACGGTGGCCTCGCAGTGGGGGCACATCATGCCCTTGATCTCCAGTGTCTTTTCCATAGCTTGTTCCTCCTTGATCTCGTTGTTCAGATGATTGGTTCTCTTATGATCGTGCCGGTTATCCCGGAGCTTGAACAGATTCAGCCGCAGGGCGTTGGACACCACGCAGAAGCTGGAAAGGCTCATGGCTGCCGCGCCGAACATAGGATTCAGCGTCAGCCCCAGGGGGATGAACACCCCGGCGGCCAGGGGTATGCCGATGGCATTGTAGAAAAATGCCCAGAACAGGTTCTCGTGGATGTTCCGCAGGGTGGCCCGGCTGAGCCGGATGGCGGCGGGCACGTCCGGCAGGCTGCTGTTCATCAGCACCACGTCCGCCGCGTCGATGGCCACGTCGGCT
>ERZ779866.4096-NODE-4096-length-11151-cov-2.729362_pt1 | contig 11151 bp, 9 predicted proteins | sample MGYA00511248_ERZ779866 | MGnify/ENA primary metagenome ERZ779866 (study PRJEB29588, sample SAMEA2155758) | human gut metagenome | biome: human gut; feature: human-associated habitat; material: faeces | place: Denmark | collected 2008/2010 ... | reverse complement strand
CTTCCAGACTGTTGAGCTGATCGGCTTTGTCGGTGGAGACTCGACAATAGGCTGCAATGTTCATAGTGTTACCTCTCTGTTATAGCTGTATCGTTCTGTTACATCTTTTATTATATCAAGAAAGTCTTCGAAAATATACGAAGACTTTCTTGTTTTAAATACTTTATCCAAATATATCTCTTTCTATTGATTGATAAACCTCCATATCTTCTGTTATCATCTTACTTATTGTGTCCCTCATAATATATTCTCCATTATTCCCACATTGTTTTAGCTTAAATAATTTTTTCAAATCAGTACATATATCATTTCCTGCCGATTTCAAATCATCTGGTGCATTTCCTCGTTCGATACTCTCTTCAAGTCTTTTTCTTCTAATTTCTTTTACTTCATCTATTTTATCTTTTTGGTCTTCAATTTCACACCACTTTTCCAAAACCGTTTCATCCAACAAATAGCCTTCTATATTTCTTTTGCTAAGTACTTTTATACCATCTTCCATCAATTCTGCAATTTGTTCTTCGCTCCTATCATCCCGATCGACAACCCTTATAATTTTAGCATTAGGTGCTAAACGACATATGAATTCTATTACTGCATTTTTATCCTTTTCAATATCATTACAACTTCCCAAAGAATAAAATAGTGTATCCGGATGATTTTTTCCGAATATATTGGTATAGCATTTAGCATCAAAATCTTTTCGTTTTCTTCCTTTTGTTGTTCCTTCACAAAATACTATAGTGTTTGGAGTCAGCAATGTTGCATAATCATCTAATGATATTTCAAGCATTTTGCTCCAAATCGTCGAATCACATTCTGATGGTTCTAATATAACCTCTTCATCAAAATCATATCCATCAAAATTTAAAAAGATAACTTGTCCCGGATACTCCTCTGACAATTTTTTTGCTTCTTTCATCATTCCAAAAGAGTGTGTTGCTATCCATAACTGTGAATTATCTTCTATAATATTAAATAATTCATTTAATAATTTGGCTTGAAGTTTTGTATGTATATGTGTTTCTGGTTCATCAATACAGAATATAGTATCATTATAAAAATCAGTTTTTACAACTAGATCTAACAACAAATCAAATGCCGCTTTCTCTCCTCCTGACAATTTCTCATATTCATACTTTTTTGTTATTCCCTTTTCAAAATAAAATTCTGACTTTTCCGTTGGTAATCCTATTCCTGCAAAATTTAAATCTGGGAATAATCTTTCCATAGATTTACGTATTTTCCCTAATATCTCTTCTCTTATATCTTTAACAGGTTTATTATCATTTCCCGTATCATAAATTTTATTGATTGTTTGTGCAACCAATCGTTGATAATCATCATCAACACACGAATCATTATCAATCATTTTTTTATCGTCTGCATTTTCTAATGGCGAAATTACTTTTTGTATGGATGTAACAGTAATATATGGAGAATTTCTATAAGCCGTTCTAAAATAAAAATATCGTCTAATATCTTCTTGTGATTTATTTGATATATTTTCATAAAAATCAATATTGACTAATTCATATGAATTTCGAATATCCTTCCGATCTTTTTTACAATAACTATCATCTGATCCATAATTATATCCTCTAATTCTATACCAAGTTTTAAATGCATCAAAAAGTGAACTTTTACCACATCCATTAGGTCCCAATAGCATTACCAATTTTGCATTTTGTGGAATATTTTTTATTGTCAAATTAGTAAATCGCTTAAATTTATCTATATGCACTTCTTTAATTTTCATCGATTATAAACTCCTTCTATTTACTTTCTCCTAAAAATTGTTGTTTTATCTCTTCCGGCAAATACTTCGCCAGTTCCTCTACCAACTCATACACCTTCGTTCCAGGTGCTATCTCTGCTGGTGTTTTTCCTTTCCCATTTTCGATAATTCGTTTCGCATACCGAATTGCCAACTTCGGATTTCCACCATTCATCAGCGTTTCAAATATGTTATCCATATTCTTCTCATACTTCCCAATTCTAAGTTCCTGAAATTTTTCATTCAAAAACTTTTTATACTCAGATCTGTGATTATTTGCCGTATAATATGCAAAATGTAACATGAACCAGAATTCGATACACTCGTTACTCCACGCCGCATGATACTGTAATTCTGGCTTAATCTTATTCAAACTATTGGCTCGTTCCTCAACACCGTTGAAATGGACTACTCCATTGACATCACTGGATGGAAAGCTGTCTTTATCATAGACACACCATATCTGCCCTTTTGTGATCTTATTCTCACGCACATACTCTTCAGCCTTTCCGATTACCCGCATCGTCTCAGCCTGGCAGCCCTCAATTTCAATCAAAACCATATCTCGATAAATGGGATTATCTTCAATATACCGTTTGAATCCTTGAAAATATTTAGGTTCCGTTGCTTGTCCCTCGCAGAAAATGTAGTAGCGGAATTCTTTCTTTTCCAGATATTCCTGCCGACGTTTCTTCTTCCAGTTGTCTTTCTCTTTTCTGCCTCTTTTAGCCATTCACCGTCCCCCAATCTATAATCTTTCTGAGGTATGGATCTGCACCATATTTCCCTTCCAGATACTGTTTATCGAACTTGGCATCCTTCCGTACAGATTCACCTTTCTTATTTTTAAATTCTACAAGAGAATATAATTTTGAATTCTGACGGTTTCCTTTTGCTACAAACCAGATTTCATCTCTTCTGAATACTTCACTGTTCATAGTAGACAGATCATGTGATGTAAAAATCAACTGTGCACCCTTTTTATTTTTTTCCATATTACTGAAAGTCATAATAAGGTATTTAAGTAATACCGGATGTATCTTTGCATCCAATTCATCAATCACAAGTGTCGTTCCTTTCAATAAACTTTTTGCAATAAATGGGAGCAATCCAAATAATTTCTTTGTTCCACTGGATTCATCAAATAAATTCAATTCTGCTTCATATTCATCTACTATGTGTTTTGTAAATACTTCGATCCGGTCATTCTCCTTTTCTTCTACACGGAAATCTACAATATCCAAATCCATCTCCTGAATCATCTGAAGCATCAGTCTTTTTACATCCTCTGACTTAGAAATAGCCATTCGTAATTCCTGCATAGGATTTCCATAATTCAAGAAATCAATCTCTTCATCAAACCAGTCAAGCACATCCTGTACCACTTCATTTTTGCTGTAGGTAATTCCAAGATACGATAACAACGGCAATGTATCGGATAATTCATCACTGGTTTTCAATCTTGCAAATGCACCTTTCAAAGTAATTTCATCTTCATCTCGTTCAAAAAGTGCTGATTTCCGCCCTGTTTCTAATTTTATACGATCCAGCCTTTCGTATTCGATTACTTCTTTTTTTACAGTTAATTCATAGCGATACTCTGCCATTGTTGTTCTAAAAAACAGTTCAAATTCTGTTGGCTCATTTCTTGTTCCCTCATCAAAAGCAAATGGCTCTATCACAAGCTTTTTCATTTTCATCGCGATCTCTTCGTTATTACTTGTCGCATATAATGGCCTCAGTATTTTCGTTACCAGACTATGCAATGCTTCAAGGACATTAGATTTTCCTCCACCATTTGGTCCGTATACAGCAGATACCGGTAAATATAATTCCTCATCTACATCTTTTATAATTCTGTCCTCATGCTCAGAAATGGCGGCAGCCTGCATGTCAAATGTTACCTCATCTCGTATACTCTTAAAATTTTTCACTGTAAATTGGCATAACATCTTATTTACCTCCATTAGTCCAAACTTCTTGCCTATATCCTTATTATATTCCGCTTTTTTATTTTGGCAATAGTTTTATGAGATAAAATCTCATATTTTATACTGTAATTTACATTTCGGCAATTTTCGACAAAATCATACACCTTAGACTTCATGTTAATGACTTTCTATCCATTCCTCATCTATCCGCTTTATTCCGATTCACATTTATTTGTTTCCATCTGCACCATATTCTCCTGCAATATCTTCTCCACCTTCTCAGTATTTGCTTCTATCATCACTTTCAATATGTAATCGGCGGTCACTTCCACCGGATTTGGATTATGAAATCGATAGTTCAGTTTTCTTTTCGCCACGGTGAAGTTTCCACCTCCTCCCTGCTCACTCTTTGTCCATTACTATGAAAATTCCTTTTGAAATAGTCCTAGATTTTCAGAATGTTTTTCATAGTCTGCATATTGTCATTTGCCATGGCTTCTCGTCTGCTGACTCCATCAATCTTTACCGGAATACATCTCTCCAGAATTCTGTCATAAATTCTTTTCTTCTCAATTTTTGTCTCTTGTTTTAATTGTGCTAAAGGAAGATTTGTTGTGATAATCAAAGGTTTCCCCGATCGATATCTCCAATCAATCACACTGAAAATATTTTCTAATGCATACTCACTGCTCCGTTCTACACCAAGATCATCAATAATTAAAAGCTCATATCCATTCAATGATCTGATATATTCTGTCTTGTCTTCAGCTGCAAACAAATCATTTAATATGGTGTTGAAATTTGTCATTTTCACGGTAACTTCTTTTTCCAGCAATGCATTCGCAATACAGGCAGCCAGATAACTTTTTCCTGTTCCAACTGGTCCCCAGAACAAATATCCCATATGGTTTTGCTTCATTTTTTGCCAGTTTGTTACATATTCTTCTGCGATTCTTATAACGCCACTATCTCTTTCTACATTTTGAAATGTAAATCCCTCCATTTCTTTTTCCTCAAAGCAGATTTTCTTATTTCTTGCGATTAGCTCCCGATGCTCTTTTTCTTTATAATATTGTGTCTCCTCTGCATATGCCTTCCTTTCACACGCACACTGCCTGTGATGCTTTCTCATTTCAAGCAAAGAACCTTTTGGATAAAATGCTTCTACGGGTTCTTTACAAACAGTACAATGCATCAATCCATCTGCGCCTAAATATGTTTGTATCTCATACATCACAGGCTTTCTCCCTCCCCACACTCATAATTCATCTTTTGATTCTTTATACTGTAACTACTTACTCCATACTTATTACTTGAGTTATTTTTCTCTATTACTTTATTAGATGCCGTATTTATATCCTTTGTAGAGTTATCATTCTGACCATATGAAAGCTCATTTTTAAACTCTCTATCGGCTTTCTTTATATCTGTCTGTAATTGTACCTTTCCAGAAACCTCTACTTTGTCTGGTATCATTACATACATATGTCTTGGTTTTGAAAATCCACCAAATTTCCGAATTAGCAGTCCTGCATCATCTAGTTCTTTCAAAGCCTTTTTAACAGAAGATTTGCACTTCCCGGTTTTCTGTGATAGTTCTTCAATTGGAAATACTGCATATACTCTTCCGTCCTCATCTGCCCAATTATTTTTTCTTGATATTCTCGCCCGGTCATACAGCAGCATATAAATAATTCTCGCATTCTGACTTAACGGTAATTCCAGCAGAAATTTAGGAAATTGATAATACTGTACCTGTTGTCCTTGCTCATTCATATACAAATAGTTCATTTGTTTCTTCCTCTCCTTCTCAATATCTAAAGAAATCCATTTTCTGAATTTAATACCTTCAAAATTAATCCCTCTATATATCCAAAAGGAAAAGGCATAAAATACAGCCCCCTCATCAGAATTTTTTAATTTTTTCATAATTTCATTACTGTGCATCCCAAAATTCCACATAATCTTAAAGATAAGCAGAGAACCAATTAAGGTACTATAAATCCCTAGTGAATCTCGCTCTTTGTTATTTCTTTCTTCTTTTTAATCTGAATTTTTATACAAGAGCAAGATCCACCTGTGTTTAACAAGTTTATTCTTGATGAATATTCTATTTTCATCCTCTTGATTCAATTTCATCTTCATCTAATTAGCTTCCATCAACGATTTCCGCACCATTTACATGATATTTTCTTTCAAAATTTTCAAAAAAAGCACCCGGCTTCTGCCAGATGCTCTGTAAAAAATATTCAATTTTTACCTGCTTACATTTTCAATGTAACCAATATAATATTCTTAATTTTCGAATATTATCTACGATTATTACGATACGGTATTACCCGGGTGGATCTTGCTCTTCTCTTTCAATATCAATATAATTCTATTTTTCGATAATCTATGACATTGTTGCAGTTAAATGATATACTAATTCTAGTTTATAAATTCGGAGGTATATTATGTCGAACATTCAGATATCAGAAAATGGATCAGGGAAATATTCTCCTGAATGGTTTTATAGCGAATCTCAGACTCCAGAATGGATTTCATTTGCTCACAAGGCTGATGAGCTACGAGAAAATTTTATGAATCTTTTTGGAATAGAACGCTTAAAATCTCTTTCTGGAAAGAACTTGTTAACTTCTTTGTTTTATAATGACGAAGGAAATAAAACCAATCTCTGCTATATGCTTGAAATGGACAAAGATATTCGTGAAGTATTTGGAAGTATTTCCGGCGGAGCAGCCTACAAATTTGGATTATTTTATCATAAGAAAAATCAGAGTTGGACATGTGGTTCACCATTAAAGCCTGTGCTTCTTACTGAAGCTGAAGCAATACAAAAAGCAGATGAAATGCGCAACGACCTGGTTGAAGGTGCTGAAATAATATCTTCTTTTGGTCCTTTAGATTATGAAGAAGATTATGAACAACTCTATAAACAACTGGAACATATCCCAGGAATCAATATGGTATGGCGCATGAAATATTACCAAATGCTCTTTCCAGCATTATTCGCTCCATTTTATGGTCAAGATATTCAGCTGAGAGTATTGCATTTCCTAAATCAAAAACCAAGTGATATTCCTTTCATTCGCATGGGACAAATTTCATTATATGCCAGAAAATGCAATGTTCCAGGAGTCGTTTTTGCTCATATTTATGGAAAAAATGTAGGATATACTAATGACACTAATGATTCTGACACAAATACGCTTTCCGATAAAAAACATAAAACGCACTACTGGATGTATACCGTCTTTGATGATAAAAGTTGGAATGAATGCCAACAAAAAGGAATCATGGTTTTAGGTATGGACGATATTGGTGATTATTCCCAATTTGCTTCCAAGGAAGCTCTCCGTCAAGAACTGATAGATGTGTACGACAGTAGTACTTCACGAAAAAATCAGGCTTTGATGGCATGGAATTTTGCAAATACCGTATCAGTTAACGATGTGATTTTTGCGAAACGCAGCAACACTCTTCTTGGTAAAGGTATTGTCACTGGAAATTATGTCTTTGACGATCTTCGTCAGGAATATAAAAATGTCCGTGCTGTAAAATGGCTTCAAGTTGGCGAATGGGAACATCCTGGTAATGCAGTAGCAAAACGCTTAACTGATATCACTCCATACACTGATTATATTGAAAAGCTTACTTCCATCTTTGCTCCAGATGAATTAGATGATGTAGATACACAACCAGAAATAGACTATCCAGCTTACTCTTCTGCAGATTTTCTCTCAGATGTGTATATGAATGGACACGATTATAAAACACTGGTAAATGTTTTAAAAATGAAGAAAAATATTATTTTACAAGGCGCACCTGGAGTTGGAAAAACTTTTACTGCCAAACGACTTGCTTATTCCATTATCGGCGCAAAAAATCCTGACCGTGTTCAAATGATCCAATTCCACCAGAGTTACTCCTACGAGGATTTTATTGAAGGATACCGACCAACGGAAAATGGATTCACAATTAAAAAGGGTTCTTTTTACAAATTCTGCAAAATGGCCGAGGATGATGATGAAAATGATTATTTCTTTATTATTGATGAAATCAATCGTGGTAATTTAAGTAAAATATTCGGTGAATTATTTATGCTGATTGAAAAAGATAAGCGGGGGATTGAACTGCAATTGTTATATTCTGATGAGAATTTCTCTGTACCTGCAAATGTATATATTATTGGTATGATGAATACTGCTGATCGTAGTCTTGCTATGTTAGATTATGCTTTAAGACGACGTTTTTCATTTTTTACTATGAAACCGGGGTTTAATACGCCTGGTTTTCAAGCTTACCAAGATTCTCTAAAAAGTGATGCCTTTAACAAATTAATTGCTTGTGTGAAACAACTCAATTCCAAGATAGCAGAAGATATATCACTAGGTGAAGGATTCTGTATTGGTCACAGTTATTTTTGTGGTTTAACACCAGAGACAGCCAACACACAAACTTTGTCATCCATTGTAGAATACGAATTGATTCCACTTTTAAAAGAATATTGGTTTGATGAGCCCGCAAAAATCGTAGATTGGTCTGATCGACTAAGGAGTGCTGTTAAATGATTCCTGTACAAAATATTTATTATATGCTGTCCTACGCTTTTCAGGCATTACAAGCACAAAATTACAAAGATCTGGCTACAGAAAATTTTCATAATACTGCTGAATTATGTGCAGCCATTCTTGATAAGGGCATTAGCGTACAGCTAAAACGAGGCTTAGGAAGAGATTATCTGCCAAAATCAGAATCTCTTTCTACGCTACAGGGAAGGCTTAATATTTCTGAATCCATTAAAACTCAGACTCTGCTGAAGAAACAAATGATTTGTACATACGATGAATTTTCAACTAATACACAATTTAACCAGATTATTAAATCTACAATGTTATTGCTTCTTAAAGCCAATATCACAAATACGCGAAAAAAAAGTCTACGAAATCTGTTATTGTTTTTTTCTGATGTTAATGAAATTGATTTACGTTTTGTAAATTGGAACCAACATTATAATCGTTCCAATCAAAGTTATCAAATGTTAATTGGAATCTGTTATCTGATTTATAACGGACTTCTACAGACACAGTCTAATGGTGCTACGAAAATAATGGATTTTTTTGACGAACAGCGTATGTGCCGTTTATATGAAAAATTTTTGCTTGAATACTATCGTAAAGAACATCCAGAACTATCTGCCAATGCCTCACAGATTGCATGGCAACTTGATGATTCTGAGAACCAATTGCTTCCCAAAATGCAAACTGATATTATGTTGTCTCAGGGAAACAATATACTTATTATCGATGCAAAATATTATTCACATATGACTCAGCAGCAATACGGGACAAATACCTTGCATTCCAATAACCTCTATCAGATTTTTACATATGTGAAAAATAAAGAATTTGAATTAAAAGACTGTGAACATACTGTCTCTGGAATGCTTCTTTATGCACAGACTGATGAAGATGTTATTCCCAATAATACATATCAGATGAGCGGAAATCAGATTTCTGTGCGTGCATTGAATTTAAATCAGGATTTTTCAAAAATTTCTGAAAACTTGAACTCTATTGTTAAAGATAACTTCACTTAATTTTTGAGGGGAAATAATACTTCCCCTCAAAAATTAATCTGAATTATAAAATATGCGAATATACAAATTTCATCATTGCTTTCATGTCCATGTCTCCCTCGTTGTTATCCCATTCTTCCATATTTTTTTGAACTTTTTCACATTCTTTCAAATATTTCTTGTATGCATCATCTGTCAATTGTCCCCCTTCAACTATTACCAGTGTTAAGTATTCCACAAAAGTTCTAAAGTTATCAACAAGGCCTAAAATAATAACAAATAATTCTTGTAAATCCACACAAGTATTCGGTACAATTGGCATTTCTGATATCCAATCAACGTGCATTCGTTCATCTTCACTTTTCTCTTTCTTTTGCCACTGCTCATCTTCCCCTAGAGGAGCATTATAAAATTGATACGTCCTTTTTCCATTAAAAGAATATCTAGCGAAATCAAAATTAGCATTTACACGTTGCAATTCTTTTATCAGTTTAATCAATTCCGGTAGCGCAATATCTATTGTCTGCTCCATACCCAATTTTTTCAGTTCTTTTTCTAAGACTTCTAAATACTCATAAATCTTGTGGTTTTTCTTTACTTCATTATCCATCCCTAGAATGTAATATATCGCATCTACACTACTTTTTAGCCAAAGTTCTACCCCATGCCAAAGATCAAACATAATTGGGAAAATAAGAACATCTGCTGTTGAGCAATAATTACCGCTATATAAAATCGAATATAAACTCAATACTGCATTTCCTATATATGCATTTCCCATCACAAAGTTATCTTGTATAAATTGAGGAACATTATTTTTTCCTCCAAACGAATTATCAAAATACCAGTTTAAAAAAGCATACTTATTTGATTGTGTATAATCTATATCCTTTTCACCATAAAAAATCATGTGACTTTTATTATTCTCTTCTGCATTGCTCATATCTACTTCGGTCTTTCTTCATGTAATTTTCCTACAATTAATTCTATTCCTCTATATTGCGTAAGTAAAGGGACAAAAAACGGTTTTATTGCCCCTTTACTTTCTCATATTATTCTCCAAATAAAACACTCCATTTTGTTACTTCCGTATGTATCGTACTCTTACTAACCCCAAACTCCTTCGCGGTCTGACGCACAGTGGCTTTATGTTCGATGATATAATATGCGATTTCTACTGCCCTCTCCTCAATATAATCTTTCATAAAAATAACCCCTGCATAAATTGTTTTTTACAATCTATGCAAGGGCATTTTGATGTATGTCTGCATTTTCCTTTTGAACGTAGGGGCTCACCTGCAAAAAAGTCACATTCCCCGTCCCCATGACACAATTCCGATTCCTATCAAGATTACACCTCCCAGAACATCTGCCTTTCCTGACAGCTTTGTTCCCAGAGTCTTACCGAGGCACAACCCTGTCTCACATATCACAAACGTTACCACTGCCACGATCAGTGAACAGACTACAGCCATAACCAAACCATACCCGGCAGTGGTAAATCCTACCGACAACGCATCAATCGATGTTGCAATCCCCTGCATCATAAGCACGGCAAAACTTAATCTTTTCACTTCTTTCTTTTCCTCTTCACTCTGCACAGATTCTTTGATCATGCTTCCTCCGATATACAAAAGCAAAATCAATGCGATCCACGGAATGAACTTCTGAAACTGTCCAAAGACCTGTACGATCGTATGCACACATATCCATCCTATCATAGGCATCAGGAACTGAAAGAATGCATATACTCCCGCAATATAAGCCATTCTTGATTTCTTCATATTTTTTTCATTCATTCCATTTGCCAGCGAGACCGAAAATGCATCCATTGCCAGTCCCACTCCAAGTAAGACACTGTT
>ERZ779866.4091-NODE-4091-length-11159-cov-5.880764_pt1 | contig 11159 bp, 8 predicted proteins | sample MGYA00511248_ERZ779866 | MGnify/ENA primary metagenome ERZ779866 (study PRJEB29588, sample SAMEA2155758) | human gut metagenome | biome: human gut; feature: human-associated habitat; material: faeces | place: Denmark | collected 2008/2010 ... | reverse complement strand
CTTCCCGAACAGGTAAACGGAAAAAAAGTTATATGGGCATATGGAGTTCAGACGAGAGCATATGGAATTCTTGTTATGGGAATCGGATTTGCAGTTTTTGTGATTATATCATCATCACAAAAAGAGAAAGAAGAAAAGAAAAAAGAATTCAGAGAAATGAAACTGGACTATCCGCAAATTATTAATAAATTTAATCTTTATATCAAATCCGGAATGACGATCAGAAAAGCATGGTTTAAAATTGCCGGAGAATATGAGAAAGATCAAAAAGAGAAAGAACAGATATCCGCTAAAGCGTGCGGCAGGAAAAAAGCTTATGAAGAAATGGTTAATGTAATGTATAAGATCAGCGGAGGAGCTTCTGAGGGAGAATGTTATGAGGAATACGGTATAAGATGTAATCTGTCCGAATATCGAAAATTCGGAATGATGTTGTCTCAAAACTTAAGAAAAGGAACGAGAGGACTTACAGAATTACTTGAAAGAGAAGCGGAGGATGCGTTTGAGCAGCGAAAAAATCTGGCGAAAAAAGCAGGAGAAGAAGCAGGAACAAAATTAATGATTCCGTTATTTTTAATGTTGATCATTGTTTTTGCGATTGTAATTGTTCCGGCATTTTTCTCAATCAGAATATAAAATCCGAATAAAAGATAGCAAGTAAGAGAAAAAGCAAAGTTTAAAAAGTCGGGAAAAAATGCCGTAGGAAAGGAGAAAATATGGAAAAAAAGATTATGAAAATAAAAAGCTGTGTAATTTCCGGTCAAAGAAACTTAAAAGAAAATATTTGCAGATTTTTCACGGAAAGAAAATATATATCGGGAATTACAGTGATAGAACTCGTGCTGATATTAGTTATTGTCATAGCGCTTCTGTTGATCTTTAAAACAGAACTGATCAATCTGATCAATTCGATTTTCGATAAGATCACATCTGAAAGTTCAGGCATTTAATTAGAAAATATGAAAGTAAAGAAAGCAGAAATAACGGCATTTTTAAGTCTTATAGTTGTTCTTCTTATTTCGTTTATATTTGGAATTATAGAAATTACTGTGATACAGACAGAAAAGAATCTTAGCAGGATATGTGCTGACGGAGCAATATTTTCCGTATTCGGAGAATATGAAAGCCAACTGATGGAAGCGTACCATATATTCGGACTCGATGGGAGTTATGGAACAGGAGAGTTTAATGAAGATAAGATAATAGGCAGGATGCATTATTACAGTAATAAAAATATAGATTATAAGATAAACGGGATTCAATATCTTACTGACAACAAGGGACAGGCTTTTAGGGAACAGGTTCTTACATATATGGAGCAAAAATATGGAATAGGACTGATAGAAGATCTGGCAGGCAGGACATCTGTATGGGAAGAAGAAAGCATACAAGGAGAAGAAATCCGGCAGGTGGAAGAAACGATACTTGATGAGTTTGAAGAAATAAAATCATCTGGACAATCAGAGAATGAAGGAGCGGATGAAGAAGAAACAGAATCTGAAGATTTGGCAGAGTTAGAAGAAAATCCCTTTCAATGTTTGGAGCAGATAGAAAGAACAGGAATTTTATCTGTTGCAATGCCGAAGGATATGCCGCTTTCAGGGCGTCAGATCGATCTTGATCTGCAGGCTTCAAAAAGGAGTCTGCAGACAGGAAGAGGCAAGTTTCCTATGAGGAAAAATACAGATAAGGCGAAAGAAAAATTGTTGTTTAACGAATATATTATGCAGAACTTTACGCAGGCTTCCAAAGAAAATATTTCGGAATATCCAGACTCAGACGAAAAGAACAGATCTCTTGATTACGAGATTGAATATATTATTTCGGGAAAATCTTCTGATAAAGAAAATCTGGAAAGTGTCGTTACAAAAATATTTTTCATAAGGATGGCTTTAAATTATGTTTATCTTATGGGAGATTCTGTGAAAAAGTCGGAAGCAATGGCATTGGCAGCGACAATTTCAACTTTATTATTAATTCCGGAAGCAGCGGAAGCTGTAAAACAACTGATCCTGTTAGCATGGGCGGCAGGAGAAGGTGTTATAGATATAAGATCTCTTCTTTCAGGAAATAAAGTTCCGCTAGTAAAAACATCGGATAACTGGCAGTTGACGCTTGCGTCATTATTCACACTGGGAATAGGAGATGACGGTATTTCAGGTGCGGATGCAGAAGAAGGAATTACATATAAAGAATATTTGAGGGCATTTTTGTTTTTACAACCGGAAGAGGAGACAACAATGCGTACGATCGATCGTATAGAAGAAAATATGCGGTTAGAACAAAACTGTGAAAAATTTAGAGCAGATCACTGTGTAACGAAGTGTGAGATAAGAAATAAGGTTGAAATATTCGGTGATCTTGCGTATACATTTCCGTCATATTACGGGTACGAATAAGGTTATCTTTGGTGCAGATGCTCTTTCTCTCTCCCGCACTCCCTCATGCGGAAAAATCATCTTATAAAAAAATGAAAGGAAAAGTCGGTTGCGATGAGTAAATACAATACGAATAAAAATAAATACTTGGCAAAATCTGAAAGAGCATCTGTACCAAAGATAACCAAAAAACAAAAAGGAAGCATTACGATTGAAGCCGCATTTGCGATTCCGTTGTTTCTTTTCGCAGCACTTTGTCTTATATGGATGATCGAAATACAGAGCATTAAAATAGGCGTAAAACAGGCTGCTTATAGTGCTGCTAAAAGTGCGGCGGAAGATACAGCAGTCATTCCGGTTCTAAATACAATCAAGTTAAAATCAGATATTATTCGTTTACTTGGAAAAGAGAGAATTGAAAGAAGTATCATTGTTGATGGAAGTGAAGGAATTTCTTGTTGGAATTCATATTTATCCTCGAAAACAGGAGAAATGAATATTCATGTTAAGTATGAGGTGAGAGTTCCGCTTCCTTTATTCGGAAATCCATCGGCAAAGATGGAAGAAACATTCAGAATCCATGGATGGACAGGGTATGGAAAGGACAAAAAAACCGAAGATTCGGAAATTGTTTATATAACAGAAAAACAATCGGTTTATCATGAAGATTATCATTGTTCTTATTTGCAGTTGTCTATTAGATTTGTTCCTTATGAACAGTTGGAAGAAATACGCAATGAAAACGGCGGAATATATTATGCCTGTGAAAAATGTGTATACGGTGATGCATCGACCGGGGTGTATATTACCGAAAATGGAAGTAAATACCATAATTCATTAGGATGCAGCGGGTTAAAAAGAACGATCAGAGCAGTGAAAAAAACGGAAGTACAAGGTATAGGAGGGTGTTCGAGATGTTCAGGGAAATAAATGTTGCAGGTTTTGTGTTGAAGAACGGATGGGTGTTCTGCCAGATTACATTTTTGATCTACATGATAATACTTGCCGTCATGGATATAAAAAGAAGACAAGTGCATCTTGGATTTTTGTTATCAGGAATTATATGGGTAATTTTATCGGTAATATGTGAAAGGACAGTTTCAACAGGAGAGATTATCGCAGGCATACTCGCAGGAGCATTTTTTCTTTTAATTAGTAAATTAACAAAGGAATCTTTTGGTTACGGAGATAGTATTTTAATAGTTATTATGGGAGCATTTCTTGGCTTTTGGAGTCTTATGTCAGTACTTTTTATGGCGTTTTTTATGGCAGGATTGTTTTCGGTTATTATGCTTCTAAAAACAAAATTTCATAAAAAATCAAAGTTTCCGTTTATTCCGTTTTTAATGGCAGCATATGCAGGAGGGATCATTTTGAATGGATACTAAAAAGATGAGATGGGTGAGTGGAAATTCGGTAATAGAAATGTCATATATAATGCCGCTATTTTTCAGTCTTTTTGTAATTATCATTCATACGGTGTTTTATTATCATGATAAAGCGATTATAGGAGGCGCTGCGGCTGAGTCTGCCGTTATGGGAGCGCAGTATGTCAGAAGATATGATAAAAATTATGATATAGAAGCATTTTTTCAAGAGAAAATTGCAGTTTGTGCGCCGGTGTTGCAAATGCTGCAAAATGTGTGCTATACTAAGATGCCCAAACGAGTAAAACATACGGCGGCGGGGCGTTTCACGCGCTCTGAGGAAAGTCCGGGCCTCACAGAGCACGGTAACTGCTAACGGCAGCCGGGGGCGACCCCAGGGATAGTGCAACAGAAAGAAACCGCCGCGAAAGCGGTAAGGATGGAAAGGCGAGGTAAGAGCTCACCAGCGCACTGGCGACTTTGCGGCTATGTAAACCCTGCTCGAAGCAACATCCGTATGGGACATTATGCGGAGTCTCGCGCGTCCCGGTGATGGCGTGAGCCTTGCGGCGACGCAAGGACAAGATAGATCGTCGTTTGATACAGAACCCGGCTTACGGTCCAGTCGTTTTTTCTTTGTTTTTTGCAAAAGCACATCTGTTTTTTGGTGCAGATGTGCTTTTTTGTATTTTTCCGCATAAAAAAGCGCACTATCTGGCAAAAAGTGCTTGTTTATTTCAGATAAATCGTATATAATGTAGTGTACGCCTGTGGTTGTGCCAAGATAGAGGATGGCACGCGCAGGGTTATGAAGGGAAACGTATATATTTTATTTAGGGGGATCGTACTTATGGCTGATTACTTTGCAATGAATCACGACGAACTCACCGCTGAAAAGACCGCGCTGGAGGCCCAGTACAAAAAGTTTCAGGGTATGAACCTGAAGCTGAACATGGCCCGCGGCAAGCCCGGCCCTCACCAGATGGATCTGGCCATGGACCTGCTCAAGATGGACAACTACATCACCGACAACGGCTTTGACACCCGCAACTACGGTGAGCTGGAGGGTCTGCCCGAGGCCCGCGCACTGTTTGCCGATGTGTTCGGCGTGCAACCCGGCGAGGTTTTCGTGGGCGGCAACTCCAGCCTGCAGCTGATGTACAACCTGGTCGCCATCGGCATGATGTTCGGTTTCCAGGATTCCCCGAAGCCCTGGGGCCAGGTCGAGCACCGCAAGTTCCTCTGCCCCGTGCCCGGCTATGACCGCCACTTTGCCATCACCGAGGAGATGGGCTTTGAGCTGATCTCCGTGCCCATGAGCCCCGACGGCCCTGACATGGACATGATTGAAAAGCTCGTCGCCGAGGATGACACCATCAAGGGAATCTGGTGCGTGCCGCAGTACTCCAACCCCGACGGCTACACCTACAGCGACGAGACGATCCGCCGCTTTGCCGCGCTCAAGACCGCCGCCCCCGATTTCAAGATCTTCTGGGATGAGGCGTACATCGTCCACCACCTGACCGATGCGATCATCGAGACGCCGGTTTTGCTGAACGAGGCCAAGAAGTACGGCAATGAGGACCGTGTCTTTATGTTCACCTCCACGAGCAAGATCACCTTCCCGGGCGCGGGCATCTCCGCCATCGCCTGCAGCGAGAACTCGATGAAGTACATGTGCAAGCGCTTCTCGACGATGATCATCAGCTACGACAAGATGAACCAGCTGCGCCATGTCCGTTTTCTCAAGAATAAGGCCGGTGTCCTGGCCCACATGGCCAAGCACCGCCGCCGCCTGGTGCCCTGCTTTGACGCCGTCAAGACCACCTTTGCCGAGGAGCTGACCCCCTGCGGCAACATCGCCCACTGGACGAACCCGAAGGGCGGTTACTTCATCAGCCTGTACGTCATGCCCGGCTGCGCCAAGCGCGTAGCCCAGCTGTGCAAGGACTGCGGCCTGACCCTGACGGGTGCCGGCTCTGCCTACCCCTACCACAAGGATCCCGATGACTCGCATCTGCGCATTGCGCCGACCTATCCGAGCCTGACCGAGGTCGAAACCGCTTCTGCACTGCTCTGCGTCTGTGTGCGCCTGGCAGTTGTTGAAAAGCTGCTGGCCGACCAGCAGTAAAATATAATCCCGCCCGCCGGTGCGGGCAAGTTTTTTGGAGGTTTCTATGAACAGAAAAGGGAAGTCATGGCCGTTGTTCGTCGTGGCAATTTTGATCGTGCTGTTCTCCCTGACGGCCATCTTGGGTGTGAGCTATACCTACGGCGACACCAAGAATGTCTACGTCAAGGGCGCATCTGACATCCGCTTCGGCATCGACATCCGCGGCGGCGTGGACGTTACGTTCATGCCTGCCGACGATGTGGAGGCCACCGATGCCCAGATGACCGCAGCTAAAACGGTTATCGAGGACCGCCTTGTCGGCCTCGGCATCACCGACTACGAGAGCTACGTTGACAACAACAAGAATCGTATCATCGTGCGTTTCCCGTGGAAGAATGACGAGGCGGACTTCAACCCGCAGACCGCAATCGACGAGATCGGCACCACCGCCAAGATGGTGTTCCGCAAGGGCTCGTCCGCCACGGGTGAGGAGATCCTGAGCGGTGACGACGTGGCTTCCGCAAGCGCTGCCTACAACGAGACCGAAGGCTGGGTCGTCCAGCTGAAGTTCAACTCTGCGGGCGCATCTGCCTTTGCCACGGCCACCACCGAGCTGGCAGCCAGCAACGGCACGATCTCCATCTGGCTGGATGATAATAACATCTCCACCGCCACGGTCAACGAGGCCATCACCGGCGGTGAGGCCATCATCAAGGGCAACTTCGATCAGGACAGCGCCTCCACGCTGGCGAACCAGATCAACTCCGGCTCTCTGCCGTTTGCCCTGTCCGCCGAGAGCTACTCCACCATCAGCCCGTCCCTGGGTGCCAAGAGCCTGGACGTCATGGTGCAGGCCGGTATCATTGCCTTCATTCTGGTCGCGATCCTGATGATCGTGCGCTACCGTCTGCCCGGCACCATCGCGGTCATCTCCCTGATGGGCCAGGCCGCCGCCACGCTGGCTGTTGTGTCCGGCTATTTCACGGTTTTCCCCGGCTCCACGCTGACGCTGCCCGGCATTGCCGGTATTATCCTCGGCATCGGCATGGGTGTTGACGCCAACGTTATCACCGCCGAGCGCATCAAGGAGGAGCTGTCCAAGAACAAGACCCTCGAGGGCGCTGTCAACAGCGGCTTCAAGATGGGCCTGACCCCCATCATCGACGGCAACGTGACCATCGTCATCGTCGCCGCCATCCTGATGGGCGCCTTTGGCCCGACGGACGGTTTCTGGGCCAAGGTCTTTAACCCGATTTTCTACTGGTTCGGACCTTCCACTGCCGGTACGATCTATTCCTTTGGCTTCACCCTGCTGACCAGCGTTCTGTTGAACTTTGTCTTTGGCGTCTGGGCGACCCGCGTTATGATTCGCGGCGCTGTCCACTTCAAGCCTCTGCGCAAGGCTTGGCTGTTCGGCGGCAAGAAGGAGGGCGGTGCCGACTTCAAGACCCCGTCCATCAACTTCATCGGCAACCGCAAGAAGTTCTACACCTTCTCCTGTGCGCTGATTGCTGTCGTGCTTGTGTTCTGCGGCATCTTCGGCGTCAAGATGGACGTCGAGTTCAAGGGCGGTTCCATGATCACGCTGGCCTATGAGGGCGACGCTGACCTGAACGACCTGAAGTCCACCATCGGCACCGAGCTGGGCAAGTCCAATCTGACCCTGCAGACCGGCTCTGATATTTCCGGCAATCAGACCTTGACTGTCACCCTGCCCGGCAGTGACACGCTGACCACCGAGCAGCTCGACAACCTGCTGGCTACCCTGAATGAGCAGTACCCCGACAACAACTTCGTCCAGAATGAGGTCAGCAACGTCGATGCCACCATCGGTAAGGAGTTCCTGCTCAAGAGCGTCGTCGCGCTGGTTGCGGCCTGCGTGCTGATCCTGCTCTACGTGGCCTACCGCTTCCGCAAGATTGGCGGCCTTAAGGCCGGTTCTACCGCCATTGTGGCTTTGCTGCACGACATGTTCGTCGTCTTCGGCGTCTTTGTCCTCCTGCGCATTCCTCTGAACGGCAACTTTATTGCTGCCCTGCTGACTATCCTGGGCTACTCCATCAACGATACCGTCGTTATCTATGACCGTATCCGCGAGAACAGCGCCCTGTACGGCAAGAAGCAGATGAGCCTGGCCGAGCTGGTCAACCTGTCCGTCAACCAGAGCTTTGCCCGTTCTCTGATGACCTCCATCACGACCTGCCTCGCCCTGGGCGTTGTCTGCGTGGTCTCGGTCATCTACCGTCTGGACAGCATCTACTCCTTCGCGTTCCCGCTGCTGTTCGGCATGGTCAGCGGCGTCTACAGCACGATCTGCATTGCCACGCCGCTGTGGGTCGACTGGAAGAACAAGAAGAAGGCTGCCAAGAAGGCCTGAGCTTGTAGAAAAGGAGGGAACCCGATATGAAATGTCCCTATTGCGGTGAAGTTGACTCCAAGGTCATCGACTCCCGCCCGACGGAGGACGGTGAAAAGATCCGCCGCCGCCGCGAGTGCCTGAACTGCAAAAAGCGCTTTACCACCTACGAGATCGTTGAGACGGTCCCGCTGATGGTCGTGAAGAAGGATCGCTCCCGCGAGGTCTTTGACCGCCAGAAGCTGCTGAACGGCATGCTGCGCGCCTGCGAGAAGCGCCCCGTCAGCTACACTCAGCTGGATGCCGCCGTGGACCGCATTGAGCAGCAGCTGCTCAACTCCTATGACCGCGAGGTTTCCTCCATCCATATCGGCGATCTGGCCATGCAGGAGCTCAAACAGATGGACGATGTCGCCTACGTGCGCTTTGCCTCCGTCTACCGTCAGTTCAGCGATGTCAACACCTTTATGGAAGAACTGAAGGATATGCTGGACAGCCGCTCAAAAACCGCTGAAAAATGATTGCCGCACCTGTTCGATCTGAGTGCAGGCGCGCTGCGTCTCCATCTCGAGGTCTGCCAGGCTGTCGGCCTCGGCACAGGGCGGCAGCACGGCCAGCGTCTGGTTGAGCTGATCCAGAATATTGCGGCGCACAAGCAGGCCCAGGATCTGAGTGCTGCGCAGTGCCCGGGTGGCCGCACGGCTGTACGCGCGGCGTGCGGCAGGGTAGTCGCCCTGCTCCGCCAGAGCGTAGGCTGCTTCAAGCTGCCGCTGCATTCCGGCTGTGGTGCGGTCCACATACTGCCCCGCCCGGAACAACAGCACGCACAGAGCCAGCAGAATGATTGCGGCATACCAATTTCGCTTCATACGCATACCTTTTCAGGCCGCCCCTTTCGGGGCGGCCTTTTTCTGTATCAGAATGGATTTTTTGCCGTTGTAGAGCAGCAGCAGAACTGCCTCGCGGGTCGTCTGCTCACGGCGCAGCAGTGCATCCAGCGCTGCCGTATCCATGCCGAAGAACGCAAGATTTTCCTTGTAAACTTCCTTATCGATGAGCAGCGGCAGCATAGGCGGCTCGCCGCTGTCCTGCGGCATTGGGGCCGCTGTGATGCTGCCGTTCGGCTCGATCACGCCCCAGTAAACATCCTTGGGGGAAAAGATGTCCTTGCCGCGCAGGGCCTCGGCCAGGTCGGATGCCGTGATGCGCAGCTGTGCCAGCTCGTCCTGCAAAATTTTCCCGTTGCGGATGATCGTCACCGGCTTTCCCAAAAGCAGCTGGGCATATTTCGGGCAAAACCAAACCAGCGTGGAGTTCAGAATTTCAAGAGCCGTGATTAAGAAAATCGGCACTAGGCTGGCCGAGAGCGGTAGATCCGGCTCGTCGATGCAGATGGATGCAACGTTGGAGATCAGCAGCGTCGTCACCAGCTCGGCGGGCTGCAGCTCTCCCAGCTGGCGCTTGCCCATCAGCCGCATGGCCACCACCACAGCCAGATACACCAGCACCGTGCGCACAACCGAAGAAATCATCCCGGCACCTCCTCATAAATTCCCGCAAAGGCGGCCACACTATCCTGCGTGAGAGGGGGAGAACCATGACGCAGAAACCGCTGTACCGCTCGCTGGATGCCAACCTTGCGCTTCTGGAGGAAATGTTTGGCCGTTCCGACGATTTTTATACCAAGCGCCTGATGCTTGCCGGAATCCCGTGCGCTATCGTCATGTTCACAGGGCTGTCCTCGCCGGAAAAGCTCTGCCGCATGGCGTTGGATATGCTGGACCGCGACCCCGCCATGCTGGGCGGCGGGGAGGGGCTGTGCGACTATCTGCTGACCCAGAGCCGCGTCCCCGCCGAGCCTGACGCGGTGGAGGATCGCACCGCGCTGGTGGAGCTGCTCTCCAACGGACTGTCCGTTTTGCTCATCGACGGCGTGCGGCGCGGCGTCGCGTTTTCGACGCAGGAGATGCCCCAGCGCTCGATCTCGACACCGATGAGCGAGGGCAACCTGCGCGGCCCGCAGGAGGCATTCACCGAACTGTTGCGCAATAACATTTCGCTGCTGCGGCGGCAGTTCCGCACCGGAACGCTTGTGGCAGAAATCTCCACCGCCAGGACCCGTGCCAAGACCGAATACTGTCTGTGCTACGACAGTACCCTGGCCCCAAAGGAAACCATCGACGCTCTGCGGGAGCGGCTGAAACAGGTGGAGATTCCCGTTCTTCTGGACAGTGCCTACTTTGCGTCGTTCCTCAAGCAGGACAAGCTGAATCTTTTCCCGGCAGCTGCCTACACCGAACGCCCCGCCACGGCCTGTGCCCGCCTGTGTGAGGGCAAGGCCGTCGTTCTTGTAGCGGGCTGTCCGTATGCGCTCATTGTGCCCAGCTTTTTTGCCGAGCACTTCGAGTGCCTCGACGACTACGCCTCGGGCGCAGTGTTTGCCGGACTTATCCGTATTTTAAAATATCTCGCCTTCCTGCTGGCTGTGTTCGGGCCGGGGCTCTACGTCATGGCCGTGGCCTTTGCGCCGGAGATCATCCCTATCCGGCTTTTGACCAAGCTGGCACAGGGCGAGGCATCCACGCCGCTGCCGCCAATGCTGGAAATGCTCTGCGTGACGCTGCTTTTAGAAATCGTCCGCGAGGCCGGGCTGCGTGCGCCGCAGTCTATCAGCCACACGGTCAGCCTGGTCGGCGCGCTTATCATCGGCGAGACCGCCGTCAGCGCGGGCATCGTCAGCGTGCCGGTTTTAACGATGGCCGCTGCGGCGACGATTGCCACGCTGGCTGTGCCGTCGCTGTATGAGCAGTCGATCCTGTTCCGCTTTGCCGTCATCGTGCTGGCCGGATGCTTCGGCGTGCCGGGGCTAGCCTGCGCCGCACTGACGATTCTGGCGATGGCCTGCGGCAGTGAGCCGTTCGGGTACGACTATCTCTACCCGCTCA
>ERZ779866.4087-NODE-4087-length-11167-cov-3.616991_pt1 | contig 11167 bp, 9 predicted proteins | sample MGYA00511248_ERZ779866 | MGnify/ENA primary metagenome ERZ779866 (study PRJEB29588, sample SAMEA2155758) | human gut metagenome | biome: human gut; feature: human-associated habitat; material: faeces | place: Denmark | collected 2008/2010 ... | reverse complement strand
GATTTCGTACTTACCACGGAAACCTGATTTGTTGGCAAACTGGTGGAGCGCATTTCCGCAAGGCAGGCGATGCCGGGGGTCTGGGCGTCCACGATCAGCGCCTTGCAGGTACCCTCGTCCCGGATGTGGCGGGCAAGGCGGCGGGTGTCCACACCGGCGATGCCCACGATGCTGTACTGAATCATCACGTCCTCCAGCGTCCGCGCGGCGCGGAAATTGGAAGGCTCGCTGTTGAATTCCCGGACGACCAGACCGCTGATGGTGGGTATGTCCGTCTCGTAGTCTTCATTGCACATGCCGTAATTGCCGATCAGGGGGTAGGTCATGACCACAGCCTGCGCGGTGTAGGAAGGGTCCGAGAGAATTTCCTGATAGCCCACCATAGAAGTATTGAAGACCATCTCACAGACGCGCTCGTCTGGCGCGCCGATGCTCTGCCCCTGGAATACGCTGCCGTTTTCCAGAATGAGAGTTGCTTTCATCGTCTCATATCCCGCCTTTCTCCAGATGTTTATCCGGTCAATTTTATCCCAAAAACAGGGCGGTGACAAGTATCATTTTGATTCTGGAAAAAATCTGTGCATTTGGCCCAAGCTGTCCCCCCTACTAAGTGGGAATCACATCCAGGATGACCAGTTCAGGCTGGTTGAAGAACCGGGGGATCCGAGTGGACTCCCGGGCGAGGCCCCGGCTCACCACCAGAGTGGTGCTCCCCAGCTCGTAGAGGCCCCCGGCATACCGGGGCAGGAACCCCTGGTCCGGGGCCAGGAGTCCGTTGAGCACACCGGGAACGCGCCACTGTCCCCCGTGGGCGTGGCCCGCCAGGACCAGGTCGAAGCCCCTGCCCTGGTAGTCCTCCACCCGCTCCGGCCGGTGGGTCAGCAGGACGGTGAAATAAACGGGGCTGGCGGCCTCTGCCGCCCTCTGAAGCTGCCCCATCCAGTCCATCTCCCCTACTGCCGGGTCATCCACACCACAGAGATTCAGGGGCTGACCCTGCACAACTACAGTGGCGCAATCCCCCTCCAGCACAGTGATTCCCAAAGCGGCGATCCGCTCCTTCCATGCCTCTGCCTGGCCGCTCCAAACCTCATGATTCCCTGTAACATAGAAGGTGGGATAGGTCGTTCCCAGGGCCTGGAGCACCGTCCAGGCGTTGTCTGCATCCAAGGTAGGGTCATCGTCAATCATATCGCCCCCCAGCAGGACCAGGTCGGGGTGGACCGCGTCCACGGCGTCCAGCAGGTCCCGCTGGCCCAGGCCGTAGGTACAGGAGTGAAGGTCGGTGAGCAGGGCCAGCCGGATAGGCTGGGAGAGCTTGTCGGTTGAGATGGAGTATGTACGGGTGACCAGCGTCTGGTCCAGCCCGGCGGCGGCGGTGACTGCGGTGGCCGCGCAGACCGCGGCCAGGATGATCCAGCGTTTTTTCTGCTTCATGGGATCCCTCCGGGGCATGGATTTCGGTATGCTCCTATTGTACCACAGGAGAGACGGTCTGAAAAGGGCCGGCGGGAAGTCCCGCCGGCCCTCTGTTGGGGATCGGTCTGTCGTTTGGGGGCCTCTTAACGCCCCGGAAGGGGAGCTATCCGGGCCTCTAGACCCAGACGGAGGGAGCTTTCCACATCTTTGGCCTCCCTTTTAGGAGCGCTGTTGCTGCTAAAAGTGGTAACTGGGGGTTCACTCCTGGTCATTACGGCCATCACATAGAGAAACAGGCTTTCGTTCTAATCATCTGCCACCTGCAAGCACATCTCCCAAGGCTAAGTAAACAGATGCCTTGCGTTGAGGCGGACAGCTCCTTAACTTTGGTCAATACATACTCAATTCATCAAACCCAAGTCCATAAAGCGAGTGGCCATTCGGTGAAAGGATGTCCCGGTTCAGAGCTATCAGCATAATGCCGAGATTGACGGCGCAGTTTTTCTGATCATGTGTCAGAGAATCAGAGTCACTATACCCCTCATAAGTATCAAAGGTCACTGACTCCGTGTAGTCCGTGAAGTTGTCCGGGTCGAGGTATGCGGTAGCCGAAGTATCTGGAAGCATACCACCGGAGCTGTTATAAGTGTCATAAGTGACAACATAGGGCGGAGTCAAATCAGGCGTCAATGTCAAGGTACAGTCGGCACCATGACTATAGAATCCGTCGCCCCAAATGGAATGAAACGATCCAGCGAGCGTAATACAGTCTGCGTCAGGGTCATAATAGACGCTGTACATCCAGTCTTTATTGGTGCCTAGGGTCTGGTAGAGGTCCAGATAGCACTCGTACTGCCCTGCATAATCTCCAAAGGTCACTTCATGGCCCCCCCTTTGAATATAGCTGGCCAAAAAATCATAGACCGCCGGGTCCGGCTCCGTCGAGACCATCCCCATGGATTGGAAGGCAGACTGATAAAGTGTGTAGACCTCTGCCGTGTCTGCCCGGTAGAAAGTGGTTCCATCATAGGAAACAAAACAGTCTTGAGGCATTCTGAGGTCAGCGTTATATTCTCTGAAGGAGGTGAACGGGACCTTCGTATTTTGCAGGAAGCTGTCCCCTTCTGTAAAGTATCCGTCCTCTACATTCATGTCCAGACGGATTTGAGCGATATTGGTATCCCCGTTCAGAGGCTCAGAGCTTACGGTAAAGGTACCTGTGATATAGGTATAGTCATCGTCCATAGAAATGTGCGGAGTATGGGTGGTATAAGTAAAGCGGTTTCCCTCGAAAATCCATTCACATTCCTCTTTTGTCCGCTCCACAGTTGCATACCAGGTGCCCTGGAGATCGTCGGCAGTGAGGGTCGTGCTGTCGAATTTCTTCACAGAGGCCGACGTCTGGGTCCCCGTGTTCGTGCTCTCCGCTGGCGTGAGGGTAAAAGTCTTCCGCAGGGAGGGGTCAGCCATGCGGGTGACGATGGTGGCCACCTCGGACCGCTGGATGGTGGTGTCTGGCTTAAAACTCCCGGCGGAGTCGCTTCCCGTGAGCACGCCCGCATTGTAGAGGCTGAGCACAGCGGGGGTGTAGGATGCGTCCACCGCCACGTCGGGCAAAGTAGTGACGCTGTTGATGGCTGTCAATGCCTCGGCGGGCAGAGCTGCGGCCAGAATGCTGGCGAACTGGGCCCGGGTGGCGGTGGAAGTGTAGTCGCTGTAGGTCCCGGCGGCCAAAATGCCATTCTGTATGGCATAGTCCACATAGGACTGATACCAGGCCCCGCCGCTCCCGACGAAGGCTGCGCCGTCCCCCACATAGGTGCTGTGGAGGCGGCAGGCCAGGACCAGGGCCTCGGCGATGGTCAGGTTCCCGTATGGGTTAAAGGTGGTGGCGCTGCTGCCTTCCATCAGGCCCAGCTCATAGGCGGCCTGGACGTTGGCGGCGTACCACTCCCCGGCGGGGACATCGGTGAACTGCCCGGCAGTGTAAGCGTTGGTCTTCTGGAAGTTCTCCAGCCCGACAGCCAGGGCCGGGGCCGAGAGAGACAGGCACAGCGCGCCTGTTAGGAGCAAAGACAGGAGCTTTTTCTTCATGCGGCATCTCTCCTTTGATGTAAATCAAGGCTATTGAGAACAATATAGCACAAAACATAGAAAAAACAATAAGCCGGTTGCATAGTGTTTTTTCAGCCCCAGCATCTTCTGTTTCCTTTGTGCTGCAAGGATTTACGCCTTTACGACAAACGGAAAGCCGCAGAAAATTTTCCGGATTTTCCTGCCTCTTTCTGAATAAGCAGACCCATCCACGCCCATACTGAATCAGACACATTACGATCCTGGGAGGTCTGCTCATGGTCATAGGCGTGATCCGAACCGTCATCCTATATCTGCTTATCATCGCAGGAGTCCGTCTCATGGGCAAGCGGCAAGTGGGAGAGCTGGAGCCCTCAGAGCTGGTGCTGGACCTCCTCATCGCAGACCTGGCCGCTGTGCCAATGCAAGACTTTGGAATTCCACTGCTCTCCGGCATCCTGCCTATTTTTACCCTGCTGTGTGTTACAATGATGCTCTCTGTGCTCACCATGAAGAGCATTCGGTTCCGGGCTATTATCTGCGGCCGACCCAGCATTATCATTGAAAACGGACAGATCAATCAGAGAGAGATGCGCAAAAACCGTTTCACAGTGGACGAGCTCAATGAGGAGCTCCGCGGACAGGGAGTCACAGATTTTTCTACCGTAAAATATGCTATTTTAGAGACCAATGGCCGGGTCTCGGTCATCCCCTTCGCCAGTCAGAAGCCACCCACCGTCCAACAGCTCAGCCTGTCCGCCGATGAGGGCGGACTGCCTATGGTGCTTATCAACGATGGGCGTCTGCTAGAGAAAAATTTGAAAAAGCGGGGCTTTAACCAGGTCTGGCTGGAAAAGAGGCTGGCAGAGCACGGTGTCCACACGGTAAAAGAGGTGTACCTCCTGTCGGTGGATGAACAAGAGCAGATCTATTTTGTACCAAAGGAGGCGGTAAAAGAATGAAACGCCTCTGGATTGCCGCAGCTCTGCTGGCCTCCGTAATTATCCTGGCCCTTTGGAACTCCTGGTATCTGAAATCATACCTGACCCGTATTTCTGACCTGCTGGTTCACGCTGAGGTACTGGCCGAGGAGGGGGATTGGGAGGGCGCCGGGCGTCTCACCCAAGATGCCTACCGCCGCTGGGATGGAAAGACAGGCTACCTCTATACCGTGTTGCGCCATGCGGACACGGATGAGGTCTACGCCGGTTTCCGCGAGGTCCGGGAATACCTCTTTTGTCAGGAGGCCGGTGAGTACTCCGCGGCCAACGCCAGGCTGGTAGCCCAGCTAGAGCTTCTCTGGGAGATGGAACAGCTCACCTTGCAAAATTTGCTCTAAACATGCCAAACGCGCCCCCACCCGGTCCATCCGGGCGGGGGCGCGCAGTGTTCTATTGGAGGCCGTTCCATGGCGTCACGCCAAATGGTACCGCGAGGCGTCCGCCCAATCGGTCAGGCCAAGGGCCTGCCGGGCTTTGGCCTGCTCCATGGTCAGAGGAACTGGGTCCCCCTCCAAGTAATCCCGCAGTTCCTGGATGCCCTCTCCGGTGTAGTTGCTCACCTCAAAAATGCGCTCGCACCCGCAGTTTTCCATCCAGTTTCGCACCATGGGGACGTTGGCATAGGGGGAATCGATCTTGGTAATGATGCCGATAAGAGGCCGAGTGGCAAAGTTCTGACAGTTGGCCTCAAAAACGCAAAAGGGCTCGTCGGCCGCCATCAGCAAGGCCAGCACATCCGCTTCAAAGGAAAAGCAGGCCAAGCCCAGGCCGCAGCGCTTGGTCTCAGAGTACTCCCCTGGGGAATCAATGATGTCGGCCCCTGTATTCGTATACTGGGTTTTGTGGTAGTGGAGCTCCCTGCCCTCCAGGGCCTGGGTGAGAGAGGTCTTTCCAGCCTCACTGCGCCCCATGAGAAATAGTTTTTTCATCGCTTTCTGTCAGCTCTCCGTCAATTCACAGACTTGAAATTGGAGCTCCCGCTGAAAAAAATCCAGCACCCCTTCCAGGGCGGCTTTTACTTCTGCCCGCTTTCCCAACAGAATCACCGCTCCGCTAAACCGGTCCAGGAATCCAAGCTCCACATCGCCGCTCTTCATGGCCACATCGGCCGCCACTACGGTACTCTCCCAGGGCGTCATGTTCAGAAGACCAATCGATTCTCCCGTATGGTCCTCCCCCAAATGCGTCCCAATATGAAGGCCCAGATTTTGGTAAATTTGTTTCTCAGAAACGCCGATGAGCTGTGCCAAGTCGATTTCCTTTCCGGGTACCCGCACACGCACCATCCGCAGCTCTCGCCCCTTCAGCTCCTCATAATTCCGGGAAAACACCTTTTCCAAAAATGCCTCCCGTGTCATGCGCTCTCCCATGGCTGGACTCCCTATCTCTTCGTGATCCTGCACACCACATACCCTAGGACATCCCGGAAATAGTCCACTACTTCCGTCAGCGCGGCGGTGACATCCGCAATCTCCCCCGTGATAATCAGCGTCCCCGTAAACCGGTCCGCAAAGCCTAAATACACATCACCGCTCTTCACCGCGATGTCAGCCGCAATCACCGCCGACTCCGGCGGAGTCATGTTCATAATTCCGATGGCCGAGGTGCCATAGTCAATGGCCGGATTCAATCCCAATTTCTGATATATTATGGGTGCAGGACCGCCAATCACGTGGGCAAAGGTAATCTCCTTCCCTGCCACAGTCTCCTGTACGATTCTGATTTGGTCATTCGCACTGCTCATGCTATCTTTCTCCTCCTAGAATCCACCGCATGATCATCCAGCGGCAGAATCTGCGTCCTGCACCTGCGAAATGGACATCTCTATTATAAGCCTCTCCACCCAAAAATGTCAATCCGCTGTCCCCCGCATCCTGCGTGTAAGAATTTCCATGATCCGCCAGCCACCAGCCAAGTCAGAGGGACCCGCTGACACGAACATGTCACGGCCTCCCTTCACAAATGCGGTTGGCCTCATGGGCTGTCCCCATCAAACGCAGGGCGGCTCCCCGGACATGGTCTCTCAGAAGCTGGTCCACTAGGTGAATCAGCTCCTCCGGGCTCTCTTGAATCTCCCCTTGCAGCCAATCCTCCACCATACTCACCAACGCGCCCACATAGAACTCCGTTAGCAGGGCGAGTTCCCTGCCGCTGGCTTGATAGCACAGCTCGGCCGCAATACTCTGAATGGTGCTCTGAATAATGGCATAGATATCACGCTGAAAAAACCGTTTCAAATGTTCCCGGCTCAAGGAGTGCAGGGCGCACAGACAGACCGCCCGGTTTTCCTGAAGATACTGAAACAGCTGAAGCAGGCCGTCCTGCCACAGGGTTATGCCCTCGTGTTCCCGCAGCAAGACCAAAGCCTCCTCCTCGAACATCCACCGCACCGCGGCGTAGATATCCTCAAAGTGGTAGTAGAAGTGCTGCCTGGCCATGCCGCAGGCGTGCATAATCTCAGTTACAGTGATTTTGGTCAGCGGCTTTTGTGCCATCAGCCCCTTGAGGGCGGCGCAGATCTCCCGCTTGGCGGTATCACTCGCCAGATAGGTCCGTTTTTTCATACCTGCCTCCCATGCTCTCCCGATGGGCTCTCTTTTTCCATTCAAACTTATCACAGATTCAAAAATAGGTCAAGTGTCAGATTTCTGACACTTGACTATATTCTGCATCTTGTATTTGCCGCTTTCATCTCATATGCTGAAAGAAAATGGGGCAGCCCGGCTGGGAGACGGAGGGTCTTCCGTCCGGCCGGAGCCAGAGCGGAACAGGGCGTCCCTGACCCGTCGCAAACCGCTTGCGGCGGGTCCTTTCGATTTGGCCGGCACGCCCCGGCGGTCATCTGCAGTATTCAGGAGGAGTCAACATTGTGAGCAAAGACACCGGAACAACGTCCTTTTTTGAAAAGCTGGCCACATTCATTGTGGATAAGCGCAATCTCATCTTCTTTCTCTACGCCTGCGCTCTGATTTTCTGCCTGTTTTCCCGGAGCTGGGTCAGCGTCTGCAACGACATCACGGAGTATCTGCCGGAGGGCACGGAGACCCGCCAGGGGCTGACCCTCATGGAGGAGGAGTTTACCACCTTTGCCACCGCCCGAGTTATGGTCTCCCATGTAACCTACGAGATGGCGGAGGACTTGGCGGAGCAGATGGAGCAGATCGAAGGGGTCTCCTCGGCCGTCTTTGGGAGCAGCGATGTCGGCGCGGACACGGAGGAGGACAGCGAACCGGAGACGCCGGAGGACATCGCGGAGTATTTCAAGGGGGCGGACGCCCTGATCTCCGTGACCTTTGACGGGGAGGAGGAGGACGAGGTCAGCCTGGCTGCCCTGTCGTCTATCCGGGAACTGCTGGCCCCCTACGACTTTTACATCGACAGCGCCGTGGGAAACTCTCAGGCCGCCTCCCTGGCCAATGAGATGGGGATCATTCTGGCGGTTGCGGCGGTGATCATCGTGTTGGTGCTGCTGCTCACCTCCCGCTCCTATGCGGAGATCCCGGTGCTGCTGCTCACCTTTGTGGCGGCAGCGGTGCTGAATCTGGGAACGAATTTCATCTTCGGAGAGATCTCCTTTGTGTCCAACTCGGTGACCGTGGTGCTGCAGCTGGCCCTGGCCATCGACTACGCCATCATCATGCTCCACCGCTTCCTGGAGGAGCGGGAGTACGCCGGGGACCGGGAGGCCTGCATTGCGGCGGTCAGCGCCTCCATCCCCTCCATCTCCGCCAGCAGCCTGACCACCATCTCCGGTCTGGCCGCCATGATGTTTATGCAGTTCCAAATCGGGTTTGACATGGGAATCGTTCTCATCAAAGCCATTTTGTTCAGCATGCTGTCCGTCTTTACTCTGATGCCGGGCCTGCTGATGCTCTTTTCCAAGGCCATGGAAAAGACTCGGCACCGCAGCTTTATCCCCAAAATTGACCGCTGGGGCAAACTCACCCTGAAACTGCGCTATGTGGGGGCGCCCCTGTTCGTGGTGGCCGTTGTGGCGGGTTTTCTTCTGTCCAACCAGTGTCCCTATGTGTACGGATACAGCCAGATCGAGACCGCCAGGCAGAACGAGACCCAGATCGCGGAGCGGCGGGTGAACGAGACCTTCGGCACCCAGAACATCATGGCCCTGCTGGTGCCGAAGGGCGACTACGCCAGTGAGAAGGCTCTGCTGGACCGGCTGGAGAGCTATGACCAGGTGGACTACGCCATGGGGCTCTCCAATGTGGAGGTCACGGACGGCTATACCCTCACCGATGCCATGACGCCCCGGCAGTTTTCTGAGATGACGGATCTGGACTATGATCTGGTGTGCCTGCTGTACACCGCCTATGCGGCGGAGGGGGAGGAGTACGGCCGGATTGTGGGCGGGCTGAACGACTACGCGGTCCCTCTAATGGATATGTTTTTCTTTGCCTATGACAAGGCAGAGGAGGGCTATGTAAATCTGGACGAGGAGCAGCAGGCGGATCTGGATGACTTGTACCAGCAGCTCTCTGACGCCCGGAAGCAGCTTTTGGGGGATACCTACACCCGCATGCTGATCAGCCTGGATCTGCCCGAGGAAGGGGAGGAGACCTTCGCCTTTCTCCAGACCATCCACCGGGAGGCGGAGCGGTACTATGACGCAGACCATGTCTATCTTGTGGGGGACTCCACCAGCGACTATGACCTGTCCGTCTCCTTCGCCCGGGACAATGTGATGATCAGCGTGCTGTCGGTGGTGTTCGTTATCATTGTCCTGCTGTTCACCTTCCAGTCGGTGGGGCTGCCCCTCCTGCTGATCCTGGTGATCCAGGGCAGCATCTGGATCAATTTCTCCTTCCCCGGCATCACCAGGCAGCCCATTTTCTTTATGAGCTATCTGGTGGTGACCTCCATTCAGATGGGCGCCAACATCGACTACGCCATCGTCATCTCCTCCTGGTACAACGAGCTGAAAGGGAACATGTCCCGGCGGGAGGCCATCATCCAGGCGCTGGATCTGTCCTTCCCCACGGTGCTCACCTCGGGGAGCATCCTGTCCGCCGCGGGCTTTCTGATTGGCCGGATCACCACGGAGCCCGCCATCGTGGGCATCGGGGTGTGCCTGTGCCGGGGGACGCTGATCTCCATGTTCCTGGTCATGTTCATCCTGCCCCAGATCCTGTTCCTGGGCGACGGGATCGTGGAGCGGACCCGGTTCGATCTCAAGGTGCCGGAGGTTGCCAGGAGTGCCCATGGCACCGTCTATGTCAACGGCCGGGTTCGGGGCCGTATTTCCGGCGTAGTGGATGCCCAGATCCAGGGCGTGATTTACGGGGACGTCTCCGGAATGCTGGAGACGGGAGCTTATCAGAAAGAGGAGGAGCCCGCCCATGAGACGGAAGATTCATAAATGCCTGAGCTTCCTTCTGGCGGCGGTGCTGCTGGCGTCCCTGGCGGCGCCTGCTGCCCTGGCCGCCGAAGGCGGGGACACGGTTTTCGTCCGCACGGCGGAGGACCTGGTCCAACTGGCAGAGAACTGCACCCTGGACAGCTGGTCCCAGGGAAGAATTGTCCGCCTGCAGGCGGATATCGACCTGTCCGGCACGGACTTCACCCCCATCCCCACCTTTGGGGGGACCTTTGAGGGGCAGGGCCACACCATTTCCGGTCTGTCCATCACGGGCAGCGGCAATGTCCGGGGACTGTTCCGGTACATACAGCCCTCCGGCGTGGTGCGGGATCTGTCGGTGGAGGGACGGGTCGATCCCTCTGACCGGAAGAATACCCTGGGCGGCATTGCCGGCAGCAACCGGGGCCTTCTTGCCGGCTGCACCTTCCACGGGACGGTGCGGGGAGCGGACAGCATAGGCGGTCTTGTGGGGATCAACGAGAGCTCGGGACAGATCGTCAACTGCACTTTCTCCGGAGCCGTCACGGGAGAGCATTATGCCGGGGGCATCGCCGGGCAGAACTACGGCGCCGTTATCCAGTGCCGGAACAGCGGCAGCATCAACACCACGGAGGTGGATGCGGAGCTGGATCTGGACGCCATCAACCGGGAACAGCTGAACGCGGCGGAAAACGCGCCGGTCTGTACCGATATCGGCGGCATCGCCGGGTACTCCTCCGGCATCCTCCAGAGCTGCACCAATTCCGGCAGCGTGGGCTATGACCACGTGGGCTACAACATCGGCGGCATCGTGGGGCGGCAGTCCGGATATCTGGACGGCTGTGCCAACTCCGGCGACATTCTGGGCCGGAAGGACGTGGGCGGCGTCGCCGGTCAGCTGGAGCCGGAAGTGCGGCTGACTGCCGTCCTGAAGCAGATGGGCAAGCTGCTGGATGCCCTGGACGGTCTGGGGGATCTGCTGGACCAGACGCAGCAGGATCTGCGGGGCACTTCCGACGCCCTGTCGGACCGGATGGACGCCATCTCCGCCCGGACGGACGAGGCCCGGGAGGCAGTGGGCGATCTGGCGGACTCCGCCGCGGACTGGACCAATGAGAATATCGAGGAGCTCAACAGCCTCACGGCCCGGATCTCCTGGCTCATCGACCAGCTGGCGCCGATCCTGGATGACGCCGTCGATGTGATGGACCTGGTGGAGGACCTGGCCGACGAGCTTGGGAATGCGCTGGATGAAGTCGGCGCGGCATCGGGGCTGGGAGATCAGGCGGAACAGGAGCTGCGGGCGGCAGTCCAGTCCCTC
>ERZ779866.4084-NODE-4084-length-11170-cov-3.356545_pt1 | contig 11170 bp, 8 predicted proteins | sample MGYA00511248_ERZ779866 | MGnify/ENA primary metagenome ERZ779866 (study PRJEB29588, sample SAMEA2155758) | human gut metagenome | biome: human gut; feature: human-associated habitat; material: faeces | place: Denmark | collected 2008/2010 ... | reverse complement strand
TTTTGGTAATCGGCAGGATGGTTTTGGACAGGGCCGTCAGGTCGCGGGTTTTGCGTTCGCTTGCCGGCGCCGGCCTTTTGATGTCAAACTCTTCTTCGCTCATAGGGGCAATCTAACATAAACTATCAACAAAGCAATAGGTGTTTGTTGCTAACTTGTGATAAATTGCTATGATAGCAGCAGAGTTAATAAAAAGGTTTTCTAAAAATGGAATGGGCGCTTTTATTAAAGTCCGTGTTGTCGCTGGTTTTTGTCCTGGGACTGCTGCTGCTGACGCTTTGGGCGGTGAAATATATGGAAATCAACAGCGTTCGGTGCCGCTTTTTTAAAAAGCTTTCGGAGCAGCGGCGGCTCTCGGTCTTGGAATCGCGCCGCATAGACGCCAGAAACGCTTTGGCTTTGGTTCGCTGCGACGACAAGGAATACCTGCTGCTGCTGGGGGCTTCGAATCAGGTTTTGGATTCAGGGCCGGTCAAAAATGAATCTGAGGTAGACAAGAATGAAAAATAAGTGGTTTTGGTTTTCGGTTATTGCCGTCGTTTCTGTTTTGTTTTTGGGCGGCGAGGCTTGGGCGCAGACGCTGAGCCTTAACGTGGAAGACGCTCCCAGCGGTTCGGCTACGGCGCGGATATTCAACGTTATTATGATGATTACGGTTTTGTCCGTCGCGCCGTCGATTTTGGTGATGATGACATCCTTTACCCGTTTGATCGTGGTTTTTTCCATTACGCGCAATGCCTTGGCGACAAATGCGACACCGCCGAACATGGTTTTGGTTTCTTTGGCATTGTTTCTGACCATGTTTATTATGGCGCCGACTTTTGAAAAAAGCTGGGAAGAAGGTATTCAGCCGATGTTTGAAGAAAAAATCGACGTGATGGAGGGGTTGGAAAAGGCTTCTAATCCGATTAAGGAATTTATGGTTAACAATACGCGGGAAAAAGACCTGATCCTGTTTACGGATCTTTCGAAATCCGAACGGCCGCAGACCGTTGCCGAGACGCCTTTGAAGGTTGCCGTGCCGGCTTTTATGATCAGCGAACTCCGCCGCGCTTTTGAAATCGGTTTTTTGATTTTTATTCCCTTTTTAATCATAGATATGGTCATCGCCTCGGTTCTGATGTCCATGGGTATGATGATGCTGCCGCCGACGGTTCTGGCGCTTCCCTTCAAAATAATTTTCTTTGTTTTGATAGACGGTTGGTATATGTTGGCTGGGTCGTTGGTCAATTCCTTTCACTAAAAAAAGCGTTCTATGGCCTCCCAGTACAGAAACTGCAAGTAAAATATTCGGTTATGTAAGTTTATGTAAGCTTAAAAAAACACCGCCTTGGATAAAGGCGGTGTCGGGCAGATATAATCTTTGGGTTTAGAATGTATAACGGAGACCAAAGTACCATTCGTGGGCGTTGACGTTGGCCTGTTCAATGTCGCCCATATCAATGTAGCGATAGCCGCCGTCAAAGTTCAGGCATTTGTTCAGACGGATGGTAATACCGCCGCCGATAGCCCAAGTCAGGTTGTCTTCTTCATTTTTGTTTTCTCTTACGGAAGAACCCCATGCGGAAGTTGTGGTCAGCTCAAGTCTTGAGTAACCGACACCGGCCATGATGTAAGGGCTGATGACATAGTTCGGCATAAAGTCGATATAAGCGTTCAGCATCAGGCTCTGGCTGCCGAATTTGGTTCCGGTGCCGGCGGCCAGTTCTTCGGAGTGGTCTTCGCGGCCGATGTATTCAAGTTCGGCGCGGAAGTAGTTGTAACGGTAACCGACGGCACCGCTCATCATCCAAACGTTGTCAAAATCAATATCGGCGCTGGCTGCGGTAGTGGAGTTTTCATTTACGTCGTTTAAGTTGGTATGGCTGATACCGCCTCTCAAACCGATATAAAAACCGTCGCGGGCAGATGCGGAACCGGCAATGGCAACGGATAATGCCAAAACAGAAGCGGCGGCTAAAAATTGTTTTTTCATATTTATCTCCAAAAATGCAAAAATAGTCGTAAAATTTGTCTATTTTGTAACATAAATATATTTATTTATCAAGCATTAATTTCGTTATTTTGAGATTAAACAAAATTATTTAAATTAAGATTAATTTTTTAAGGCTGTCGAAAATGAAATAACATTCTATGTTGTCCGGCCGTCAAAAAGAGAAAGCGTTTAAAACGATAAAGCCGCAGTCCCGTGAGGGAGTGCGGCTTTAAGGTCAGAGAGAGTTCGTTATTTTAGTTAACTGCGAAGTATCCGTCAAACAGAGTTACGGTGACCTGCTTGTCTGAGCGGTCGGTGTAAGTGTGCTTGATGATCATTCGTCCGGTCTTTTCATTGAACTGATAGTTGGTTCCGTTAGCAAGGAACGGACGCTCAAGTTCAACGTTAACGTTCTTCAAGATGTCAACACCGTTCATGTTGTAGGTGCTGCCGTTAAGTCCGGCATATTCCCAATAGATGTTCGGGTTTTTCTTGACGTTAATGTAAGACGGAACCCAGCCGGAACCGACGGGAATGGCGCCTAAGCGTGCGGAGATGCTGTTCGTGTCAAAGCTGTAATCGTAGTGATTGCCGCTGTTGAATACGATAATCTTGTTGTTGGTCGTGATAACGGTTGCCTGCAGAACAGGATTCATGTCGTTATCAAAACTCCAAGATATGCCTCCGTAGGCCTGCGTTTTGTTCCAGTCTACCGGATCGTTGATGTCCGGGGTCGGCGTGATGTAAACATCGACATAAGCTTCGTGAGTCAGGTTGTAGGTATGACCCAGGTTGTTGATGTTAATGTTTATATCGCAGTCATAACGATTGTACTTTTCATCGCCCTTGCTGATTTCCTGATACCAGGGGTTGGTGAATCCGGCATTGCTGTATGTGCTCTGCGGCGCTTCAAAATCGACAACGACGTCACCGTCTTTGTAAACGGCGGCGGTGGTTGTGAACCAGAAGTTTGCAGTCAGACCCTGATATGCGTCAACATACGGGGTCTTATATACGGTCAAAGCCCAGTTTCCGTCCTGGCGGTTGGAACTGCTCGGTGTCTTGTCGCTCAGAGACTGGAAGACCAGATTCTGAGAAGAGAGGGTAACAGTCTGTCTTGGCTGAGCCTCGCCAAACGCGTCAACAAGTTTTTCTATCGGCGTATCCTTGGTGGTGCCGTCAGAAAATTCTTCATGCAGAGTAAAGGATACTTTCTGCTGGCGCTCGTTGTAATACTCGCGTTTCTTGTTTTGGGCTTCCCACTTGGTTCTTGTTACTTCCGGAATCAGAACATCGACATAAGCCTCATGAGTCAGAGAATAGTCATGACCCAGGTTGGTTATCTTGATATTGATGTCACAATCGTAACGATTGTAGTCTTTTCCGTTTTCCGTAATTTTTGAGAGCCATGGGTTGGTGAAGCCTGCATTGGCGTAGGTGCTGGTCGGTGCTTCAAATTCAACTTTGACTTCGCCGTCCTGATAGGTAGCGGCCGTCGCAGTAAACCAGAAGTTGGCGGTCAAGCCCTGATAGGCGTCAACGTACGGTGTTTTGACTGTTGTCAGGTGCCAGTTACCATCTTGAGAAGTGCTTTGAGCTGCCGTTTTGGCCGTTAAGCTCTGGAATTCAAGTTTTTCGCTTGAGAGCTTGACAGTCTGGCGGGCTTGCGCTTCGCCAAAGGCGTCGACAATCTTCTCATAGTTGGTATTCTTCTTGGAGCCGTCAGAAAACTCCTCATATAACGTAAAGGAGACTTTCTGATGCTTCTCATCGTAGTACACGCGCTTTTTGTCTCTTGCTTCCCAGAAGGTGCGAGTTACCGCTTCACGCTTTTTGTCAACGTTAACGGTTGCCGAATAGGGCGTAGACACTTCATAGTACAAGTCCTTGTACTTGACTGTGTAGACCGTGCGGTCATATTCTACGTTTCCTTCCTTAACAACGCCGCCGTCCTTGGCATCGATGCCGACATGAGACATTACCGGAACCGGGGAGATGAATTCTATTTTCTCGCCGCGGAAAGTGGTGTATGCCGTCTCATATTCTTCAACGTTAGCCCCGGTGAAGAGGTTGTAGCCGAAGCTGTAGGTATCGGTGTGTTTGGTAACGGTGTTGCCGTTTTCGGTTCTGGTTTCGCTTTTGCGCACCGGGTCTTTGGCATCGCTCAGAGCCAGCTTCTGATCAGAATAGAAGTGCTGATCTCCGTGAATGGTGACCTTATGTGCAAGTTTTTGGGAGGCAATAGAGTCAATGTCGCCCTGGAGTTTGTACTTCAGGTGGAAGATGATTTGAGAAACGCCGCTGTTCACGTCAAACTTTCGGTCATAGGTATAACTGATAAGCTCTTCGGGAATTTCGGATTTCTTTACGTCAATGTCGACTTCGGCGCTCAGTGCGTTTACCTTTTTGCTATAGTTCTCTTTATATTTGAGAACATAGTTTTTGCGGTTGTACTTTTCGCCGCCGTCTTCAACTTCTCCCTTGTCGGTCTCTGAGATGCCGTTTGCGGAAATGACCGGTTTGCTGGTGAGGAATTCCACTTTTTCGCCCCGGAACATGGTGTAGGCCTCCTGATACAGGGATATCACCTGGTCGGTAATGTCCTGAGAATAGGTAAAGCCGTGTTCACGTTCAATGGTGGTGATGTGGTGGCCTTTCTCGTTTTCGTAGCTTTCGGTGCTCAGAACTTTGGGCTCTGCGGCATTCAAAAGCGTCAAACCGTGGCTGCTCTTAATAAAACGACGTTTTTCCGAAGTTTTGGTCCAGTGCTCAAGTTCCTGAGTGACGACGGAATCGCGCGGACCGGATTCTGAATAAACCAGATGGAAGGTTAAGGTTGACAAGGTGCCTTCATCGTTGAGGTGTTTGTCTACCTTCCAGCTTACCAGTTCATCGTTTCCGGGCTGGGGTTCATCGCCTTTCTTAACGCGGAACTCTTGTTCGGCTGCGAGATCACAAGAATATTTGTCATAATCTTTGCGGCCGAATTTGCCGAAGAAATTCAGTTTGGTGTTGTAATCGGTGTACACAATCTGGTCTTCGGTGACTTCCTTTTCGGACAATATGTCGGTTTTATTGTAGGAGAATTCGTGCAGGCCCCAAGGCATTTCGAAAAGTTTTACGCCTTCAAGATAGGCGTCCGCTTTTTCGTAAGAAGAGTTTATTTTGTCCTTGAAACCGTTGCTCCAAGTGTTGGTCCACTCGGTTTCGGTTTTGGTGAACTTATAATCCTTAAACGCTTCTTTTTCATATTCATCGCTGGTGACAACGTTGGTTGCCTCAATCTTCGGATAGCCGATTTCAATGGTCGGCACAGTCATTTTCTGTTCTTTGGAGATGCTTTGCTTGACATCGTATTCCACGTAGAAATGCTGTTCTTTTTGACCGGTGATTGACCAGTAGATGATGGCGTCCAATTCAGACACGTAGGTGTCGGGCTTGGTCGGGTGCGGATAGAACTTTTCAGACCCCTCGACAATTTTGCCGCCGTCGGGAATGTCTTCCTTCTCAACCGGGCAGATAAGCTCGGCCGGAATAATGAACTTGTCTTCAATGACCTTTTTCAGAGGATATTGCGTCCGATATAAGGTCATCTCCAAGTCATTGCGGAATTCTTCGTCAACGATAACGGTTGCGCGGGTTTTCGCTTCGGGCTGGGTAACAGTCTGGTTGGTCAGCTTAATGCTGTCCGGCACGGTGTAAACCATTTCATAGCCCATGTAGGTGGGAATGTAGTAGCTTACGTCAATGTCGATGGTTTTGCCGACCAGTTCCACCTTGAACAGCTGTTCATAGGTTTTCATGGTGATGTTACCGACTTTCTCCTGGCTTACTTCCTTGGCTTCGCCGTGCGAATGGCCCAGGCCGTCAATTTGGAAGTAAGGGGTAGAGCGTTTGTTTTTCTCAAGCGGTGTCCATTTGAGATTGACAGGGATTGGCTGACTGATGTCTTCCAGGTGTTGTTTGGTACCGGCAACGGTCTTATAAATCGAACCGTTGGCTGTCTGGGCATCAACTGCTGTTCCTTCTTCGGAGTTGTAGCTCCAATCGTGGTTCAGCGTCAACACAACATCGATCTTCTCTTCTCCGGGGGTTTCCGGGATCTCGGGCTCTTCAAAATCGTAGTCTGAAGTGCAGGCTGCGAAAATGAAAGTGCTTAACAAAACTGCGAGGCAGGTGAAGATGCTCACCACAAATCCTCTAATTGGACTTCTTTTTTTCATTTTTTTGAAATATTTAAATTATGAATTTTAGAAGATTTTGCCGGCAGGGACAATTTCGAGAAATCTCTACTGTAACTTAAACAAAAGACTCTGCTGAATATTTTGTTTAAGGCCGTCAAATAATACCGAGTAATTTTTTATTGAAATTACTGCCCCTTTGTAATTTGATGATATAATGATATTTTTTAGGACTATAGTATAAAATGTTTTTGACAAAAAAACAATAGGTTTGTGCGCTTTTTTTTGTTACAATTATGTTACATTTGTAAGGGGAAAATGTTTTTTTTTGACAAAATTGATGCAAGGACTTGCTGTCCCTTCGGGCTTGTTTTTTTTTACTGTCACTCCGGGCTTGACCCGGAGTCCGGGTGAGGTAAGGAATCAATGTTTGACCTGGATGCCGGATCAGGTCCGGCATGACCCAGCGTGGGCGCGCGGCGCAAAAAAGAAGGCCCGGCATGACAGGTTTTATCGGTCGGGAGGTTTCGCTGTGCTCCACATGACAATTTTCAGCAACGGTTTTAAAATGAAAGAAGAGGCGCAGCCAAGCGGCCGCCCCTCTTCTTGAAAATAATATATTAGTATCCCTTAATCCGGAGATAATCGGAATACTTAATCGGCTTGGACTTTTTGGTCCGATTGAGCTGAACACTCAGGGTAACCACACCGCAAGTGTATGTGGTGTGTGTCGTATTGACAACCTGAACACCGGCTCCAAGACTCCAAGTCTTACCGAAGCAATTCCTGTTCAAACGGATACCTCCCTCATAATAAGACGTTCCGTGGTAGGACGACTTGAGGAATTTTCCGTCAGTTTGTTCCAAGGTCTTAGCGGCGAAAGAAGTGTTGATGAACTGAACGCCACCACCACCATAAAGGCTCATTCCCCAAGAGGAATGCTTCCAGAAGTCAAGGGCAACCTGGCCACCAAACTTGTAGGAAAGACCTTTTTCAATCACCATCAAATCCTTGTATTGGGTTTCATTAGTGTGTGCCAATCCGGCGATGGCTTCAACCTTGGCTCCGATGGGGCCGTGGTGTTTGAAGTTGAACTGATAACCCAAGGAAGCGGTTGCTTCGGGCATAGTCAGATCACCAGAAGTGGCAATGCCGGCTGCAAAGCGCAGGTACAAGCCCTGACACAACGCAGCTTTTTCACCAATGAGCGGGTCTGCATTCTCGTCCTTCGGGAGATAACCTTCGGGGGTCTTTTCCCATTCGGAAGGATTCACGAAGTATTCCTTTGTGAACTTGCAGCTTTTAGTCTCGTACTCAAAATCCTGAGCTGAAACTGTTGCTGCTACGAATAATGCAATCACGGTTGCGAAGATATTTAAGTTTTTCATATTGTCTTATGTTTTGAGAATAATACTGCAGAGATTCTGGGAAGGGTCTCTGCAACTGCCCTTTTTAGTTTTACATCCCGGGCGACAGACTGGCTGGTGCCGAATCTGTCCCCCAAGATGAGATAGTTTTACTTTCTGAAGTATCCTTCGAACAAAGTAACGGTTTTTGTTTCATCGGCACGATCCTTGTAGGTGTACACAATGTTCATATAACCGGTTTCTTTGTTAAATTGATAAGCGTCGCCAGTTGTCATGAACGGTTTTTCCAACTCAACATCAACAGTCTTGAGAATCTCAACACCATTCATGTTATAGGTAATTCCGCTCAATCCGGCATATTCCCAGAAGTAGTTAGGATTCTTCTTTACGTTAATGTAGGAAGGAGTCCAAGCACTACCGGTCGGGATGGCGCTTAAGCGTCCAGAAAGTTTGCTTGTGTCATAGCTATAGAAGTATGCGTTGCCAGAGTTGAAGCTGACAATTCCCCTAGATGTAATGACGGATGCATTCAGCGTCGGCTGCATGTTGTTGTCAAAAGTCCAAGATATACCTCCAAAAGCTTGTGTCAGTTCCCAGTCGATGGTACCCCATTCTTCCGGAGTGTCCGGGAGAACTGGATCCGGGTTAACAGGAGTTTCAACATAAACCGTGTCGTGAACAACAACGGTTACAGTATCTGTTCTGTCAACGTACTTGATAACCTCTTTTTCAACATAAACTATCTTCTCTACAACTACAGTATCCGTTACGTAAACCGGAACTTCCACTGGAATGTATTGATAGATGGTATCATGCTGGATGACCGGAACTTCCTTGATGATTTCTTCGGTGATTGTGATGGTGTCACGCTCAGTCTTAGTTACCACCAAAGTATCGGTCTTTGTGATTACCTGGATCAGGGTGTCGGTTACATAGACCGGACGATCTACGTATTCGATTTTGGTCTTTTCCACCTCTTTGATGATCGTGTCCGTGGTGTGTACATGTACAGTGTCACGGATAAAGATCTTCTCGGGGACGAAAGCTTCTTCGAAGTCGTAGTCGCTGGTGCAACTTGCAAAGAACATGGTACCGAACACGATTGCTGCGAGGACTACCAATATGTTGGCCATTCCTCTGAGATTTTTCTGAGTTTTCATATGCAAATTTTTTTTATTTTTTACTTTTTACTTTTTTTATTAGCGGACTGGAAGGTCCTTTGTATATGGTAGAGCCTAAGCAAAGCTGTAGGTCGGAGAAAAATATTATATAGAGGCGTGGGCTAGCAATAAGGTTTTATCCTCAAAGTTTTATAACACAAAGAGAGCTAAGTCATCCTGATGTACAAACTTCCCAACGTAATATGTCATAAGAACAAATGAAAACGATAAATATTTGAAACAATCGTTTTTTTACCCATTTGAACAGTTTTGATAATTATATTCTTTTCGATACCTGAAAGGTAAAGATTAGCTGCTAGTGTAATAGAATAAAATTATATGTTTGACAAAATTATAGTAGCATATTTTGACGGGCGTGGCAATAGATATTGTAGGAAAATTTTCTATTTTTTTCTGCTTTAACAAAATTTTAACAATGGTTAATTTTGGTTTTTCCGGCCAATTTGAGTCTAAATCGCAAAGATATTCGGATTCGCGGCGAATCGGCGCAAACGCGGCTTGCGGCCTTTTGGTTAACTTTTGGGGCTTTAATGTCACCCTGAGCTTGTCGAAGGGTCTCAGCCAAGCAGCGCTTGGAGGCACAGTCAACAGCCACACCGCCTCCGTTGTCGGCATGACAAAATGTCACCCTGAGCCTGTCGAAGGGTCTCGGCAATGTAATAAGGCTGAGATGCTTCGGCAAGCTCAGCATGACAGGTTTTATCGGCCGGGATGTTTTGACTGCACTTCGTTCCGCTCAACATGACAGATTATGATATAAAAGGGAGGGGACGGAGAAAAGATGGGCGAATCGCAGAATATTGTGTATAAAGAGTCGGTTAGAGAACGCTTGAGAATATTTTTCTTGCCAGAATCGGAATCTTTGTTATAGATTCTCGGCAGTATGAATTGGTCAGAGGGGCGAATCTGCCCCTTTGGCTGTGTTTTTAACTTAGTAGCTTAAGGAGCTTATTAAACCATGAGTAAATGGGTATATACATTTGGAAACGGCAAAGCCGAAGGCGACGCCAGCATGCGTAATCTCCTGGGCGGTAAAGGTGCCAACCTGGCTGAAATGAACAAGGTCGGTTTGCCCGTTCCTCCCGGATTTACGGTTACAACAGAAGTTTGTACGTATTATTACAACAACAATAAGACCTATCCCGCAGATTTGAAGGATCAGGTCAGAGCCGCCGTTGCTGACGTTGAAAAAATCATGGGCAAAAAATTTGCCGATGCCAACAACCCGTTGCTGTTCTCCGTACGTTCCGGCGCCCGCGTTTCCATGCCGGGCATGATGGACACGGTTCTGAACCTCGGTTTGAACGATGAAACCGTTAAAGCTCTGGCTAAAGCTTCCGGTTCCGAAAGATTTGCCTACGACTCTTACCGTCGTTTCCTGCAGATGTTCTCCGACGTTGTTCTGGGCGCTGATCTGGACCTCTATGAAGAAGCTCTGGAAAATATGAAAAAATCCAAAGGCTACAAGTCCGATACGGATTTGACCGCCGAAGATTTGAAAGAACTGGTTAACGAATATAAAGAAATCGGCAAGAAACTCGGCAAAGTCGTTCCGCAGGATCCCTGGGATCAGCTGTGGGCCGGCATCGGCGCCGTATTCGGCTCCTGGATGGTTGACCGCGCCATTACTTACCGCAAACTGAACAACATTCCGGGCGACTGGGGTACAGCCGTTAACGTTCAGACCATGGTCTTCGGTAATGCCGGCGACGACTGCGCTACCGGCGTTTGCTTCTCTCGTGACCCGGCTACCGGCGAAAACGTTTACTACGGCGAATATCTGGTAAAGGTGTTCGCCTTCCCCAGCCTGAACGACTCCGCCCACGCCATGTCCACCGCCGCCACCGCCAGCTACTCCTTCTCCGGCGCTCAGGACGCCCCGGTGGTGGATTATCTGTGGAACACCTTTGACAGCACCGTTGACGTACAGGTGTCCAACATCGCCGACTACATGTACCAGGCCTATCCCGACTCGGTGGAGGTGACCTTCACCAACACCGCCGACAGCGCCGACACAGTGGTGGTCACGGTGGAGGAGCTGTCCGCCGACCACTACAATGCCGTCTCCGACGCCCTGACTCCGGGCGCCACCTATGACATCACCGCAGTGGCCCACAGTGAGAACGCCTACGTGACCAACCCCACCTCGGACACCACTCAGGTGGCCCAGGGCGTCACCTTTGACGGCCACAACGTGATTTCCGCCAACTACTATTACACTGACGGCATTGCCCGCAACTCCTTCAGCTATCCCCAGTATGTGGACCGCTTTGACCTGACCAATGGCGGCGTGTTCGACTGCGGCAACAGCTCCATCAGCTTCAACTTCACCGCCGCACCCACCACCACATCCGCCGGCTCCGCCTACACCTACAGCATGACCAGCGACAACCGTCCCTTCGCCATCAAGGACGGCACCCTGGAGCTGGCCAAGATCGAAAACATGCGCACCCAGGCGGAGGAGCT
>ERZ779866.4083-NODE-4083-length-11177-cov-5.249955_pt1 | contig 11177 bp, 9 predicted proteins | sample MGYA00511248_ERZ779866 | MGnify/ENA primary metagenome ERZ779866 (study PRJEB29588, sample SAMEA2155758) | human gut metagenome | biome: human gut; feature: human-associated habitat; material: faeces | place: Denmark | collected 2008/2010 ... | reverse complement strand
CCGCCGTAGATGGTTTTTTGCGCTACAATATGTTCACCTTTTTTAGCAAGAGCCTGGATAGTATAGGTGATGGCCGCCGCACCAGAGGCCAGAGCCAATCCAGCCGCGCCGCCCTCTAGTGCGGCGATACGGTCCTCAAACACTCCTTGGGTAGGGTTGGTCAAACGACCGTAGATGTTTCCCGCGTCAGCCAGCCCAAACCGGGCGGCGGCATGGGCAGAATCGTGGAACACATACGATGTGGTGGCGTAAATAGGGACAGCGCGGGCATCGGTAGCAGGGTCTGGCTTTTCTTGCCCAATATGAATTTGCAGCGTTTCAAATTTGTAGTTGTTCATAACAGATACCTCTTTCATTATTCCCTGATATGGAAAATTGGGGTTAGCACACAACTCCCGGACAGGTATCTGGACCTATTGATATCGTATTTACCAAAGACACAAACAAGAAAATGTTATGCGCCTAGCCAGATCACACGTCCGGGAGCACAACATTCGTCCACATCGGAAATTGCTACGCAAGAGTGATTGAAATATACTTTGCATAAAGCAAACTCCTTTCCATAAATGATAGGCAGATAATAACATAATTTACCTACTATGTCAATAGGTATTTCTGAAATTTTTAAAAATTTTCCGGAAAAACAGGAGCGGATGTATGCGCTTCGGGAGAAATTTGTCTCCCGCCTGGAGGCGATGGATGGCGTCCATATCAATGGTTATGCGCATCGGGTTTCTGACGAAAACTTCCGTCAGGGCGCGGCGCCTCAGGTTGTCAGCGCCAGCTTTGAGGATATTCGCGCCGAAGTGCTTCTTCATGCGCTGGAAGAGCGCGGCATCTATGTATCTTCCGGATCGGCCTGTTCTTCGAATCATCCGGCCATCAGCGGTACATTAAGGGCTGTCGGCACGGAGAAGAAATATCTGGATGCCACGGTCCGGTTCAGCCTGTGTTTTGACACGACGGAAGAGGAACTGGAAACCTGCTGCGAAACACTGGAAGCGCTGCTCCCGATGCTCCGCAGATATACACGGGGAGGAAAAAGATAATGTTTAAAGCTTTTTTAATAAAATACGGTGAAATCGGTATCAAAGGGAAAAATCGTTATATCTTCGAGGATGCGCTGATTAAACAGATTAAATATGCGCTGAAAGAAGGCTCGACGCTGCCCGAAGGGCTTATGTTGCAGAGCACGGGCGTTATTACCGGAACACCTACGAGAGCGTATAACAATCATACGTTCACGGTGCTCGCTTCCGGTGAATTTGCGGCCACTCAGGAATCGACATATACGATTACCGTGCGAGGAGTCGTGCTGGAAGACGTAACGTTCGATAATCTGATAATAGGCAAGAATTACAGCTTCAAGCTCAATGCGTCGGCAAATAACGGCTCCGAGTCCCCGATTTATTTCGAGGTGAAAGAAGGCTCTTCGCTTCCTTCGGGATTCTCACTGCTCGCAGACGGAACGCTGATAGGTGCCGGTACGACCTGGGGAACTCAGACATTTACGGTGGTAGCGAAGTCGGAAGGCAATGAGACCATGGAAGCGACGGTAACAATGAGTTTCCATACGGTATTCGAAACCGAACCCGATCCGGAGCCCGTACCGCCCGAGGATCCCGGTGACGACGGATGCGGTTCTGTGCTCGGTGTCAGTTCGATAGTATGCGTATCGATAGTGGCGGCCGCTGCCTTGGCATTTGTGACTTTCAGATTTATTAAAAACAAAAAGGAGAAATAAAATATGAAAAAAACAAAGGTTCTTTCTTTGATTCTTGCGACAGCCATGCTTGTCGCTGTGGCATGCTTCGCCGCCGCATGCGGCGGAGATGAAGGCGGTGGTGGAAACGAAACCGGACCGGGCACCACGTATACGTTCGAGGCCGAGGGCATTGACGTTACCGGCCTCACCGGACGCGGTTATTCGGTAAGCTATTCCGAGACGGAACTGATTATCGGCAAGGAAACTACGTCGAGTATTCCCGATAATGTCGCCAGCTCGATGAGCAACGGGTTCTGCATCGCATACTGGAATACGCCGGACACTACGTTGACTTTTAAGATCAATGCGGATAAAGCGTCGGAAAACAATACGATAACGCTTCGTGTGAGCAGCGAATATGGCTCGCTTGACGTTACCAAAGACGCACTTTCGGTAATAGTAAATGATACCGAGCTCGATTACGACCCGTTCACTATCGTGGGCGAAGATCTTGCGTCCGTCAACGATTGGCATGGTCTGGCTGTTCCGTTCGCGGATTATAAGATTTCCGCAAGTTTCCCGCTTAAAGAAGGCGAGAACGTAATAAAGATCAGAACCAACAAAAATAAGCTGGGTTTTGAGGAAGATGCCTTCCTTGATTCCGTATCGCCCGATCTCGATTGCATCAAGATCAGATCCGAATCTAATCTTACATGGAACTCCATGTGGGATGAGAACAAGGAGCAGATGGGATTGGATTAACAAGCGGGATACCCCTCGTCTCGTTTGGATAATGCCTTGGATAGCGGATTAAACCGCATAAGGCACATCGCCGGAGCTGCCATGCGCACAATGCATGGCAGCTCAGAGGCGTTGATAGGCAATAATGTCGGGAGAGTGCTATGGGACGTTTTCGTCTTGTATGGAAAAATAACGCATTCAGAGCTTGGCTGCTGGTCTGCGTTTCCGTTATCGCATTGGTCGCAGTGCTGAATATTGCGGCGTTTCGCAGCGCCGTTTTTTCCAATACTCTCGACGGAATATTCGGAGGCGAGCACAGAGTGCTTGTCAGCGGTAATCCAGACAATTATCTTTATTATGTTTCGGATTATGAGAATAAGACTGAGGTGTTGGCGGCCGCCAATGCGCTTAATGAAGAAATTGTGGGCGAGGGCGCCGTGTTGATGAAGAATACCGGCGCGTTGCCGCTTGCCGCACACAGCCGGATAAGCGTATTCGGTAAAAACAGTGCCGGTCCGGTATACGGCGGATCGGGAACGAGTGCGTCTGATACGGATAAAGCCGTAACATTATACGATGGGCTTGAAAATGCCGGATTTATCTTAAATCCCGAATTGTGCGATTTTTATGAATCTGAAAGCCGCTCGGGCAAAGGCGGCGGATATGATTATACCGGTGAAATTCCGGCCGGGATCGGAACCGGAGAAACGCCGCAAGATAAGTATACGGCGGAATTATGGGATAGCTGCGCGGAATATTCCGACGCGGCTGTTGTCGTTTTTTCACGCGTCTGCGGAGAAGGCTATGATCTGCCCCGTACCATGAAAACGAGTTACGGAGAAGACGCTGTGGCGATTGACGGAGCCAATGCAGACGATCACTATCTGCAGCTGGATAATAATGAACGCGCTTTATTTGATGCGGTTCGCCTGCGATTCGATCATATTATCGTACTTATCAACAGCGCGTCTCCTATGGAACTCGGCGAGCTTGAAAATGATCCGGATATTGACGGCATCTTGTGGATAGGCACACCCGGCGGAACGGGATTTGCCGCGATCGGCAGGATACTTAACGGAGAAGTAAACCCTTCTGGACATACGGTAGACACGTATGCACGGGACTTTACGAAAGATCCGACGTATAACAATTTCGGAAACAATAATGTGAATAACGGCAACCGTTATCTGGAAGACGGAAAGAACAGACCGTATTATTTCGTGGAATACGAGGAAGGAATATACGTGGGATACCGTTATTGGGAGACGGCTTATGCCGAAATAGCGGCCGGAAGGTATAATCCCGACGGATATGATACGACAGATGACGTCGCCGATGCGGACAAGTGGTATGAGGACAGCGTGGTATATCCGCTGGGTCACGGACTGTCGTATACAACGTTTGAATGGGAACTGCTGAACAAGGAAGAGATCGAGAGTACGGTATTGAATCAGGAAACGGATTTCTCCGAAGCGAAGATAAACGTAAAGGTACGCGTAACGAATACGGGAGACGTGGCGGGAAAGGACGTCGTGCAGGTATATCTGAACGCGCCGTACGAAGCTGGAGGAATAGAGAAAGCGGAAGTAGTGCTGGCAGGCTTCGAAAAGACGCCGATGCTGCCCGCAGCGCAGGATGCTACGGAAGAGAATCCGAACTGGTGTGAAGTGAACATAGAGGTAGACGCCCAGTATTTCATGTCGTACGACTGGGATGATGCGAACGAGAGCGAACATACCGGGTACGAGATCGAGCAAGGAGAATATGAGCTGCGAGTGTCGAGAAACGCGCATGAAGCGGAAGACACGGCAAGGATAGAAGTGCGGGAAGACATCGAGATCGACCGGGATGCGGAAAGCAAGGGAGAGATCAGGAACCGCTTTGACGATGTAAGCGGATATATAGAGGAGCGCGGTGGATATCTTAGCCGGGAAGATTTCGAAGGCACATGGCCTGCTGCGCCGACGGAAGAAGAGCGTAACATGAGCGGCGAATTCATAGACTCGCTGGACTACACTGTAAGCGACGAAGGTCAGAAATGGGAATCGAAGGATACGCCCGAGCAGAGTCCTTATGTGCTCAGCTATAACGATACGGAGGTAAAGCTCTACGATCTGATCGGAAAATCTTATGATGATCCGATGTGGGACAAGCTGCTCGATCAGCTGACCGTCGGGCAGATGGTGCAGTTGATCGGAACCGGCAACTATAACACGATGTTTATCGCGAATATCGCCAAGCCTAAGACCATAGACCCCGACGGACCGGTAGGTTTCACGGCATTCATGGGCGACCCGAGCGTATATGACACATGTTTCTATGCCAGCGGCTGCGTGGTGGGGGCGACATATAACAAGGATATAGCGTACCGGATGGGAGTGATGATCGGCAATGAAGGACTGATCGGAAACGAGCGCGGAGACGGAACGCCGTACAGCGGATGGTATGCGCCTGCCGTGAATATACACCGGAGTCCGTTCTCCGGAAGGAACTGGGAGTATTACAGCGAGGACGGATATCTGTCGGGAATAATGGCGGCGAACGTAATACGCGGAGCGAAGAGCAAGGGAGTGTATTGCTATGTGAAGCACTTTGCCCTGAACGACCAGGAGACGAACAGATCGAACAACGGAATCCTGGTATGGTCGAATGAGCAGGCGATGAGAGAGTTGTATTTCAGACCGTTCGAGCTGTGCGTGAAAGAGGGAGAGACGACGGCGATGATGTCGAGTTTCAACCGGATCGGAAAGGTATGGGCCGGAGGGTCGTACGAGTTATTGACGGAAGTGCTGCGTGATGAATGGGGATTCCGCGGGATGGTAATAACGGACTACAACTATGCGACGGCGTATATGAACGTAGACCAGATGATAAGAGCGGGAGGAGATCTGAACTTAAGCCAGGCAAACTTCCCGAGCGGAGAGGAGAGCGCTACGCAGGTAACTGCGCTGAGGAAAGCGACGAAGAACATACTGTACACGGTGGCCGGCAGCAATGCCATGAACGGTCTTGGCGAAGGAGTGGAATACAGGTACACTCCGGCATACTGGCGCATATGGCTTATCGTGTCGGATTGTATTGTGGCGGTCGGTCTTGCCGTCTGGGGAGTATTTGTTATATACCGTGCGCTGTGTCGCAAGAGCAGATAGTTTAACTCATGATATCGAGTTTCAGAATATTACTTAAAGAAAAATTTACGGAGGGGACGAATTATGCTTAAATTCGCCATAGTAGAGGACGAAGACAGTGCTGCTTCAAAACTGACCGAATGTATCAGACGTTATTGCAAATCGCATGATATTTCTTACGATATAGAACGCTTCGTGAGCGCGGTGGATTTTCTTAAAAACTATCGTCCCGTTTACGATATCGTTTTTTTCGATATCGTGCTGCCTTATTTGAACGGCATAGACGCGGCCAAAGAACTGCGCAATCTCGACGACGTTGTGACGATAATTTTCGTTACGAATATGGCAAATCTCGCCGTGCGCGGTTATGAGGTGGCTGCGCTCGATTTCGTTGTCAAACCGGTCGTATACGATTCGTTCGCCATGAAAATAGAGCGAGCTGTCAATGCCGTCAAGCGCCGGCGAAGCGTTGACGTGAGCATTCCGGTCGACAGAAACGTGAAGGTCGTATCGGCGTCGAAAATATATTATATAGAAGTCAGCCGACACAATCTCGTTTATCATACCGATGAGGGCGATATCAAGGCTCGCGGTACTTTGGGCGCGCTCGAGCAACAGCTTGAAAAAGAAAATTTCGTGCGTTGCAATTCGTGCTATTTGGTAAATATGAAATATGTCACGGGTGTGGACGGGGACGATATGATCGTAGCCGGAACCAGGCTGAAAATCAGCCGAGCTAAGAAGAAAAGCGTTTTGCATACGCTTACGAATTTTTTGGGTAAGACCGTATGATGTTCGATTTTTCATCCACTTTATTTTGGTACAAGCTGGTATTCAGCGCTGAGATTATTGTCGCTGAGATCATATTTGTCGTGAATCTCCGCCGTAGAAGCCGATTTGTTCTCCGAGCCGTACTTTCGATCTCCGGTCTGTTTGTTTTTGCATTTCTTTTTCCGATAGTGGCATATAATGCGGCATGGACATGTTTTATGTTCTTTATGATGTTCTTTGCATCTCTTTGCGGCATAAAAATTTGTTTCAATGAAAAGTGGTGGAATATAGTATTTTGCGGATTGGCCGCGTATACCATACAGCACATAGCGTTTGTAGTATATGACTCGCTCGGCGATTTGGGTGAAATGCTGTTCGGAATAGATTTGCCGTCCAACGTTTATATGCAGGACGGCGGCGTGTCGGCAGACTCTTCTCTTGTCGTCAGCATGATAATTTACGCAGTATCGTATTTCGTTACTTATATGATTGCGCATTATGTATACACGGACAAAATACATCCCGATGAGGTCAGCCGTCTCGGTCGCCGCCGTTTTGTCGTACTTGCGGGAATAATACTTATTACCGATAATATTTTCAATTCGGTAACCATGTACAATATAGAAATCGATCCTGTGTCTTTGTGGATAGAACGCGGGTACAACATATTGACTTGTCTGCTTGCTTTGCAACTCCAGTTCAGCCAGCTGACGGAGAAAAATATGGAGGCGCAGTACGACACCGTACGTCATATTTTGCATGAGGAACAGAAGCAATATCGGATCGTCAAACAAAATCTCGATACTATAAACGTTAAATGTCACGACATGAAGCATCAGCTTCGTGCCATACATGTAGGCGGGGCAGGGATTGATAAGGAGGAGCTTGCAGAAATGGAACAGGCCATGTCCGTATATGAGTCTGTCGTAAAAACCGGCAACGAAACTCTTGATCTCATACTGACCGAAAAAAATTTGATATACGGACGCGATCATATACAGATAACGTGCATAGCCGACGGCACGTTGCTTGATTTTATCAAGCCGGCTGATATGTATTCTTTGTTCGGCAACGCTCTCGATAATGCAATCGAAGCCGTCATGCGGCTGGATGAGTCAAAGAGAACGATAAGTCTGTTCGTCAAACGAGTTGGCGATATGATAAGTATACACGTCGAAAATTATTTCGAGGGCAGTCCCACGCTTGTTCGCGGTCTGCCGAAAACCACAAAAAAAGATGAAGAGTATCACGGTTACGGTATGCTCAGCATGAAAATGATTGCGGAAAAGTACGGCGGTACTTTGGCTGTGGAATTCAGCGGCAGCATCTTTTGTCTCAATATCATGTTTCCGGCCAGATAAATTAGGCATACCAAAACAAAAAGCATGGATTTTCTTGCGGTGGCAATACTATAGCGGCAATGAATTTTATGTCGGAATAGAATGAGACTCTTTGCTGAAATATGACTGAGGGCTTATTTGGCACCGTGGCGTGTGCTTGTCTATGACAAGTGCGGCGCGCTGACTCGCGCCGCAGCCAAGCACACGCCACGGTGCCAATTTAAATTGTAATATGATTTTCAAATTATGATAATTGTGTATAGAAATCGAGCATAATTTGTAATACCCTCTGCAAGAAAATTAAAATATTTTGGAAAAGACAAAATATTATCACATTAGATACACATACGAGATAAAATGCACAATTTTGAATCGCACGCATATGTTGACAAATTTGAAGATAAATGTTATAATTTTTAAAACTATGTTTCAATGGGAGGGAAAATATGAAAAAATTATTTTGTATACTGATAAGCTTTGTGCTTGTTGCAGGTGCAATTACCTCTTTTGCAGGATGTGGACCAAAAACGCCCGAAGATAACAGAGCTGTTCGGGCATTAGACACTAGTTTCGTAAATGTTTGGCAAGGTTCGGACGGCACTGTATATGTTGAACTAAAAAACTTTGAACATGACGACTATCAATTCATAAGCGATAGCGGTCAAGGTGCTACTTCCATTGAATTTTCACTGGACGGTGGCAGTAGTTGGGCGCGTCAAGACCCTGTTGCAGATTTTTTCAATCAGACCGATCGCGGTATCTATTCTATCTTGTCGCATGATGGCAATGAATTTACTTGCTATTTGACAGGTTATGAAGGCGAGAATATGCCCCAAAACCCAAAATTCAGTGCGGGCGCCGATCTTTCAATCACCTTTCGCATTCCCGAGTCGGACACGTATAAAGCGAGCGAGTGGTCGACGGCGACAACTTATACGCTCAAAGCTCCCGGCACAGATAACAGCGAAATTTTTGCAAATTTCTTCGGGTCATTCCTAAACGATAAAGAACAGTACGAATCGGGAAATATCATTTCTGCAAACAGTTTTGAAAGCAACGGATTTGTAGTGTATAAAGACGGAAATTTACTGAAATTCGGCAAAATAGCGTCCGAGGCTTCCTCTACTGAAACCGGAATGTATGACTATACCTTTACGCCGCTTGAAAGCTTGACGGAGGAAGATAAGACAGAGGTTGCAAAGTTTGAATATAAATTTTTATCAAAACTCGAATATGAACAAAATGCAACGGCAGAGAGTACTGATCTACTGACCTCAATCACACCGGATATACAGACTTACGAAGACAATTTACTTATGTCTGGCACATGGACGGCTGTAACTGTCGATGGTTTTGATAATGCAACCAACAGCAACTATATTTGGCAATACAATGTTGAAGTACCCAATGACAGTACGGGTGAAACGGAGATCTATACCTATAGATCATTCATTCTGTTGGTGCGCATTAAGGCAACTGACTCAACTGTACATTCGGGAGTTCACGTTCTTGAATATCAACTTTCGTACGAGCCTGCCGAATAAGCAAGGTACTTTGCAAGTATTTTTTGTAGCGACGAGACAATATTCTACTGAAAGACTTTATGCGGAGGTTTAATGTATGAGTTTTGTAAGACAACTGATAAGACATATTGGCAGCTGTATTACGGCAGAAAAAGGCAAGCGTATTTTTTACGCCGTTGTTAACATTGCATTTATAGCGATAGCAGTGCTTTCTGGTTGGGGCGTTTTAAAGGCATGGGAAATAATGTTCAGTGAAACCTTTATTGGGGGATTGCTATTATTGATTGTATGCGCTACGTTTGCGATTCTTTCTTTGATCGACGGCGTGATCGGTCAGTTAATTCATACTGTTGTTAATTTTATTTTTATATTTAACCGAGAAGAGCGTGGCTATGCAATCTGTGCATTCATTATCGCTTTACTATCTATTGTTGCAATGGTGGTGGTAATGGTCATTTTACTAAATTAAATATTTGAGAGTATAAATCCAATAAAAACGAAGAACGACCTCTGATGTTCAGAGGTCGTTCTTCGTTAAATCCAGACTGCTTTTTGTATTTTTTAGACTGTCCATTTTTGTTATTCTACCCTTCGAGAAGCGACTCAAGCAGAATGCCTTCCGGAGTGTCAGGAATATTTTCCATCGCGGAAAGTATTTTGATGCCGTTATCTTTCAGGCGTTTGCGATGGATAGCCATTTCGTACTTATTGCGGGAGAAACGGTCCAGTTTGTAAACGAGAACGTAGTCCCAAGCTTTTTTGTCGCTGTCTTTGAGCATTCGCTTTTGAAGCAGTGTAGGAGGCAAATACGACAGATTCTGACGTATTCAGAAAAAATAGTTTGCTCTCTATGAACATTTCTTCTCACCTCTTTGGCTGAACTTGTCTTTCGACGCCAAAGGAGAAATCGGGAAAAGACTAAGTGGTCAAGGGCGTAAGGGGCGTAGCCCGAAAAATTATTGCGTTGATTGCAAAAAAAGCCGTTCCAGAGGATCGGCTGAAAGGTTTCAGCGATAATTTTTACCCTTGACGGCAACGGCTTTTTCCGATACCCACCCAACGAGAAAGACAAGAAGTGTCTGAAAGTGTCTTTGAATGTACGGTGATATTACCATTTAGTTGGAAAGTGCTTTTAGATGTACTCACGCTTTTTCTGCCGTTTGTACACTCTCTCGTTGTTTATATGCCTTTTGAAATTGTTTTTCTGTAATCCGTATGCTATAATAATAATGAACTTGGACTTGCTGAAAAATCCAAACCCACAGTGGGGGAGAAAATAAGTGGGCGACAAAAACAAATTTTACAAACGGAGGATGCCATGAAGAAAGACGATAGAGAAAGATGTTCGTGGGCAACCACAGAACTCTATAAAGAATACCATGATGAGGAATGGGGAAAGCCCGTTCATGATGATAGAAAACTATTTGAAATGTTGGTTCTTGAAGGTATGCAAGCCGGATTGTCATGGCTGACGATATTAAATAAAAGAGCTGCATTTAAGGAAGCCTTCAACGAGTTTGATTATCAAAAAATTGCTCTCTATGACGAAACTAAAATTGATGAGTTAATGCAAAATCCCAATATTGTTCGCAATAGATTAAAAATTAAGTCGACAATCACAAACGCACAGCAATTTATCAAAATCCAAGAAGAATACGGAAGTTTTGATAAGTTTATTTGGTCTTATGTTAAGAATAGACCGATTCATAATCATTTCAAATCGGAAGCGGACATTCCTGCAACAACGCCACTTTCAGATAGAATCAGTAAAGACTTAAAAAAACGAGGCTTTAAGTTTGTAGGCAGCACGATTATATATGCGTATATGCAGGCAATCGGAATTGTAAATGACCATGTGAAAGGTTGCTATTTGTATGTACCAGAATAATTCAATATTTCGGTACAATTTATCGAGAGATAGCAAAGCCAGCCGAGCCAGTCAACGGTCAAGATGAACGGCGCATAAATG
>ERZ779866.4081-NODE-4081-length-11189-cov-7.189420_pt1 | contig 11189 bp, 10 predicted proteins | sample MGYA00511248_ERZ779866 | MGnify/ENA primary metagenome ERZ779866 (study PRJEB29588, sample SAMEA2155758) | human gut metagenome | biome: human gut; feature: human-associated habitat; material: faeces | place: Denmark | collected 2008/2010 ... | reverse complement strand
CGCAGCGCGACCTTTGCGAACTGCATTGCGGCCCCCGGCCCCCCGGAGGGGTTTCGGCAGCCTGTCTTTTGCGCGTTACGATGTTCCGTTTCCGGGCCGCAGCTTGCAATGCCCCTGCTGCGCCGGCCTCAAGAGGCCGTGGCGGGCGCTGGTTCCGCTGCTTTTGCCATGGCGGGTCGGGCGGCGCAAGGCGAATCGCCCGCAGGGGCATGGACGGCCCCTCTGGGATGCGGGCATGAGCGCCAAAAGCCCCTTGAAACGCGGCCCATGGCCGCCATTTCTGTGCCCTGGAAAAGGGGCTTCTTTTTCGCTTGCGCATCCGGACGAGCCCAGGGGCCATAGCGCGCCGCGTATCGGACCGCGTGGGCGGCCCGGTCAGCTCCCGAAGAAGAAGGGGAGCACTTCCTGGTCGATGCGGGGATTCCAATAGGAGAAATCATGGATCCCTTCCCCCTCGGTGTAGATGAAGTCCAAGCCCAGGGCCTGGGCTTTTTTGCGCCAAGCTTGGCTGTATTCGTAGATGAAATCCTGCTTGCCTACGGTATGGTACATGGGGGGGACGTATTCGCCCCGGGCCTTGCGGGCGGCCGCTTTTTCCAGCAAGGCCAGGGAATCGCTGTCGCCGCCCTGAAGATCCGGCCAACCGGCCAGCGCCCCGTGGATGCGGAAGATGCTGCCCCCTTCAAAGGCGTTGATGAAGCCCGAAACATCCATGCAGCCGGATAGGGAAGCGATCTTGCGGTACCGGTCCGGGTTGCATAGGCCGATGCGCACCGCGCCGAACCCGCCCATGGAATAGCCCATGATGTACCGGTCCTTGGCTGCCGGGGAGGCGTGGAAGGTGGCCTCGATCATAGCGGGCAGCTCCCAGGCCACATAGGCGGCGAAGTTCCGGCCGTCCGGCGTATCGTTATAGAAGCTGAGGTGGCAGCTGGGCAATACGGCGATAAAGCCATATTTGCAGCACCAGGCCTCCACATCCGCCCGCTGGACCCATTCAAACCCATCGCCGCCGGCCCCGTGGAGCATATAGACCACAGGCCATTGGCGGGCGGGATCATAGGCGTCCTTATGTTGGATCATATCCTGGAGGGTGGGGGTGGGATATACAATCCAAAGGTCCATTTTATGGGTGAGGGCGCGGGATGTGAAATTCATATGCATGACAGACAAGCAAAACACCTCGTTCCATATAGGGTTTAACAATATTATACGGGGTTCCTTTGGCTGCGTCAAATGAAAACATCCTATTTTATGTATATTCTATTTTTAGAACATATTGATTTTATCGAACGGCAACCTATGATTTGTCTGGCATAAAACACTGAGTTATCTGCATAAAATGGCTATGATATTATTTTATTCAAATTTTCTATAAAAATCCCCTTGCATATTTCGCCCATTCTATATATATTATTTATAGAACATCGATGCTCGCCTCAAGACAAACCACATTACTTATACCAACCCTATATGCATTCGTAATCTGCTTATATCTATTCCAGCGAGGGAGGTTATCGTATGAATCCGATGGAATATGTAAGTCCAGAACCCTATAAGCTGTACATCGACGGGCAATATGTCCCTGCGGAAAAGGGCAACATGGTGGATGTGATCAATCCCGCCAACAATCAGCCCTTTGCCAAGGTCTACCGGGGCACCAAGGAGGATTGCGAAAAGGCCATCCGCGCCGCCCGCAAAGCCTTCGACGAAGGACCCTGGAGCAAGATGTCCGCCAAAGACCGGAGCAAGCTGCTGCTCAAGGCGGCCCGGATCCTGGAGCGGCGGGCAGAGGAATTTTCCGTCATCGAAACCCTGGAATGCGGGAAAAACTACGGCTCCTGCCGGTATTGGGAAGCGCCCATGGCGGTGGACGCCTTTGAATTTTTCGCCGGCAAGGCCCGCCATCTGGACGGAAAAGTGGTGCCCACGGAATACGGCACCCTGAATTATGTCACCTGGAACCCTTGCGGCGTGGTGGGGGAGATCCTGCCCTGGAACGGGCCCTTCCTCATGGGCTGCCAGAAGGTAAACGCCATTCTGGCCGCGGGCAACACGGTGGTCATCAAGCCCCCGAGCTGGGGCGTGCTGTCCATGCTGCTTATGGCCGGCGTGTATGAGGAGGCCGGCTTCCCGGCGGGCGTGGTGAACGTGGTAACGGGTTCCGGCGCAGAGGTGGGCAATTATCTGGTGGAGAGCGACCAGGTGGACATGGTATCCATGACGGGCGGCACCGCCACCGGCCGGGAGATCATCGCCCATTCCGCCAAGCTGGTCAAGGACATCGCCCTGCAGCTGGGCGGCAAGAGCCCCAACATCTTTTTCGAGGATGTGGATATCCAGCAGGCGGCCCGCTTTGCGGTGTACGGCTTCACCAACCACGCGGGGCAGATCTGCGTTTCCGGCACCCGGATATTGGTGCAGCGCAACATCTATGACCGGTTCCTGGAGGCCATGGTGGCCGCCGCAGGCCGGCTGGTGCCCGGCGACGGCTTCGACCCCAAGGCAAACTTGAACACCCGGATCTCCAAGGAACACGCGGCCACCGTTTGGGACTATATCGAGTCCGGCAAGCGGGAGGGCGCCCGGCTGCTGTGCGGCGGCGCGCCCTATACGGAAGGCCCGCTGGCCCAGGGCAATTTCGTGCCGGTGACCATCTTTGCGGACGTGACCCCCGAGATGACCATCTTCCAGGAGGAGATCTTCGGGCCGGTGGGCTGCGTTACCCCCTTTGACACCGAGGAAGAGGCCGTTGCCCTGGCAAACGGCACCACCTACGGCCTGGCGGGCGGCGTGTTCACCAGGGATATCAAGCGGGCGCTCCGGGTGGCGGACAAGATCAAGAGCGGCCAGATCTACGTCAACAATTATTTCAGCAAGGGAATGATCGAGTCCCCCGGCACCGGTTGGAAGGAAAGCGGCTTGGGCGTCGCGGGAATCCACAAATACATGATTTCCAAGACGGTTTTCTTGGAAACCATTGACGATGTCCTGCCTCCCGTGTGATACTTTTAATAGTATTATCTCACACAAGAGGGGGAGACTGACATGGCAAACGAAGTTGACACGGGAGCAAACTTAGGAATCTCTGTTGGCGGCAAAATTCGCGCCCTGCGAAAGATCCGGGGCATTTCCTTGCAGCAAATGGCCCAGAGCACGGGGATGAGCTATTCCTACCTTTCCGGGCTGGAGAACGACAAGCATTCCGTCTCCATTGCGAACCTTCAGCGCCTGGCCAAATACTTTCAGGTGGATATGGTGTATTTCCTGATGCCCAGCGGCAAGATCCCGCGGCTGTTCCGCAAGGAGGAGCTGTTTCAGGAAAGCAACGCTTACCATAATATCTCCTACCGGGTAATTACGCCGGAGGATTCCAGCAACCTACAGGTCAGCTACGTGCATCTTCCGGCCAACGAACCCACCGAGCGCCGCATCCATAAGCATGGCGAAGGCCAGGAAATGGTGATCGTGCTGGAAGGCTGCGCCCATGTCATGGTGGAGGAAGAGCATTATAAAGTGCGCCAAGGGGATTGTATTTTCTTCGAGGCCCAGGTGGAGCACCTGATCTATACCGAAGAGGAGCCCGCTACCTTTGCCATCGTCTCCAGCCCGCCATACGGGCAATCGATCCTACCCACCCCAAAAGAATAGCGTCCCAATGGTGGGGCGCTGGAAATGAAGTGAGGATTTCATGCAGCAAAAAGCGGTCCACTATATCAATCAATTTTACGCAGGCCTGGGCGGCGAAGCCATGGCGGATACCGGCTTTTCCATCTTAGAGGAAAAGAAGGGCCCCGCCCTGGGCCTGGAGCAGCTCTGGAAGGGCGAAATGGCCATTTCCACGGTGGTATGCTGCGGCGACAACTATGTGAACACCGAGGCCCATGAGGCGGAGGTCTTTGCCAAGCTGGCGGAGGTGATCCGCCGCGACCGGTCGGATGTGTTCATCGCGGGCCCGGCGTTCAATGCGGGGCGCTATGGCGTAGCCTGCGCCAAGGTCTGCGACTATGTCCGCCGGGAGCTGGGGGTACCCAGCGTCACCGCCATGTGGTGGGAAAACCCCGCGGTGGACATGTATGTGAAGGACAACTATATCATCGCCAGCACGGAAACCGCCGTGGGTATGCGTAAAACCCTGCCGGCCCTGGCGGCCCTGGCGCTCAAGCTGGCCAAAGGGGAAAAGATCGGCCCCGCCCGCAAGGAAGGCTACCTGCCCACAGGACACCGCTACAATGCATACCATGAAAAAAGCGGCGCCGAGCGGGTGGTGGACATGCTGGTGGCCAAGCTGAACGGCAAGCCCTACCGGACGGAGGTGCCGCTGCGGGGCTTTGAGACCGTACCCCCGGCGCCTCCGGTGCAGGATCTTACCAAGACCTCCATCGCCCTGTTCACTACGGGCGGCCTGGTCCCCGTGGGCAATCCGGACAAGATCAAGCAGGCCTTTGCCGTCAGCTACGGCACCTATGACATGACCGGCCTGGACGCACTGAAAAAAGGCGTTTTTGAATCCATCCACGGCGGCTATGACACCACCGCCGCCAGCGACGATCCCCACCGGCTCATCCCCCTGGACGTGATGCGGGATTGCGTGGCGGAGGGCGTGATCGGCGGGCTGTATCCCTACTTTGGCAGCACCTGCGGCGTTGGTACCAACGTGGCCAGCAGCCAGGAAATGGGACGCAGCTGGGCCAAGCGCTTGAAGGACGCCCAGATCGGCGCGGCCATCCTGACCTCCACCTGAGGCACCTGCACACGTTGCGGCGCAACGATATCCAAAGAGCTGGACCGGGTGGGTATTCCCAATGTCCACATCAACGCGTTTACATCCATTTCCAAGGGCGTAGGCGCCAACCGGATCGTATTCGGCGGCGACTTTACCGCGCCCACCGGCAATCCCGACCTGCCTCTGGACCGGGAAAAGGCTTACCGGCGCAAGATCATCGACAAGGCGCTGGAGGCTTTGACCACCCACGTCCCCGGTCCCACCATCTTCACCGTGGACGAGAGCAAGGAGGGCTGAGCCATGATCGATATGAAATTGACCCGTCAGTATTTTGACGTAAAAGACGTCCGCTTTGGGGATACATGCTCCTTTGCGGCGGGCATTCTTACCGTTTCCGAAAAGGAATTGCAGGCATTAACGGCGGACCTTTTCGAGGCCGTGCGGGGCTTCCACTTGGAAATTACCCATCCCGGCGAAAACGCCCGCATCATCCATGTGCTGGATACCATTGCCCCCATGGTCAAGGTGGCGGGGGAGGGCATACAATATTCCGGCTTTTTCAGCACGCCCTATACCGTGGGCCGGGGCGTTACCAACATGCTTTGCGGCTTTGCGGTCATGGAAAGCGCCGCCCTGCCCTGGGATGAGTCCAACGCCTCCAGCGGCCTGCTCTATCCCCGGGACGCCATCGTGGAGCTCTCCGGCTACTATGCGGACTACACCCCCTTCTCTAAGACCCACAACCTGGTGATCGTATACGACCTGAACGAGGGCAAATCCTCCATGGAATACGATAACGACATCCGGCTCATCGCCATCCGGATCGCCACCCATCTGGCCGAGCTGACCCGGGGTATGGAGCCGGACCGGCAGGAGGTATTCTCCACCCAGGAGGAAAACCCGGATCTGCCGGGGGTGGTGATGGTCTGGCAGTGCCAGAATCAAGGCCCCTATGCCAATACCATGCTCTACGGAATGCCCATCGACGACATGGTGCCTACGGTGCTCCATCCCAACGAGATGCTGGATGGCTGCGTGGTCAGCGGGAACTATGTGTGGCCCGCCTTCAAGGTGCCCACCTATCTCCATGTAAACCACCCGGTCCTGTTGGAGCTGTACCGGCGCCATGGCAAGGACCTGAACTTCAAAGGGGTGCTGTTTTGCAGGAGCCACAATCCCAGCAACTGGCATAAGCAGCGCTGGGCCAGTTTCAACGTCAAGCTGGCCCAGATGCTGGGGGCAAAAGGCTTAGTGATGGTTTGGGAAGGCGGCGGCAACGCCTGCGTGGACGGGATGCTCACCATCCAGACCGCGGAAAAGCACGGCATCAAAGCCTCCACCATTACCTTTGAGTTTGGCGGCGTAGACGGCACGGAGGGCATCCTGCTGGTAGACGATGTGCCCGAGGCGGACGCCATCTGCAGCGGCAGCTCCATTGAAAAACCCGTGCAGCTGGCTGCGGTAGATCGGGCGATCGGCGGCGATACCTTCCGGCTCAACAAGGAATCCGGCGGGTTCTTCCCCCCGGCCTGCGGCGCGTTGCAGCTGGAAAACACCACGCACTTATATTTGGACGGCAATCAATGCGCCTACAGCAAGATCTTTGCTGAAGCCTATTGATGCGTCCCCAGGAAAGGATACACTTTTATGATGAAGCGCAGAATGAACAACATCTTTAAGAAAGACGGCCGCTCCTTCGTCCTGGCCATGGATCACGCTGCCATGATGCCTTCACCCGACCTGAAGGATCCCGGGCATGTGATCCGGGAGGCGGTCGCCGGGGGCGTGGACGGCTTCCTGGCCACCTATGGGCTGATCCGGAATTTCCAAAAGGACTTTGGCAATGCCGGTCTGATCCTTCGGGCGGACGGCGGCGCTTCCGTGCTGCGCAAGCCAATGACCCCCCTCAGCCTGCTCTATCGCCCCGAGGATGCGGTGCGGGTAGGCGCGGACGCCATGCTGTGCATGGCATATCCCGGCTCCACGGATAACGAGCAGACCTTGGCATACATGGCGCAGCTGGCTGCGGAGGCGGACCGCTACAACCTCCCCGTGGGGGTGGAGGCGCTGCCCTATGGCTTTGAAAAACACGAGGGCATCGACACCCGGTCGGTTGAGAATGTGGCCTATGCCTGCCGGCAGGGGGTGGAACTGGGCGCGGATTTTATCAAGGCGGAATACGTAGGCGGCGAGCGGTTCCGGGAGGTGACGGAGGGCTGCTATGCCCCCATCCTGGTCCTGGGCGGCAGCAAGGCCAAATCCGAGGCGGAGATCTTCCACAACATCCGCGGCGCACTGGATGCCGGCGCAAAGGGCATCATCATGGGCCGCAACATCTACCGGCACGAGAACATCGCCAAGATCTGCGCCGCCATCGCCGCCATCGTACACGACGACGCGTCCGCTGACGACGCCCTGGCCATGCTTAAGTAAGGAGGCAGGCTTATGTCCATTCAAATCAAAACGGCTGCGGTTACCGGCCCAAAAACCTGTGAGATCCTGGAGCTGACCACCCCGGACCTGGGCCGCGGGGAAGTATTGGTCAAAGTACACGCGGTAGCCCTATGCACCCTGGAGCAGCGGATCTTCCGGGGCGAGGTGAAAATGCCCCTGCCCTGCACCGGCGGCCACGAGGTGGCCGGCGAGATCGCCGACCTGGGCCCTGGCGTCAATACGAAGCTGTGGGTAAAGGGCCAGCGGGTGGCCGTACGGCTGCTGTATAATTGCGGCGAATGCTATTACTGCCGCACCGGGCGCACCAATATGTGCGAGCGGGCCCAGAAAAAGCCGGTGCGGGAAGGCTTGCTTCCCGGGCCGGGAGGACTGTGCGATTACATCGTGGTGGATGCCGCGTCTCTGTTCAAGATCCCGGATACCCTCACCTACGAGGAAGCTTGCCTGACGGAGCCCCTGGCCTGCTGCGTACACAGCGTGGGCCGGGCCGACATCCAGCTGGGCGAGGACGTGGTCATCATCGGCGGGGGCATCATGGGCCAATACCATGTGATGCTGGCCAAGCGCCGGGGGGCGCGGGTGATTCTGAGCGAGGTGGATCCCGCCCGCCGGGCCCTTGCGGAAAACCTGGGCGCCGACATCACCCTCAACCCCATGGAGCAGGACCCTGTGGAATTCGTCAAGGGGATCACCGACGGCCGGGGCGCGGATGTGGTATTCAATACCACCGCCATCCCCTCTGTGGTGCCCCAGGCCATCGCCATGGTGGGCAAGGGCGGCCGCATGATCCAATACAGCTCCATGCACCCCGACGCACCCACCCCGGTGAGCCCCCAGCTCCTCCATGGGAGCGAGATCATCCTTACCGGCTCCATCAGCCCGGACGGCCACGATTTCTTCACGGCCAACCGGCTATTGAGCGGCGGCATTATCGACTGCAAGCCGCTGATCGACCATACGGTGCCGTTTGAACAGGCACAGGCGGCCTTTGAAGCCGCCATCGTTCCCGGTACGTTCAGGGTCATCGTCACCGATTGTCCCTGCGTTCCCGGCGAAAGCGGGGAGGAGAAGGCGCGCGCTCTTCCTTGCCTTGGCCGGCATAGAAACGCAGCCCCAGGGCTGCGCGGCCATATGGCTTTTCGGCATAATACCAAACCCCATGTGGTTTTCACAAATCACATAATCCTATCCCTATTTCACACCGATTCTGATAATGCAATGTTGGAATCCCCGTTACATCATCATTTTATTTCAGGAGGTTTCATATGGAAAAGCAAGAACAGGGCAAACTTGGACTTGGCGCATGTATTGCCATCCAAACGGGAGGCTGTATCGGCAGCGCCATCTTCTCCATCTCCGGTATGACAATGTACTATGCCGGCCCCGCGTCCGTACTATCCTGGATTCTGGGCGCCATCATCCTGGCCTGTATGGCATTCAGGTAGCGGAGCTATCCATTCGCTATCCCTGTTCCGGCGGCGTGTTCGTGTTCCCGGCCAAGGCCATGGGTAAAACCGAGAAAGAAGGTAAGATTTGGGGATTTATTTCCGCATGGGGATACATCATTTCCAATATCATTGCCGTTGCTTTCTCCGCCATTTATGTGGCAACCTATATGGGCGTGGGCTTTGAAGCGCTGGCTAGCTTACAGATTCCCCTCGCCATTGCTGCGGTTGTTCTGGTCACCATCCTCAATCTGATGAAGATTACCGACGCCGGTAAATTCAACAATATCCTTGTTGGCGGCCTCGTCATTACCATGGTGCTGTATGTTTGCATCGCCTTCTTCAGCGGCACCTGGAGCGCGGCCAATTTCTCCCCCTTCTTCTCCCAGGGCGCCATGGGCACCACCGGTTTTATCACCGCCATCCCCAACGCCATGGTGGGTTACGGCTCCGTTGTGGCCATCGCCTTCCTGGTGAGCGAAGTCAAAAACCCCAACCGTACCGTGCCCAAGTCCATAGCCATCTCCATGGTATTGGTTGTTATGCTGTACCTGCTGATGATCATCGCCACCATGGGCAATATCACCACCCAGCTGCTCATCGACAACCCGGGCTTCCGCTTCATCCCCATGTTTGCGGCTGCCTTCACCTCCCTGGCCTCCGTGCCTTGGCTTTCTAAGCTGATCTCCATCGCGGCCCTGCTGGCGCTGCTCACCACCATGCTGGTAGTGCTCTCCCTCAACGCCCGCGCGGTATCCTCCATGGCGGACGGCGGTATGCTGCCCAAGCCCCTTGCCAAGCTGAACAAGAACGGCGTTCCCGGCACCGCCACCGTAACGCTGGCCATCATCTGCATGGTTCTCAGCTGCTTCCCCAGCCTCACCGAGCTGCTGGTCAATCTGGGTTCCGTGTCCGCTGCCATCACCATTGTGATCGTGTGTGCGGCTCTGATTTGTGCCCGCAAAAAGGTGCCCTATCAAGAGGGTAACTACAAGGCCCCTGGTGGAAACTTCGTTTCCATCCTTACCATCGTGCTGATTATAGCTTCCTACATTCCCGGCATCTTTGGTGGCGGCGGCACCATGTGGCTGTTCACCATCATCATCTATGCCGTAGGCGCGGTAATCATGGCCTATTATCTAAAGAAGCAAAACTAAACCTGGGCTAGCCCATTCCACAAAACAAGGCGGCGGCAAACGCGGTGCGCCGCAGGGCCGCCGTCCTTGTATTCGCAAGGGTGCGAAACGATCATTTTGCGATTGCAACCAGGAGATTTTCACTATGAAGCATGTTACCAACCTTTTTGAGACGCTGCAAATGCCGGCCTGCGTAGCCTTTGGCCATTTCGACGGGATGCATTTGGGGCATCAGGCGGTGATAGAAAAGCTCTGCTCCCATCTGGACCTTACGCCGGTGCTTTTGAGCTTTGCACAGACGGAAAAACCCGTGATCTATACCGAGAGAGAAAAGGAATACCTCTTGGAGGGAACCGGCGTAGAATGGATGGTATCCGCGCCCGCCAAGGAAATGGAGGCGATGGACGCGGAAACCTTTGCCCGGGAGGTATTGGCCAAGGCCCTCCACGCCAAAATCGTGGTGGTTGGGGAGAACGCGACCATTGGCGCCGATGCCAAGGACGCCGCCGCCCTGGCCGCCCTGGGTGAAGCCTACGGCTTTACGGTGGAGACCGTACCCACGGTATGCTTTGCGGGGGAGCCGGTTTCCAGCCAGGCCATTATAAAAGCCATCGAAGCCATGGACTTCCCCCGGATGCGGGAGCTGCTGGGCCGCACCTACATCATGCAGGGCGAGGTGGTCCACGGCAAGGCGGCCGGCCGTAAGCACGGTATGCCCACGGCAAACCTGGGCGTTGCGCCGAATAAGATTTTCCCGCCCCATGGGGTGTACGGCACCCTGTCCCATATGGACGGCAAATACTACCGGGGCATGACCAACATCGGCCTGCGCCCCTCGGACGACGATATCCCCATCCCCACCGTGGAAACCTTCCTGCTGAACTTTGACCAGGATATCTATGGCCGGCAGGTGATCCTGGAGGTATTCGTATACATTCGCGGGGTCAAAAAGTTTGCCGGCGGCCTGGACGAGGTGCGCAAGCAGATCGATAAGGATATCGAGCAGGTCCGTACCTATATGGATGAAGTCATCCGCAAGCTGGAAGCGTAAACGGCTATCGAACAGATAAAGGCCCGCAGGGGCCTTTTTTAATTTTAAGGATAGGAGCCGGATAAGGGAAAAAATGGATTCACCCAGAAAAACACAATCTTTTTCTACATAATTATGGAAAAAACTTCCATAAATTCTTGACAAAAGCAAGAAAATCGTCTAATATATATATATGGTTTTCAACGTTTTTCCATTTTTTGCCTAAAATCATTCAACACGTGGAGGAATTATCTATGCGTACAACCCGTAAGCTCCTTGCCCTGCTGTTGGCTGTGGCCATGGTCTTTACCATGACGGCTATGACCGCCCTGGCTACTGGCGGCGACGACGGCACAACCACGCCCGATAGCGGCACAACCACGCCCGATAGCGGCACA
>ERZ779866.4079-NODE-4079-length-11190-cov-2.951145_pt1 | contig 11190 bp, 9 predicted proteins | sample MGYA00511248_ERZ779866 | MGnify/ENA primary metagenome ERZ779866 (study PRJEB29588, sample SAMEA2155758) | human gut metagenome | biome: human gut; feature: human-associated habitat; material: faeces | place: Denmark | collected 2008/2010 ... | reverse complement strand
AAGCCGAAGAAGTAATGTCTCCGATAAGAACCGCTATAACCAGAGCTAGAGGACCATTATATAAATTTCTTACCGAAGGATCTTTACAAAATACAACTGGTTCCAAAGCTAACAGAGTTAAATTAGCTAGCACTAAAAAAGGAATTCAGAATTTCTTAACCGGATCATTGCTTGAGGTAAGACCGATGAGTATTGATAAGCTTCAGGGTTTACGGGTCAAGGTAGCCACAGTCGACGAATGGCTTTCTGGCGACATTCGGGAAGATGTAATCGGGGCCTTAGAACAAGGAGCTGCAAAAGAACAAAGTCAAAGCACAAATGACGATTATTTAATCGTAGCTATTAGTTCTGAGGGCACGGTTCGTAATGGAAGCGGCGATACAATCAAAATGGAATTAATGGACATGCTTAAAGGGGAATATTACAACCCTCATGCATCCATATGGTGGTATAAACTCGATTCCATTGATGAAGTTGCAAATCCGGATATGTGGCGTAAGGCTAACCCGAATTTGGGAAAGACCGTAACATATGAGACATATCAGCTTGATGTCGAACGAGCAGAGAAGAACCCTGCTGTAAGAAATGACATACTTGCTAAGCGCTTTGGGATTCCGATGGAAGGTTACACTTATTATTTCACATATGAAGAAACTCTCCCCCATCGAAAACGAGACTTCTGGCGTATGCCATGCTCCATGGGCGCGGACCTTTCTCAGGGTGACGATTTCTGTTCCTTCACGTTTATGTTTCCTCTTCCGAGAGGAGAATTTGGAATCAAAACTCGAAACTACATAACCGAGTTCACTCTCATGAAATTACCGTCGGCAATGCGAATTAAATACGACCAATTTATCAACGAAGGTAGTTTAATAGTGATGCCGGGTACGGTGCTAGACATGATGGAAGTGTATGAAGACCTCGATGCTCACATAACCCAATGCGAGTATGACGTCAGGTGCTTTGGTTTCGACCCTTATAATGCTCGAGAATTCGTTGAGCGTTGGGAACGAGAAAATGGTCCATTCGGTATTGAAAAAGTTATACAGGGTGCTAAAACAGAATCCGTTCCTTTAGGCGAGTTGAAGAAGCTCTCTGAGGAGCGGATGCTTTTGTTTGACGAAGAATTGATGTCGTTTGCAATGGGCAACTGTATCACTTTGGAAGATACCAACGGTAACAGGAAACTCTTTAAGAAGCGCTATGAAGCTAAGATTGACCCGGTGGCTTCGATGTTGGATGCTTTCGTGGCTTTCAAGCTTAATAGAGATGCGTTCGAATAAGGAGGTGAGAAATTCAAAATGGGTTTTACAGATAGACTTCAACATGCTTGGAATGCTTTCATGAATCGAAGTCCGACTGACTATTATCGCAATGTCGGGGATAGCTATACATACAGACCCGATAGAATTCGACTGGCCAGGAGAAACGAGCGTTCGATAGTCACCTCTGTCTATAATCGCATCGCTTTGGACGTATCGGCAATCGACATTAAACATGTTAGATTGGATGAAAATAATCGGTTCAAAGAGGAAGTTAATTCCGGACTAAATAATTGTCTGACGCTTGATGCGAATCTTGACCAGACTGGACGGGCCTTCATGCAAGATGTTGTCATGTCTTTATTGGACGAAGGAGGTGTAGCTATCGTACCAATAGATACCACCTTCAATCCTGACGTGACGACTTCCTATGACATCTTAACAATGCGAGTCGGTAAGATTATTGAATGGTATCCGAACAAAGTCATGGTTCGAGTTTATAATGAGAAAAGTGGAAAGCGCCAAGACATTATGGTGCCGAAAAGTACGGTGGCTATAATCGAGAATCCGCTGTATGCAGTCATGAATGAACCTAATTCTACCATGCAGCGATTGATTCGAAAACTGAATCTACTGGATGCTATCGATGAGCAAAGCGGTTCTGGAAAGTTGGATTTAATCATTCAACTCCCTTATGTCATTAAAACGGAGACTAGACGCCAGCAGGCAGAACAGCGAAGAAAAGACATCGAAATGCAATTAGCAGGTTCCAAGTATGGAATCGCTTATACCGATGGCACGGAGCGCGTGACTCAATTGAATCGGCCGGTAGAAAATAATCTAATGAAGCAGATTGAATACCTTACTAGCATGTTATATAGCCAGTTAGGGATTACTCAGTCCATATTGGATGGAACGGCCGATGACAAAACAATGCTCAATTATTACAACCGAACTATTGAGCCTATTATTGCCGCTATCGTAGATGAGATGAAACGAAAGTTTCTAACTAAAACTGCTCGATCCCAGCGACAGTCGATTTTGTTCGTTAGAAATCCGTTTAATCTGGTTCCCGTTAATGACATAGCTGAAATAGCTGATAAATTTACGAGAAATGAGATTATGACTTCTAACGAAATTAGACAGATTATCGGGATGATGCCGTCTGAAGATCCTAAAGCTGATAAATTGGTGAACAGCAATATTGCTCAGCCTAAAGAAGACGAAGGGTCAACCGGTGAAGATCTCGATGATACTAATAAGGAAGGAGAAATTCAAAATGGAAGTGTTTGACTTTAGTGGATGGGCGACTAGAGCAAATCTCAAATGTTCTGATGGCCGAACAATTCTAAAAGACGCATTCCGAGATAATGACGGACAGACCGTCCCTCTGGTTTGGAATCATCAACACAATGATCCGCTTAACGTTCTCGGTCATGCAAAACTTGAAAACCGGGATGAAGGTGTCTATGCATATTGCAAGTTTAATGATACCGAATCGGGTCAGAATGCTAAGTTGCTGGTAGAGCATGGCGATGTTTCCGCATTATCCATTTATGCCAATCAACTTAAGCAGCAAGGGGGAAATGTCCTTCATGGGGCTATCCGAGAGGTTAGTCTTGTTCTTGCCGGAGCTAATCCCGGCGCATTCATTGATTCAATCATTAAGCACGGCGAGGCGTCTGAAGAGGAGGCTATCATCTTTACTGGCGAAGACATAACGCTATGCCATGCTGAAGATGAGAAAACCGATGAAGATTCCGAGGCCGAAGAGAATGCCATGGAAAGATCCGAAGCACTTTCTCATGCTGATGATAAAAAGGAGGATGATAGTGTGGCTGAAGAGACAAAGAAAACCGATGACGAAAAAACCATTGCCGACGTGTTCAACACGTTGAATGAAGAACAGAAGACCGTAGTGTATGCTATGATCGGTCAGGCGCTTGAAGAAGCTGGTAAAGAAGACGAGGAAAAAACTAAAGGAGGAAACGACAATATGAAGCACAATGTATTTGATCAGGAAGAAGTACGCGAGGGAGGCGTTCTGAGCCACGCTGACCAGCAGGCCATCATCACCATGGCCAAAGCTAATAATGTTGGTAGCTTGCAGACCGCTCTGAAGATTTATGCTGAGGAGAATGGCGATCTGAAGCATGGGTTTGTTGACAGCGAAGGGCAGGACGCTATCGAAACGCTGTTCCCCGATTACAAGACTCTTGGTTCCGCCGCTCCCGAACTTCTTGAGCGTGATCTGACGTGGGTCGACCATGTTATGCGCGGAACTCACAAAAGCCCCATCAGCCGTATTCGGACTCGTCAGGCCGATGCTCGAGCTGAGGAACTGCGTGCTCGTGGCTATAAGAAAGGCAAGGAGAAGCAGGTCGCTGGTAACATCAAACTGCTGTCCCGTACTACTGATCCTCAGACCATCTATCGGAAGGATGCTATGCACCGCGATGACATCATCGACATCACTGACTTTGATGTCGTTGAGTATCAGTGGGGTGTTATGCGTCGCAATCTCGAAGAGGAAATCGCTCGTGCCGTGCTGATCGGTGACGGTCGTGAGGACGGCGACGAAATGAAGATCGACGAGACTCATGTTCGTTCCATTTGGAATGACGATGATCTGTATACTATTCATGCCGATGTTGATATCGAGGCTGCTCGTTCGGAGCTTCAGGGTACCAACACCAGTGCGAACTTCGGTGAGAACTACATCTATGCTGAGGCTATTATCACCGCCGCGCTGTATGCTCGTGAGCAGTATAAGGGTAGTGGTTCTCTGGAATTCTATTGTACTCCTCACCTGCTGAATGTCATGCTGCTGGCGCGTGATCTGAACGGTCGCCGTATCTATTCTTCCAAGGCCGACCTGGCGGCTGCGCTCAACGTTGTCGCGATCCACACCGTTGAGCAGTTTGAAGGTAGAGTTCGGACTGATGCGGAGAGCAAGAAGCACAAGCTGCTTGGCCTGTTTGTTAACCTGAAGGACTATCAGATCGGTTCCACTAAGGGCGGCGAAATCACCAAGTTCGACCAGTTCGACATCGACTTCAACCAGTACAAGTACCTCATCGAGACTCGAATTTCTGGTGCTCTGACTAAAGTCTACTCTGCTATCGCTCTGGAAGAGCCGGTTGCGGATAGTGCCGCTGGTTAATGTAAGCGCTTACAATTCAAAATGGAGTGAATGACATGGCTAAATGGTATGGAGTAATCGGCTATGCTGAAACGGTGGAAACCACGCCTGGCGTATGGAAAGAACAGGTCACCAAGCGTAACTATTATGGTGATTTGACTCGAAATACTCGTCGACTTCAAACCGCTGACAAGCTTAATGATGATATTAATATATCGAATGAGCTAAGCATTGTAGCCGATCCATACGCCATGAATAATTTTCATTCGATGCGTTATGCGGAGTTTATGGGAACTGCGTGGAAGATTACTAACGTCGAAGTGCAGTACCCTAGACTTATACTTAGCTTAGGAGGCGTTTGGAATGGGTGACAGACTCAAACTGCATGAAGTTTTCTGTGATATTTTGGGGTCTAGAAACGCCTATTTCCAGCCTCCTGAGTCCGTAACAATGAAGTATCCAGCTATCAGATATTCTCTGTCTGATATCGAAAGGGTTAACGCTAACGATTTGCCCTATAAGCAGTCAAAAGCTTATTCGGTAATTCTGATTGATCCCGATCCGGATAGTCAGTATGTCGATAGAATTTCACGTTTACCTTATTGCAGATTCGATCGATGCTATCCGGCGGACAATCTCAATCACTATGTATTTACATTATATTACTAAAGGAGGACACATGTATGTCTAAATTGGTTTGGGATCAGACTGGCGAACGTCTGTATGAAACTGGTGTAAGGAATGGCGTTCTGTACATTCCGACCGCTGGGGTGTATTCCAAGGGTGTTGCTTGGAACGGTTTGACTGCCGTTACCGAGAGCCCTTCTGGTGCTGAGGCTACTCCTCTGTATGCCGATGACATCAAATACCTCAACCTTATGTCTACCGAGGAGTTTGGCGCGACCATCGAAGCTTACACTTACCCCGATGAGTTTGCCGAGTGCGATGGGTCCGCGGCGCTTGTTGGTGGCGTCTATATCGGTCAGCAGGCTCGTAAGACTTTCGGTCTGTGCTATCGTACCACTCTGGGTAATGATGTGGACGGTAATGACTACGGCTATAAGCTGCACATCATTTATGGATGTCTGGCCGCGCCTTCTGAGAAGGGCTACGCTACTATCAATGATAGTCCCGAGGCGATTACTTTCTCTTGGGAAGTGTCCACTACTCCCGTGAACGTGACCGGCGCTAAGCCCACTGCGTCTATCACCATCGATTCCACTAAGGCCGATGCTACTAAGCTCGCTGCTCTGGAAGACATTCTGTATGGTAACGAATCCGAGGAAGCTCGTCTGCCTCTGCCTGATGAGATTAAAACTCTTATGACCGATGCTGGTTAATTTCCAAAATAACATGACAAATGGGGACCGTATTCAGTTAGGCTGGCGGTCCCTCTTTTTATTTTCGAAAGGAGAAAATTAATAATGATTAAAAAGACTGTTACTTTCACTGACTACAATGGTGTCGAGCGAACTGAAGACTTCTATTTCAATCTCACAAAAGCTGAGGTTATGGAAATGGAAATGAGCACTACTGGTGGTTTGGCTGAAACCATTCAGAAAATCGTGGCTGCTCAAGATGCTCCGGCTATTATTAAAATCTTCAAAGAACTTGTATTGAGAGCTTACGGCGAGAAGAGTCCGGATGGAAGACGGTTTATCAAATCTGACGACATTTCTGCGGCTTTCTCCCAGACCGAAGCATACTCTCAAATCTTTATGGAGCTGGCCACCGATGCTGACGCCGCCGCTAAGTTCGTAAATGGTATTGTTCCTGCGGATATGGCCCAGTCGGCTTCCGCTCCCGCGCTTAAGCCCCTGGTTTAATAACAAAGAAAATAATAGGAGGTGAGTGGGATGCTCTCTATTACAATACCGGCCGTGGAGCAATGGGATGAGGAAAAGCAAGAATTCATCACCACAAAGGAACAGACGTTACAATTGGAGCATTCTCTCATCTCTATTTCAAAATGGGAATCTAAGTGGAAAAAAGCTTTCTTAACTAAAAACGAAAAGACTTACGAAGAAACTTTGGACTACATAAAATGCATGACCATAACACAAAACGTCGATCCGGATGTGTATAGGTTTTTGACAGCAAGTAATATTAATGAAGTTAACGATTATATTGCCGATTCGATGACGGCTACTTACTTTTCGGAAGATAGACCTGGAGGAAAAAATTCCGAGACTGTTACTTCAGAACTTATTTACTACTGGATGGTGGCATTTAATATTCCCCCAGAGTATCAGAAGTGGCATTTGAATCGTCTTCTAACTCTTATCAAAGTCTGTAATATTAAAAACTCGCCTCCGAAGAAGAGAAGCAGGAGAGAAATAATGAGTCAGAATGCTGCTTTGAATGCCGCTAGAAGAAGACAACATGGAACGAAAGGATGATGGGTAATGGCTTATACAAATAGCCCTCTGGTCGATTATACGAAACTTAGCCCTAACCATTCCGGGTTGAGAAACCATGAAATCGACACGATAACGATCCATTGTGTAGTGGGTCAAGTTACAGTCGAAAGACTTGGTGAAATTTTTGCTCCTGAGACCAAACAAGCTTCTTCTAATTACGGAATTGGCTTTGATGGAAGAATCGGAATGTACGTAGAAGAGAAAAATCGCTCCTGGTGCAGCTCCTCGGCAGATAACGATAACCGAGCTGTGACCATTGAAGTGGCCAGCGACAATACTCATCCGTATGCGGTTACCGATAAGGCGTATGACGCTCTGATCGAATTGGTCGCAGACATTTGCAAGCGTAATGGTATCAAGAAACTTCTTTGGAAAGGCGACAAGTCTCTTATTGGCCAAGTTGACAAACAGAATATGACCGTACATAGATGGTTTGCGAGCAAGGCTTGTCCTGGCGATTATCTGTACAATCGGCACGGTGAAATTGCCGAAAAAGTGAATGAAAAGCTTTCCGGATCAGAGACTGGGGTTCTCTATAAAGTACAGGTTGGCGCGTTTAGCAAAAAGGAAAATGCTGAAAACATGCTCGCCAAGCTTGAAGCGGCGGGCTTTGATGGGTTTATCGTAACTGTCGGTGAAAAATCTGAAGATAGTAAACAAGAGCCAGTTCCGGTTGCTCCAACTTTCGTTATTGGCGAAAAAGTTCGTTTGCACAACGGAGCGCCGGTATACGGAACTAATGTTAAGTTTGCTAGCTGGGTTTACAATACCGATCTTTATGTGCGTCAGATCAATGGCGATAAGGTTGTCGTATCCACACTTAAGACCGGCGCCGTGACTGGCAGTGTCGATAAGAAATACCTTAATAAACTGTAAGTTAATTAGTTGGAGGTCGGAGTATGATAAGTTTCAAACAAAAGGGCGACTTCTCCAAACTGACCAGATTCTTGGAGAGGGCTAAAGAGGCCGTTCATCTCGGAGATCTTGATCGATATGGTCGAGAAGGTGTTGCCGCTCTTTCATCTGCGACGCCTATCGACTCCGGTCTAACTGCAAGTTCTTGGTATTACGAAATAGAAAATAAAAAAGGATCAGTTACTATTTCTTTTCACAATTCGAATATTCAAAATGGAATTCCCATCGCTATAATTCTTCAGTATGGCCATGGGACCGGAACCGGAGGCTGGGTACAGGGTAGAGATTACATCAATCCTGCTATCCAGCCCATTTTCGATAAAATAGCAAACGATGCTTGGAGGGAGGTTACTAAACTATGAGTAAACAAGTCGACGAAAGAGTAGTTTCCATGCAGTTTGATAATGCGCAGTTCGAAAAAAATGTTCAAACTAGTATGAGCACCCTTGACAAACTTAAGCAGAAATTAAATTTAAATGGCGCTACCAAAGGTTTGGAGAATGTTAACGCTGCCGCTAAAAATGTTAATATGTCTGGAATAAGTGGAGCGGTTGAAACTGTTCATGCTAAATTCTCGGCTTTGGAAGTCATGGGAGTAACTGCTCTAGCTAATATAACAAATTCTGCAGTTAATGCTGGTAAAAGAATTGTTTCGGCTTTAACGATAGATCCTGTAACAACCGGTTTCAGTGAATATGAGCTGAAAATGAATTCAGTTAGAACCATCATGGCTTCCACCGGAGCAGACATCGAAACCGTAAATAAATATTTGGAAGAGCTGAATACGTATTCTGATCAAACTATTTATTCATTCTCTGACATGACTCAGAATATCGGTAAATTTACAAACGCCGGTGTTGAACTAGAAGATGCTGTTCTTGCTATTAAGGGTATTAGTAACGAAGCCGCGGTGTCTGGTGCTAATGCTAACGAAGCTTCTCGGGCAATGTATAACTTTGCACAGGCTTTGTCGGCTGGGTATGTTAAATTGATCGACTGGAAGTCCATTGAAAATGCCAATATGGCGACCGTAGAGTTCAAAGAAGAGCTCATGAAGACCGCCGTTGAGCTAGGTACTATTAAAGAATCTGCAAACGGAATGTATGAAACTTTAGAAGGTAATGCGTTTAATGCTACTCAAAATTTCAATGAAGTTCTTCAAGATCAGTGGATGACTACCGATGTTCTAGTTAAAACGCTTGGCAAATATGCTGACGAAACGACCGATATAGGCGCAAAAGCTTTTGAAGCGGCAACTAAAGTTACCACGCTCACGCAGATGTTCGATGTAATGAAGGAGACGGCTCAGTCTGGCTGGGCAAAAACCTGGGAGCTTATCTTCGGTGATTTTGAAGAAGCTAAGGATTTCTTCTCCAGTGTCACCGAGAGTTTTAGCACATTCATCGATGGGATGAGTGATGGACGGAATAATATCCTTGAAGAAGTTTTAAATTCAAAATGGGATTCTTTTATAAAGGAAATCAACGACGCTGGAATTGCCACGGAGGACTTTAACGAAAAATTAAAGGAAACCGCAAAAGAACAGGGTATCTCGGTTGATAAGTTGATAGAAGAGCACGGAACTTTTGCCAATGTGATAGCTAAGGGGCTTATTCCAACCGAAGCATATGTTGAAACGTTGGAAAAATTCGATGCAAAAACCGAAGAAGCGGCGGCTTCATTGACTAGAGCTAATGAGTACATCGTTGTTAAAGGTGATAATCTTACAAAAATCGCTCGCCGGTATGGTACTACTTGGAAAGAATTATACAAATTAAATCAAGACATCATAAACGATCCAAATCTTATATATCCAGACCAAGTTTTAAAACTGACCGATGCTCAGTTAGAGAACATGGGTTACACCAAGGAACAGATAAATGTTTTGAGGGACCTCGCAAAAGAAGCCAAGGAAACCGGTACTCCTATGAATGAACTTGTCACTGCTATGGGTAAACCTAGTGGGAGACAACTTTTGTTTGATACTCTTAAGAACACCATGAGTGCCGTTCTAGGCGTAATGAATGAAATCGGGGGAGCTTGGTCCGAGATTTTCCCCCCTGAAAATCTAGTTTCCGGTCTAACAAAACTAATAGAAAATTTACATGCGTTTTCTGAAGGATTAGTCCTTAACGACGACAAGGCAGACAAGCTAAGAAGAACTTTCAAAGGTCTGTTTGCAATATTGGACATTATCGGAACTATTGTTGGTGGACCTATTAAACTTGCATTTAAAATTATAAATAAAATTCTTGGAATATTTGGCTATAGCATGCTCGACGTTACGGCTAATGTCGGCGATGCGCTTGTGGCGTTTAGAGACTGGATTGATTCCATATTTGATGTTGAGGGTGCTTTTAATTTTATTATGCCGTATCTCAAGACCGCTGGTGGTTGGATAAAAGATATGGCTATCAAAGTAAAAGATTGGGTTGCTTCGTGCGAAGGAATTAAAAAAGTATCCGAGTATTTTAGGAATGCTTTTTCAGGAATAAAAGAATGGTTCGCCGGGCTTAAAACTGCCGATAACATTCCCCAGTATATAATTCAAGGTTTGGCCAATGGAATTAGAAATGGAGCTAGTGCCGTTTGGTCCGCTGTCACTTATCTGGCCACGAGTTTGATAAATAAAATCAAAGAAGTCCTCGGTATTCATTCACCTTCTAAAGTTATGATCGCCATTGGCGGTTTTATCATAGCCGGTCTTGTTACTGGGATTTTGGATGGTATTCCTGGCGTTGGTGATGCTCTCGGTGGTATTAGAGACAAGATTTCAGAGGTTCTTGGTGGAATCGAATGGGGTTCTTTGTTCTCTGGTGGGATAACTGCCGGACTCGTGGCAACTTTGTTTAACATTGGAGTTGGGTTTAAAAATTTAACGAAGCCGCTTGATGGAGTTGGAGAAGTTTTAGAAGGAACTGGCGAAATATTGTCCAGCACTTCCGAAGTTATAGAAAAGTCCGCAAAACCGATTAAGAAAATCCTCAATAATGCTTCCAAAGTGGTTAAGAACTTTTCGAAAATTCTAGGCGGAGTTTCGATGAACCTTAAGGCCAGCGCTATAAAATCAATAGCAATTGCTATTGCCCTCTTGGCTGGTTCGATATGGCTGCTCGCGCAATTGGACGCTGGAAAGTTATGGTCTGCGGTGGGCGCAATAGCCGTTCTTATGGGTCTTGTTGGCGGATTAACTTTCATAGTTGGAAAATTTGGTCCTGAAGAAGGGATGCAGTTTGCGAAGATGGCTCCTCTTATATTGTCCATAGGAGTTGCCGTTATATTAATGTCTTCCGCATTAAAGAAAATAGCATCTATTGATCCGAATCAGTTCGACCAAGCAATCGGCGGATTGCTGTTAATGATGGGTGGAATAGCTGCTATCATATTTATATTTGGAAAGACTGTCCAGGGGGACTCTGCACAAAGCGTAGGGCAATTAGGAAAGACCATT